>Ga0208793_1000010_pt1 | contig 156052 bp, 172 predicted proteins | sample 17_taG_FD_184092 | JGI IMG/M metagenome (GOLD analysis project Ga0208793, IMG submission 184092) | Marine viral communities from the Subarctic Pacific Ocean - 17_ETSP_OMZ_AT15314 metaG (SPAdes) (version 2) | ecosystem: Environmental > Aquatic > Marine > Oceanic | place: Pacific Ocean... | reverse complement strand
TTACATAACGAATTTTTATATCTTTTCTCGGATGGGACATAGCATCCAACCTGAGGGCATTGATTCGCTGGTATCATCTTACCACAACCAACGCACTTTGTCTCCCACATCTTCATAATGTTCTCTCAAGTCTTTCAGTTGCTTGGTCAGGGAAGTCTCTTGGTCTACTATCCATAGCATTATCAGTTCTAGGTGAACCCTCATTCGCCTTCATGGTATGCTGATAGTTTGGTCGTGGGTATCTAATACAGAATGGATCAGGCATCCAATAAGTGACCTGCCATTCTTGTTCTGGATTTAACTCTAGATGCTTCTCTACACTATGTGAGAAAATACCAATCTGAATGTATCCATCGTGACTGACACATCTACCATTGCCAATGTCAACCAGGAACAGCATCTTACTACTCATAAACTTTACCAATAACCCAAGATTTCATACCATATGGGGTATCGGCAATGAGAGTCTGGGTCAACGTTGCTACCTCTTCAGGTACAACCAAACAGAATCCAATACCTAGATTGAATACATTTCTCATTTCCTCCTCAGCAATGTCTCCTGCCTGTTGGAGTTTGTTAAAGATCTCTGGTCTCTCCCATGCATCATAGTTAACATCAACTTTCATCGAAGCGGGAAGGCATCGTGGGAGGTTCTCAGGGATGCCACCACCAGTAATGTGTGCCATGCCTAGGATAGGAACCTCATCTAACAGGTGCTGTACCAGTGGAGAATAGATGGTGGTTGGTGTTAGCAACTCAGGCATCTCTTTGTAGAAAATGTAATTTCTCCACAGCATATCATTGACAAGAGTGTATCCATTACTATGAAGACCACTACTCTCAATACCAATGACTACATCACCTGGTCTAATATTCTGACCATCAACAACCTCATTCTTCTCTACAACACCAGTACAGAAACCAGCAAGGTCATAGTCAGTTGCTCTGTAATGTTCTGCAGTTTCTCCACCGAGGAGATCCATTCCAGAGAGTCCACATCCAGTAACAACTCCATACACAATGTCACTGACATTAGCATCAAGTGATTTGGTAGAGATATAGTCTAGAAAGTATAGTGGTTTAGCACCACTGCAGATCACATCGTTGACACACATGGCAACCAAATCGATACCGATAGTAGTATAATCAGCAGCAATTCTACAAATGTTAATCTTAGTACCCACACCATCAGCACCAGATACAAGTACAGGTTGATCATATCCTGGCGGGACATGAATCATTCCATTAAACCCACCAATTCTAGGTGCCAATACTTTGAGATACTCTGTAAAGGATCGTCCTTTAATAATGTCAACGCCAGAAGTTTTATAGTCCATCATTGATTTTTAACATCCGTAAGTGAGTCAAGTGAGTCAAGAAGTTCGTCATAAGATCCGATACTCTCAATGTCACCAATCAACTTGGAAATTTGGGTACAAGCAATGGGACGTTCTTGTCTAGCAGCAAATGCTAGAGCATTACGTAGTGATGATTCTGCTTCATTGAGCGAGTCTTGAACTGATTTTGATAGTGCCATTAGTCTCTTCCTAAACGAATGTATAATGTAATGAGTGATTGTGAGATAAGGTCACAAGAATAGGTGAATCCAATCTTACCTTCCTTGTCCCAATGCTCTCTTTGACTTTTGAGAAGTGTAGAGAACTCTTTGATCTTAGTTCTCATCTCATCTTTTGATAACTTATCCAATGATTTCACCTCTAGCAATTTTTCCACGACGATCTAGTTTCCATACAATGTATTCCATGGTAGGGACACATATAGGGTTCCAACCTACAAACCCATGTGTCTCTCCAGAATTCATAACCCAACAGGGAGCATCATCATTCTCAAGGTCTAATGACTCTCTATAAGCATCATCACCAAGTAGAACAACTGCTCGCTCTGCTTCATTCAAACTAGTGAAGCAGGTGAATGCATTCTTTCTAATCTCATCAGGAATGTGATGTTTCATTGAATAGCAAGAGGTTGTAGTCGGTCAAGGATCTCACGATAAGCAGGTACAATATCCCCCTCATCGTTTCTGAACAGATCCTTATCAAATCGTTCATCACCACCAATCTTCCAGAGTCTCATGCAGTCAGGACTGATCTCATCAGCAAGTAGCAACTCACCATGGGCAGTATAACCGAATTCGATCTTAAAGTCAACTAGGTCAATACCTAAGATGTAGAACAATGAACGAAGGATGTCATTGATACGTAGTGTCATCTCAATGAAAGGTTCGGGATTATATCCCATTAGTTTCACACGATCAGGTGTAAGCAAAGGATCATGCTTACTATCATCTTTCAGAAAGAACTCTACAATAGGATGTGGTAGTGAGTACCCTTCGCGAAGAGTTGTCTCACGAACAATAGATCCAGCAGCACGATTGCGACAAATAACTTCTAGTGGAACAATATCCACCTTCTTACAGATCATCTTGTTAGCACCAACCATATTAATGTAATGAGTTGGAATATGTTCTTTAGCAAGTTTCTCAAAGATAAGAGCAGAGATACTACAGCAGAGGGATCCTTTTCCTAAAGGATGATCTACCATCTCACCATTACCTGCGGTCACTCTATCATGATACTCAATGATGACACGATCAGCATCATCACCTGCGTATACAGTTTTGACCTTACCTTCAATAATTACTTCCATGTTGTTTCAAGATGTATTTCATTTGGATTAAGATTTTTTACAAACCCTACAGGATCTTTTTCAGTTTTGTGTACCCAATGGTAGCGCATCATTTCCAGTACTGGATCCCATGTCTGGATACTGACATAATCCTTCACGTATGCCTCGATGCAAGTTCCTTCAGTTCCTTTATTGTGAGTTTATTCAACCTCTCAGTAAAGTGGTCTAGCAGCAATTGCTTATATTGTTTCTTAGTCACGTTGTCTCCAGTCGTCAGGTTTGTCTTGCTGGAACCATTCTAACACATCATCTGCAGATGTAAACCCCTTTTTGTGGTTGGATGGATCGGGATCTCCTAAACCCATCCTATTCATAAAATCATCCATACTACCTTCTTCAATTTTGTTAGTAATCTGGCGACGTGCCATCTTTAACATTTCATTAGCAGTAGTATTTGCTTTAGCAAGTTTATTTGCCCAAATCATATCGGACAATTTCACTTCTTCCCCATTCGCAATACATTTACAAATAAATTCCAGTCGTAGTCGGTATTGTGTAGATAGCATCTGCTCACTCGATTTCCTTAAGTATTTAGAGCTACAATAACCTTTGAACCCTTAACAGAGTCATCCTACTGGGGTTTTGCGGTTTTGTCAAGCTCGACTTTTTGAGGCATTTTTGGGCAGAGAATTTTTTTCGGAATTTCCGTAATCAGTTTAAGAAAATTGATTTACCCGTCATGGTGATTGCTGCTTTTGCAACCAGGTTGATGGCAGTGCTATCCAGGATCGTAGTGCCCTTGAAGGACCCTTTAAAGAAGGATGCAGCTTTGATATCCAGTGATCCCCCTACAGAACTGCCTAGGACCATCTTGTATGCCGCTGGGGGATCCTCTAGGTTGATTGCCTTGCCGATTACTGTCAGATTCTTGAGACCCCTTACAGTCTTGCTTTCGTCCCCATTGAGGGTTGTTGCTGATCCACCTTTGGTTGCTTTATACAATAGGTGACCAAAATCAGATTCTAACTGAATGTTACCCGTTGCCCTGATATTAAGGTCGCCCTTCATCACTTGATTAATTGTACCAAGAGTATTGAATGCAACTTGACCACCAGTTTTATTTTTCTGGTTGACACTGAATTCACCACTACCATCAACGTAGAATCCTCCACTAGTAGTAAATCTAGAAAAAGACGAGTCAACGTTAAAATCTGTACACACAGCAGTAATTTTACCTTGACCTTCTGCGGGTTCTAGGTTAATATTCTCTCCTGAACGTAAAATAAGATTATTAAGAGCATTTAGTGTGATATTGTCACCTTTTAGTCCAATATCACCACCTTGTGCTTCAATAGCAACATCCCCCTCAACATAAATTGAATATGGTGCCGATTTCGTGACACTACCATCTTCTTCTTTTGTATCTTCATCATCGTTGCCACGTACATGCAACGCATACGAATCAGTTTTTTCGTGATGATCTTTAGCATGAATTACAACTTTACCACCACAACCTGATTGTCCTGGTTTACCAGTTGCTAATACTATGTTACCATTGACATCAAAGTGGAACATGGACTGACCATTAGTCATGATGAATCCAGTGGTTCCATCTTCATTTTCATATGAACCCATAGTCCAACCATGTTTGGTTGCTATGACATGAAAATTACCACTAGTAAACTGACCTTCATCTAAAGCATCAGCACCTTCAGGTCTTGCTGGACCTTTTTTCTGAAGATCTGCTTGTTTTGTGCTCGCGTTGTTGCTTGTATTTTTAATGGCCATTATGGACAATCAATGTAAGAACCCGTTCCAATCTTGGCGTAACCTCTACGCTCAAGTTCAATACTATCTAGGCATGCCATATTAGGTAAGAATCTAGCACCAGCACCATTACCACCTATAATACTAACAGCTGGCATTGATTTAAATCTTCTGTTTCTATCTAATGTCCTAATACTAACAACAAAACCTCTAGTATCAATAGTTGCTTCCGCAACTCCCGCTTCTCCATTGATATAAACTTCAGGAACTTCAGTGTATCCAACGCCAGGAGCAAGGAGAGTAAAGGAGTCGATAATACATTCCACTCCATTGTTATCTGATGTATTTGCTGTGTAGTTAACACCTTGACGAGTGACTCTAACCTCACTAACAAATCCTGCATCATCTAGAAGTGCAATAGCACCTGCACCATAACCACCGCCACTAATGATAACTTGAGGGGGTGTCTGATATGGACCACCAGGATATACGATAGGAATATAAACTAACGAACCATTATCATCAGTGATAGGTTCTCCTGCTACTGGTTTAGTGATAGTAAACTCATCTTCATCACTACCACCATCACTACCAGTATCATCTTCATTCTCTCCACCAGTTCCAGTCTCAGTTATATTGAATGATGTTTCAACTCCTTTACCAACTAAAATAATAGTTGCTTGCTCAACACCTTCTACAACTGTGTCATCTTCAATGCCAAGAATAAATACGGCAACATTATTTTTAATTACTAGGGTTTGTGATAAAGATTGAGTTACAAAATCAGAAGCACTAATTCCACTACCAATCATGTAGTATGTTACTTCAGTATTATCAGGAACATTTTCAGTTGTAATTGTTACTAGTACGTCTTCACCCTCTTGATATGAATTCTTATCTGTAGTAATATTCCAAACTTGTACTTGAGATGGATCAGGTGCAACTGGTGCTCCGATATTGGAATCAATAACTACATCAGTGATTGCTTCTGGAGTAAAGTCAGTACCATCAACTGTAATTGCATTAGCAGATGCAACGACCATTCTCAATAGTTCTGGTACTAGTTCTGTTACGTTGTCGTTAGCAATAACGACAGGAACTTCAGCAGCATTATTATTCATAGTAACTTGACCACCCAGATCACCAACAATATCCGTAGTGGTGATAGCAGGACCAGAAAGTTGCCAGTCTAGAATAGTTCCGTTAGGAATATTAAGACCTGTAATTAGATAGGTTACACTTTCTCCCTCTTGATAGACTGACTTAGCAGTTTCAATTGTCAAGAATGGTTCGTCACCTACTGGTAATACAGGTTGTGGAAGCACATCATCATCAATAACAATAGGATCTTCTAATACATCTTCTGGAACATCCTCGTCATCAAACTCATCATCATCGTCTGGCGGGAAGTACTCAATAACTTCATCTCCCGAAGGAACTTCATTCTTTTCTGACGGAGTGAAGTCGTTAGGTACACCACCTACAAAATTAATATCTGTAGTTGGTGGTGGTGGAACTTGTTTTGATTCTTGACATACAAACAAAGATTGATCGCCAATGCCTTCTTCAATTTTCTTCAGTAATTTGTCAAGATCATCACCTCCATCATCTGTAGCACAATCAGTACACTTCTGAGAAATTGGTTCACACTTCTGTCCAGGTCCAGTACATGTAATACCGAGCAACTTCATGAACTTATTGATGATGCCACCGATGAAATTCAATGGTGCAGCAATTGCTTCTAGAATTGCTTGAATTGGTGCAAGAATTTTGTTTACTAACTCATCAAATTTTGCTAGAATTTCATTTAGAATACCATCAACCAAGGTATCAATAAAACATGCAGCATTGTTGAATACGTCTGTAATATATCCGAGAAGCAAATCTGTAATGAACTTAGAAATAGTGTCAGTGATGTCAGCAATACTACATCCAAGTTCTTTAAAAATATCATCAAATATTTCTTTAATTTTTTTGAACCTGTTACCTTTTTCTTTGATTGGTTTGAATGCTTTCTCTGGATCTGCAAGCGGTCCAGTATTACCAACAACAGTTTCTTCAGTTAGTAGAGCATTAGTGAGAAAATCAACTGCACCACGTAGTGCCTTCGTTACTTCTGTTTTTCCCCTAGCAATGAAACTTTTTGCCAGTCTAACAACACGATTAATATGATATCTTGCGATACCTACACCATCATATAACAATCCGTTAACTTTACTAATATAATAATCACCAATGTTACCACCTGATGCTTGGTTAGCAGCAAGCATATCTCCTATAATTTTAGTAAGACCAGACTTTAGGTTATTTTCTTGACCGCAATTAGGATTAGCAATAGTAATACAACTTTGCCCACCAGTGGGATTAGATTCTGAATGCTTAGCATATGCTGCTAGTAATGCAGGCGGAGCTCCGTTCTTAACATCTGCTCTATCAGCATCAACTACACCCTTATCAGTGTTACCATCATCTTCATTTTTTCCACTCTGGTTCTCAGTAGATCTATGTTGTTTTGGATTGGTTTTAGGATCTACAAAAGGAGTAAAGTTTAATGGTCCAGAACCAGGATCATCATTGGTTATCTTAGTTGCTCCCTTGACACCACCAACAGAACCCATGATAATAGGTTTCTGCTTATCGTTGTCCAGGTAAAATCCAATAACAAAACAACCACGCTGAAGTCCAGGTGATGCTCCACCAGTACCACCCTCAATGAATGGTGTGGTGACAGGCATCATTAAATGTGCCCATGGCAACTCTTCAGTTGCGGTAGCATTCTCACCAGTCTTTAGATGCTGACCAATAATACGCACACGAAAGCGACCAGACCTTTTAGGGTCATCTTTTTTATCGCTTTCTACTTGACCGATCCACCAGGAGAATCCGTCAGAACCAATCTGGTGTATGGGGTATAGTGATGATAATGATTGATCCATCTTTTAATAACTCCTACTCTTATTTAACGTTCGAGTCGTATTCTTTCATACCATAGGTATCACGGATTAAATTCACCATGGTGGTAAACTCAGGTTCGCCGCTTTCTTTTACTAGTTGATAGTTATGTGACAATTGAGCAATAAGATATGTACCACTATTTTCTTCATCATATTGACTAGAGTTTCTAAGAGCTTCTGCTGATACGTTAGGAAGCATAACTTTAACCTTATCTCCCACTTTAAGATCTGAATTTCCAGGGATCATGATCTCTAACTTCTGATTCTCCATCAAGTAACGTCTACCAATTGCCTGTGCAGTATAATATTTGGCAAAATCAGGAAACTCAGCATCACCATCTTCTTCTGGGTTTGCAATACCTGCTCCGTCATACCACATCTCAGAATCTAATAGAATTGTCATGACTCTACTAGGTTTAGAACTCAATTCTTTTTGGAATTTAGGTACATCAATTTGACTACCCAAATGAGACATGGTATCAAATGTTTCTTTCATATTATAATTATACTCTTCATATTTTTGAGCAGCAAGATCAAAGTAGCACATGTGAGTTGAATATATTCCATTGTTCATTTTATCCATGATATCAATTTCATCTATAAACTTATAAAATTCAATAGTGTTAAACGAAGACTCCGTAATAGAATCTACTGCTGGTCGCGAGTAATACTCTGCTATTGGTGGTTTACCACCAAAAGTATCAGTACCATCAGAACATAACCTATCCATAGATTCAAATACAAAACCATCTTTATTCTGGAAGAATAGATATCCTGCTGTACCAGATGATTTAGTTGCATTAGTTCCAAGTTCTCCGCTGGGTTTCGCGTCACTTACTCCACCACCTTTCCTGAACTTAGCAGATTTAGGAACACAACGTGCCATCAATGATTGTATAACTGCATGTGGTTTCCTTCCATTGGGAAACATGTTTATTTTAAACTTAGATGTCTCTGTAATAATATTATCTGCCTTTACACCAAGATCTTCAGTTAAAATTTTCCTAACAATTTGATCAGGTAAATCTTTTTGTTTCTGTAAGCATCGTGTTTTCTCATTAATCATTGCTTCTTTCGATAGCATTGCAAGGCAGTAAGTTTGTTTGTTACTCATTACCTGTCTATTGTATACCTTATAAACACAAAACTCATAAGTTACTAGTTGTTTTTTTACATTTTCTAACTTAAAGGTGACAATTTCTCCACCTTGAATAGGCAAAGTACCAATAAAGTTTTGACCACTATCCATCACTACCATACTAGCAGAGATGAATGGTTTGTAGATATCTTCATAATATGAAAACGCTCCTACTGCAGAAGTAAGATCAAAGGATACACCATCAACCGAAGTAATAAAAACCGAGTGTGGTGTAAAAAATTTAGAAGAATTAGTTGCCATTAGAAAGCGGGGCCCATGTATGGATTGTTTGCATCCTCAGTAGGATACGCTGGTGTTACTGGTGATGTACTAATTGGTTTAGCACTATTACGAGGTTTAGGTAATCTTGAAGTGTCTGGTGCGGTGACGGCAGGAAGAATGATAGGGTCTCCACTAGCAGTTGTATCATCTGCTGGTGTTACTGGGGCAGCTGCTGGATCAGCAGCAACTGGTGGTGCTGCGGGAGCACCTTGATCAATAGTTCCACCTACAGTAAAGTACGATGAAGCAACTCTAGATCCGTCAACAGGACCACCAGTACTAGATGGATAGTATTCAAAGTGTAGGTGTGCGCCATTAGTAGGACCAGCACCTGGTGTTCCTGGTTCTCCACCTGTTTTACCAATTACAGTTCCACTGGTAACAAGTTGACCAGGAGTAACTGCAATTTTACTCATGTGTAGATATCTAGATCTAGTCCCATCATCATGCTTAACAAATATTGCACCCAGATTACCCATTGCAGGTACAGTAGTTTCAATAACTTTTCCTGGTTTCTTCAGTGCGATTGCTGTACCCTGAGGAACACCATAGTCAACACCCTGATGATTTCTAGAAGCACCTGGTATACCAGTATTGCGAGGACCAAAAGGAGATGTGATTCTATATCCATCGACAGATCCACCATTAGATATCATTCCAGGTGCCATGAATCCAGTAGCTCCACCGCCAGTAGTTGAACTTGCAGAACTATTTTGTGTTGATGATTTACCTTTACCACCTCCACCTTTGGTATCAGTGGTCTTTGCGTTAGCAGGTCCACCAAAGAATGCAGAAACTAATGATCCAGGAATACCAAATGCTGCTGCAGCAGGTTCAAATAATTTCTGAACTACTGGACGGAAAATTTTTCCGATACCACCCATGTGGTTGATTACATTACTCGCAGTGCCCATCATGATAGCACCTGCTGCCATCGTAGGCAGTTGTAATGCTTTAGCAAATGGAGATGATTTTTTTACATTTTCAGGATCAGTTTTGACAGCACTCTCTAATTTATTTTTAGGAATGATTGCTTGATCACTAGCACCACCAACTGCAGTTGGATTATCAAGGACTCCACCTGATGCAAGTTTTTCTGGTGGTTTTTCTGGGTTTTTAGCTAGTACTCCACCCGATGCCAATCCTTTTCTTCCAGGAAGCACCCTAGATCGCATACGAGGAGAGAATCCACCCATTCCAGCGCCACCACGGGCTCTTGCCCATGGTTGAGAAGATCCTCTGCCTAAAGGTCCAATAGGATTGCTGTATTGTCTACCCTTAGACATACGGGGCATTCTATTTCTACCACCCCTTCTACCTCTTCTTTTTGAGAGTAATCCTAGACCAAAATCTAATGCTGTACCAAAAAGACCCTTTTTCTTTTTACCTTTCTTTCTACGATTATCAATGGCATTTGTGCCAGCAGAATCTGATGTACCTTCTCCTCGATTTTCAATAGCAGAAGATTCTGCTGCATCTTTTGCTTTAATTTGTTCAGCAAGAGTCTCTTCTGCTACCTTAGTTTGTTGCTCTTCAATTTGATTGTTTTTAGTAAAGAATGTACCAACACCCTTTATATTTTCTGCTAGTTTTACAACTACAGATGGAGTTTTATCCTCGTCTTCCTTCTTTCTTAACTGATCTACCTTTGCACTAAGAATGGCAAATTTTTCTGCTATATCTGCAGATAGTTTACCTACAACACCTTGTTCTTGATATCCAGCAGAAGAAAGATCAAGTTCACCCTGCTTAACTCCTTCTACTTTAGCAGGTTGTGCTGCTACTAGAGCATCAAATCTTTTTTGTTTGTCTAGTGCTGGATCATTTTGTTCTTCGGGATTTGTTTGGAAGAACCCCATGGTTCTTCTTTTAAAATCTCCACCAAACTCAGTGCCCAGTGCCTTCTTCATGAAGAAAGCGTTACCTTGTTCTTCTTTTTGAGCTTTTAATTCTTGATAACGTTCTTCTTCTTCGTCAGTTCTATTATCACCTAATTCTTCTAACTCTTGTAATTCATCGTTCTGTCTTTTCCTAGCTCCTGCTGCCAATTGAATGGCACTACCAAGTTTCTCGCCCATTGCGCCAGCGAGACTACCATATTCTGGTTTCTTATAACTTTCCGTCCCTGCGCCCATGCTCGACCTTTTTGCTTATTTTTTTACGGAGATTTTTTTTCGGAATTTAGGTAACTAGGATTACGATTTTGAATACCTTAGGTATTTATCAACTTCTTTGCAACCTAGCACGCTTTAGTTTTTCAAGTGTAGTTCTGTTTCCAGTTTTATCATAGAAGAAGTTACTAGTACTTTCGGAATCAAGGTATGTATTTTTTTGAAACCCAACAGGTTGTGACTGACCTTGAATAATAATTGGTTGGAAGGTCACCCTACCACCTCCTCGTTCTTTCATACCTTGCAAGTTTTTTGGCAATGGTATTACTTGAACTGGTGCGGGAGGTTCTAAAGTTTCGGATGAATCTGGTGGTGATGTTTCTGGTGCGGGTCTTGCGTCTGAAGGTCCAGGATTATTAGCATCATGTCCCCCGTTATCTTCTGCATCTTCTTCTGGTGTATCCGTTCTCGGAGGAGGAGGAGGGTTCATGGGATCAGCAGAAGCAGGTGCATTCATTACAGACTGAGCAGCACCAACCCTCTTTGACATAGAACTTTGTAATTCTCCTGCTCCTGCTCGCTCTACTTCATATGCAAATCCTCTAGTCTTATCTGCAATTGTTGGACCATATGCCATTGCTTTCTGGAACTGTGCACTTTCATATTGATTGCCACCTTTCAATTCCCATGCAATATAATCTAATTGTACTTCTAAATCGCTAGCAGGTTTGTTTTTCTCTGCTGCAAATGCTAGTAGTTTATCGTAACGACCACCCAACCATTGCATCAAACCATATGCACCTGACGTTGGATTCCGAGCACCAGTGCTAAAACCAGACTCTGCCCATAGATTACCAACAATAGCAGCTGCTTCTTCTCTAGTAAATCCTCGACGTACTAGACCAGCATGTAAAGTCTGACCAGTGGCAGTATCTCCTTCGCCCAATGGGATACCTGTAACAGGAGTAGATGATGGTCCTCCTGCCATAGTTTCTCCTGATGATGCATTTTTATCACCATTTCCACCCATGTTTACATCAAACTTTGTACCTACAGATTGAATTGCTTCCAATCCTTTACCAACCATACCCTGAACATTAAATTCTGCTAGACCAAACAATCTTGCAAGTGGTCCTATCTCTTGATCTAAGAATGGTTTAACCGCACTGCCACCAACTTGACCAACAATCTTATCAACAATACCAAGAATAAATGGTATACCTGACAGAGCAGAGTTGTCTACATTAGCTACATTTTTTACAACTTTCTTACCACTCTCCGATGACAAATCAAATTTATATTCTGGACCTGCTTCTCCTGCAAGATATCCACCTGATGCCAATTTTTCTGGTGGTGCTGGTGTTTCTGATGGTGCTTCGATCGCTTCTGCTGATTCTTCTGGTGTTGGTGGTTCCTCTTTACTTTCTGGTTTTTTAGATGGTTCACCACCCCCACTACCACCAGTAAGTGCATCATAAACAGCACCACCAACCATGTCACCAAGGAAACCACCAAGAATGGTTCCAGCAAACGGGACAGGAATTAGTGTGCCTAATGCTCCACCAAGTGTAGCACCAACTGCTTTTGCTGCTGCTCTACCAAGTGGTTCACCTAACATAAGTGACACCGCAAAGTCAATCAGACCACCAATAAGCGGAATGCGTTTAATAAGTGGTCGCATTAAACCTAGTGCTGCTTTCTTAATAAATGCTTGAGATGCTTTAACTGCAGCAGTCTTGGCAAGTTTCCTACCACCTAACTTTATTGCTGTTCTTGTGACTGCTCTGCCTGCACCACGTCTTCCGACTCTACCTGCAACTCTTTCACCAATGTCTCCAGCAATATCAGACCCTGTAAAGAAATCAAGACCGCGATCCAGTAGACTTGGCTGTTCCTGATCTTCTTCTTTATCTTCTTCTGGTTCATCAGGTCTTTTGTTGTCTATTGCTTCTGTGTCTGCTGCATCAACAATTTGTTCACTATCATTTTCAATTGCTTCTGCTTGTTTAGTATCTTTTTCATCTGCTTGAAGACTAATGAATTTCTTTTGAACTTCAATTGCTTTCTTTTTAATCTTCGTGCTTTCTTTTATATGTTTTTCGACATTCTCTGTTGTAGTTTCTTGAATGTCTAATGAAAGTTCTAGTTGCTCCTGCTTATTATCTTTAGATTTAATTAAGTCATCAAATTTTGTTACCAGATTTGCAAATGCTTTTCCGATGCCATTATCATTATCATTTTCAGGTGCAGGTAGTGGTCCCTGCTGCATCTCAAAATCTGGTTGTACTTCTGCAGAAAATCTACCTGACTTACCTAGTGCTGGGTCTTGAACATCAGTAGGATCTGAAGAGAACGTTCCCTTGGTTCTATTAACTAAGTCTCCACCAAAATTAAAAGCTGCTGCTTTTTTTAGGTAATGAAATTTATCTTTCTTAATTTTGTTTGGATCAGCAGCACGTGCTTGCGCTGCCATTTTAAAAGATTCGCCAACCTTACCGCCAAGAAATCCTGCTAGACTATCACCTTGAGCGGTAGGAGCAACCTTAATTACTTGAAATTTTTTCTTCTTATACTTTACCTTTGATTCACTAGGTAAAGCATCTTCTTCTGGATCATTGTAAATGGATTCCAACAAAGGATCAAGCATGTTCTCATCAAAACCCTTCTCCATGCGAGAGATGAGTTCACTAAGTTGCTTTTGCTTTTGTGGGTTAACCTCAGGCATTTTGTTGTTTTTGCTTTTCTTCTTGTTCTTTGATGTATTGGTTAAGCAAAGACACATATACCGTGCGTTCCCACGGCATCATATGTTCAATTTCAGTCAAACTGTATTTATGATGCTGCATAAGAGCAAAGTTAGTTCTATAATAATTCTCTAGTGTATTGTAGAACATGCTTATCCGAAAAAAGATTGCAAACCCTCCAACGTATAAGAAGATGTGACCTTAGTATTCGGATTAGTGATCTCAAATCTATGGCGAAGAACAGGCATAGTATTAAAGAATTTTTGAACATGTTCAAATTGTTTCTGCGTAAGACTCTCGATAAATTGTACCTTTTCTTTTTCAGTGGTTGTGGAGTCATCAAAAACTTCATCACCTTCATAGATTTGATCAATACATTTAGCAATGACACCAAAGATCTCATCAGGATCATCAGGATTTTGTCCTAACATAGTATAGTTAACAAACTCATCCATACCAGGATATCTCATAATCATACCAACATTATCAGTCAGTTCAATTTTATTACTATGTCCTTCAGGAATTTCTACTTTAACTGTTGAAAGGTCAACCACATAATCTACTTTAGTTTTGTTATCATCCAAGCATGTGATTTTCATTGGGACATCTTCACCAACAGATGCTGCACGAATCTTCAAGAAAAGATATTCTAAATCAAATGATGTTAAAGATTCTAATTTAATTCTAGACAGCACACAAGATTTAGTAATCTGTCTTACTGCATCTTGTACTTCTTTTGGTTCAGTACTTTGTGTTGCGAGTAGTAAAACTTTCTCCTCTTTAACTAGAAAAGGTCTGTACTTAATTTTCTTTTTGGTGGATGGCAACTCAAGTTCATAAGTTGGAGTAGCAATAGATGGTAATGCCATAATAATTAACCTCGATAAGACGAAATATTGTTGTAGGTAATAGAGTGTTTGGAATAATAAAAGTTTGCTGTTACCTTTGTTGCCTGTGATGTACCAGCAGACATTGGAATAGCATCAATAGAATAAGGAAAACATTGTAACATGGTATACGAAATAGATGCCCTAGAATTAGAGGCATTCTTTCCTTTCTCTGCTTTAGTTATTATACAAGTTGCTTGATATTGTGATGGATAAGATAATCTAACAGATCTATCTGGAGAAATTTTATCAGCAGAAGAACTAGCTTCATTTTTTACTTGTGATAATGAATTATTAGTTAGACTATCGATAGGAACAATGTCCTCTTCATCGCCAATATATTCATTGAAGATGGTATTATACCACACGTTCAAGAATTTAAGTGGAGTCATATCTGCATCACAGATCCACCCCAACGAAAAGTCTGTAAAAATTCTAGTGTGTGGGTAGTTTACTTGACCCTCACCAAGAAATTTGCCAGTGGTCTGTCCAGTAGAGGCAGACACATTAGGTAGTTGAGCTTCATCGCAAAATAATTTTACAACATCACCTCTATAGTTTGCTAAAGTTCCTCCTTTATCTCCTCCAGTAGTTTGAATTCCTACTTTTGTTAGATTTGCCGCCAGCAAAGATCCTTCAGGAAAGACCCATTCTATATCATAAGTATTACTATAAGATAGACCACCGCTTTTAACGATAAGATCCATAAAGTTTTGTACTGACACGCTAAATAAAGATGGTGGTTTATATCTATATTTATGGCGTACTCAGGTGTTTATAAACCTGTGAACCCACAAAAGTATAAAGGCAATCCTACGAGGATAGTCTTTCGTTCCTTGTGGGAGAGAAAATTCATGCACTTTTGTGATCACAATAAAAGCATCGTACAATGGGGTAGCGAGGAAGTAATCATTCCTTATCGTTGTCCAACAGACGGACGAGTCCACCGCTACTACCCTGACTTCTACATTAAAGTTGTATCTAAGTCAGGCATGGTCAGTAAATATCTGATCGAAGTTAAACCAAAAAAACAAACACAAGCACCGAATGAGAAACCGAAACGTAAGACTGCCTCTTGGAGAAGAGAAGTTCTAACTTACGCTAAGAACCGCGCTAAGTGGTCTGCAGCTGAGGACTTCTGTGAGGACAGGCAGATGAAATTTTTAATCCTCACCGAAGATCACTTAGGAGTCTAAAATGGCACAAGGATTTAAGTCAATCCAACGTACCAAAACGTACAACAAATCAAACACATTGTTTGAAAAAATTAGTAACATGGCAGGCGGAGAGAAGAAATCTCTCAGTTGGTACAAGTCTACTGTCAAGCAAGTTGCTTCATCTTATGGGAAGAATTTAGATAAGTATGTGAGAGATGAACTAGCATCTAATGAAGATGAGAACACTCTTCGTAGGTATACAAAAGAGGGACACCTCTACATGTTTGAATACAAAGCAAAGATGAAACACCTACCATACTATGATAAGAATCCTCTTGTCTATGTTATTAAGTCAGGACCATCTGAATTTTTTGGAGCAAACCTCCACTACATGAACCCAAAGAAAAGAATTTTGGTAGTACAAAAGTTAATGGAAGGAAGAATAGACATTCCTAAAAAATGCTTCCATAAATACTTGCAGAATCATGTAGATGGTTTTTTGCTTGATCTAAGCAAAACAGAATGGGATACTGCTATCCTTCTACCAACTGAAGACTTCGTTAAAAATATTGGTTCTACCGCCTTCCCGTATGATAAAGAATTAGTTTGGGAAGAAACTAGTGAATCCTATTATGATAAAATTAAAGGACGACACGTAGTAAAGAGTTACTAATGACTATAAAATTCAATCTTATAGGTAATAGGTCATCAAAACCTGTCAATGCAAAACGACTTTCCTATCCACAAGATAAAGTCTACGAGTCGCACACAGACTATGTAAAATTTCAGTTTGTTCAATACAAACCACCTTTTGCAAATATAGATGGTGGTAACTACGTAGGTATAGATGGTAACAAACAAAAAGGCGATGAATCATTAAACATATACAACAATAGTCTTACGCAGTTCATCTCAGCAGGTCTGCCAGATATTTTCATGTATATGCCTGAGGATATTCAGACAGAGTATGGTGCTGAATGGGGTGGTAAAGGTTTCACCAATACTGGTGCTGGTATGATGAGAAAAGCGGGTGCAGCGGTGAATGCTGATAATGCAGTAACAGCTGCTGGAACACTTGCTCAGGGATTTGGTAACATGATGCAACGTGGTCCAGCACTAGTTGCTGATGGTCTTGCACAAGCAATGAATGCTTTGCCTGGTAAGATTGGTGGATCGGTTGATTTGAATGATGTACTAGGTGGTATTGGTGGCGTTATTCTTAACCCCAATGCAGAATTAATGTTCACTGGATTTGAACTGAGAAATTTTAATCTTTCATTTAAGATGTCTCCAAGAGATGCAACGGAAGCAAAACATGTTCGTGATATTTGTACTACATTTAAAAGAGCATCCCTTCCTAGGCTAGGTTCTAGTCCAGGAAATACAATTAACAATTGGATGAAAGGAGAAGCTGCAGATGGTGAAGCAGCTCCAGACAACAACAGCAACTTTATTGGTATCCCCAATATGTGCATCGTTAGTTTCATGAAAGGGGGGAAAGTACATCCATTCCTTACTCAATATAAACCATGTGCTATATCGTCTGTAGCAATTGGATACACACCTGATGGTCAGTATTCTACATATACTGATGGTTCTCCTGTTGCCACGTCACTTGGACTGAGTTTTAAAGAGAGCAAACTTGTTTATAGTAATGAGATTTCTTACGGAGAGGATGGAAGCTTCTAATGCCATACTTTAATTACTTACCAGATATTAAATACGATCAGAAACCAATCAGTTATCCTTTTTCGGAATCTGATTTTGTTGTAGCGAAAAATTTCTTTCGTAGGTTTAAACTTGGCGAAGAGTTTGAAAAGTATGCAGTATTTTTTAGAAAATATCAAGTAAGTGACTTTGAAAAACCATGGCAGGTTGCAAACTTAGTGTATGGTGATCCAAACAAAGATTGGATTGTGTTATTGACTAACAATACATTCAATCCATTGTTTGATTGGCCACAAGATTCTTATACTTTTAGAAAAATTATGGAAGGGAAATATGATGATCCCTATGGAACAATTAAACACTATAAAACTTTTGAAGTAAAAGATTCTGCTGGTATTGTAATACAAAATGCAGGATTAATTGTTGACGAAGCATTCTATAGTGGGTCTCATAAATTCTATGACTCTGGTACACAAAGTGTGATCACTAGATCAGGTAATGTATTATCAACCTCTGTGACAATATATGAGTATGAAGAAGAGGTAAACGAAAGTAAAAAAACTATCTCAATATTGAAACCAAGATACGTTGAAGATTTTATTACTAGTTTTCGTAAAGCAAATAAGTATAACGACTCTACTGATACTATTAGCAGCAGACTTAAAAAGACTGGAGTTTGATCGACTTTTTTAGACAAAAAAATGGGGGAAAAAATTTCCCCCATTCATCATTTTGAAAACCCCATTTTGTAGCAAGCAGATGTTGCTAGTTGTGGATTCTTTTTTAATACTCTGTAAGCATGACCATGAACGTCTGATTCTAAAGTAAGATGTGCTTTAGTGTGAACGATCTGAATCACCAACAGCATCCCAACAAACGTAAGGTTTATCATTGTGACTGGATGAGTCAGACCTTTCCAGAGATACTTAATCAATCTTCTGAAGCAAGTTTAGCGAAGTATGACAGAGCATCATCGTCATCAGACGAATCAGACTTTGCCAAGAAAGGTGATGAACTAGTTACATTGCTGGTTGCAGTGATGTCTGGTGCATTAAAGTCTACAGCAGGAGTAGACTCAGTGAAAGCATCCATTACAGGAGCAGGAGTGTACTCTTCTTCTTCGATCACAGGACGTGAACTGATTTGACCCAAGACCATACCCATGCGGTTGTCAAGTGCCTCGTAGGACTTGAACTGATCATCAGTAGTGTATGATTCTAGAGAGTATGCTTGCTTCCAGATTGATTCCATCTCATCTTCATCTGCACTCAATGCAGCAGGAGATGCAAATTCACTGGAATCATAGTTCCAGTAACCTGCTACAGTTTTGATCTTCAGTTTGAAGTTAGCACCTTCCCAAAGATCAAAGACATTTACTGGTGTCTCATCTTGGAACTCAGGTTGCATGGCAGCAAGGATCTTGTCGTGGATCTTCTTACCATACTTGTAAAGGAATACTTTACCTTCGTTGTCAGGGTTTGCCTTATCAGTAACAACATAAACGTTGCTGTAGTAAGAGAGTTTGCGCTTGCGGTTACGTGCGATCTCTTTATCACTTTCAACTCCGCTGTTCCAGAGTTTATTATTGGCAGCGCAGACAGGACACTGCTCACCTTTAGTTGTGGGGCAGTTATCAATCAACCAACCACCAGGACCTTGGAAAGCATGACTCCAAACTTTTGCCCATGGGAGAGACTCTCCATCGGGAGCAGGGAGGAAGCGAAGAACAGCATAACCATTGCCTGAAGGGTCAAGTTTTGCTTTCCAGATGCGCTCATCAGCACCTCCTTCATTAGAGGACTTAGTGAGTTCCTTCTGGAGGAAATCAAAATTGGACTGCGACTTGCGCTTTAGATCTGCGAATGACATGTTAGATTTGTTAGATTTGGTTTACGTTGGGTCTTACGCTAAGTACTGTGCTGCCCAACAAAGATATTATAACAGAGCTGGTGAGGAGCGTCAACCCCCTTGTGCCAATCTCTTTTCTGCTTCTTCTTTAAGTTTATCAACCTTCAGAATGAGTCCGTCAAACATCTCCATGATGTCGTCGGATGGATCTCCGCCAAGGAGAACGACAGAATCTTTCATTGATTCTACCATGTCCCTTGCCTCTTCATCATCGGAAAGGATGAGTCTGGTGTAGAAGATCTTTTGTTTCTCGATTAGATCACCAAGAACATTAAAATAGTCTAGTTGTTTTTGTGTAGACAGCACAGGAAATGTCATCATGGAACGCATACAAAATTCTTGTAGTTGCGCCATTTCTTGCAGGTCCCCACGAACCATTTCTGATTGGAAAAAATTACTCATACTAGCATTAGTTTAGCTCTACTTGTTTTCTTCATAAAGTTTAACTTCTGAGCATCGAACTTAAGTTTTTCCTTAAGTGGTTTGCTTATAAGTTTTGAACATGATTCAATTTCAATTTCATTCATTTCGCAGTAATGTATAACTGCATCAATATAATTCATGTCAGAATTATTTAACACTAGTTTTTCCACATCCTGCGAGAATCTCGCAGCGGTCATAAAATTATCCTCTAAATTCTTTGCCATGCTTTTGTTGGTATTCGGTGATGTACTCTTGAAGTCTTAAGAAGTATTCTTTTTTGGGAGTAACTACTGAAACTTGAACATCACTATTCTCACAAGCAACAATCGTCACTAGTTTCTTAACTGTAATGCCGTACAACTCTTGCAAACAACATGCATAGGCAGTCTCTTGCACATAATAATCATACAACCACGCTTCTTTTTTTGGTTCAGCAGAAGTTTTGAAATCAATAATGGCGAGTTCTCCGTCGTATTCTGCGATGCAGTCAACACGACCAGCAACTTTAAGGAAATCAGAATATAACGCTGCTTCTTGTAGGTATACTTTATTTATCTTACCTAAAATATCCTTGCTGGCGTGGAACATTAACCAAGGAAGAGGCATGTCTTTATACTTTGTAGTGTCCAACTCATTGTTAATGTAGTCTTCTACTAGTTTGTGATAACGAGTGCCTCTACCTGAAGCACGACTAGACTTTGCTTGTGCTGCTTCTTGACCAACTCTCTTACGCCACTTAGCAAGACCTGCTTGCTTCTTAGCATTGTTTCCAATCACTGTCGTGATAGATGGATACTGATTTCCACTAGGAGTGAGGTAGTATCTTTTCCCATCAATCATTTCGGCATTCATCTCAACGGGATCTAACCCAACATGATTAAAAGTGTGGGAAGAACCCATCATTCGATTACGCATTAAAATCCCAAGTTTAGTTTAGCAATTAGATAGTTTTTGACAAGACCCGAACGAACAATGTCTTCGATACCATGTTCAATAAGAACAAAATCATCTGGCATATTAGCAATAATTTTTTGGAAGTCAATGACTCCACTACGCTCATTGTTTTTCTGTAGGTCAGATTGATTAGCATCACCACAGAACATGATCTTTGTGTCTTGACCACAACGTGTCATGATTGAATCAAGTTCGTGGAAGTTCAGGTTCTGACACTCATCAATGATAACAATAGAGTTGTCTAGTGTAGTACCACGAAGGAATGATGTAGACCAGAACGATACAGTTTCTTGTGCCTTCAAGTTCTCATACAGCATCTCGAAAGAAGCATCATCTGGCATCTCAAACATTCTCTGTACCATATTTTTATATGGAATCTGATATAGAGATGCTTTATCTTCATGGGTTCCAGGTAGGAAACCAATCTCTCTAGTAGCAACTAAAGAACGAACGATGTATACTTTTTCATAAGGTGTATACTCACTGAGAACATCACGTAGTGCTAGATACAAAGCAACGAAAGTTTTACCTGTGCCAGCACAACCATACGTATACAGATTTTTTCCTGCATCATACTGCTCAAACATCAAGCGTTGATTGTCTGTCAGTGGTTCAATGTTGAGAAGATAATCGGAACTAATTGGTTTCTTTCTCTTCATCTGTTTAGATGACATACCATTGATGTCTGGTTGTGTCTTCTTTCTTGATCTAGGCATAGGTTACCACTCCACCTGTGATCCAGGCATTTTTGCCATCTTATTCATGTGTTCACTCCATCCAGGATGAGTCTTGTTCATTTTGTTACGCCAGTCTCCGACTTCTCCGACACCAGCACAACCTTGCGACCAATCTTTATCCCATTCAGGATTCTCATCCTTCCAAGAACAATATTCTTTCATGGTCATGTGGAGTGTCTGTGTTTCTCCAGTAGATTTATTTATGACAGGGTATGTAGGCATTAGTTCCACTCCATTGCTTCGGATACGATAGGAAATTGTTCAATAAAAATTTGCTTGCATTCGTTTGCAATATCCATGTGTTCTTTTTGTGTGCCGTTAGAAGATCTTAGATCTATATAATGCATCCATGAACGCAGATTTCCCGTCATAAAAATACGAGTACCAACAGCAAGAGGAAGCACGAAACGAGCACATTCTTTAGCAACCCCTTGACGCAGAAGCTCATTATAGAGATCAATGCTCTCGGCAAAATGTCTTGCAATCGTCCCTTGTAATGCAAGTTTCTTTTCGGGGCTGATATCATCCACTGAGTTCTGTCTATTCTTATGATCTTGAGATCGAAGATCTGGGACAGGTATCTCTTCACTAAGGAGATTCGTATCTGCATAGCGTTGAGAAAATTCTTGGAATGTGAAACTTCTATGACGTAAGATTTGAGCTGCAATTCCACGGCTAGTATTTATTTCAAGAGTCATGTGTGCTTGCTCAAACACAGACCAGTGACCATGCTTGATACAATACTTCAGTAGACCTGCATACTTTTCATTGTTTTGATTGCTTGGATTACTTACTCTAGCAATGTAAGCAATCATTTTCTCAGCATCAGGAGTGACAGATACTAGTTTAACATTCATATTATTATTCATCAAATACTTTACACATAGGTGAACCAGGGTGGTCATCACAGAATTTATCTAGAACTTTATCTTGATGTCTGTTCTGTGGGTCAGCAATCTTACCTTCTGTCTTTGGATCCCACTCATCAGGTGAGTGTTCTTCATTAGCATGAAAGTCTACCTTGTATTCATTCCATTTATCATTAGGATCATAGAGTGGATCGGATGGATCTTTCTGGCGTGGTGATGACATTATGCTTGCTCCTTGTTGAATAGTTTACGACACTTTTTAACTTCTTTGAGTTCATCCTTGATCATTTGATAAGCATCTTCAGGAGTGATACGTCTTGACATTTCCATGGCAATAGTGTATTCAACTCTTGTACCAAAGTGTTTAAGTGCTTCTTCAAATGAGTTTAGTTCCTCATACATTAGTCAGGGTCTCCATCATCGTCATATTGTTCACCGTATTTATATCTTCCTTCTACATCTTCATGTAGATATGAACTAGTATCAGAATAAACCTCAGTTTTTAATGACTCTATTAGTAACTCTAGATTATGAACAATTAATTTAAGTTTACTTTTTTCCATAGGAGTTTTTACCATGCACCTATGTTACCATAAAAAAAGAAGGGTGTCAACCCTTCTCAATTACTTGTAAGTTATCACTTGCTGTAGGTCTTCCCACGATAGCAGAATGTGCCATGGGTTTCCTTTGATTCAACACAACGTGTAGTATACTCAACACCACGATATGAAGTGTGTGTAATCTGTGCGTCGTGCAAAGCAGATACTTTTTTGATCTGCTTTCTGATCATGTTTAGTGTGTTCATTGTCAGTCTCCTGAAGTTAGGGTTTTTAATCCCCGTTCCTTCAGTCGTGTGCGTCCCAATACCACTGGCATTCTGGTGCTGAGTCCTTAAGGGTCTCAATCAACTCTACCTTCAAGACAGAAGATAGATTCGCATTGTTCTCAATCTTCAGCATGATAGCATCAGTTTGAGTACATGAGAGTGTTGTATAGAATAATAGTTCTAGCATGGGATGAACGGCTCCGTTCCGCGACTTACTTGCGTCCTCCTTACGGGGGATGAACGTGTGGTAATTATACCATATTATATAGAATATGTAAAGTGTATTATTTGATACACTTTATTATCTTTTAAGATGCTGCATGTCATGCTCCAGGGCAGACAATTGATATCTAATCACATCACATGCCAAACGTGCATCACTAGGATTGCCACAGGTGTATACATCACATGCTGCAGTGCCTTCTTCTGGCCATGTGTGAATGCTAATGTGACTCTCGGCAAGGAGAAGCACACAAGTCACTCCTTGTGGATAGAATTTATGTGACGCAACGTTCAACACAGACATCTTAGCACAATATGCTGCGTTGTCAAGAGTCTCTCTAATGAATGTTTCGTCATCTAATTTTTGTTCGTCACACCCAAATAAGTTTAATAAAAAATGATCGCCCATCAAATCAACCAGAACTTATTATTTCTTGCTAGATTACATTTTCTGATCTTAATATCAAAACCATTTTCTTGCAACCATTTTGCATCGGGAAATGCTTTCTGCAAGTTTGAATAAAAGAATACTTCGTCATATGTTTTTGCAGACACTACCATGCCATCAGAATTTATACGACGCATTACTTTTGGATTAGCAGAGTCGCCTTGTTTCCAATACTGAATACAAAAAGTATTTGTTGTGCTACTATGCTGACCCGTAATACTCATGACTTGCTAGGCGGATTCCAGTTTTTAGGATTGACACGACCCTCGGTGGGAGTCATGTTGATTAAATCACTATGGTATTTATCCCAATAGTCATCAAAAATATCTACTTGACCAGCACCAGAAGCAATATCAAACTTCGTAAGATCTGCTACAACATATTCAATCAAGAAACTATTATAGGGAAGAGATCTATCTTGACCTAAGGTTGGGTCACAATCTTGATGAAGAATCTTACAACCTTTACCCATCAGGAACGACCTCCCCATTTAATTTGGGGGAACGCTTCTTCTACGCAAGCGCGAGTAATCTTATACTTCTTCTGTAGTTTCTTATCTTTGACGAGACATAGCACTTGTGCTTCCTCTTCACACAAACCTTCTAGTAGTTGAATGAAAAGGTTTTCGCGTTGTGATTGTTTCAAAGAAGAGTTACCACCCTTAAAGAACAAATACAAACGGCGAAACTCTTTTTCTAGAACACTATGATCAGTTCCTTTGGGTGCATCGTTAGGAACGTATGGAACATCACCTTCGGGAATCATAGAAATAATACTCTCGTCATAGTTAGCTACTAAAATAGATCGCAAGGCAGGAGTATTATAGTCGCGAAGGATCTTGATTTTTTGTGGTTTGGTTTTCGCGTTGCTCACTTTTTGGAGCACTTCAGATACTAATAGTTTCATTTTTTAAAGCTTGTTGTAGTGCGAAAGAAATAATCCTGCATCAAGTCATTCAATTGATGCTTCTGGAAATACTCCAGTGGTACTTGTTTCCCTGTAATATTTATGGAGTTAAATTCATCTAAAATTTGGGACTCAATTTCATCAGGAACATAATCAAAGTCAATCAACTTACGATTGCGATGGAAGTTTGCTAACTGAGCATCGTTAATACAAAACTTTGTCGGGTCTTGCTCGATCCATATTGATAAGTTTTTCTGACTAATAGGTTTCTGTCTTATTCCATTAACAAAACAATCATCAGGTGATAGGAAGTTAGGAATTCCGTCTGACTTGTCTCCCTTAATGACATGCTCCTTTATAAAAGCATGGGGATTATCATAAGCAATAAACTTCTTAGTTACAGGATTGAACTGATGAACTCCAGGATATTTTTGTAGTTGAATGAAATCTTTGTCGCCAGATAGAATTAGTATAAGTTCTTTTGGACCTTTGTTTTTACACAGGGTAGAGATGACATCATCTGCCTCTGCGCCAAGAACTTCTACTACTTTGTACGGAAAATGTGTTTTGATCTCGTCTCTAATTTTATTAAGTAGATCAAAAATTGCTGACCAATCATGACCAGATTTTGCTCGGTCTTTTTTTCTGTTTTGTTTGTAGTATGGGAAGTAAGTCTTTCTCCAATATTGTTTAGAGTCATAGGCGAGAACCATCTCGCCATACTTCCCACCATACTTTTGTTCATATGCTTTGAGAGAACTTAGTACCATATGTCGTACTAGTTTTTCATTCAGTTTGTCGCTTTTCAATTGTGCCATCAGATTACTAATCATAATCTGATTCATGTCAATGATGATCATCCTCCTCCTCGTCTACAAAACGTACTGATAATAGTTCTTCGTTGATCCATACTCCATTTGCGTCATACATCTCTGGGTGTCCATCTTGTTCGTCCTTATTAGTTAATTGAAAGATTACATCATTAAGATGCCAACCAGCAATAATACCAACTACGAATGATAAAAATACGAACGCACCTGAGAAAAAAAGAATGACGGATGTCTGCATGACTTACTCCTTAAGGATTTTATCCCAAGAAAATTCCAATTTGAAATGGAATGTTTTTCTCAGGAAAGTTATTGTTTGATTAAAAAATACACCACGTTTTTCTGGTGTTACTTTTTCTCTCCTGAGCATAAGCTCTGTGCCTTTATTTATCTGTGGTGAATCATTTTCTAGATTTGACAAGGCCATTTACCACAAACATCTTAGCAGTTTCGACCAAACCACCAACCACTTCTTCATCAATAATAACAAAAGGAAACGTAGATGCCTCAGGATATTTTGATTTAAAGTTCTCTTTAAGTTCTGGTGTGTTTACCAGGAACTCTTCATACTCTAGGTCTGCACGTACAATTAACTCTTTAAGTTGAGTACAATACTTGCAACCAGGTGTGGTGTAAATTTTAATATCCATTTAAATTTTTGTTATTTACTACGAACGAAAGATATGTTACCAGCTACAACAATTCTGTTGCCTTCTCTTTCTGCAGGTTCTACACCATGAAGTGCCCATGAAGGGAAAGCAAACATTCTACCAGTCTCTTGTGGTGGATATGTTTTATCACCACTTGAGTTAACAAAGTAAAAACTTTCTAGTTGATCTGGTAATGCCTTGATTACATGAACCCACGAAACAAAAGATCCTTGACCATGATGATCATGTACTGGATGAGAATTGGTGTGTTGGTTATTCATCTGTATCCAGATGTCATATGGTTTCACTTCATATTTAATGTACCCATCGATGCCAACATCTTTCATCATCTCCACAGATTTATCTTCATAGAAAGAAAAAACTTCTTTAGAAAGTTCTTCACTTATTAAGTCAGGGGGATGATCCCAATCACTATATGTAGAATAGAACTTACTATCACTTTTTAAGTTACTCAAAATTTGTGATTCTAATCGGTTAACAAAAGACTCCTCATGTAAAATTTGCTGTGACCAAAGGATCATATTGTTATGGTTGCTTTGTCTCCGTATTATACAATAAAAAACCACCCCTGTCAAGGAGTGGTGGTCGGTCTAGGAGGTGGTCTGAATGGGCAGTCGCGACACCCAGCACCACAACATCCTCTAGTCATGCTCAGCGAAGTGCTTTCCGATAACTTCAATACGTTCTTCTTCATGAGCAATGATATCTAATTGTTCTTGAATAGCACCAAGGACATCTGGATGCTCACCAATACCAACAGGGTTGTGTAAGTATATTTCTATGTTTGCTTTTGCTTTGGCAATATTACCTAAAGCATCACCAACTAGAGCATCTAATACTTTTTCGCGAAGATTGCAAGACATAATAATTCAGATTTCTTTTATTTATTGTATAGGTCTTCCAATTTTTCTTTGGATAGATCTACATACATAACCTCTTCACCTGGTTCAGGTGCTTCAGGATGTTTTGGTTTTGCTGGAGGTTGTGGTTTCATATCAAGTGACATGATATTTGCCCACACCATTGCGAATGCTGCACCCCCAATGAGAGCGAAGCATACGCCATAAACAAATACTAGATAATGATTCACAATGCGTTTCCACGAGGAAGAACTTCTTCAGGGAAGATGAAGTTCTCATGTGGTTGGTCAGCAGGTGCCATCCAAGCACGTAGTCCTTCATTCAATAGGATGTTCTTTGTGTAGAACGTCTCGAACTCAGGATCTTCTGCTGCTCTAATCTCCTGACTTACAAAATCATAAGCACGAAGATTAAGAGCAAGCCCAATGATGCCAATGCTTGAGACCCAGAGACCCATGACAGGAACAAACAGCATAAAGAAGTGCAACCAACGCTTATTGCTAAACGCAATGCCGAAGATTTGTGACCAAAAACGATTCGCTGTAACCATCGAATACGTCTCTTCTTCTTGAGTGGAATCGAACGCAGTGAATGTGTTGTTCTGTTCACCATCTTCATACAATGTATTCTCTACTGTAACGCCATGGATTGCTGACAGCAATGCCCCACCCAGTATACCAGCAACTCCCATCATATGGAAGGGGTTGAGTGTCCAGTTGTGGAAACCCTGAAGGAACAACAGGAATCTAAAGATTGCTGCTACCCCGAAACTAGGTGCAAAGAACCATGAAGACTGACCCAGTGGATACAAAAGGAATACACTGACAAAGACAGCAATAGGACCAGAGAACGCAATAGCATTGTAAGGACGGATACCAATGAGACGTGCCAGTTCAAACTGACGGAGCATGAAACCAATTAGGGCGAAGGCACCGTGGAGAGCAACAAAGGACCAAAGCCCTCCAAGTTGGCACCAGCGTTGGAAGTCGCCTTGAGACTCAGGACCCCAAAGTAGAAGAAGAGAATGACCCATAGCATCAGCAGGCGTCGAGACAGCTGCTGTGAGAAAGTTAGCACCTTCAAGGTAGGAACTAGCAAGACCATGGGTGTACCAACTCGTAACAAAAGTCGTGCCAGTAAGCCAGCCACCAATGGCCAAATAAGCAGTGGGAAGAAGTAGGAGTCCAGACCAGCCCACAAAGACAAAGCGATCTCGTTTAACCCAGTCGTCCAGGACATCGAACCACCCCCTCGTTGGTGTTGTTAGTGTACTTGTTGTCATTTTTTATTTACCTTAGACATAAAACTTTACAATAATAAAGAAAAAAATAGGGGTCGTAATGACCCCTGAATTATACCACAGGTTGAGTGATCAACCAACAGATGGAGCAATCAAGGCCACAGGTGTGGACTCAGCTGCTGCAAGATCAAGCGGGAAGTTATGCGCGTTTCTTTCGTGCATGACTTCCATTCCGAGACCTGCTCTGTTGAGCACGTCTGCCCAGGTGTTGAGCACACGTCCTTGTCCGTCGAGGATGGACTGGTTGAAGTTGAATCCATTGAGGTTAAATGCCATGGTGCTTACGCCCAGTGCGGTGAACCAGATTCCAACTACAGGCCATGCTGCGAGGAAGAAGTGCAGTGAACGGGAGTTGTTGAATGATGCATATTGGAAGATCAAACGACCGAAGTAACCATGGGCTGCGACGATGTTGTATGTTTCTTCTTCTTGACCGAACTTGTAACCATAGTTCTGTGACTCTGTTTCAGTCGTTTCACGAACGAGTGAGGAAGTAACGAGACTTCCATGCATAGCAGAGAAAAGAGATCCACCGAATACCCCAGCAACACCGAGCATATGGAACGGGTGCATAAGGATGTTGTGTTCTGCTTGGAATACAAGCATGTAGTTAAAAGTACCAGAGATACCAAGAGGCATAGCATCGGAGAATGAACCTTGACCGAACGGATAGACTAGGAATACTGCACTTGCTGCAGCGACTGGAGCAGAATATGCTACACAGATCCAGGGGCGCATACCAAGGCGGTATGAGAGTTCCCATTCACGTCCCATGTATGCGTAGATACCAATGAGGAAGTGAAAGACTACCAGTTGGAAAGGACCGCCGTTATACAACCACTCATCGAGTGATGCGGCTTCCCAGATGGGATAGAAGTGAAGACCAATTGCGTTGGAGGATGGGACAACTGCACCAGAGATGATGTTGTTTCCATACATGAGTGAACCAGCGACTGGTTCGCGGATGCCGTCGATATCGACAGGAGGTGCTGCTACGAAAGCAACGATGAAGCAGATGGTTGCCGCCAACAGAGTTGGGATCATCAGTACACCAAACCAACCGACATAGAGACGATTGTTAGTTGATGTCACCCACTCACAGAAATTCTGCCATGGGGATGTTTGTTGTCTTGAGAGAGTTGTAGCCATTGTTTTAAACAAAAAAGTAAGACCATCAGGGAAATGGTGGAGTTACTATTCCTATGCCACCCTTAGGCACAGGTATGAAAGACTATTGTTTAGACACGCTGTTTAGTCTTGGTAAGGCGTGTAAAGAAGCGTTAAGAAATGTGTTGGTTCCTTAACCTGCCGATGTATTTAGTATAGCAGATGAGGTGTTGTCTGTCAAGCTCTTAAAGATGAGCATTTGTACTCAAGTTGACAGGCGTCTCAACCACCCAGTTATTATAGCGCATAATCAAAGAGAGTGCGAGCATGTGTGCCAGTACCTCACCTGGCATACTCCTATAAATAATGTTAGAAATAAAGCACCTCGGCACCTGAGACATGGCAGATCGTTTTCCACTAATTGTTAATGCTACAAGTAGAAAGATTGAAGAACTTGTAGCAGGTGACAATCTAGATCTAACGGGTAACGGAATTGTTATCGCTGGTAACTCAGGAACCACTGGACAATACCTCAAAGTTGATTCTGGTTTTGTTACTTGGGATAATCCAGGTGATGTCTATCTAACATTAGGACAGACAATAACCAATAAGACATTCGAGACGTGTGTTTTTAATGGTTCTGTTAACACAATCACAAACTTACCCAATAGTTCGCTGTCAAATTCTTCCATTACTATTAATGGAATTCAAGTTGCATTAGGTGGTGTTGTTTCTACTCCTGATAATAATACAACCTTTGCCCTATCAGCTGATGATGGTAGTACATCTTTAAGAAAAAGTATTGTACTTACAGATAGCATTGGTTCTACAGATGAAGTTATTTTTGAAGTTGGAACTCCTGCAAGTGTTCCTAGTGGATCTAATGCTCTGTCATTAGAACTGGCAAGAGTCAACAACATCATTACTATTTCTGGTAGTGTAGTTGATAACGATACAGTTACAACCATTCAAGCATCAACTGGTGGTCAGGCACAGACAGGTGCAATGCAGTTTTCTGGTACTGGTGGCGCAACAGTCAGTCAAGATACTGGCACCAAAACTATTACAATCAACTCTCTTAATGATGATACGATCACCAAAATTAGATCTGGATCTGGTGGATCATATGCTGATGGAGACTTCACTTTCTTAGCGGGATCCCAAGTTAGTATTAATCAAGCACCTAATGGATCTACAGGAGACCCTGAGATTACAATCTCCTCCGTTGATACCATCACCAACATTAAAGGTGGTGTTTCTGGAACACTTACTAATGGTGATATAACACTCACTGGTGGTAGTGGTGGTAATGTAACTGTTAGTCAAACTGGAACAACAATCGAAATTGATTCCCAAAATGATGATACTATTACAAAGGTTGGATCTGGTACTGAAGTACTATCTGATGGTAACTTCCGATTCAAGCAATCAGGTGCTACCACAATCACACAATCAACTAATGCATCAGGTGAAATTGAAATTGAGATCAGTTCTCTCAACTCTGACACAGGTGCATCTCTTAGTGCAGGTGAAGGTCTTGCTCTTAATAATTCTTCTGGAACATTCTCAGTTAAGAATTCTGGAAACCTGATTGATAATAGAGTTTCTAAATGGGATAACGGCAACTCTCAGTTTGCTAATAGTATTATTACTGATGATGGTAGTACAGTAACTATCAATGGTGACCTTCAGATCACAGGTAACAATACTATTATTGACACTACCACTCTACAGGTAGAAGATAATGTAATTGAACTTAGAAAGGGTGCAAGCATCACTGGTGCTGATGGTGGTATCCAGGTTAACAGAACTACTCAACCAGACGGAGCGATTGCAACATTCAATAGACTTGAATGGTATGAAGCAGGTGCTTACTGGAGATCATTCGACAATGGTGGTATTGCAAAAAGGTTTGTTACAGAAACTGAAACACAAACCCTCACTAATAAAACTTTAACAGCACCTGAACTAACCAACCCCACAATTGGAACTGCAACTGCTACCACGATTAATGGTCTAACCATTACAGCAACTTCAGGTTCTACCTTCACACTATCTGACCTAAAAACATTTAGTGTCTCCAATACTCTAACATTTACTGGTGTTGACGGAAGTAGTATTAACTTTGGAACTGGTGGTGGTGCTGGTGCAACTGTTGCCTACTCATCCAATACACTTGGTGCATTTGCTACAACAACTTCCACTCAATTAAGAGGTGTTGTATCTGATAGTACAGGTACTGGATCACTGATGTTTGCTAACAATGCTGTAGTATCCACCACTCTTAATACAAGTAGTTCAACTTTTGACCTACTCAATACATCAGCACTAACAATTAACTTTGCTGGTGCTGCCACAGCATTGAATATAGGTGCTGGCAGTGGTACTACAACGATTAGCAACTCTGTATCAATTGCTAAGAGTGCAACCCTTGGAACTCTAGTATCAGATACACTGACAGTCAATGGAAGAGCAGACTTTGTAAATGCAGACATTACTATTAGAGATGCTGGTGGATTTGGTATCGGTATTGGTAGAGGTGGCGGTGAAGTTCAAACAAATACTCGCGTTGGTTATGCAGCACTGAATGCTAACCAATCTGGTATTCATCAAACAGCTTTTGGTTACTCTGCTCTACAGGGAGTAACTTCTGGTTCTGGTAATACCGCCGTAGGTTACAGATCACAGGCTAATCTAGATGATGGAGACAACAACGTTTCCATTGGTAAAGATTCATTGTACCAACTAGATTCTGGTGAGGGTAACGTTGCAGTAGGAAGAAGTTCTCTAGAGAATAATACTGCAGGAGACTACAATGTATGTCTGGGACACTATGCAGGTTACGCACAAACTGGTAGTGGTAATGTTCTGATCGGTCCTGCATCTACAGAAGATAGTACTAGTGCAACCTATGCAGCATCTTCTGCTGGTGGTGATAATCAATTGATCATTGGTTCTGGTACTGGAACATGGATTAAAGGTGATAGTTCATATAATCTTACGGTACCAAATGACTTTAGAGTTCAAGGAACCGCAACCATCGATGGTGATTTGGTGGTTCAAGGAACTACTACTAGTATTAATTCGGCAAACATCACGATCGATGATAAGAGTCTAGAACTTGCTGCTGTTACAAACCAAACGTTTACAGCAGACTATGTTAGCGGAAGTGCCAACGTAACCAACATTGATCCTGTTGTTGGTTTGATTGAAGGTATGGAAATTACCATACCAAGTGCTGGTGTGAGTACTCCTGCTGGTACATACATCGTTGCCTTTGATGGTGCTGCAAAAACAGCAACTCTATCTACTGCTATCACTGGTTCTACTGGTGATGCAACATTCATTGCTACTGGTCCAACAGATCTTGGTGCAAATGGTGGTGGAATAGTCCTGAAAGGTACACCTGTTGCATCTGGAGGCACGGGAGATAAGACTCTACTATATGATCACAGCAGAACAGATAAGTATTGGGTCTCTACAGAAAACTTTGAACTTAATTCTGGTAAGAAATTTGCTATTGGTAACCAATTAATTATTGATTCTACAGGTCTTGGTAATAGTGTTGTTGATTCTTCACTAACATCAGTTGGTACACTTACTAGTCTATCTGTTGATGGTCCTATCGTTCTTGGAGGACGTTCTATAGAAAAAGTATTCTCTACTTTTGCTACCAACTTTAGTATGACAGGCAATACATTGAGTATTAGTACTGCTGCTGCAAATACTATCGTAGGCACTACACCAACTACTTCTATTGATACATGGGACTTGAGTACAGCAGATGCTTCTGGTACTATTTTACAAAACGGACAATCAATTACAATTACTTTAATTATTGATGCCAATACCGCAGCTATATATGGTGATGCATGTAATGTAGACGGAAACGCAGTCACTAACGGAGTTAGTTGGTCAGGAGGTTCTCCTCCAATTGCTACATCAAATACTGATATCCTAACTTTTCTTATTGTTAGAGACACTGGTGGTATCACCAGAGTATATGGTCAAGGAAACACAGACTTTAGCTAAGGATAGATAGATGCCAGTAGGATTTAGTAGTGCTGCCAGAAACCTTTTTCTTTTAGGTTCGTCTGGAGCAGACGCAGTAACCAATTTTTTTAAAGCAATTGATAAGTCCTCCAATCCAAATGAAGGATATTATACTCCCAGTCAAATTAAATATAATTATTCAGATGGAAAATTTCTTCTATCGGGTACGGGATTAGGAAATGATTCATTTGGTTGGGTAGAAAAAAGAGATTACGATGGGAGTAATAGTACATCAACCGAAGAGTGGGGAGTTAGAATATCCCCTGCTGTATACAGCAGTGCTCTAACTCTAACTACCATGGAGTTAGATAGTAATGATAATGTAATTGTTGTTGGTAAATATGGTGGTGTGAATGGTGACTATGGATTAGAAGCACCTTATATTGCTAAGTATTCTAATGCTGGTGTGCTTGACTGGCAATCAACATCTTCTACTGGTGACCTAGAGTATACAGGTGTTACATCAGATAGTAGCGGAAACTATTATGCTTGTGGTAATACACCTGACACTCAAATATCAGCATTAGGATCAGATGTCGCAATAGCATACGTAGAAAAGTTTGATAGTAATGGCAACCCTGGATGGGGTAAGGCAGCATCGATGCCTAATAGAGATGCTGTTCTTACTAAGATTGCTTCTAATAATAAAGGAGCAGTAATTGCTGTTGGTTATCTGGAAGACGATAGTGCCAAAAAAGGATACATTGTTAAGATTGATTCTAGCACAGGAGAAGTTCTATGGGATAGAACTATCAAATCACAATATGATCCTGATGGATTGAATTCATACCAAGATGTTGAGTGTAAAGATATTTTTATTGATTCTAGTGGTCAAATTTATATCGTAGGAAACAAATTTAATCATGGATTTATTATTAAATATACAGCAGAAGGTAATATTATTTGGCAAAAACAAACTGACGAAGGACTTTTTAATAATTTTACTTTTGAACAAGTATTTTCAGATGGCGAGACAGAACAAGCAGTTGTTTTTGGAACAGTTTCAGGTGGACTAGGCGTTAAGAGAGGACTCTTAAGTAAATATTCTAAGAATGGAGATCTTGTTTGGAGAAGGTTTCTTGAAAGTTCGAGAGATTCAGGACTTCAATTTGATAACGTAAGTTTAGATGCCGACCCATCTTTTTATTACCTACTTTTTTGTGATCAAGTAACTTCTGGTATGAACCCTACTAAGTATACTTTTGGTAAAGTAAGTTCTTCTGGTAATGGACTTGGAGATTTTCAATATTCTTCTGATGGTTCTACAACTATTGACTATAAAGTCCTAAACGCTCCAGATCAAATTGGTAGACTATCAGATGGTTCTGTTAGCAATAGCAGTAGTGATCTAATGTCATATCCATTCACTGCCAACAAACTTCTCTTTGATGACCTTGCTACTAATATCTCTAACAAGAAGAGACAGATGGATAGTGCTGATAACTTTGAGTATAGTGGTAGTCCTGCTATTAGAGTTAATGACTTCCAAGAACTGAACCTGTTGGGTGATGTCTATTCTGGTAGTGGGAACTGGTTAGACCAATCTGGTAAAGGAAATGATGGAATTATTTCTTTATCTGGTCCTTTTGCTGGTTCTGGATATGGTTCTGGATCTTTAAATTTTCCAGGAGGTAGCACAGATCGTTTAGAAATTGCTAATAGTGCTGACTTTAATTTTGGAACTGGAGCATATACTATTGAAATGTTTATCAAAACCACGGCATCTGCTGGGTGGTTATATCACGAAAACGACCCAAATGATAGTGGTATGAGGTTGTGTGTTGGAACTAATGGATCTACTGGATCAAATGACGGAAGAATAGAATTTAACGAACAAGTGTCTAATGCTGATAATGCTATTCAAGGTTCCACTCAAATAAATGACGGACAGTGGCATCATATTGCTGTTGTTAGGGGTGCTTCTGGAGATGCTACAAAATTATATGTTGATGGAGTATTAGATGCTACTGGATCTGCTAACAGAAACTTTGATAGTAGTGACACTCTTTACATAGGTGCTAGGGGAACTTATGGTGGTAATGAATATGCTGGTGAAATTTCTAATTTGAGAGTTGTGAAAGGAGTTCAAGTATATACAGGAAACTTCACTCCGCCATCAGCACCACTTGATGATGTATCTGGAACTTCTTTAATTATTGATGGTAGTTCCATTACAGATACAAGTTCAAATAATAGAACTATTACTTTGGTTGGAGGAATTACCGCTAAAAATCCATCTCCTACCCACAACGCCGCTGGATACTGGGAGTTTGATAGAGTAGATGATTATATATCTGTAGATACACTACCCGATTTTGATACTATAACTGTCGAGATGTGGAGTACCATGAATGGAAGCGCGACAGCACCCATTTACAGGGTTGGTGTAATAAAAACTAGCGATGCGGATTGGCCTGATGGTTTTGGAATGTACGAAAGGGTGACCAATTTGGGTGGTGGTGCGTTCTCGAATACATTTAACTGGTTTGTAAACCAATGGAACGGTAGTCATATTATTTCAGTTGATGTAAACAGTTCTGAATACACACAATTTACCCATTGGGTTGGAACATATGATGGAAGCAATATGAGATTATATAAGAATGGTGTGCTACTAGATAGCTCCGCTTACACAGATACTATAGTTAATTCAGATAGACCTCTTTACATAGGCGGAGGAGAAACAGCTCCTTATGTAGTTGCTGCATGGGGTGATCATCATTGGTGGTGGGATGGAGACATCGGTGATGTTCGTGTCTATCCAAGAGCACTAACACCAGCACAAGTCTACCAGAACTACAACGCTACCAAGTCTAAGTATACCTATGAAGCATCTTCCACAGCACCTATGATTGGTCCTGGTACTTCAGCTTCTAGTAATTTGCTTCTGAACTATGACTTTGGAAACAGAGCAACTTATGATCCTGCTACGAATAAATTCTCAAATAGTTCTGATATAACAGGTAGTAGTTGGAGTTGGTTGGGTGCTACTCCCCCCACAATTACACCAAATGCAGCAATAGCTCCTGATGGATCTAATACTGCTGCGCTAATGCATAGTGGAGTTAGCATTTATGAAGGTATCTATAATGACGGCGATTTTACTATATCTGCTTGGGTCAAGACAGTTGATGGATCATCACAATCTTTTCAGCAGTCTGTCTATCTCCTAAGCACTGGAGGAGAAGTTCTGACTACTACACATACTGCTACTGGTGAATGGCAGAAGTTTACTTTCTCTGGAGTTGCTACTAGTTCATTTGGATCGCCAGGTGGTAAACAACATAGATACTATCCATTTGCTTCTACCGCTGATCTGTATGTTTGGGCACCACAAGTAGAAGCAGGCAATTCCGCCTTGTATGGTAATGGTAGATACGTTCCAACATATGGAACTTCGATTAATCTATCATATGGAATCAATAGTCTTGTTCCCACTGAAACTGGCGGAACTTTTAATGATGAACCAAAGAATCAATTCATTGATGGAACTGTGAGATGTAATGGAAGCTTTGAATATATAACGTTCTCAAATCCAAGCGTTACTGTCAGTGATGGTAGTTCTTCCACAGTATCTTGGACTGCTGAATTGTGGATCAAACCAGATGCTTATACTGGATCGTCTGATATTGCTGATCTGTTGAGTGATGGCACTTATAGAATTGAACTAGAGCAAGGTGGATCTGATGCTGGAAAGATTAGATATAATTATTCTTCTACCTCTAGTAACTTTAGTAATGTTGCTCTTACAGCAGGGCAGTGGAATCATGTGGTAGTGAAGTTCAGTCCATTCCCTGCTGCTACTTCTGTGTCTATTCAAGCGTGGATTAATAATACCTTCGCACTTAATACAGGACACGCAGAACCACTACAACAGATAGCAAACAGATCTGGTGTTGGATTCTTAGGAAGGATAGCAGAACTTAGAATCTATGATAAGGATCTATCAGACGTTGAGCGTGAGAATAACTGGAACGTCACCAAGAGTAAGTATGGGCTGTGATAAATAGATAGAGCAAAGAATATCTGTTTAGAGGCACTAAGTAATGGCGAGAAAATCCATTAAAAGTAATTACTATCTCTTTGATGCTTCGGCAAGAGAGGTAGTAATCCCTGGTGGTATCCAAAGGGAACAATTAATTCTGATTACTAATGTTACTGACAACAAAGTAATCTATAACTTCAGTGATCCTGAACTTACTGCTAGTGTATACTCGATCGAAACTGATATTCGTAACGTAACTACTACAAGAGTTACTCTTGCATATGATACAACTTCGATGTCGGATACCGACAAGTTGCAAATTGTGTATGATGAGTTTGAAGAAACTATCAAACCAGCAGAGACCTACATGGACTCTGTTAACAAGCAAAGAGTTTCTAATCCTCAATCACTGATTGACACAGACTTTGAGTATAGTACTCAGTCTACCAAATGGGAATCGTTGGCAATGATCAACAACAACCCCTTTGCATATAAAAGTAATACTACACTTGATGTTACTCAAGTCGAAGCATTTACTAACACCAAAACAATTAGAGTTACTATAGATACTAACAACTCTGCATTGCCTTCAGCTGGAGATCCTGTATTTGTTCAGGATACTACATTCCCTGGTGCTAATGGAGTCTTCATTGTTGACTCTGCTGGATCAGGTTCAAACAATGCTAATCAGTTCTCATATACTGCTGGTGTTATCTGGACTCAGGGTAATTCTTCTATTCAAATTAGCGCAAGAACTAATATCTACTCTGGTATTCATTATAGTGGTTCCAGAATTGGTGGATCCATTACGTTGTCAGCACCAGGAGATGATTCGGTTAACGTTCTGTGTACCAACGCACATGGTTTAGAAGTTGGTAACGAAGTTGCTATTGTAGGTTCTAATGGTAATAATGTAAATGGTTCTTGGATTGTTGCATCTATTATCTCACCAGTAGAATTTAAATACTACCCATCTTCTGCTCCTACTGGTGGTGTTGGTAGCGGCACAGCAAAATTATATCCAAGACCACAAGGAAACTCTGTTCATAGAGCATTTGATGGTGGTGTTAAATTCTCAACCAATTCTTTATCTAAAAACCAGCAAGCAATCAGACAGACAAAAAGATACTTCCGCTATCAGTCTGGTAAAGGTGTAGCATTCTCCACTGGTTCTATCCTTGCTCCTGCTATTGAAAATATTGATAGCATTACAGCATCAGGAACAAATATAACTGTTGTTTCTTCAGTCGCACACAACATAACCAGAGGAAGTGAAATTGATGTCCGTGGTTGTGATGACAATAATTACAATGGAACGTACACAGTTACTGCAGTAATCGATCCATTCACGTTTAAGTATACTTCATCACTTGCCCCAACAGTATCTTCTGCTGGCGGATCTTATACTATAACTCCCATCAATACTTATGGAGTCAACCTAGAACTAGGTATGATGGATCAGCAGAATGGAATTTTCTTCCGCTATGCTCATGGAGAAATTGAAGTGGTTCGTAGATCATCTACTTTCCAATGTTCTGGTAGAGTAACTGTAACAAATGGCAGTTCTGTTATTTCTAGTTATACTGGTGTCAACGGATCAGGAACTTCTCTGGCAAAGCAACTAAACATCGGAGATAATATTGTTCTTCGTGGTGCTTCTTATCGTGTTGATGGTATTATTTCAGACACGCAAATTATTATCTTCCCTGACTATCGTGGTCCTTCTGACATTAATGTTCCTATCACCAAGACACAAGAAATTATATGGAAGCAAGATCAGTGGAATATAGATCGCTGTGATGGTTCTGGTAAGTCTGGTTATACTATTGATGTAACCAAGATGCAAATGTTCTATATGGACTACTCTTGGTATGGTGCTGGTTTTATTCGTTGGGGATTCCGTGGTACAAATGGTGATGTTATCTATGCTCACAAGATTCCAAACAACAACTTCAACAACGAAGCATATATGAGATCAGGTAACCTACCTGCTCGTTATGAAGTTAATACTATCTGTCCATTTGCAGTAGTAACTAAATCAGTATCTAATAGTGATAGTGTTCTGTATGTAAACAAAGGACTTGATAGATTCCCACAATCAGGAACCTTAAGAATCAGACAAGTTGATTCTGCTACATCTGCAACTCAAGAGTATGTAAATTATACCAGCAAAAATACTTTTGCCCAGGATGTTCTAGCAACTGAAGCAGCAGGTAATACATTATCAGTTACTTCTACTGCTGGTTTGCAAGGCAATGGTGTTCAACCAATTCAATTTGATAGACCATTTGCTAACATCGTTGCAAACAAAACCTATTTCGTTGCAACAGTTCCGAACAGCACAAGTTTCACTATCACCGAAACTGCTTCATCTTCAACTCCTATCTCGATCACAGCATCTGTTGGTTCTGCTTTGTCTCCTCTTGCTGTTGCTGAGTCTGGTACATTTACAGGTTTAACTAGAGAAGCTGCAGGAGCAGTAACTACATGTAATACTACATCAGGAAGTAACATAGTTCAAGTCGCTAGTTCCACGGGCATTCAAGTTGGTCAAGTTGTTAAAAGCGAAGACATTCCCGATGATACATTTGTATCGGAAATTGCTGGTGTAAACATCACCCTAAGCACTGCAGCAACTGATACAGCATCTGGAACAAGTATTATCTTTGCACCAATGGGAGCAGGATCTGCTGAAACATTCACATATGATACGACAAGACCTATTGGTGTAGAACTATTGCGAGCTACATCTGTTCCACAAATTAGTCACTGGGGTTCCTCAGTTATTATGGAAGGTGAATATGATGAAGATAGAGCATACATCTATTCTATTGGTACTAAAACTGGTAGATCTGTTTCCTCTGGTCAAACCAAAGGTATCCTAGCACTACGTGTTTGTCCTGCTGTTGATAATGGTATCACTGGTGCATTCGGATCCAGAGAACTGGTCAACAGAATGCAACTAGTTATGAGAGATTGTCAGATTGTTGCTAATGGTGTGTTCTTCGTAGAACTATTACTTAATCCAACAGTTGATGTCTCTTCTACATGGCAAAGTGTAGGTGGTACATCCTTGGCACAATATGCAGTTCTTGGAACAAACGCAGAACTAGTTGGTGGTGAAGTTGTTTACGCTTTCTATGCTGGTGCAGGTGGTTTCGGTGCTGGTGCATCCACAGTTCCTCTAGATCAAGTTAAAGAGATCTCTAACTGCATTCTAGGTGGTGGTAAGTCTACATTCGACAACAACTTCCCAAGTGGTGTATTCCCAGATGGTCCTGAAGTTCTTGCTGTACGTGTTACAAACATTGCTGGTGGTTTCGGTAGCAGTGCAAGATCTGCTGACTTTAAGTTCTCCTGGACAGAAGCTCAAGCATAATATCGATGCCACCCAGTTGCAATATACTTAGTCTGTGTTGCACTAACAAGTCCATGATGAACATGAGTAAAGTACGCTGGCCAAATAACCAGCGTACCTTTTTTTGGCTCAATATTTATATCTTGATAAACAAATCTAGTCTCTCCACCTTCAGTAACATCATTTAAATAGATCATCCATGCCAGCAACAACTGGTTTGATGTTGGATTGAATTCATGGTGTGGGATATGAAATCCCTGACCAGGATAATATCTCTGCAGGTTGTAAGTATTAACTACATCCCATCTTGGTCCTTCATTCAAGTGAAAATATTCATCTTTATATGGCGAAATGCCTTTAGAAATTGCTAATGCGATATGATAGTTGGGCAATTCATCATCTGAAAAATACACAGGAATATCGGTAGAGTCTTTTACATTTTTAACTACCTCAGTTTTTTCCCCCTGACGCGAAGATACAATGCCAGGTTGTTGTATGTCTATATTATTTTCAAACCAATCAATGATCAGATCACATGTGTCATCTGGCATGGCATTTGGATAAATTCCAATGAAGTTTTTCATAAGCAAAAAAATAGGGAGTAGTCTGATTCTGACCAGACACTCCCTAGCGGCGACGATATGTTTTTATTTATTCAATTAGAAGGAACCATAACAGGGGTCATCATTCCTCCATCAGGTGGTCCATCATCATCAGCACCTCCATCTGAGAGTACTGCTCCAATAATAAAGCTTCCCAAAAGGATAGTTGCTAACAATAACATTTACCATACTCCTGGAATAATCTGTCCTGTGGTTGCATAAGTTCCAACAGCGATGATGAAACCAAGCATTGCTAGACGTGAGTTGAGGACTTCTGCCTCAGGTGTGAATCCAAATTTCATTTGATTTGCTCCTGTGTTTTGTTTTTAATAACGACTCTGCCTTTGCCTGTTAGATATTCGATCTGGAATACTAACTCGTCATCATGCCCCCAGCAGAGTTCTTCATAAAGGGCATTCAGTTTCTCCATGTCTTCATAGAGTTGATTAGGATTTGTCATCTTCCTCTTTCACTTCCCATGACCCGCCAACTCCACCTTCCATGTTAACAACAACGTCTGGTGTCTTTGAATGATGGGGTGCATGTTCTCGGTCCATAGGAAGAGAAGATGCAAAAGGAGTACGTGAAAGGTTTTTAATAACGATGAAGGCGTCCTTATTATATTTACGCACACCAAAAGGCGTTGCCCACTTTTTATTATACTCTTCGCCTTGATGGATACCAGAAACTACTGTACCACCGATCTCAATTACAATGTTATCATTTCTTACATCCCAACCAAGGGTTGCAATCTGATTCCAAAGTTCATCTTGTGTAAGATTCATCAATACAAACTCTCTTCTTGCTCGGTCAATACTACACAATCGCTAGTAGGATAAGAGACGCAAGTTAGCAAGAAACCTGCTTCAATTTGATCATCATCCAAGAACGATTGATCGCTTTGATCTACACTACCACTCTCAAGTTTACCAGCACAGGATGAACAAGCACCAGCGCGGCAGGAGTAATTAATATCAACACCTGCTTCTTCAGCAGCGTCAAGAATGTATTGATCAGATTCACACTCAATTGTGTGCTCGCCTTCAGAAGTTTTAAGTAGAATACTATAAGTCATTAAATAATGCCAAAGAAAAAGTTACCAGTCACAGCATACGAAACGAATCCTGCGATGATTCCCAACATAGCATAGCGTCCATTTGCTTTTTCTGCACGTTCTGCGTGGGTTTCAAGACCATGGCGTTCTGCTTCAGTTGGATCAATGTACATACGGGGTTCTGTTGCCCACATGTTTGTGCGTCCGCCGTCTTCGGTTGTTACTGTCATGATACGTTTCGTAATGAATCTTTACATATTATATATGAAAAAAAGAGGGGCGTCAAGCCCCTCTCAGTTTAGTTTTCCTTATGGATATCAGAAGGAATACTTAAGACCCAATTTGGTTCCATAACCGCGATCGACATTGCTGTCGCCACTACCAACGAAGGAGACTTCGCCGTAAGCACCAAGAGCATCGGTCAAACCGATACCAAGACCTGCCTTACCAGAAGGAACGGTGTCGCTCTCACCGCCGTCAGGGGAGACTACAGTAGCACCACCTTGGACGTAGTATGAAGCGTTCTCACCAAGAGCGCCTTCATAACCTACGTGAAGGTCAGTAGCGGTTCCATTGTAGCTGGATCCCGTGAAACCAGAGTTGGCTTCTACGTTAACATAGGGGCCAGCAAAAGCAGCACCAGCAGAGACAGAAAGGGCAGCGGTTGCTGCGAATACAGATTTGATCATTTTGTTTAAATGTTTGTTTGCTTGTGGAGTTTAACCCACAGATGATAGGAGACTCGACGTGTCTCCGTTAGGTTTTGTTACAAAATTGTAACGATTTTATTTATACACGACTTAGAGTAATTATACTTACCCTTGTGACAGTTCGTGTGGGGGGTTACACATGCACGCCACTTGTTTGTTTTAGTTGTAAACAAGAACCAACCACACGGAAGGGTATTTGGCACCACCACTTGCTTTTTAACTGGAAGCAAGAAACCAGGCGGCGAGTCGCATTCACCCGCACCAGGGTGCTTTTTAAGTCTTCCCAAGACTAGCGATGATGTCGTTCAGTTCATCAATGGTTAAGTACTTAGAAGTATTACCACCGAACTTCTTTGCTTCGCTTGCCCAGTATACCATAGAAGCGTTGTCGCTGTCAAATGTCTGCTTTACTGGACAATTATTAAAGTGTCCTAATCCCCATAGGATGGGGTTGTATGATTCTTGAGCAACACCTCCACCTATCTTAGGAAAATCAAAAGATCGGGGGAGTCTTTTCTTAGTTAAAGAAATAATTTTATCTACAAAGGGAGTGACACGGGCATCTTTCCAGAAGTCAGTATCAGTTTTACCTCCAGAATAATGTAGAGACACAAAGTCTCTCATAGAATCATGTAAGGACGCGACATAATCATTATAGTCTCTTTCCATCTCATTGTCAAGGAATAAATCCTCGGTAGGATATCCATATGCAAAGCGTTCTAATTGCATCAGTGTAAGATGAATACTAGTTGCTTGCAATGGTTCTAAGAACCCCGAAGAGAGTCCTAATGAAAGACAATTCTTATCAAGAAACTTGGTAATTCTACCAGATTTAAACTCAATAGATTTGACTTTCTCAACGTCACCTAGTTCTTCTAGGATATCATCTTCGGATGCATACTTATCGCAGTACACATATCCTTTACCAATTTTAGTACGAGTTGGAATCTCCCAAGTCCAACCATGGTTTCTAGCAGTAGCAAGAGTGTATGGTTTTCTAGAAGATTCTGTCTCTGTTTTATATACTAATGCTCTATTGACAGGAAGGTATTCAGAATAGTCTACCCAATCATCAGCGGCACTTAAGACTCTAGCGAAACCAGAACAATCAACAAATAAATCACCTTCTATTGTTTCACCAGTATCGAGTTCAATAGATTTAATAAATCCTTCCTCTCTATTAACCTTGACTACTTTAGCATCGTAATGTTTGAGTAGTTTGCTTTGAGATTTAAAGAACTCGCCTGTCTTATATGCATCTAGATGTAAAGCATTTTGATTATAATCACACATCAAGTCTGGTTGTTCGACAAAGAAGTTAGACTTATTGCCGTTCATCAAAGTGATGTGCTTACCTACAGGACCATAGGCAAGACAAGTATAATCAATATATTTACTAGCTGTTGGTGTTCCATCAATGGGTGAAAGGAAACTCTGCTTGGTCTTACTCCAGTTGTCAAACTTGATGCCAAGTTTAGGTAAAGCATCCATACCATGCATCATTTCTACATGGTCCATCTTGAATACATCAAGAAATTTACCCGTCGTACCTTCACCTACACCTATGATAGGGATCTCTTCAGTAGAGACATTGACACATAGATGAGATTCGGACAGATAATAAGTTACCATCCATCCAGCAGTACCTCCACCAACAACAACTACTCTCACTCTACAAGAAACTCCTTATCTGTACTTGTATAATCCCCAAAAGAAATTACATCATTGTTAAGAGAATTACCAATTTTAACATCACCAAGATAGTCAGACTGCAAAGTAAAGTTATACTCAGTTCCATCAGGTTTAGTGAGGGTATCGATATTGATATTACCAGTAGGAATAGTAGGGCGAGATTCGATACGTGCCTGCTCATACATCTTGAACAGATCTCCTACAATATTATCACGACGCTCATCTAGAGCAGCGAGAAGCATGTCGCGAATAAAGTCCAAGTCAGAATGTGTTTTAGTCATAAGGATTACTTACAGAATTGAATTTACGATATGAACCCACTTCAGGGTCAGGGTCTAACCACTTAGTATACTCTACATCTTCTAGGCAGGTGTCCAACTGCATCTGATTATCAAGCAAGTACATGTCAAAGTAACGCTTCTTCCACTCATGATACTTCTGAATGCGATAGTCAGGTCTACCATTGATCTCTAGAAGACCGCACTGGACATAGCGGTAGGGAGATCTCTCAAGAATTACTGTTGGTTTCATCAGGTTCCTTGTTACTTCCAAATTGTAGCACCTCCTGGTCGTCATGTAAAGGGGGTGTGCCAGTTTTCTTTCTGACCTGCTTGCTGCTCCAGAATGCTAGAGCAATCAAGGCAAAGTAGAACAAGGTATCATCAATCATCACAAGGAAGAAGACGAGACCACCACCAAACCTTAACCAGTTAGGCAGTCTCTTGGTGAGTTTACCTACCACAGGAGCAATCTTCTTTTCAAACTTGAAGTAGAGAATGGCTGCTAGTGTAACTGTGATCTCACTCATCGGAACGATGAAGTATAGAGACAGGAACACGAAGATAGGCCAGTAGTGTCTCTCTGGAATCTTTTGGATTAGAGAGACATACTTGGCAATTAGTTTTTTAACTAGCGTCATCATGTGTTGTCATCATATTTTCCCAGTCAGAATCAGTAACCTGATCTGCTAGTTCTTGATATTCGTCAGCAGGGACTGCCATGACAGCAGTTCCATCTGGTTTACGAATTACAAATGTTTCACCTGCTTCGATACGATCCATGTATGCATCAAAGTCTTTTTCAAATTCGTCAAACGGAACTTCAACCATTGATCTCCTTAAAATCTTTTTCAAAAATTGCTAGACCAGAATCGGTCAACACATGGTTATACATTTTGTCAAATACAGCAGGCGGCAACGTACATACATTAGCACCATACAGGAAACAACGCGAGACGTGGTGGACATCTCTCAAACTGGCAGCAAGGATCTTGGTGCGAACACCATGAGCACAATAAAGACCAGAGATAGCACGAACAAGTTCAACACCACTGAGTGAGTTGTCGTTCATACGTCCTACAAAAGGTGAGATGTATGTGGCACCTGCCTTTGCTGCCATCACTGCCTGAGCGGCACTGAAGCACAAGGTAACGTTAGTTTCGACACCTTGAGCAGTGAGTTCTTTACATGCCTTCAGACCCTCTACAGTGAGGGGCAGTTTGATCGTAACGTTGTCAGCAATATCACGATACTTAGTAGCATTTACAAGCATCTCAAAACAGGAATCACCTTCTACTTCAGCAGAGATACTTTCAAAAGCAAAGTTAGTTGCTAGTGTTTTAATAAACTCCACATAGTCTACACCAGACTTACGAACTAGTGTAGGATTTGTAGTGATGCCATCGACTAGACCAGTCTTATAGCGTTCAGCAATTGCTTCGTAATCAGCAGTGTCTAGGAAAATTTTCATTGATTTATATATTGTGATTAGTTTTTAAGTGATTCTTCTTCAGCAAGAATTTGTTCACGCTTATACTTATACCATGGGTGCTCATATAATTCTTTTACTGGAGATTCAGATGACTCTGCATTTAAGTCTCTTGACTCCTGTAACTGACTACAAATATTTGTAAGCATCCCTCGCATATATGCAAGTTCTGTTTTGATTTCTTGTAATTGATTTTTGATTTTTTGCTTGTCCATAGTTAATAGTGACAATGCTCGAAGAGGGGATCGAACCCCCGACATCCTCCGTGTAAAGGAGATGCTCTACCGCTGAGCTATTCGAGCGAGTGTCGGTAAGAGGACTTGAACCTCCACGTCATAAGACACCAGAACCTAAACCTGGCGCGTCTACCAATTCCGCCATACCGACTGGCGACTCAGGTTGGACTCGAACCAACGACCGACTGCTTAGAAGGCAGTTGCTCTATCCAACTGAGCTACTGAGTCAAAAAACTTCAAGCATAATATGCTTTGAAGTATGCAACAATCCCATCACATCTAGAATTTCCTTGTGACACCCAGTCATGGGCACACTCGGTGATTGCTTTCATATTATATAGCGGAGCTCCATCTTTGTCAAGTTGGGATCCGAATCGATTGAGAAGAATGGAGTACGCACGTTGACGTGTCTCCATCTTCTGGTCATTATAACGCCAATCGTCTGCCATGTCAAGAGTATCGGAGGACGAGTTTCTTGCTGTAGGAGTAGGCATAGTTTGTGCGGTTTCCATGGATACCCCATCCTAACCAGTAATATGCAGCATCCATGTAGTAGGGGACACTTTGTCCACCGCCCTTCAGTACCACTTCAAATTTTGTCCACTGGTTTTCATTGACCATGTAACGCAGTTGCATACCAAAGTCTGACGGACTACCATTATACTTACGTGCAAAAGAACCCAGTCCTAGATAACGATTAGTAGAGGTCCATTGAATTAGACCATATCCACCACGAAGACACTGATCATAAGGGACGATAGCACCTCCCTCACAAATGTTATGATTAAAATTACTTTCTTGTTTAATGTTTCCCATTACGACTGCAATGGCATTACGATCATAAATGCCACGTCCTTGTAGGAATTGAGTAACTTGTTCCTCTGCTGGTGTACAACCCACACAAACGTAGTGAGGAGCAGGAGGTTGATCGTACATCATAGTATTTTAATCAAACGATGTGGTCATCATACCACCATATAAGAATCCTGTCAACAGGGGTGTACCATAAATATTTTTGTCACACGGTATTAGATTATGAGACTTTCGGAAGACGATATTACCAGACTAATTCGTGCGTGTGAAACCTATAAAGACCAAACAGGTTCCGAATACATTTGGGAAATTTACGATCAACTAGAATGCAAACTTAAAATGTATACAGAGCAAATGTTGACGACAGATGCTAACTGAGTATAATAGAAATAAAGGAAAATTAAAATGAAAGTTGGAATGATTGGATTGGGTCGTATGGGTGAGGGTATGTCCCAACGTATGATCAAAACAGGTATTGAAGTATGGGGTTATAGAAACAACTACGAAAAAGCATGTGAACAATATGATAAAGGTTACATTAGTGGATGTGTGACTTCATTGGAGTATCTTGTCCAAGCAGTTAAATCTGATGGTCTCAAAGAGACTAGTGCTGGTAAGGTTCCTGGCATTTTTCAACTTGTTATTCCTGCAGAACTAGTAGAGGAAACTATCAATGACTTACTACCATTTCTTAGTGATGGAGATATTGTTATTGATCATGGCAATTCCAATTTTAAGGACTCGCGCCGCAGAGCAGAGCAACTGGAAAAATTGGGCATCCAATATCTTGATTGTGGTACTAGTGGTGGTGTTTATGGTTTGGAGCGTGGATACTGTCTTATGGTTGGTGGCAGAAGTCACGCAGTCGATGTATGCCGCCCTATCTTCGATGCACTCGCTCCAGGAATTGGTGCTGCAGAACGCACAGGAGATGGTTCATATGTAATGTATCCAGAAGAGTTTGGATGGATGTATTGTGGTGATCCTGGTGCAGGACATTTTGTAAAAATGGTTCACAATGGTATCGAATATGGAATCATGCAAGCATACGCAGAAGGATTTAATATCCTGCATGAAGCTAATGCTGGGGCAGCATACGTTAAGGAAGGAGATGCTGAAGTTGCTCCGATGGATTGTCCAGAAGATTATTGTTATGACATTAACGTTGCTAAAGTGGCTGAGTGTTGGCGTCGTGGTAGTGTGGTTGGCAGTTGGTTGCTCGATCTTACCGCTGATGTATTACGCAGCGATCGTGAGCTTAGCAAGTTCGATGGGGGAGTATCAGACTCTGGTGAAGGACGTTGGACTGTTCACGCTGCTGTGGATCTTGGCGTACCCGCTCCTGTCATCAGCAGTGCTTTGTTTGCGAGATTTGAGTCGCGCCGTCTTGGTGCTTTCACTGCCAAGGTTCTGAATGGTATGCGAGCAATGTTTGGAGGACACGATGTTCGATAGTCCAGAAGCACCTGTGGAAGGTGAAGTTGATAAGTGGGGGTTTACTATCAAACCTACTATCAGTGATGATGAACTAATTCTTCGATGTTTGAAGAATGCACCTTGTGGGTCTGATAGAAAACAAGCAATGAAGTTAATTAAAATCTACGAGGAAAAAATTCAATGACTCTAGCACATGTCCTACTTTTCGGATCACTACCCTTTATATGTGCCACCGCATATTTCGGGTACAGAAAAGGTGAGAATAACTATTACGAAACCGACGCCTACTCAGGAAATGGAACAGCGCATTAGAATGAGGTATGCGTTTGCCATGTCATCCTTTGGCAGAATGTTTACCCCAGGTAAGATATCATTTGAGATGAGAGAACTATGTAATAAATGGTCTCAAATTGAAGAACAACCACCCCGTGGTGATTTGTATGAAGTTGATCGTTATTTCCTAGATCTTTGGAAAACTAGAGAGCAATGAACCACGTCATTTTTTCTGGATTACTTTTATTTTTCTGTATAATAGCAAGTATTACATGGAGTTTAGAATATGCATATTCAATCTGAATTAATTTTTATTGGTTTCTATTGTTTGTTCGGATTATTTTTATTCATTCTATCAATTATATCAGAATAATGTTACAATTTGCTAGGTTTTGTGGGACTGTACTTAACAACCCATATGGATTAGGAATCATGGCATGGTGTCTCGTCTTTGTTCCCGTCATAGGAATGTGGGCAGTTCATAAATATAGTTGGCAACACTGGGAACCTTTTACGAGGAAGCATAAATGAATCCAGTAATTTTAATCGGTTGCTTTACACCACTGGTTTTAATTTTTATCATAATGAAACTTGCTGTGTGGGTATCTGCCGTCAACGACGAAAAAAATTATGTCGGAAAAGAATCTTCACGAAAACGAGGACCATATGTGGACAACGCATATGAAGACGTTGATGAAGAGGAAGAAGAATATGGAGATCGCACAGACTATAGATGACGCTCTCCATGAATACTATGTTACAGAACGTGGACAAGAAGTTCCCAATTGGAGATACATTAAAGATCAAGATTGGTGGATTGAATACTTGAAAGATTTAGGAATCGATCCCAGGAACCCATGAGTAAAGAACCAGACTACACAATAGATTTAACAATAGAAGATATACGCTTGTTATATCATTCTGTTACAGAAACTATTAAATATTGGCCAGGTGCTCCTGCTAGACCATACGAAGAACAAGAACATCTATGGTTTATGAGAGATTCTTTGTATAGAATTATATTAGATTATCGATTCAATGAACTATGAATTTATTATTGCGTCCTCTTGATAATGTTACTGATCCTGTGTGGTCTGTAATTATCTGTGTGATACTTGCCGTTGCGGGTGCATTGTTTGTAGTCGTATACATACTAAGAGAAGCATTTGCAGAGTTAGAAGATGGGAAAAATGATGCCGCCGAACAGGAAAAGTTGCTACAACTTCCGAGTGACGGAGATCAATCGTGTCCTTGATGGTGATACTATTGATGTCACCATTGATCTTGGGTTTGATCTATACAAGAAAGAAAGAGTTAGAGTTGCAGGAGTTGATACACCTGAAAAAAGAACGAGAGATCTAGAGGAAAAGGAACTTGGAAAAGACGCAACCAACTGGCTCAAAGAAAAACTCGAAGGCACTTTGGCTGGTGATGATGAGTTGTCTGTTAGGACTGAACTTGTTGGTGGCACTGGCAAATACGGGCGTCTTCTGGGTTGGCTTTACATTGGGGACGACAATGTGTCCCTTAACGAGCAAATGATTGAGGAAGGTTATGCATGGGAATATGATGGTGGAACAAAACAAAAAGATTTTGAACAACTTAGAGAAATTCGTAGAAAACATGGGACACTCATTTGAATTGACGATGGAGGATTACACAATTATCCTCAACGCTTTACATTACTATAAAAAAGTAGAGAAGTATCCTAACTTTGCTCATTTTGACGAAGAAAGGATCAATGCATTAAGAGATAAGTTAGCATATCAACTCATACCAAGTAAAAAATCAAAACGAGAATAGATATTATAGTTACTATAACATCATGAAATTTTTATTTGCGTTTCTAATTGCATTCTTTTTTGCTACTCCTGTGTGGGCAGTCGATGTACATATGGGTGCTAACGGAAACCTAGCATTTGAACCTAACGAGATTACAATCTCTGCAGGTGAAACACTACATTTTGTAAACGAAGCTTTGCCTCCTCATAATATTATTGTTGAAGCACGTCCAGACCTTTCAAGAGAAGCACTACTCTTTGCTCCTGGCGAGTCTCAAGATATTGTATTTGCTGATGCTGGTGATTACGAATTTTTCTGTGGACCCCATAAAGGTGCAGGTATGACAGGAATCATTCATGTTGAATAAATATATCAGATCCAAATTTTTACGTTATGAAGAAAATTCTTCCTATCGTTATGCTTCTGATGACCGCTACTGCTGCTAATGCTGGCGGAATTGTATCGAAACATTCTTCTAGTGTTCAACTGACTGTTGATGCTGCTAGATCTACCGCTGTAAGAATTGGAGACAGCTACTCTGCCTCTGGTTCTAACATTGCTGTAACCACGATGGGCACCCTTGGAACTGCTGGAACATATGATGTTCATACAGCAGGTAATGATTGGTCATTTGCAGAATCTATGACTGTAAAGGATGCTGTTCCAACTGCTGCTCCTACTGTAGGAGATGTTCCTAACTTCAGTAATGTAACTTCTTACACTGCTGGGTCTGCTGGATCACTAGCAGGTACTATTAATAGTGCTCATACTATGGCATTAACTGCTGGTGGAGCTGGTACATCTGCTACAGGACAATTTGTGTCTGAGATCACTGTCATTGACTGAGGAATTAGGGAATGAATACTATGATTCGTTGGTCTGTGATGTCTGCGGTGGTTGCAAGTGTCATACCTGCAGCTGCCCTGGCGGTCCCCGTGGTCCCAAACTTCACACAGGGATCAATGACGAGCAGGACAGAGACCACTCAGAAGATAACTGAGACAATAAATTCAATGGATTATAACACTGGATATCAGTACTCTGCTACTGGTTCTGGTATATCAGCATCAGGAAACCTCTCACCAGGAACAGGTGCTAGCAATGTAACTATTAATGGAGTGACTTCATCATGGACAGGTGTAACAAGCAAACCTCAATTCACACAAACAGTACCAGGAGCAGCGTTTCAGTTCACAGAAACTTATCGCGGCCCAGGTTTGAGCAATCAAACAATTATTCAAAGAGTGACCGAGGTCGAAAGCGCCACCGATACCACAAGTATCTTCTCACAATAACATTATTATTTGCTAATCCTTCTTATGCTGAAACTGTTGGTGGTGTGTCTGCTACTGCTTCTCCTGTGGCTAATAGTTCAGGTTCCGTTACAAACCAAGCTATACAAGTCCTTCAGGGACCATATATTACAAACACATACGGAGGTGGTATACAATGTCAGGGTCCCACTCGCAACTTCACCCCGTATGTAACAGGTTCTGTTTCTCAATCTAAACCATACGAACCATACTTTAATGATCCAGTCTATGACGTTAGTGATCTAAACGAGGATGGTCTGTTAGACAATCCTGGCGACATTCTGTTCACTAAAAAAACTAGAACTGGACAGAAAGATAACTATAATCTAGGTCTAGGGTTCTCTATGACATGGAGCACACCTACAGATAAAAACTTACAAGACTTATGTAAGAGGGCAGCAACTACACAGATTGGTTTACAAGAACAAATAACTGCCAATAAAAGATTGGACTTTGAGATTGCAAGACTCAAGAATTGTGGTGAGTTAAAGTTAAAAGGAATCCAATTCCATCCCAAATCACCATACTATTCTGTGTGTGCTGATGTTGTGGTAAACAATCCACCAGGACATAAGCATCCACACTACCATAATATTCCTAGAGTTTCTTCTTCTTCCGAGGAAAAACAGAGCGCAATACCCGTACTGCCTCATTCATCTGACGCTGCTCTGCTCGGCGCTCCCCTGCAGACAAAATAGGAGGTTTCTTACCACGTAAGGTAGCAATCTTTTTCATAACTTTCTTAACCGCTGGTTTGACTGCTTTCAATAGTATGTCTGCCAGCGGTTTTGCTAATAGTGCTGATGATGTAGCAATGACAGCAATACCACCCACCTGCATTACCTGTCCACCACTAGGTAGACCAGCAAGAATTTGTGTAGGCACTGGAACTGGTTCTGTTAGTTGAACACATGTCTTATCGATGAGTTTGTAACCAGTAACTATCTTTCTAAATCCTTCTACATATGTTCCCACAGGTTCTTGTGCGTTCTGTGCTTCTGTAGGACAAACTATTACAGCGGTAGCAACAGGTTGATTTGTTTCTGGTGGTTTAACTTCAGGTGGTTTCGGTGCATCAGGTGATCTAGTATCCACTTTTGGTGGACCAGTCATAATCATCTGGTTTGGTTCAAAAGAAAGAGGATTAAAATTGGGAACCCCAGAATCGCAATACGTAACCAATCCATTCGGGTCATCTTGCCTCAGTTGATTATTTTTAGCAGTATTAGTTTCAGTCGCCTCAACACATCCTGGTATATTAACCACAGGCACACCAATGTTTACAACTACTGGAGCTGCTAATGGTATGGATGTTGAAGTGCTATTAAAGTCATAGGTGGGTATAGTAATAGTATTAATTTGAATATCTTTAATACTAATATCACCACCTGTAATGATGGGTATTTCAGGCATCAGTCTTCAAATATTTTAAAAATTCCTGTCCAGATAGAATGAAAGAATACATATAAGAAAAATGTTTCTGTCGCTTCTTTCTTCTGTTGCTTCTTATAAGTCGTTTGAGCCATAATGTTTCCTCAATACTTAACTATTTAACAATCATTAAATACGCTTCCAACTTGAGAACCAAGTGAAGACCCTGCTTTCTGTCCTAGGAGCAATGCCCATCCACCTGCCAACCAACCCACGTAGGGGATGCTAGCAAGGGCAGGAACAGCAACTCCAGCAGCAATAGCACTACCTGCCATTGCACCTTGTGAACGTGCTCCAGCGTCCGCCACGATGCACTCGATTTCTTTCGCAGACTTTCCCTGCTCGTCAGTTGCACCTCCTAGATTCCTGGTGCCTTCACGGGTATATTGATCACGGCGGTACTCATTTCTAATTTCAGATCCGCCACCAAACAATCCTCTCCTCTCTTTGTCAACATCTAAAGACCTTTCAGACTCCAAAATCTTAGGATCGTCAGCACGGAATTCAATCTCATAACCATCCTTACCTGCCTTAATCCTGTAAGAAGAATAAGGACCACGGGGGATGTGAAATGTAGGAGGTTGGAGCACAGGTTCAGGTTCCTGCCTGAAAACATATCCAAGCAGACCTATATGTGCTACAACAAATACTCCGCCAACTGAAGCGGCGACGATCTTAAGTTTATTCATGGTTAGAATGGCATAGAGGGACCAGTTACTTCAGGCATCTTAGGCATAGCAGCATTTACCATTCCTGGTAGTGCTTCTGTGATTGCTTCGGTGATAGCAGCAGTTGCTTTCTCCCTAGCACCTTCGATTAATGTATCCTTTTGAACGTAAAGATAAGCACCACCCCCTAAGACAGATAAAGAAACTAGACCAGATAACAACGCGACTACATTAATCAATTTTTGCATCTTTCTTCTCCAATGTAGGTGCTTGCTTGGATTCATCCTTCTTTTTGGAAGGCATGACCCCGAACGTAGCTAAAGTTCCAGTAAAAACACTGGCGATAAAAGTTGGATCGATATTTTTCTGAGGAATACCAGGAACAGTTACATAATTAAGAGTCAGAATTGCTGCTGACCAACCAAGAATAATAACTCGGACGAGAGTTGACACACCCTCATCCGCCCACTCAAATTTGTTTTCCTTTTTGGATTCCTCTTTCTTCTGTGGATTTGATTCCATGAGTAAAGAGTTAGGCAACTCTATTTATTAAAGAGAGCAATAAAATATTCAGCATCCACAACAACCAGTGGTTTCTTCCTATTCTTCTTCATGACTACGATTGGTTCATAGTCACCACAATTTGATGCTGCCTGTTCATAAGCATCCCATACATTTAACCTTTCCACATTCTTACATTCAATCGAATGAGGAAACTTTTGTCTTGCTGCACGGGCCATGATAAGATCTTCTCCACCAGCACCCATTGATCGCGACTCAATATCCTCAGGATGAACATCTAAAATCTCGATCAACATTTGTCTCACCCACTTCTGTAGATTCCTGCCCTTCGCCTTAGCACTTTGTGTTTTCATTACATATTATTTTTTAAATATTTATCGGTGAGGAAATAATTGCCCGACACACTAATTCTATAGTCATCAGATGTATAGAAAGGGTACACTAAATGCATCATAGCAGATGGAAACAAAGCAAGTTTATAATTGTATGTCTTATCTACAGGCAACTTAAATCCTTCTATTCTTCCTAGCGAGCCAGTGTATAACCACTCGACAACACCAGGACACTTTGTATTTGAATCTATGACACCTGGAGTTTGCATCTCATCTTCATATGAAAAAGGAATATCTATCCAAAAGATAAAACTAAAAACCCCGCCATGTCTATGGGCAGGGTTAAATTCATATTTTTTTTGAAAGTTTACCCAAGTATAAACCAAGTCCATCGGAAGATCATTATCCAAAACCATGATGTCACGTACACAAGTAAATTTTTTATTGTACTCATCAATAATTGGTCTCAGTATTCTATCTAAACATTGAATACTATCTTGAGATAATTTATATTCTTGCTCAATGTTTCCAGCAAGAAAGTTTGTTGCTTTTATGTGTCCATCAAAATTTTCTTTAATAGAATAAACTTCTTTGGTTACAATATCAACATCACTCTCTTGCAAATCGGCAATGATAATACCATCACGTCCGAAAGAAATCAATTCAACATCCATTAGTCCCACGGGTCGCGTATTTGTACTTTATTGCCTGCATTCTCCATGCTTGAGCGAGACTTGATGGACCCTTCGAGAGGAGATCTCTCTCCTCCTGATTGAGTAGGTTTGTCTGTAGGAGATCTTCTCTCCATCGAGGTAAAGAATATCTTATCACAATTCAAAAGCCGCAAAAGTATTTTCTTCAACATCTTGTGTGATACCTCCAATTACATATGACTCAACTTCTGTTTCCTGTGGTGCCACTTGCAATCCTTTAGAACTCAACCAGTGTTGTGTCCAAGGCAAAGGATTGTTATTTGCTGGAACATCAAAGATTGGTTTCAATCCAATAGTTTTCATGCGTCTATTGGCAGTCCACTCAACATACTTCTGTAGAAGTTTTGCATTAAGACCAATCATCGATCCATCTTTGAAAAGATAATCAGCCCAGATTACTTCTTCTTCCACACATTTTCTAAACATGTTATAAACATTTTCTTCTTCTTCTTTGACAATAGAAATCATATCAGGATCATCACCCTCTTTCCATTTGTTAAGGATGTTTTGGGTGATAGTCATATGCTGTGATTCATCTCTAGCAATAAGAGAAATAATCTTGGCATTACCTTCCATCTGTTTGTTCTCGCCAAACGCAAAAGAACAAGCAAACGAAACATAGAATCTAATTCCTTCAAGAATATAAACGTTTGCTACAGCACGATACAATTTACGTTTCAGATCTTTCAATTCCCACTGAGCACTTGGGGAATCTTTAAAGTCAGGACGCCACATGTTACCACTATCATACTGATGTGCTGCTTGTAGAAACTCATCGTATGCTTTAGTGACACTGGTAGCACGTTCCAGAATTTTTTCGTCAGTGATAATTTGATCAAAAATTTCAGACGGATCAGGGTAGATATTCTTGATAATATGAGTATACGAGCGACTATGGATCATCTCCATGGTCTGCCATATATTCATTGCTGACTCAAGTTCGGGTAAGCTGCAATAAGGCATGAAAGCCATGCCAGGACCACGACCTTGTACGGAGTCAAGCATGATCTGATACTTGAGGTTCGACGTGAAGATGTGCTTCTGTTCTGGTCGGAGTTGTTGATAGTCTGCACGATCTTTTTGTAGTGAAACTTCTTCTGGTCTCCAGAAGAAACCTAGTTGTTGCTGAGTTAGTTTATCAAAGACTGGATACTTGAAATTATCATATCTTTGAACCCCAAGAGGGGCACCAAAAAACATTGTCTGTGTAGTGGTGTCCACATGATTTTTATTAAACACGGTCATGCCTTCAATTGTTTTATATTCTGCATCACTAACTTTAAATTGCACAGCTGTCACACGCTTCTCCTTCTTGTTCTTGGTTTAAAATGTCTTGTACTAAGTCTTCAGCAGACTTTGGTTCTTCATTAGTATCATCAGTATCAATATCGGTTTTGCTGTCATACGTATTTTGATAATACGAAGTCTTCCAACCGTACTTATATGTATTTAAAAAGTCACCTGCCATTACAGAGACTGGAACTTTATTGTCTAGATAATTTTCTGGATTGTAACTCCAGTTACCAGAAATTGCTTGATCAAAGAATTTCTGCATTACAGAAACAATATTAATGTATCCTTCATTGCTCTTCATGTCCCATAGAAGAGTGTAGTTGTTCTTCAGGGTATTGTACTGAGGAACAATTTGCTTAAGAGGTCCTTTCTTTGATTTTTTAACGGACAAGTAATCTCTAGGTGGTTCGATTCCATTGGTTTCATTTGACACAACGGAACTACTTTCTGAAGGCATCTGTGCGGACAATGTGCTGTGTCGCAATCCGAACTCTTTGATATCTGAGCGAAGACTATCCCAATCACAATTCAATCCTCCTGCGATTGTGTCAACTTCACGCTTGTAAGTGTCGATTGGGAGGACACCATCGGAATATTTTGTGCGATCGTAATAACCACATTTTCCTTTTTCTTTTGCCAACTCGTTACTGGCTCTGAGTAGATTGTATTGGAAAGATTCAGACAGGTCATGGACAAGTTTCCAAGATGCTGGGTCATCGTATTTAACTCCTTGACGTGCTAGGTAATGAGCAAGACCAATGTAACCTACCCCTAGACTACGGCGATTCTGTGTTGAGATTTCTGCTGCTTTAACAGGGTAGTTTTGATAATCAATCAATTCTTCGAGACCACGGACTGCTAAGTCACATAGTTCTTCCATTTCATCTAGTGATTTGAGTTTACCAACATTGACTGCAGAGAGAATACATAGTGCAATCTCCCCAAATGGGTCATCAATGTGCTCAATTGGGTTAGTAGGAAGAGTAATCTCTTGACAAAGATTAGACATACTAACCTTATCTTTGAAAGAAGAATGAGAGTTGCAATGATCTATATTCATGATATATAGACGACCAGTTTCTGCTCTTTCTTTTAGAAGAGCTAGAGTTAGTTCTTGCGCCCCGACAGTCTTTCTTGGAATAGACTGATCTGATTCATAGTCCACATAGCGAGCGTCAAATGCATCAGTACCAAAAGCATCATAGAGACCTGGTACGTCATGCGGTGAGAAGAGGCTAATCTCTTCATTCTTAATGAAACGTTCATAGAATAACTTGGATGTTTGAATAGAATAATCTAGTTTACGTACACGATTATCTTCTGTGCCCTTATTATTTTTAAGAACAATAATGTCTTCTATTTCTTGGTGCCAGATTGGGAAGTGTACTGTAGCTGATCCACCTCGGATGCCATTTTGCGTACAACATCTGACAGTGCTTTCAAATTTTTTGAGGAATGGGATAACACCTGTGTGAGCGACTTCTCCGCCTCGGATCTTAGCATTGACCCCACGGATTCTGCCTGCGTTGATACCGATTCCTGCACGTTGAGCAACATACTTGCCAATCGCCATGTCACTAGAAAAGATGCTATCGAGGGTGTCATTAGCATCAATAAGAACACAGCTAGCAAACTGTCGAAGTGGAGTTCGCACCCCTGCCATGATAGGTGTGGGAATGTTGATCTTGTGCTTGCTGATTGCGTTGTAGTATCTTCGGACATAATCGAGTCTAGTATCTAGAGGGTACTCCGCAAACAATGTCATTGCAATAAACAGATACATGTACTGAGGAGTTTCGTACACATCTCCGCTGCTTCGATCTTGGACAAGATACTTATCTACAACTTGGCGTAGACCTGCATAAGAAAACAGATAGTCTCTACCATGATCTACCCAAGTATTAATTTTGTCCCAGTCATCGTCGCTATACTTATCTAGCAACTCTTCATCATAAACTTTGTTGATGGTAGCATTATATAGTGCAACATCATATGCTGATGGCATACCATCTTTCCAAACAGATTTATTAAATACTTGTTTGCGAAGACCAAAGAGAAGAAGTCGAGCAGCAACGTATTGATAGTTTGGATTATCTAGACTAATTAAATCACTCGCAGATCTAATAAGAATCTCTTGAATGTTCTCAGTAGTGATCCCATCATGAAATTGAATATTGGAATGCATTTCTACTTGACTTGCAGAGACTCCTGAGAGACCTTCTGTCGCCTCTTCAACCATCTTGTGAATCTTTTCAAGGTTGAGAGGTTCAATGGACCCGTCGCGCTTCTCTACGTTGATTGTGCTCATACCTTTTTCCATTCGTTCATTTTAAGTGTTGCTTCTAAGCCGCTGTAAGTGTTTGATTCTACCAGAGATTGAACGTCATGTCCAGCGAGTGCCATGTCGTTTAAGTCTTTCTCTTTAATGCTCTTAGGGAAGATGACTACCTTGTGCCCTGCCTTGATCGTTGATGCAATCTTATTAACAATTTCTCTAGATCTGGGTTCGTTGTCGTAGGTGTATACGAATCGATAATCGTAACTGCTAAGGTTAACATCGCTACCACACATAGCAATAGCGTTGTCAATGAAATGACTGTCGAAGGGTCCTTCTGTGACATATACTTCCTTGGTGGAGTCAACACGATCTAATCCATACACTTTAGGCATGGACTCATCTAGCATAATTGTAATGTATCTGATCTTAGCTTTAGGGGCAAGAGATCTTCCCTGGAAACCAAACATGGTTCCATCTTTATCCCTCAATGGGATGATAATTCTTGGACTATCCTGACGTAACGTATCAAACGTTCTCTTCTGTTCGTTAGTCCATGCTTTAAACTTGGGGCAATAGTAAAAACTATTTAAGTCTTCAATTTTTCGATTCTGTAAATATTCTCTTGCTGGGTGAGAACTATTTAGCGCAGAGATTGGTTGTAATCCTGTCTCTTTCGTTTTTTTAAAGACTGGTTTCTTGAAATCAAGTTTTGGTTTTGCAGTCTGACTATTTCTGCCAGTCAATCCCTCTCTATATCTTTCCATGACATACTGATCATGGAGATGAGATGAGTGATCTTTTAAGAAATTAGTAAACGTTCTGCCCATGCCACAATTGTGACACTTAAACACAAAGTCATTCTTGACTTTGAAAAGATACCCACGAGCTTTGTTTTTATGTTTTTGAGAGTCGCCACAATATGGACAACGAAAATTATATGTCTTGTCGTTCTTCTTTACGAACTTATCAAGTTGCGAAGAAATCAGACTGACATACTTGCTATCAAGATAACTCACGTACTAAAGGTCTTGGTCCTTCCATCATAGCAGTGTTGGAACCAGGTGTCAAGATTTTAATGATAGGTGGGACCACTTGTAACACTGCCACAAGGGTAGCAAGCACAGCACCAGCACCTATCACAAACTTTGCATTGACATCCACTTTCCTTTGGATCTTACTGATCCTTTCTTGAACCAGTTGATGATCCTTCTCATGCCTTTCCTTCATCTCATCAAGCATACTAATGATGAGTTTATCGGCACGTTCGGATTCATCCAAACGATTTTCATGGCGCTCCAAGATTACAGCAACTCTGTTGCTGTTTTCTGAGATTGTTCCCACTGCTCTTTCGAGTTTGTCAAGCATCTCTTTGGAGAGATCTTCATAAATGTCAAGCTTTGATTCTAAAACTGCTAATCTACCAAGACCAAACGCCATATATGCTACATGCCAGTGTGCGTAATTATACTTATTATTTATACATTTCTTACAGCGAAATCCAATGCCGACTGATACGAAGACGCATCTTTGTTCAGCATGAATCTAAACTGTTGCTGCTTTGGTTCATCTAGTTGTGCATAGCAAGCAGCAATACGCTTGGCAGAGAAACTATCTAGGTTCTGCGTAGTGCCATCAGAAAAATCAATCTTAGCGAATGATGTCTCGCCTGCAGGATTAAGTTCCTGAGTTGCAACCTGTAGAGCAACTTCTAGTGCATCAGTATTTTCATGAATCATAGTATCACCTGTCATTTCAAAAGAGTTTTTCTGGACTTTTTTCTGTTGATCGCTTGCTTTCTTTTTAAAGTCAGACAAACGTGCTTTCATCAGGGTGTCCATTTCTGATGTCTTGGACTGCATTTTTTCTTTTGCTTCCTTTTTCTTCTTCTGCATATCCTTCTGGCGTCCAAGTTTTTTGCCTTGCTGGATTTGCTTCTGTGCTCTCTCAGTTTCTGAGGGCACTGCTTCAGAAATAATTGTTTCTTCTACTTGTTCTTTCATTTTTTTACGGGTATTGATACGAGAGAGCATATTTTTCGCACCTGCAGTGCGACCATCTACTTTGTCTTGATTATTTTTTTTATACTTACGTTGACCTTTTGTGTTTACAAACACAAATGCAGGAGGCATAGCAAGACCACTACCATTACCTAGCATCATTTCATTTAAATTAGATTCAATTGCTTCAGACATTCTTGGTCTACTTTAGTGTTAAGAGTTTGTGGTAATCTATTTAGAAAAAGCATGAATGCTTTTAAATATGCCCAATGCGTAGCCTCTATTTTATAAAAAAGTAGAGGCGTAGCAGCGTCATCAAATACATTATACATCACGATAATATGATTTAAAATCAGGTGAGTTTTTAATTCACCTGTGGTCTCATATCGTTTGAATAAACGTTTAATATACCTAATCCTATTTAGATCTTCTTCAAAATCACCATAGGTAACTGATTGAGGATTATCATAATGTTTGATAGTAAAAAATAACCAGTTATCTGGTGTCAATTCATCGAAGATCATTCCTTATCAGGCAGTAGTTACAACAGCAACAGCAGAGATTTTCTCGGTAGCACCATTAGTGGAGTTAATCTTGACACGATAGGAACCAGCATCAGTTGCCGCATAAGAAGCAACATCAAACGTTGTATTGGTAGCACCAGAAACATCTGCCCATTTCTTACCAGACTTCTTCTGCCATTGGAAGGTGAGAACAGAGGCATCACCAGGAGGAGTAGCGGTAGCGGCAAGAACAAGTTGTAGAGCAGCACCAACAGCAACAGCAGTATCTGCTGGTTGTGTCTGGATGTCAATCAATACACTTACGTCTGCTGCAGCAGCATCATCTGCCTGAGTCTCATTAGCATTAAGATCAGGACCAGCAATGGTTACCAGCATCTCTGCCTTATGACGGGTGTTACCTTCACAATCAGTGTAGGTATAGTAGGACCACCAACCAGGAGCATTCAGACCACGTGCTTTGTTCTCAGCAAGTGCTGCTTCTGTGTCGTCAAGAAAAATTGTTTGCTTTGCTTGTGCGGATGCAGCAACTCCAATGCCTGCTTTGGCTTTGTTAACGTTGCTGTCCGTTCTTCCGTATAGGGACATTGGATCTCCAGTAGACTATTCGATTCTCATATTATTTATAAAAAAAGGAGAGGCACAACCTCTCCCCGTATTATCACTCTTCTCGGTTCTTAATTGCGGCAGATACAACCTCAAGAAGTTGATCGTCCATATCAGTCTTGGTCAACTTAACTGCTTTAGCAAGAATAACAAGACAGATCTCAACCATCTTCTCACCAAGTTCTTCATTGTCAGGAATTTTATCGACAGCATCTTTGATAATTTTTGATGCTAGTGGGAGTAGAAAAGACAACATTGTTTCATGTCATAGGGCATGAATTATTTATCCTTTTTATCTTTTTTGCCAGGTTTCATTGGTTTAGGATCTGGTTCGCCGTCATCTAGTTCAGGCATGATCTCAACCACTGGCTTTTTTACTTTTTTTCGGTTTCTTCCTTCATGCCTTTTTTCTTAGCACCAATGATCTTGGATACTTTCTTACGACGTGCTAGGAGATACTTGTCAGACTTATCGTGATCACCATCGTTGTCGATGTCCTTGTCTTCCTTACCTACTGCATCAAGTTTCTTTCCTTCCTTGACACAATTAGGAACTTCTTTGCCACCTTTTTTCTTGGTGCCAGATGCTTTGTATCCCTTCCAGCATGTAGAAGCACCGACATTTTTACGTGCGGTCTTCATGCCTTCTTCGATTACTTCTTCTTCAAAGACATACTCAACACCATCAAGTTCAAACGATACTGCTTCTTTCTTAGCAGTCTTAGCAGACTTCTTGAATGCATCCTTAGCGGGGTAAGCATCGCTGCCTGGTTTAGCAGGAGTGCCACCTCTTTTTCTCTTAGCATGAATATTTGCATAGAGACCTTTGCCTTCAGTCACTGCTTTTTCTTTCTTCATACTATTCTTATCTTCCTTCTGGCACTTGGAGCACCCTTTCCCTCCGCAATTAGAGCAGGTATCACACGACTCCTTCGCAACCACCTTCGTGGTGTCGCGAATTTCTGCTCCGTGAGATTGTTTGACGCCTGCACCAACACGTAAATCGGTAGCAGGATCAGGAGCACCTGCATTTGCTTTGATATCTTTTTCACCTTCATCACTCTTCTCTTCACTACCAGCAAGATCAGGGATTGATGTGGAAGCATCAGCACCGCCTTCACGGGTAGGTTGTTCCTCGCCTTGCTTCTGCTCGGCAGGAATACCTTCTTCATGAAGATGCCATCCGAATCCTGCACCCTGAGTCCATTTACCATAAGATTCAATTAGAGCTCTAGAGAACTCGTCATTATGCTGAACACTAGTCGTTGGTTTTTGACGTTCCATTATTGTCGAAGATACTTCTTTTCCTCTCTTTATTTATAGAATCTATAACATTGACATGACGGATATCTTTTATCCACGAACGAAACATCTGACCTGATTCGGAAATTACTATAGCATAGTTACCACCTACACGTTTAATTGTTCCTTTTTCTCCAGTTAATGCAGACATAACCGCGTCACCTTCTTGAAAAAATTCTTCATGTCTTTGTTGCTGACGCAGTGCTTGCTCTCTAAGATGTTTAAAATTTCTCATAACCCCATACCTTTTCTCACTTCTATCATTAATTTTGATGTATCCTGATTACTTAAATTTTCTGAAATACCTTTTCTAAAGGTAACAGTATCTAACTCTTTAGCAGCAGCTCTCATTTTACTTGCAGACATACCAGAAGCACCATCTGCATCTGGATCCCTCTCGCCAGCAGAGACTACATCTAAATTCCTATATGTATATTCTACACCATTATACTTATCCAATAGTACTTTATAACTAGAGATTCTATCAGATCCAGCAACTAATGTCAAATCAGAATAGGTTCCCTGATACTCTTGTAACAATTTAATAATGGTGTTTACATCCCTGTTATGAATAATATGTGATGCGTGAGATGGAAACATTTTTTTCATATACTCCACCTTCCTGTCAGATGGTAGTGGGTCCTTTGGTTTCTTTTGAGTATGAGTAGGGTAGATGAAGTAGTCATCTCCATCGGCAATCTTAGCAACTGCATCGATAAGTTTCTGGTGTCCGATTGTTGGAGGATTGAATCTACCCCACGCTACTACTACTCTACTCATTTATCTCCTGCTACCCAGTCTTTAGATACATTGAAGTTTGCAACACTGAATGACAATCTGTCCACCAACTTGACTGCAGTACTATCTTTACTGATAGCAACATATCCCTCTGGCGCTGTTATCTCATAACCATTTTCTGTTTGTAGATATGTACCAATCTTCTCGCCCTTTTCTAGTTTACGGACAAAAAATGTTTTGGCATTCTGCAACGTTGTATATAGTCCAACTGCCTTAATCATCTCTGCTTCGTTTGCTTCGATAAAATCCAGACCAGCATATAGTTTTGCAAGTTTGGATGCCTTTGCCTTAGGTGTCTTCACCTTAGCAACTGCTTTCTGCACTTCACCTTCAAAGTATTTCTTGAAGTTTTCAACAAACTTCTTAGCATTATTGACCTTGCGTCCCTGTCTGACATAAGTATTGAAATAGATTTTTAATCTGGGACCGACAGTCAACTGGTCGTTTTCTGCAATCTGTACAGCAACCTTGTCAAGGAATCCACCAGTTGCTCTTACTAAAGCAGAACCAGCATTTTTCATTCTCTTAAGTTGTAAGTGCTCTGCTTGAGTCAACAGAACATCTTTCCCTAATGACTCTGTTTCTGCAGACAAAACCAATACATCAGGACTAGTTTTTAATTTACTAATATCATATCCAAAAGTTGCAGAGAGTCCTGCAATTGATTGTCCTTTATAAGTTGTATGAAATACTACACCAATCTTCGCACGTTTTGCTTTTTCATATAAGTCACTATCTTCTGGGATAGCATATGTAATTGTATTAGGTTTGAAGGTGATGCATCTCTTGCCATCAATAACCTCAAATTTTTTATCATCAGTAAAAAGCAAGTCTCCTTGTGCTACACCCTTAATATTAAGTTTAGGGAAATAAGTTAAAGCATCTTTTAACTTGGCAACCAGACCAGGAGCATGTCCGTGGTTTACATCAATCTCTTCAGGTGTGGTATTAACCTTTGCTTCTTTATTGAAGACAGATTTTGTACCCACAAAAAATGTACCCGTGCCAGGATACTGACCACAGAAGATAGCAGGTGCTCCATCCCATTTAGTAGTAATCTTAAAATTACTGGATGATTTTCCAGAAAAAGTTTGAGCAAGTAAATCTAAAAACTTAAATGCATCAACTGCACCTTGCTTGCCATCAAATAAAATACTATCTTCAAGGTGCTCTAAGTGAGTGTTTTTGCTCATCGGGTTAAGAAAGCGCGAATTCCTTTAGTACTAAGTTTTCTTTTAATGGTATGTAAATACCTTTTAAAATTCACTGTAATAAAAACTTGAAACTGAGGAGAGGCAGTGATGGAACCTTTGTATCTTACTTCTAAGTTTACCACAGGAAGCGTATCAATTTTCATCGTGTAGTACAGTTTGGCAGCTGTCGCTCCGTTTTGGAATGCTTGCATTTTCCCGCTTGTGGTTTCCAAAATTAAATTTGGTGCTCTAGTTGCCCTAGAAGGATTGAATGACCTAACGCCACCACTAAGTAATGCAGTAAATACTTCTTTCAATAACGCAGAACTTTTATCTTCTGCAGGTCTAACAGTTAGAGTGCCATTTGGATTTACTCTCCCAGACCCAGTAATCAAACTGAAATGAAAATGCTCTTGTTTCACATAGTCTTCAATATCAAATCTAAATGCCAAATCCAAAAACTCTCTAAAGTTTCTTGGTTCTTCCATGATGTCTCTGAAGACTTCATCTAGTGTTTCAAAGAAAAAGTTTTTGGGATATTTTACATTACGATATTCTTTTCCAGTTAACGCTGCATTCTTATCAGCATCAGACAAAGAATCATTTAAAGTTTTTTTCCAATTGTTAACGTCAGTCCAATTTGTAGGAGAAACATTGTCTCCAAGTTTTTTACCTGATGGAAAAACAGGTGCGTCTGGACCAAATTTTACCATGTAAACTTGTTTCCAAAAATTATCCTCGGCAGATGCCATCGCAGTTTTTTGTGCAGCATTGCCCCTAAGATATAAGTATCCTGCTTTTTTCTTTCCATTATCAGATCCTTCACCAACCAATGGTTTATTCAATAGAGTTGGGTCATCATTAATACCAGATTTTTTCTTTAGTGATAGTGCCCAATAATGTATAATTTTGTTATGTTTAATTTTGACAATTAAATCTGATGAATTGTAATCTTTAATTAATTGATCTTTAAGTTGGTCTTTACCTTTAATTTTTCTTATATCTTTACTCCAAGCAGCACCAGTTTGATAAACTTTTTCAATTGTTGCTCCATTTCTTTTGCATAGTCCAACAACATAATTAGAAACGGATATTGCTTTTGCTAAGTTAACTATGTCACCTTGCATAACAGAAGCATCCTTACTGCTATGACCATCAACCATTCTGTGATTTGAATGTACTTCATTGGTCAAATTTTCAAGAGCAGTATTTCGCTCAATTGTACTCATCCTATTAATCTGAGCATAATTAACAATCCTTTCCATAGCAATAAGAGTGCCAGTCATTAACTCATGTGGGTCAGCTTTTGTGCCTTTAAGTCCCTTAGCAAAAATTACAAATGCAGGAGTTGGAGACGCTTTTGGTTTGCCATCTTTTTTCATCTCAACAACATTCATGTAAATTGTCTTAGACCCACTAGAAAAATTAGTACTTCTAGTAAATACTAGATCTTCAACATCTGCCATGATTTCATTTTCCAATAATTTCAAGACAAGTTTATCTCTTATCGCTTCAGGGTCTAGAGCAGTATATATTTTATTAAGTATGTTATCTCTTTCACTTGTGTTCTGCACTGTTATCATTGTGCCGTATCCAGATTTAGAGGTATCGGCAACAACTTTAAGAACACCAAAAGAGGCTGCATTATCTACAGGTTCAGTATAGGCAGGACTCTCTGCTGTTAATGAAGAATTATGTCTTTGAATTATTCCCGCAATATCATATTCTTCGGCAATATCTTTTGCAAAAGCTTCGTATATAGTTTTTATATCTGCCATTAAAAAACCCCCCGTCTAACTATTTAGAAGGGAGGTTAAGATAATCTTTTTCACTTTGATAGGGATGTGTTTGTCCTGTCCATAATTCATATCCTTGCTTGACTTCTGGCAAGAGCCACTGGTCCACACGAACACACTGCTCCCAATTGACAGGGTGAGCACAACTCACCACTACAACAGAAAAGAATGCTCGTAGATGGATCCAGAGACTGAACATTAGTAAGAGTGCTCCTCACTAGATTTATCTAGTATACATTCTTCATAGTCTTGATTAGTTGCATCATAAAGACGATCAAAATCTTCTTCAGATAAAGAGTGGGTTACCACTCCGTTATGATCGTAAATATGATACATCTTATCTGTCGCCTGTTGCTCTGTTTTCTGATTTGAATACATCAAATTCTCCTCCTGGATAACGCTTCTTCAGTTTGTTGACATTAATCTCAACTACCTCATCGAAGGATATATCAAGTGCCATTGTTGCTTGAGCAACGTACCACATAATATCACCCAACTCAATGATAAGATGCTCACGATTATCTTCGTTCCATGGTTTTCCTTGGAAGACCATCTTCTTAATGATCTCAAGGAACTCACCACCCTCAGCATTAATTCCAACACCAGCAGTAAGCAGTCTCTCAATATTGGCACCTTGTCTATCAAGCTCACCAATACGGTCAGCGAAATCAACAAAGTTTGTAGAACAATCTGAAGTGACTTCTGCCACAAATTCTTGATAGCGTTCAAAATTAACCTTTGACATGTTTCAAATAATAAAGTTACTAAATTTATCGATGCGTTTTTGACGATTTGATACGTCTTCAAACACATCGGATGGTTCTTCGTGATCGGTGATTGCAAGTTCTGCTGGATCATCGTCCACATTATACAATTTCATCTTCGCTCTGTCAACCCCTACGGTAAAGCGTCGATGCATTGTTGGATCGCCATAGCGATTCTTTAATTGTTTTACCATGATGCGACCTGATTGTTCTAACTCCTCAGTAGAGATTAGAGCAAACATAAGATCAGCAGTAGCAGGTAAACCAAATGACTCAGAAGTATCAGTGATTTCTACATCAGTAGAACCAAATCCACTACGAGTAGTTTGTGTTGCTGACACAATAGGAACATCATGCTCACACGCCAATCCACGCAACTCTTCAGCAATAGATTTTACATAAGTGTATGAGTTGACAATGTGTCCTCTGTATCTAGAAGAAGCACAAATATTTAGGTAATCAATAAAAATGATATCTGGTTTGAATGATTTCTTCAAAGATAGTTCATTTAATAAAGACTTAAAGTGACCAGCATGTGCGCTAGCAGTAGGATACTCTTTGATAATAAGTTTACCTTCTGTCTTTCTACCAATCTCAGCAACTCTAGATATAAAGAGTTGTTCGGGTAATGTAGAAATGTCTCGAATGTTTATGTTTAAAAGATTGGCATCAATTCTCTCTGCAATTTTTTCTTCGGACATCTCAGCAGTGATGTACAAGACATTCTTACCTTGCTGTAGAGCAGCAGTGGCACAATGACACATGAATAGAGACTTACCAACACCTGTACCAGCAAGGGCAATAGATAGTGTCTTATTGGGGAGACCACCTTTAGTGATAGCATTGAATTTATCAAGATCAAAAGGAAGTTTCTCTTCATCTCTGTGATAGAAATCATATCTCTCGCTAGCGTTATCTACGTAGTCGTGTCCGATATATTCATCAAACGATACTGCCAAGGCTTCTTGGAGAATGGAGGGTATCGCATCTCTCGAAATCTCTTTATCGCCTCCGTCTGCGATCTTGATCGAATGTAGGAGGGCATTGTAGATTGCTCGCTCTTGACACCACTTTTCAGTTCGGTCAACGAGCCATGCTGTGTCTGTAAACTCTTGGGGAAATTCCTTAATATGCTTAACAGATGTTTGATACGTGTCTTCGTTGAGATCATTGCGTTGTTGTAGTTGAAGTATGACAATTTCAGCAGTTGGCATCTTATCATACTTAGACGAGAAGTCATTAATCTCTTCAAAAATAATACGTTCAGAAATATCTTCAAAGTATTCTGCTTTGAGAAAGGGAACTACTTTGCGATAAAATTCCTCCGTGGAAAGGAGGTTACGCAAAATAGTTGTTTCCATTTTCTCACTCATCTTCTGTACCATATAAAAATTCTTTTTGTGCCTGCTTATCTATTGCTTCTAGGATTTCGGGGGTGAAGTATTGTTCTGGGTCTTTGAGGATTGCTTTCGCATAGATCTTCTTTCCATTAATTTCATAGCGTCCAGCAACATTTTTCCACAACCCTGCTCGCTCGCCAATCTCAAGTAATCCATAGTGCTTCTCCAAACCTCTAGCATCAAAGTAAAGTCTAGTCTCTACTTTGGAACCCTCACGTGTCAAACGAGACTTCTTAGCCTCGCATTTGATAATGTTTCCGATGAGATCTGTTCCATCTTTCTCTTTTTTCTTTCCGAGATAAACGATTGTGCTAGCAGAATACTTGAGTCCACTGCCTCCCCCCATTTCTTTTGCAGGATGATAAGCGCCGATGACATCATAGGTGTGGTTGGTAACGATCATTGGTATATTAGCCTTGCCAAGCTTCAGTGTCAAGATGCGAAAGGCAGATTTGACCAGTTGTGCTTTTGTCATATCGCGGACGTTCTTGTCGTCTGCTGCATCCTGAACCTCTTTGTTGGTGGCAAGGTTACCCAAAGAGTCTAGCACAAACATGAGTGGTTTGCGGTCTTCTTCAGGTTGTTCCATGAATTTGTCTACAATTCTTACTGCTTGTGTACGGAACTCTTCAATGGTATTGATTGGAAAAATTACCATGCGATCGGAGTCAATGTTACGACTCTCGATCATGTCTTTAGAAATGGCAGACTCAGTTTCAAAATAGATAACTCCAGCGCCAGGATCAGTATCGAGGAAATGCTTAACGACAGAAAGACAAAAGAAAGTCTTACCCGTGCCTGATTCTCCTGCCACGGCAGTAATCTTATTGGAAGGAAAACCTCCAAAAATCGAACCACTAACCAGGGCGTTAACAACGTAACTCCCAGTATCAACAAAAGATTCAATATCGCCAGCAGCAACCCCTTCGCTAACAAGACTAGCATACTCATTCTTGCTGTCCTTAATGACTGTATCTAGAAATCCCATGGTTATAAAAATGATAATAGTGAAACTTTTTTTTCGTAATCCCAATCAATACATCCTAGCACATTCTTCAAAGGTTCTAGGAATGACTTCTCAAATTGTAATTGATAATCAATGTACTTGTCTAAATTAAATTCTTTAGGGATGTCACTGAAGAAACTAATGCAGTTTTGCATCATTGGATTTGGTGTCTTCAGATAAATAAATTTAATTTTTTCTCCTTCCTGAATAATAGGATACTTATTAGTTATCTTGTTCTTGCGAACATAGTAATTATAAAGTAAAGATCCTCTCACATGGATAGGTGTTCCCTTACGATAAATGTCATGGGAACATTTGTATTTGGTCATGCCATTGCATCCACGGGGGAAAGCAATATTTACATAGTCCTGGTTTCTAGTATCTTTTTTCACAAACTCAATAAACTCAATCAAGTCTTCATTGGTTTGTGTCAAGATTAATTTGAATGCATGATATAGTTTATCACGATAGTATTGTGGTGTAGAAGATCTAGCAGTCTCCATACCACAGATTTTCATCTTAGGTTCTTTATATCGAACTCCTTCACTATCCCATACGTTAAGAACATAGCGTTTCTTTGCAGTCCAGAAACCACGATTAGCAATGTTCTCTCTCTTCATGACCATCTTCTGGTCATATGCATTCATATAAGTGGCGAGCTCTTGGTAAGAACTTTCAATATACTTTTCAAATTCCACCTTACACACCTTGTCAAGGAAAGAAACAACTCCCGCATCAGTTTTCTCTCTGTTGGCGAATACAGTTTCAACCAAAGGACCCAGGTTGAGGTACATAGAATCGGTATCACAAGCAATAACATAATCAACATCATCTGTTTTTAAAATTTTGTTTAAGTATGCGTTTGTTTTATTGCTGATCCAGCGAATGGAAAGTTGTCCAGAACAAGTGATTGCCTCAGCAATCTCTAGTCGGAAGTATCGAAAGTGTTCATTACCAATAGCACCATAAGCAGAGTTGAGGGAGATCTTCTTTGCCATCTGAATGTTATTACAGCGAGCAATCTCTTTCTTCAATTCAATAGTAGGAGTCTTCTCATACTGCTGCTTTGCTTCAAGCATCTTCTTCTTGTAGATAACGCGAGAGTCATACATCTTCTGCATCATCATAGGAAGGAAACCCATCTCATCCTTCTTGTACAGAGTACCATTAGCAGCAAGACAATCGGTAATACCAGATGTGTCTATCTCTTTCTCAAGCAACTTATCAATAGTTGCTGTAGGGTGTCTGTTTGGGAGCAGGGTCTCTGGTGAGAGGTTATACTGCATGATAAGATGAGGGTACAGACTATTAAGGTCAAAGCTGACAACCCAGTCATAAAAACCTGGTTTAGGTTCTTTAACATATGCACCAGCATACTTAGCGTCTTTTCTTGCTTCCTTCTTGGGGGGTATTGCAATGTGTCTCTTTAGCAACTCGACGTAGATATAATTATCCCACATACGAACCTGAGAAAATACATCCTCAAAGTTTACCTTAGCATCATATGCCATAGTGAAGGCAAGTTCAAGCAACTTCATCTTATCATCCAACTGGTCAACCAGACGAACGTCAATGATATTGTATTCTACAAACTTCTGCCAGTCCTTGGTGTAGAACTCTTTGAAGGTGTCATACTCACTATGATCTAGTTTCTTTGTATCTAGTTCTACACTAGCAATATGATCTAGACGATAAGATGATTGATTTGTGTATGTGAATTTACGATACAACTCAAGATAGTCAAGCGTTGCAATACCTGAGATGTCATATGCAATTTGCTTACGACCTTTGATATAAATCTCACGACAATAAGTAGACTTCCATGGTGACAATAACTTAGCGTCACGCTCACCAATAACACGTTCGATACGCTTACTTATGTAAGTCATGTCGAACAACTGCACGTTCCACCCAGTGATAACATCAGGATAGTTGCTCATCCAGTAATGGATGAATGCCTGCAGCATACCAACCTCGGTACTGAAGTGCATGTAGTCCACGTCTTTGTGGGTGTTGTCAAACGCATAACGTCCGAAGACCTGGATGCGTCTTGTGCGACTATCCTTCAAAGAGATAAGAAGAATTTCTTGGTCGGCAGTTTCGATATCAGGGAACCCATTCTCTGCTGCTGTCTCGATGTCAAGTGTGAACACACGAATCTGACTAGAGTCAAACTCAATCTGATCTGCAGGATATTGTTCTGCAATGTATTGATTCAGGTAGCGAGTTTGACCACAGATCTCAAAGTCAGGAATGTCTTTATGATCATCCACAAACTTTCTTGCGTCACGAATAGTTCCCTGCTGTACAGGACGAACATTCTTACCATCCAGAGTCTTCCAGCGAGAAGGTTGTTGGGTGGGCAGATACAACGTAGGGTTAAAAGGGACCTTATCGCTGAACTGGTTTCCGTTTTGGTATCCACGAACCTGGATATTATTACCTGCTTGCTGAACGCTGGTGTAAAACTTCATTCCTCTTTTGCTTTTAAATCATAGTATAGTGAAGAGAACATTGGTGATGGTTCAGCAATAAATGTAATATTTTCTGAACGAATAACCAGTTCTCTATCTTCGCTGTAAGGAGGGAAGGGCACTGCCCCATCCTCATTAATCTCACATGCATGTTTCAGAACACAATCTGGATTACCAAATTCTGTATCAGGAATCTCATCAACCTCTGCTACGATCCAGTGACCATCAATTTTCAGGAGTTTCAGCATCCGATTCCTCCTGTGCAAGCGGGGTAGCAATAGGATGCTGATCAGTATTTCCTGCAACTCCAGCAGTAGGAGCATCAACACCAACAACTTCAGTGATCTCTGCTAGTTGTGCTTCCATGTTAGGGTTTGTTTGACCCTCTTCCCACTTAGGAAGTTCATTATCCTGTTGAGCAACCAGAGAAGCAATCTTCTGGCGGTATGCACCATCTAGACCTTGATCAGGAATACCGATTGCTAGAATGCTGTCATAGGGCACACGGAATTGATAATCGATAGAGTAAGGACACCACTTGCTGAACTTCACTTGAAGGTCATTCTCAGCAGTAGGGTTCTCGGCAGGAACCAATTCTAGAATATAAGGGTTTCGCATGATGAGGCAGATGCCACGGCGCTCCTCGCCTTCTCCTTCAAATGCTTCTTGTAGTTCACAGATGACACGTTCGCCATTTTTAAAAACGATAATCTTATCAGACTCAGACATAGTTCTCCAATCTTTTTAGTAGTATAGCACGAAATTGCAAAGGGGGCAACCGCCCCCTGTGACAGATATTTATTTGACTTCGTAAGTCGTTCGTCTCATGTGGTCTGGTATAATTTTTTCTAAACTCACGACCAGCATACCATCCTCAAACGTCACGTCCACAACTCTAACATCGTCACCGAGTTGCCAAGTATTCGCAAATGATCTTCGCGAGACTCCTTTGTGTAAGTATTCTGTTTCAGGATCCTGTCTTGTAGTGTTGCTGGTAACCTTGAGAATGTTTGATTCAGTAGATACTTCAATCTCCTCTCTTTTAAATCCTGCGAGAGCAATTTGAATTTCGTAATTACTGGCGTCATGTTTGATTAAATTATACGGGGGGTAGTTTTTATTATGATTGGTCATCGAATCTAATCGATGAAACATATCATTTAAACCTACGGCATGAGGTAGGTATAGATCCCATGTATGTGTCATTAGTGTTCTCCTTAGATAAGCGAGATGTTTGTATGGACCCCGAAGGCATCCAACACTATTTAATCAAGACACAAAAAAAGTGATGTAGTGTTCACCGCATCACTTTATAAGGGTTTCCGACTTTTGTAGAGACCGCACGAAAGGTCTCAAATTTATTTATGCTTCTGGTTTTTTACGACCAATATTATATTTGGACTCCAGTGTCCACTCCCCTTTATCTTTATAGGAGAGAACTTTAATTTGGTTGAGTGCTGCTACGTCTTCAATTTGAGTTTTATCAACAATACCAATCAGTCCCCAGTCCGATAGAAGTTGTGCAATACGATTACGACGCTGCACATCATTCAAAGACAAGTTAGTATTTTTACCATCAAGAGCAAACAACTCTTTAAAGTGAACAATATAATACTTACCTTGCTTGTGTAGGATATGACAAGACTGATATAGTTTTCTATCTCGTCTAGAAGCAACACCAATACGAGTGAGTGTTTCACGAACCTTCAGAAAATCATCTGGTTCATTTAACAACACCTCAACCATATCCGATGGTTGCCACTGAATTTCAATTTCATTCATCTGTTACCGCCTTTATCTAATAATTTTTTAATCTGCTCAAGTTCAGAATTAGTAAGAATTCTAAGGGCGGCAACTGCTTTACTATGGTTGTATCCATAATATTGCTTCACCAATTCAAGGTTCTCTAATTCACCTTTACGCAACCAGGGAGAAAATCGTTTCCTCGGCTTCAAACTATTTAGATAAAAATCATATTGCATCTGTTTGTCCAAATGATTATGGATATTCATCTCATTGGCAAATAAAATGCTATCAGTAAATCCAGATAGACACTTGTTTATAATGAATGGCGGATAACCTTTAACAGCTTCAGAATCTTGTCTCAGTAAATTATGTTTAGATTGATTAATTGTATACAAATAATCTTTCAGTTGGTAACTTTCCATTCTTTTTTTGTTTTGAAATACAATTTATAATATCGTCCTTTCATTTCCTCAAGGACTTTCATATCTTCATCAAATCCCATCCACTTGAGATATTGATACGTACCTTCAAGATCACTGATAAGCAATAAAATATTGGTGGGGGATACTTCCCTACCACCATGCTGATATTCTTTAGGTATCATCAGAATTTAGCAGTGACACCAACTACCTTAGCATTGGGGTTGCGAGCAAGAGCAACTTCCTTTGCTTCCTCATAGTTGCGAGCATAGACTTCCTCAGCAAAGAGGCGACCTGCTACGTAGAGTCTGACTTCACATTTCATAGTTGGTAAGGACGAGTTCCTTGCGAGACGCTTGATCTGTATTATAACTCCCCACGCTCCTCATGGTGTAAGTGTGTGCAAATTCAGCAGCTGTCCACCCCTGCTTGAAGCGGTCTCGAATCAGTTGCGACGAATTGTAACTAACAAGTTGATGAGAGATAAAGCGATCACAATCAGAAGCAAACTTGTCGTGGTCGAATCCTTTGTGCATGTTTCCTCGCTTACCATAAAGATTAGATCCGATCTCATAGGGGGGATCGAGATAGACGAAGGTTGACTTGCTATCGCAAAAGAGTTCTTCATATGAAAGTTTAGTAATTTTCCACTTAGAAATCATTCCTGAATATTCAGGGAGTTTACAAATGCCTCGCATCGAGAAATTGCTATCTGACGCTTGCTTGCTGAAGGAACTGGATTCAGTGAGACCAGAGAAAGAGCACTTATTGACAATATAAAAACACACAGCACGTAGTAGATCGGACGTAGAGGCATCATTTAATTGGTCCTTAGAATCTAGAAATAAAGTTTTTGCTGATGTTTGATCTGGATGATCGTTCTTAAGATCCTTCAGCAAGGAAGAAAGTTCGTCACCTTGATCTTGAAGAACACGCCAGAAATTATAAAGTGGATCATAAAGATCATTGACCCAGATGTCTAGGTGTGGGTATCGCTTACCAATTTCCAATGCGACAGAACCACCACCTAAGAATGGTTCGCGATAGTGAGTATATTCTGTGAGGTTAGGGATGTACTGAAAGAGTTTACTCAAGGCACGACTCTTACCACCAGGGTATCTAAGTGGCGTCTTCAGTGACTTCAAAGTTTTTGTCATGATATTTAAGGTATTCACGAAAGATCATTTTCATTTCACGCTGAGTCATACCACAATGGTCTGCAGCATGTGGAAGGTTCATTGTAGCATGAAACAATGCTTCATTTGCTTCCTTCACATTTTCAGGTGTCGTCTTCACTTTCGACTTGTTCAAAGTCTTCGATTTGTGATGCAAGGACGATGTGTTGCCCATTGATTTTGTACTCATGCTCTCCTTTGTCTTCATTGAATCCTAAGTATTTAAGATCATCATCTTGAAAAACATTCTCGCGAATTGCTGCTTGGATTTTGTGATGAATGAGATCGTTTTTACTGATTTCCATAATTATAAATTATTTGAATTCACATCCCATCATTACTTCAGTCAAGCAAGCAAGAAGATTGACTTCCTGATCAGCAACAAAAGCAATCTGGTATTGATACCTAGCAAGAATCAAAACTGCTTCAGGAATGTACTTGGGTTTAATTTGTTCGTATAGAAGATTATAGATTTTACGCATGACGATGTTTGGATCATTGTCAATATTCTCAATGACCCACTTACGTACTGTAGTAAACTCTTTATTCTTTAATGCTGCCAATAGAGAATCAAGATTGATGTCTGCAATATCAACTAAGATATCAGTGTTAATCTTTCCTGATGCTGAATGACGTTGAGTCTCATTGATCAAACGACGCCAGTCAGGAAAGTAACGACCAATGAGTTTAACAAGAATCTTATCTTGATACTCAATCTCATTCTCGTCAAGGATTTCTTTCAAGCGACCAAAGAACTGCGCTTGCAACTTTTGTTGCTGACTCTTATTGATACGAAAGTCTACAACTGTGCATCGTGAGTGCAGTGGTTCAATGATTTTGTTTTGGAAGTTACAAGTAAAGATGAAACGGCAGTTGCTGTGAAACGCCTCCACAAAGGCACGTAAGGAGAGTTGCACGTCATGGGTGGTGTTGTCTGCCTCATCGATGATGACCACCTTGTGAGGCGCTCCTGAGGTTAGGGAGACTGTGGAAGCAAACTGCTTGACTCGGTTACGAACGGTGTCCAAGAAACGCCCCTCGTCTGACCCGTTAATGACGATGTAAGAGGCACCAATCTCCTCACACAACGCTTTAGCAACAGTGGTCTTACCAACGCCTGCAGACCCCAGGAGGAGCAGATTAGGGATCTCTCCCTGCTCTACAAATCCTTGAAATGGTTTCTTAAGATTGTCAGGCAGAATGCAGTCATCAATTTTTTGGGGACGATACTGCTCAACCCATAGAAACTTTTTAGTCATCAAATTCCAATGCAATATAATAGACAAGATCCAAGCGAGTGTGACGCCACTCGGATACTAGATGCTCAGACACTTTAACATGATAGTCTCCTGGTTGGAGACGGAGGTGTTCCACTTTGAGAACCAGTTCGTAATCACCAGTTGTATCACCAGCAATGGTTTGACAATAATCGTTACTAGTTTCGTTTTCAGAATCACGAAGATACAAACTAATTTGATTGTCTACGGATTTAAAAACAAGATCAGTTAGATTGTAAACTGCTGCTGCTTTTTGTAGTGACGTGATGTCTTCCCATGTGATATTAAAAGCGATGTCTCCACCAGGAAATTTAATATTTTTTTCGGGAGCAGACTTCAAAGTAATCTCAGGATCTGAGAAGAAATACTTTGCAGAGCGACCACGACTACGAATAGTCACATAGTTCTCGTTATCGAATTCCAAGATCGGATCCTGGAATAAAGTCAACCCAGCAAGAAACTGGTTGAGATCATAGATACCGAACGTTTGAGGAAAACTCTCTTCACATGAATATTGTGCAAGAGCATTCTCCCCAACGCTGATTGTCTTCAGTTGATTACCCTTGCGAATAAGGATAGAACCATTGATTGTGGAATAGTTTTTAAGAACCTGAAGAGTCTGTTCAGAAAGAATAACTTTATTCATTGAGGGTAAGGTTCAGTGTTAGCAGACTTGTCACTAAAGTGGAGTAGTAGAAGTGCATAGTGTAGAATTTTGATAATGTCGCGACGGGCAGTACCTTTACGATCATATCGAGAAGCATACTTTAGGATGTTGCTACGGCAGAATGCCTCAGCATCTCCACATGCTTCAATCAAATCTAGCGTTTGAATGCTGTCGTTACCAGCAGAATAGTGTTGTCCATAGGTTCCAGAGATGTAGTCACGTAGCTCTTTGATTAGAGCGTCTTCATTATATTTGTTCATATACCCCAAATGTACTCGATGTTGTCATGATAGCACTCAAATATCGTGCCGTCAATAGATTTCATAGTAAGTTTAAATCCCTCACCTTTGATTATTTTTCCAGAGCGATGGTCACAATCCTTAAGGATTGCTACTCGCCCAATGTATCCATGAAAGTTTTCACTGGTCATAGTATGGTCTCTCATCGCTTTCCTCCATTTCTACTTTCTCATCAAGTTTGGTATAGACATCAAGGAAGAGAGTTTTTGTTTCTTCATCAAATCTATTGACACAAACTTTGATTGCCTTGTATCGGTCACCCCAAATGGAGTAGGCACGAATGATATGAGACAAGCGGCGAGTAGAAATAATTTCATCCACGCCACCATCAGCAAACGTCTTGCGAATAACGTCAGCCCAGTCAGCAAGTTTAGCACAGAATTCAAGATCTGTCACCCCAATATTCGCACCAATTTTTTCAAGAATTTTAGTCTCAATTTTGGGAGTGGGATACTCTTGCTCAAAGGTGAGAGCAAAACGTTCTAGGAATGCTTCATTCAATACGTTAGTACCAATAAAGCGACCATCATCAGAACCCTTACCCTTAGTGTTGGCGGTAGCGATGACATTGAATCCAGCAGCAGGTCTCACATAGCGACCTGTCTTCTTCAGGAACACACCTTTACCTTCAAGGATGGACTGAAGGCATAGAATTTTGTTGGAAGCAAGGTCAACTTCATCGAGTAGCAGGATTGCTCCACGTTCGAGTGCTTCAATGACAGGTCCGTTATGCCAAACAGTTGACCCATCGACAAGACGGAAACCACCAATAAGATCATCTTCATCAGTTTCGATTGTAATGTTTACACGAATCAACTCACGTCCTAGAGCAGCACACGCTTGCTCTACAGAGAAAGTTTTACCATTACCAGACATACCAGTAATGAATGTAGGATAGAACAGACGAGAAGAAATAATTTTCTTCAGATCAGTAAAGTTACCGAACGGGACAAAACTATTATCTTTAAGTGGGATGATGTTCATTTCTTCCTGATCAGGAAACTGAGTTTCCAACTGGTCACGTGTTTCTTCAATGGTCAGGTTCCATTTGCCGCGGCCGACATGGCAATCACGAAGACGCTTAACAGCAGTAGGATATGATATAGAGAAATATGTTGCTGCAGCACGAACGTGATCCGTATTAATGTCAGAACCAAAGGTCTCGGCAAGATAAGAAGTAATTTGAGACGTGGTTAAATCAGACTTGGCAGGCATCGGTTTGTTTCGTATGGAGTAAGTATAGGGCAGAGTGGGGCAGAGTCAGGGGCAGAGTGGACACTATGCAATCTGACTGATGAAGTGGTTCAAGATAGCTTTGTTGTTTTGCTTTTGCTTCAGTAGTTTTTTGAAAGCAGCACGTACTTGAGTTTTAGAAGAACCAGCATCAATATCTAGTGTTGACTCTTCATCTAATTCAGTAAACGATCGCGCACTAGATTTACCAGCAATAACATACAAAGCATCATAAGAAATAGGATTTGGAAGAACAACTGATTTAGTTTTTTTCCAATCTCTATACAATTTATCAAGTCCATCAACAGAATCATTGCAATAGCGGCGATAGAAACTGGCAAGACCACTACCACCTTCAAGAAGACGGATACCAATTATGTTAACAGATGGATGCGTCTCTTTTAAGTTTTCAATGAAGACATTTGTTTGCTCGTCCCAAGACTCTAGTTTGTTGTATGTACAACCCAAGTTACGATCGCGAAGAGTAACACTAGTAGAATCTAAACGTCGTGCAAAAATCATTTGTTTATCATCATCATATGTAGACTCGTGACCATACATAGAACCACAAGATTCTCCATCAGTCAAAATACAAACATTAACATTACTGACTCCAGTAGTCTTCTTAAACCCAGGAATGATTGACTTCATAACAAGGATAGATTCATTGAGTGGAGTTCCAGAAAGACTCATACCAATTGTTGATGGATAACCAACATAATATTGTAGTGAATATACTTCACGCCATATGTTAAGGCATTGACGTTCCCAATTTTTGCTGTTAGTGCGAGATGAAAAAATATTCATCATGCGAAAGTACTGCTTGCTTACATAGACTTCATTTTTGATAAGTCTTTCGGTAATTAGTTTTGGAAAAAATTTTCCGACTTGATTTTCCATTGCACGTTCAGCACCAATCCACTCATTAGTAAATGCATAAACTTCAAAAGGGATCTGTACTTTTTTACAGAACATACAGAGAGTCATCAGTTGCTTTAAAGTAGAAAGCAACGTGGTGTTCATGGAACCAGACCAATCAAGAATAAAAAGAAGACCATGATTTTTACCTTCAGGAATAATTGTTACTTTCTTGAACAAGTCGTCATTGTGTTTGTACGTATGTAAGATACTGGTATTGAGAACTCCAGTACGTGAGGTTTGCTGACGGGCATATGCTGCAGCTGCTTTCTTACATTCAAATTCTTTTACAAGATAGTTTACTTCTTTCTGAACAGACTTTTTAAATTTTCTATACTCTAAATCAACCCACGAAAAACCATCTGGGTCAAGACCCTCTTTCTGATTGTCAATCCAATTATGAATTACATTCCAATCAACAACATAATCAGAAGCATCCAAGGTAGGAATGTCAACATAAACATTTCTTGAATAAGAAATTCTACTAAGACTCTGTGATTGCTGGTCAAAATTATTTTGAGTATCAGAAGAAGAAATATCACCACCTGCTGGTGCAGCACCATTCTCGTTTTCTCTACGCTGTGCTTCTTCCAACATCTCTTCGTGTGTCATGACTTCTTCACCACCTTCCTCGCCAGATTCTTCGTCATTGACACTTTGACTTTCGGATGATCCAGAACTACCATCACCACCAGACTGAGGAATATCTGCAAGGTTCTCAAGCTCTTGCTGCTGTTCTTTAGAATATTCCCAGATCTCTTCAGCAACTTTTACTGCTTCATCAAAAGTCTCTGTGTTTGCAGTTTTGTCTACCAGAATTTTTTCTTCTGCATTGAAAGGAATAACAACTTCAGCAACACCAATTTTGAAATATAGATTGATACGATCAATCAATTTTAAACTATCAATATTTTCTTCAGCAATACCAAAAAAATCATCGTCATTGAGTTCGCGGTATCCATTGAAGAAACACTTGCGAAGACCAGGATAACGACGCTTCATAAGTTTTTCAATACGCGCATCTTCAGTCACGTTCACATAATCTTTAGGGCAATCAAATCCATCCCACATAGGAGTATATAAAGCATGCCCAACTTCATGACCCACCAAAAGATCATAGACTGTACTAGATGCTTTATCCCATTTTGGTAAAGTCAATATACGATTATCTACATCGAAAGATGCTGTATTCACAGAACGATGCTCAACCAAAAGGTTTTCAGTGGCAAGTAACTTAGCAAGTTTGCCTTTGATCTCTTGTGTTTGCATGGTTTCTTTCTCTCTATGCAACTAGTATACACAAAAAAAGGGGGTCGTCAGACCCCCCTATGCCACTTCTAGTATTGGAACACGCTGTCCTGAATACCGACATCACCCTTAGGCATAACGTTAAATGCCAAAGCATTACGTGTCCACTGGGATTTGTTTCTTAATACTTTATGTCGTAGCTCACTAGGAAACATAACAATTAATGCATGTTCAGGTTGAATGTTCCAAGCAAATGAATTAAAGAAATTAAATTCAGATACTTTTACACAAACGCTATGTGGATTAGAATCTGTAAATTGAATTGGCGCAGTATCTTTTTCGTACTCACCATAGTATATAATACCACTGAACCAAGAATTGCTATGCATATGTTCTTCACAGAATCCATCTTCGTATGTTCTAGCAAACCATGAAGTTGTAAACTGAACATCACAAATGTATCCCATAGTTCTCTGTACATAGTCATGAACAATACTATGGAGTTTTTGCTTGAGAACCGAGTTTAGATCAAGAACATTTTTTTCTGTACTAACTGCTCCTTTACAACCATCAGTTCCATCGTCTTCATTCCAATTGCATTTCACTTCAAGATCTTGAAGTTCCTTACATATAGTTTCATCTACATGGTGAATAGAAACTGCTTTAGCAAACAAAGGAAATAGTTCCCACCCGTCATCTGTTTTTAGAGTTGGGTAAGTCATTCTTCGTTAATGGTTTCTCTCACCACAGAATAGTTCTTGATTTTTTCTACGTTCAATGTTCTATCATACTTGTCAGTCATTTGTTCTTTGTGAGAGATAACGTAGATAGAAACACTATCATCAAAGTTTCTGAGGATCCAACCAAGATCGCTACCACCTTGATGATCCAATGAACCATCAAAGATCTCATCTAAGATAAGGAGATTAGTATCCACACTATTCTTAAGTTTAGCAATGCTACGCCAAGTAAGCAGAAGAGCAATATCAATACGAGCTTTCTCTCCTTCACTGAAAGATGCGTAGGAAAACTGATCTCTGTAACGCGACTTAATAGTTTCCTCAAAATTTTCATCAAGACTAAAGTTAACGTAGAATTCCATCCCCTGAAGATACTGATTAATCAGTTTATTCATTGTGGGGAGATACTTCTTTATAATTCTAGTCTTAATTCCGTTATCTTTCAACAACTGAGAAGCAACACTTAACACATCTTTATCTTGTTTAGACTCAGACATGCGAAGTGCTAGTTGTTTTTTCTCTTCAACTAAACTTTCTAGTCTAGTGAATGCTTCTTTTTTATCCCCGCCACCAGACTCTAGGTTTTTAATGTCGCTCTCTACATTCACAATAGACTTACGAATCTGAGTGATCGCAAAGTTTGATTGTGAAATTGCATTATTTTTATCAGTGATTTCTGTAGAAATTTCATTCCATTTATAGAAACGTTTTTCTTCCTCACCAATTGCTTGCAGGATTTCATTATAACCTAGAGACATTTCATCTAGTTTTGTTTTACCAGATTCAATTTTGTTAGATCTAAACTCTTCAGTCAATTCTTGTGTACAGGTAGGACACACATGATTTTGTTCAAAGAATTCATGTTCTTTTTTACAGGCAGTCAATTTAGAACTAACTTTAATAAGAAACGTATTAAGTTTCTTAAGTTTTTTGGAAGATTCAGAATAGTCCCCAATTTGAGTGTTGAGTTGTTCTATAACATCATTAGTTTCTTTGATAACCAAGTGATGTTTGTTTTCCTCATCCAGTAACTCAGCAATTTTATTTTCTTTATTAGAAATATCTGCCTTGTTTTTCTTGTCGAGTTCTAACAAGTATGATTTTTGAAGACTAACTTTTTCTTTAAGGAGATCAATTTGATAATCAAACTCCTTAAGTTCATCATTATTCTCACGAATCTTATCTCGCAATAAGACATTCATCGTAGAGAAGATTTGAATATCCAAGATGTCTTCGATGATCTCACGACGTTGAGCAACAGGCAAACGCATGAATGGAACAAACGTAGAAGAACCAAGCACCACGATTTGCGTGAATGACTTATAGTTCATCTTAAGTATGTTTTGCTCAAGATTTTTCTGTTGATCTACTGTAGTGCTTTCTTGATTCCACAACTGGTCATTGCAGTAGATCTCAAAAATATTTGGTTTAATACCACGAACAACTTTATAATCATTGTTCCCAATACTAAACTCAATTTCAGTAATGCAATCTTTCTCGTTGATACTATTGATCAACATTGGTTTGTTGATCTTACGAAATGGTTTCCCAAACAAAGAAAAGGTAAGAGCATCTAGAATAGTACTCTTACCTGCTCCGTTGTCACCAACGATTAGATTAGTTTTGTTTTTACAAATATCAACTTCGGTGAAGACGTTCCCTGTGGAAAGGAAATTCTTCCATCGAATCTTTTTAAAGGTTATCATGCAAGAACGTCTTCAGGAGGAATCAATAGGTCATCAGGGGTTATTATAGCATACTTTTGATCTCTTTCAACACATGCGTTCACAATAATTTCCTTGTCAACCTCGGTAATGCTCAGTGGTATTTTCTTTTCAGTCAGGTCATGCATCATAATGTTGTACCTGTTTGCATCATCAAACTCTATAAACAAAGGAATCACCTGTTCACCTACATCATTCAGAAGAGAAAATACTCCAGTCTCTTTGCCCTCCAGAGTTAAGATAAACATTAGGCGATTTCGCAACTTTCAATATATAGAGATTTCATAAGATTTTTTAAATCATTTTTGTTTACGGACATTTCTACTTCATCAATATACTCACTCAGCAATGTCATGGTATCTTTCACCTCAACGTCTGCATCAGAATCATTTAGATCATCTTCTAGAAGTGTCTCAGCAATCTTTACATCATGAACTCCTACGTTGTAAAGACGATCAACCAATGTCTCGAACATGTGGTAATCTGTTTTTTGTTCAACAATGATTTTGATGTACTTGTCTTTATAACATGACACATCTTGTTTGTTGTAGTCCACACTGGTGTCGTCATAGAAGATTTTGTCAAAGATCTCATAGGGATTCGCGACAAACTTAAGTTTATCACTTTCAGTATCGTAGATATGGAAACCGCGAGAGTCTTTATAATCATTCCAGAACATCTGATAAGGGTTGCCAAGGTACTGAACGTTACCTTTTTTTGATTGGTGGTGATAGTGTCCAGACCAAACACGTTTAAAACGATGAAACAATTTGTGGTCCATACCATGATCCATCACCATACCTGCATTCATCTCAAATCCAGAGAGTTCTAGGTGACCACAACATACGTCTGCCTCACTAGTTTTTAGAAGTTTAAAGACTTTATCTTGATTTTCTTTATTAATCCAAGGAAGCATCAAGAATTTCTTACTGCCAAGTTTTAGATGCTTGGGTTCAGAATAGATGGTAATGTTATCGTATTGCTTGAGCAGCAACTCAGGTGAGTTAATTTTGTTTGTATTTTTATAGTAAACACAATGATTGCCAAGCAACATGTGTACTTTATAGTTCTTTAGTCTATCGAAATAATTAGTCGTAACTCGATTACATACATTATAATCCATAGACTTTCTGTTATCAAATGTGTCGCCAAGATCAATGATCGTGGTGATACCCTCTTTCTCAAGCGTTGGAAAAAATACATCGTCATAGAACTTCTGAAAGTAAGTCCAGAATGCCAAAGAACCCTTGCGTCCGTCTAGATGCTGGTCAGTAATTAATGCAATTTTCAAAGTTTGACACCCATAGCAACAGAAGTAACATACGTATAATCATCAAGTGTGCCATCTTGCAGACACTTAAGATGCCATCTAGTCATCTTAATAACTCCTTCCTCAGTAGCACCAGTAATAAAATTAGCACCAAGAGGATTTTTCAATACACTAGTGTAAAGACCAAACATAGTTTTCTTGACATAGAAAACGTCATCAATCCAGACTTGATCATCAGGAATATTTTTTTCAATTGTAGGATTAGGACCTAGACTAGTTGCTAATGTAGATTTCATCGATTCATTCTTGTTTCAATATTTTCTTTGATGCTACCCATGTCAGAATACGATGCGTTCATACCTGCCATATCACCCTCATAGCGTTCGGTATACATGACTTCCTGATAACCTGACTTCTCAAGAACACGCTGCTTAATCTCCAGTTGCTTCTTCTCCTTCTGTATGCGTCTCAGGAAGGCGTAGTAGATAATCTGGGTGAAGTATGCAAAAGGATTAGAACTCTTCTCTGGGTCGAAGTTATCGATGTACTGTAGGCAGTTCTCGATACCATCGCAGATCATGTCCTCACGAAACATGTAGTTAACAAAATTTGGTTTGTACGAGAGGTGTGTAGCGATCTTAAGAAAGCACTCTCCAATGTAGTTGGTAACACGCGGTCGGTCTTTACCATCCTCTAGTGCTTTATGTACCAGTCTACGGTACTCAGTGATAGCAGCCAGAAACTCTTTGTTGTTGACGTAGTATTCTTTGTTCTTAGTTCTGGTCATGCTTTTACTTGTTTCCTTGCATCTATTATAGGTGATTGCAAACAATCTGTCAAGGGGGCTTGACAAATCCTCAGAACCTCAGTAGGATGACTCTGTTAAGGGTTCAAAAGATAACTGTATCTATTAGCTTCTCTTGAATAGAGATTCAAGATTCTTCTTGACTTCCTCTACTGAACCTACGTAACCATTGTTTTTAAGTTTATTAGGTTCTACACTAACTTCACCTTTATCATCTTCTAGATTACCTAGATAGAATTTTTTGATTCTTTCATCCAATTCACTCATAGTAACTATTTGATTCATCTTTAATACAAACATGTCATCATAAGATGAATGTAACCATTCCTTTAAGACAAATCCTTCTACACGTTTACCATTCTTTTTTGAAGTATGAGTTTCAACTATCATTGGATTTTCTACTAGTAAAGAATCTTCTTCAGGTAAATAACATACCTTTGCAATAAGTTCTTCACCAGTAGATAATTTTATAGTTGAATAGAATTCTTCTTCCATATTATTTTCTTAGATCTATTTTTACTTTTTCATATTTGAAATTCTCTTCTTGATAGATCTTCACTCTTTCGTATAGATGTCTTAAAGTGTAATTAGATCTTGTTTCGTTAGAGATGTCATCAGCAATATCATAAAGTGTTGCTATGGTTTTTCCTTCTCCCTTCCTCAAGACTCTACCAATTGATTGTAGATTACGAACTCTAGATTTAGAAGGTGATGCGAAGATAATATTGTGTAAACGTTTAATGTTAATGCCTGTGGAGAAAGTTCCGTAAGAAGCAATAATCACTGCGTTGTTTTCTGTTTCAGCAATCTGACGCACTTCTTCTCTTGAGTCAACGTCAACTGAACCATGGACGAAGAATACTTTTCTATCGTCCGCTACCACATTATTTATCATCTCATACAATGGTTCACCATGTTTCTCGACATAGTTGAATAGAACCAATGTATTGCCATCTATATCTTTAACTAGATTCTTGATGAGGTTGTTTCTTTTTTTACATGTAACAAGATACTCCATCTCTGCATGGTAGTCCTCAAAGTATTGATACTCATGCTTACACATAAGAATTTTGATACGTAAGTTAGATAGATATCCTTTCTTGATTAGATCATCAGTCTTAGTAACTTTCTCACAAGAACCAAAGAGACCCTCTAATACCCACTTATGAGTCTTGCTACCATCTAGTGTACCTGTGAACCCAAAGCGGTACTTAGCGTTGTGTAGCTTGGTCATGATGCCTGTCAGACTCTTTGACTTAAATAGATGTGCTTCATCACCGATAACACAGTCAATGTCATCGAAGTATCTTTTGGGAAATTTATAGATTGATTGCCAGGTAGATATGACAACTGGTTTATCAGTATTCTTATCTTTGCCTGAATAAATGGTGTGGCAATATTCCTCTGCATTCCATCCATAGTCTTTAAAGTCTTTTACCATCTGTTCTACTAGAGATGTAGTAGGAACAATCAATAGTATTTTTTTCTTTGTAGCAACATAGTATCTAACGATACTATAGATCATCAATGACTTGCCAGATCCTGTGGGGGATACAAATAATCCTCTATTGTTTTTAAGTGCTTGATAAACTGTGCCATATTGATAGTCTCTAGGTTCATACTTAGAGATCTTATCCATAAAAACTTTTACGCCACCAGGGGATACAAAGTCATTAGACTCCTCTGCGTCTCCATACCATTCATTTTCTTCATACTCAATTGTGTAACGTCTTTCGTTTGCCCAAAGCTTGAGGTGATTTAACAACCCAGTATACAACTCGCCTGTACCTGGAGAGTACAGACGAATCATTCCATCCCAGTATTTGAACCTAGGTTGTCTCTTCAGAAACTTTGCTTCAGGTAGTTCAAAAGAAAAATAATCTGATAGTTCATGATGAATGTGAGGTTCTGATTGAAGAGTCAGATAAACCTCATTCTTCTTTTTAATAACAATGTCGGACATTAGGTTCCATTAATAAATCTTTCCCATTCAATCGCGTTTTTCACATGGTAGTTGCGAGCAGAAATTTGCTTTAGCACATGATCAAGATAATTTAACATCATCTCAATGTACTTAACCTTTGCTTCAATGTTGATGACTTCCTCATCAGCATCAAGATAGACTCTCATCTTTTCACTTGTTTTAATACTAGACCCAAAAGGTTTTTCGGCATACGTTTTAGCATCTGCTTCACCGCCGTAATACTCTCGTTTTTCTTTTATGATTTTTCTTAATTCAAATTCTAGACTAGTCTTTACCTGTGAAAGATCTGTGTAATGGTTTAAGTATTTATTATGTAAGAAAGGGATCTCTAATGAGATTTTTCCTAGGTCTGCTGAGTATGATTTGTTGCGGAACTCATGTTCTACGTAACTATCAGTCTTCCAGTCAGATTTAATTTTTTCAAAGAGATGATGTAGTTTGTCAAAATTCATACATTAGATCCTTAACGGATTATAAAATCAGTATACTTGAAAGCGACTTGTGCTGTGAAGTATTGTGTGTCAGTTTGTGTAGCGTCCATCGTGAGACCCGTCAAACTGATTGGGAACAAACGATTAAAATCAACAATGTGATTTATATTAAAATGTGAAGTGGTGATGTGCAATTGACCCTGAGAAAATTCTATCTCATCACTGCTGTGCTCCTCAGATCCTCCATTCTTTTTAATCCATTCATGTATACTCTTGTAGTTTACAAGATCTTCATCAACTATAAATTGAACAAGTAGATCACCATAGGTAACTCCACCACCAGGAGTGACAGGGAAGTTTCTAAAGCGGGTAGGAACCTCTGTGAAAGGCATGTTAATCTCAGGGATGCCTGCGCTTTGGCAGAAAAAATCTACCCCCTCAAAAAGTTCCAACTTAAGTTGGAAACCTAAAGGAGATAGATAGTTTCTATTTTTCGGTTGTTCTTTATACCAATTAGCAGGCATTGTATGTCAGCATCCCAAGCACTACTATTTAGTCGTAGGTCCAATCCTCAATTTCGTAAAATGGACAGGGTTCTTCCATTAACACTTCATTTTTTGCCTTCGCTATACGTGCTCTCAGACCCTCTATATCGTCTTCTAGAACATCATCAATAAAGTCTAGGTCTTTCACTCTCGGAACTCCTGTAGGATGTCTAGGACTTGGTTGAGAGCATTATGTGCTCCTTCTTTCTTTTCTTCTGAGGAACAATCAAATGTATTTGTCTCATCGTATAGTGCAGTCTTCAATTTATAAACTCTTGCTAGCATTTCATGTTTATGCATACGTCCTCTAGGCACTTTAATACTCCATCATACACATATTTAATAAAAAAGGAACCCCTTAGGATTCCTAGTAACACTTTATGTGTGGATGCTATCACATAAACATTCTCCTACAGATTTTTTTACATTCTGATTGCTTTAATGAATCGCATTCTATCAAACATTCATAATAATCATTAAGTTTTTCTTGCTCCGAGGTTGCTTGGTTAATAGTATCTTCAAAATGTCGCCACTCATCTAACTGAGCTCTTGACAAAAGATTGTGCATAAGGCACCTCGCATAATTCTTTAACTAATTATGTCAGGAAACTAAAACATTTAGTTAAAGTGTATCAACAGATAACAATTATTATTTTCTGTATATATTACTACACAATAATTGTAAAGATAAAAAAAGACCCCCCTTTCGGGAGGTCTGAAGAAACCTGAAGTGATGGATCACATAAGGTTGGTAACTTGTACACGTCTGTAGTACATGTTAGCGTTCGCAGAAAGCGTTTCGCCATCAGGGGTGCCGTTGTAAGCGCCGTTGGTGGTGACGAATGGGTTGGAAACCATGCCGTAACGAGTCTTGAAACCAATTTTTGGTTGGAAGTTGTTAGGGTCGATGGAACGAACCATTTGGAGGGGAACGTAGGGGCAGTAGAATAGTCCTGCGTCATAAGGGGAAGTGCCCTTATAACCAACTACGTAGTAGTGCTTATCGCTAAGGTTAGCAGCATAAGGATCAACGTAAACCTTGATGCGACCATTGATCGTACCAACGCTAAGGTTGCCAGTGTCATCTACGGTACCGATTGCAGGACCGCCAGCGCCAGTTAGACCGCTGCTGTAGTCAAGAACGCCTGCCATTGCCAAAGCACTTGCAACGTCTGCAGAACAGATGAGGAAGTTGCCTTTGCCACGACGAGTGTCTTGTGCAATCGCATTGCAATCGCGCTCGATTTGGAACAGAAGTCCTTTGAACTTCTCAACGGACCAACGACCATTGCTGTCAACGTCGAGGTCAAAGATACCAGCGTTAGCAACGTTGTTTGCAGCACCAGGCTTAGCAACGCTGTATACGCGACGGACGACTTCGCGGTTGATTTCTGCAAGGACTTCGCTAGACAAGATGTTAGCAAGTTCCTGCTCAGCATCAAGACCATGAATTGCCTTAAGGTCTTGTGCCAGTTCCAAGGTGTATTCTGCTTTGAGTGCTCTGGACTTTGCAGTCACAGAAGTCTTCTCAATGCTGAATGACATCTCGCGGAAGAGTTTGCCAGCATCGCCAGCTTGCTCTAGGTTCTCGCGAGAGAATCCTTGGGGAACCTCGTAGGTGCCAGGTGAGGAATCGTTAAGCAGTGCAGGGTTGTTACCTTCTGCATCGCCACCAACGCCAGCGCCAGTTCTAGGGGTGTAAGCACCAGTAGTTGCATCGAGACCTGCAGTGAATCCTGCATCAGGCTCGTTGAACAATGCTTCTTCGCCGCCTTGGTTCTCGTAGCGTGAACGCATTGCGAAGATAAGTCCAGTAGGACCGCTCATGGGTTGAACGCCACAAACGTCATATGCCATCAAGTTAGGCATTGCGCGGCGAACAAGACTGATCAGTACAGGATCGAAACCTGCAAGACCACCCGTGTTAGCAGATCCGAGAGCGGATCCAGCAGGAGAAACAGTACTAGCACCAAGGCTGTTGACTGCTACTTCGTTAAGCATTCCACGCTCTTCGCGTAGGAAGCGTTCTTGATTTTCCAGAAGGACCGAGGTCACTGCTTTCTTGTAACGATCAGCAATAGGACTTGCTGCTTCGTTGTTGAGAACAGGTGACCACTTCTCCTGGAGATGTTCTGCGTTAAACATTGTGTCTCCGAAATTTTTATTGAGAATTGTGGATAGAATTATTTAGTGAATCACTGATTCCAGCGGTTCATAGCGTTAATGTATTGCGCCATTGCAGGCGAAACATCATCTGCGCTACCTTCTACTGGGGTTTCATCAGCAACTTCTGCCTTAATGACAGAATCCTTAGTGAAATAGGACTCCTTGATAGTGGTGAGTTTCTTGGAGAATTCCTCCTCGGTTGTAAACTCTACACCATCAGCAAGAGATGCCAATTTTTCTTTCTGAGTGTCGGCAAGACCTTCAGCAATTGCGCTAACAATTACGGTCTTAGCAGACTCATTAAGACGATTTTGAAGTTCAATATTGCGCTTAACCTGTTCGTCAAGACGCGCTTCCATTTTACAAAGATCTTCAGACAGACCTTCGAGAACATCTACTTTCTCGTCAGGTACTGCGATATAATGCTCTTCAAAGAGATTCTTCAGACCAACGATGAAGTCTTCAGTAATCTCATTTCTGATGCCACGATCAACAGAGACTTGATTTTCTTCAAGCCACTTGGTGACCGCATAGTTCATAGTGCCGTTAACTTCTTCAGCGAGTTCCTTTTTAGAAACTTCAATTGCTTCGTTAACTTGTGCTGCAAAACCTTCTTCTAGTTTCGCCCACTCTTCGTTAAGACGAGAAGTTACAGCAGCTTCAAAGATTGTTTTTGCTTTAGCAGCAAAATCTTCGGTGAGTTCGGTGCCCTCAGTTAGAGCAGCAACGTCTGCACTCATGTCTACAGATTCAAACTTAGGTTTGATTGGATAGGTTACACTGCCACCCATCTTGGTTCCGTAAGCAATTTCTGCACCGAATGAAGGAGCAGTTCCATTAGGAAGATCGGTGTTGCTAGCGCCACGATTGGGTTCGCCAGAAATACCACCACCGATAGGAGCTGCTGCCTTAGCACCAGGATTCTCATCGCCATCCTCATCATGCTCATGAGGAGTTGTGGTTACACTATTAACTTCTTGTGGTGCTGCTTGTCCAATGGCAACGCCAGGTTGGATTGGTGCAGCATGTCCAGTTGCACTTTCGCCTGATGCTGCTTTAGCATTTACAGCAGTTTGGGATTGTCCAGTAGCAGCAGAATCACCAGGGAGCACAGCGGCAGTCACTGTAGGCATTGGGTCTTGACCCGCCTCAGCGAGGACAGCGGCGTGCTCACTGGCAAACTCCTCAAATTTTTCTTTAAGCATATCTGACATTTGAGTTTCCCCGTGTTCGTTGTTGATTTAATCTATAGTTTATTTAGGAATTTCTGAAATTAGAGCGCGGAAATTAAACGCTTAAATGCTTGGAGGGTTTTTTCTTCCAACTCGAAACGAGAAGAGTTATCAATTTCTGCTTTCATTTCAGCAATATGTTTCTCTTTAAGAAGTCCATTATCCCATACCCACTCCTTACCTTCCATGATGCCATTGACAAATGCATCAGGCGCGGAAGGATCAGCAACGATATCTGCCGCTGTAGCAAGCATAAAATCATCCATAACATAAGAAGCACTTTCCTGTCGGTCAATACTTCCCATGCCTCTAGATGACACACCCAACTTGACTCCTTCACCAAGCAAGGATTTGGCGATGTTACCCATGGGTGTCTCAAGGATTCTTGCCTTGCCCATGAAGTTTTTACCCTCTGCTTTCAATGATGTGATTCTATGAGAAACACGATCAAGGTTTACAGTAGGACCATCAGGGTGACCAAGTTCGCCAAGCGCACGTCCCTTTGTTACGTACTCTTCATTGTAACGACCTACTTCTTTCTCTAGTACAGAGAAAGGATAAATGCGTCCGTTGCGATTCTTGATTTCAGACTGCAAGAAAACACCTTCGATATATAGGTGTTGCTTACCATCCTGCTCCTCAGTGAGAATCTGGATATCTTCGATGTTTTCTGTTATTAGTCTCATTCTTCTTCTGGTGATGGTTCGTCAAAGAAAGTGTTTGCGACAACTTTTTTATAGTCGTCCATGTTTTGTGACGCTTTCGCGTACAAAATATCGGAGATTTTGTCTAGAGCATTTGCTCTTTTCTTATCTCCAATTAAATTTACGATGTCCAATACTTCAGACTCTAGTGGTTGATCACTCATATTAATGTGTTGAAGTCTAATTATTTATCACTTTTAGATGCGGAAGGTTTTGGAGCAGCTGCTAACTTCTTCATTTCTCTTTCTGTTGCAGCATCAGCTTCCGCAGATTGCAACTCTGGTTCAAACGCTTTGTTCTGTTGCTCCAAGTCTGAAAGCATGTTGACTTGAACAGGATCGATAGCGAGTCCTGTGTCAATATCAACCTTCATTTGCTTATCAATTTCCTTATATTCATTCTCAGTTTGCATAAGAATTTTACGACGGATGTATTCCGTGGAGAAATATTTTCCAACAAAAGGATCCATCTGAGTGGCAAGAGTGATGCGTTGCATCATCATCTCTTGTTCTTTCAGTTCATTGAAATGGTTATCAAACAGGAAGTCATATTGAATATGCTCTTCCATATCATCCCAATCCTCAGGGGTAATAATACCCTTAAGGATTAGTTGAGTCTTAAGAATATCATGAAACAACTGAGCAAAACGCTTGCGGAGACGACCAATAAACTTAGTAAATTTTAGTTCATCACGCAAAATCTCAGTAGACTTACCAAGATTAAAAGCTTTATTGTCGTCAGTAAGACGAGAAGGAGGGAGATTGAGAGAGTTGTAGAGTTTCTTTTTAAAATACTCAACATCTTTGAGTTCGCCAAGATTTTGTCCGCCAGGAAGAGTAGTGATCTCAGTTCCACGTCCACCCTCTCTACGAGGCAACCAAAAATCTTCTAGCATACTCATATGCTTTTTATCATCACGGATCTCACCAGTCTGTCCATCGTACACAAGTTTGTTACGATAACGTGCCATGACATCACGTAGATACTGCTCTGCTTTTACCTTGGGAAGATTGCCAACGTCAATGTAAAAGATTCTACGTTCTGGTGCGCGTGATAGTCTGTAGATAACAAGAGAGTCTTCAATCATTCGTAGTTGATTGAGAGACTTGATCGCTTTGTGTAGGAAACTCAATGACATTTTTTTATTGAGATCCATTAACCCAGAGGTAGATTGCGCGATAGCATCAGCAGCAATTTTAATACCTTCTTGGTTGGTCCAATCCATTGCTCCAGTAACAGAAGGAGCTGAACCAGCAAACCCTTTGGGGTTGTACAAATAAAATTCAATGTAGTCGCCGTAGTCATACTGCAAAGCAGAACCTTTCTCTTGTTCTGTTCTGTTCTGATCGGTTCCTTTTAATTTCTGTCTGACCTTTCTTACTTTCAAGGAGTCCATGTAGCGTAACTCCAAGATCCCCTTTCTAGGTTTGTCTAGGTCAATAACTTTGTGGTAATGACACTTACCATCAACATACCAATTACGAATAATTTCGTGTGCGTTTGTGTTGAAGTCCATCATACGCAAAATATGATTAAACTCGTCACGAATTTTTTTCTTTACTCCAGCACCAACTTGTAAATTTTGTAGATCAACCTCTACGGGTTTATCATCACTATCATTAACGACAAACTCATTCACAATTTCATCGACGGCAGTATCCACTTCTGGGTGAAGGGACATGTCGCGATATCTGCGAATGAGTTCAAATTCGTTTCTTGAATTTTGACCACCAGACTGATCAACATACGTACCAAAATATCCACCAGCAACAGTGCTGACGTTTGCTTCATTGTTAGGAGGGACAGGGGACTGACCTTGCTGACCCTCCTTCTTATTAATAATAAAACCAAATAGTTGACTCATCAGATGAAAACAGATCTATTGCTATATCTATTTATCAACCTTGAACTAGGCGCTGATCGCCAACTCCATCCTTGTTACCAGATGCTCCGTTCTGAGTTTCGCCAGCAACTGCTTTCCAGTAAGAATACTGGAACTCAACTGTGAACTCTTCGATCTGATCATTGCTGTCATAAGCAAGATCAATCTGGGAAACATTGGTTGGGAATGCATAGTGGAGATCATACTGACGAAGGATTTCGCCAGACTCGGATGCATTCTTTTCAAGTTGCTTAACTTTAAGCATTCTGGAATAACCACCATCGGTCATACCAGGTGTGAAGAGTGGAGCGTTGTTAGATTCGTGTGAGTTGATTGTTGCCAACCATTGCTCGAAGTATGAACGAATCTTCATTTCTTTGTCATTGACAAAGGTTGCGGTCCATGTGTCGAAGGTGCGGTCACCTGCGATCTTAACTGTTCTGCCACGGAAAGGAACTTCGATTACACCCAAGTTGGATGCAGGAAGTGCTGCTGATTTGCAGAGCAAGTTAATCATGTCAGCATCGCCATCTGCCCCAGAGACTTCTCCAGGGAATGCGATATCAACAATGAACATATTAGGCTTAACGCCTTGTCCAATGTCAGTGATAAAATTGCTTAACTTAGTTGCCATTTGTTTCTTTTAACCTCTATTGATTGTTATGTATATGGAACTTTATATCAGCGACCTACAACTTCACTGAAGGAAACTCCAGTCTTCGTTGCAGTAAATGTGACTGTGATGAAGTTGATAGAACGAGTTGGTTTTACATAAATTTCAGCAACAAATTCGTTACGATCGATAACGTCAGCAGTATTGTTTGACTCATCACAAACAACTAGGAAATCGGTAACACCTCTACGTGCCTGAACTTCTGCTAGGTAGGAGTTTAATGCACTAGCGAAACCTGCTCTTGTGGTGGCATCGTTCTGCTCGAACAATACTCCTTCAGCAAGTCTGCGAGCTCTCTTCTCAAGATTGAGGAAGAGACGGCGAACGTTGATACGATCGAATGCAGAAGGTGCTGAGAGTGCAGTCTTGTCACCGAACAAAGTAATACCTTGTCCTTTGAGTGATGTGATTGGGTTGATGCGATTCTGATACAACTCGTCTCTGTCTGCCTTGTTAGGGTTGTAAGCAAGTTTAACAGCGTTAAGAATGCCACCACGATTCAAACCAGCAGGTGAGTACCAGTCTTCTTGTACGTTAGAAGTAGCTACACATAGACCTGCAGTGTCTCCATTGCAAGGGATGTAACGATACTTGTCGCTGAAACGATCATAGACATACTTGTAACCGCTATCAAATACAGCATAAGAAGTAGAAGTCAAACCACTGAAGAAGTCCAGAGTATTTTCTTTCTGCTGAATTGATGTTAGTGAATTACCACCAGTGCTTGCAATTTGGTCTCCTTTGAAAGGAGAAACAAATGCGATGCAATCTTTTCTTCCTGCAGCAATTGCAATTACTTTTGTTGCTTTTGCTTGAGTATCGCTCTTAGTTGACATGGATCCACCCATGAGAACGAAGTCGATATCAGTTTCTTCTGTGTCAACGAAGAGATCCATTGCAGCTGCAAACTGACCAGAGGTATAACCACTGCCATCAGCACCATTTTGTAGTTGACCAGATTCAGCACCTACTCTTGCCATTGCTCCAGATACTGAAGCAGTTGCTTGATCCCACGCTTCGCCAGTCATGTTAGCATTTGTGGAAACCGATGTTCCATGGAACAACTGAGTTGAGATGCTGTTGATAACTGACTTATAATAGATGTTAGCGTTCTCTTCGCTAGTAGCATCAGTCAGTTTACTGAGGAAGGTGAACTTCTCTACGATAGTATTTGCAGTACCAGTAACTGCACCAGTGGTATCAATAACTGCAAAGTGTAGAGCATCACCAGAAATGCCATTATCCAAAGCATGTTGTGTGGATACAGGACGAGGACCGATGTCACTAAGTCTGACTCCAGTAGAACCAACTTCGGTGTTTAGATACCAGTCTTTTACAGATGTCAGAGCAACTGTTGCTCCACCATCAGTTAGTGTTGCTGCGGATGTCAATGCTGCGCTTGCCTTGACAACTAGTGCATTTTGTGTTCCTGCTACAACTGTAGCAGTTGTTCCGTTACTGAATGCTAGGGAATCACCAACAGCGATTGTTACATTAGCAGGTGCAGTTGCGAGATCCAAAATGTAATCGGGACCTGCGTCAACCAAAACTCCCATCAAAGAGTTTCCGTGTACTCCTGCTGTACGTGCAGCAAAAGTTTCTGAGGTGCCAGCACCAGCTTGCCATTGCAAGTCATTGGCGATCAGTACACCACTGCCAGTAGTTGCGTTTAGAAGTCCAGTGCTAGCAGCACGAACAACAGCGAGTCTACCGCCATAGTTCAGAAACTCGTTAGCAACCAACCAATCTTCTGAATTGTCTTCGTTTGGCGTTCCGAATACAGAAATTAGTTCTTTTTGTGAATTGATATTTACGATATCACCGATCGGTCCCTTAGTAAAAGATGAGGCGTGAGCAGCACGAATCTGCAGAACACCCGTCACAACAGCATTGGTAAGGTCACGCTCTTTGATCATTACTCCAGGCGAGACTTGACTTGCCATATTTTTCTCCTTGGTATGTCCAAATTTAATCTAAAACTATTTAGATTTTTGAATGTCTTGAGTGGGGAAACAATGCATGAACACACTACCAGTCTGGATATAGATCTGTTACAGGTCTACCTTTTTGTCTTGTCTTCAGTACACGATCTATCGTGCAATTTTTACATTCATATGAGTATGATGAAGGAAGATCTCCCCTTACTCTCCTTATCAAATAGTAATCATCTAACAAACTTTTAGTTTTATTGCATGTCCTACATTTCCTTTCTTTCAGGAGTAGATGTTCAAGTTTAAATTGATCATCTAAATTCATTATCTGTAATCCCACATGTAACCAACATCTTCTTGTGTATCACCATACCACACGGCACCATCAGTAACGAATCCTTCATCTCCTTCTAATCCTGTTGTAATAAATCCGAATGGTGCCATGTCCTGTTCAATTTGATTTTTCTGTTCTTGATAAATGCGTTGACGAACATCATTGTCTGTTAGTTCTTTAAAATAATCTTGCTGTACTAACCACGCAAAGATAACCATACACATTACCAAGTCATCATGGAATCCTTCATCAGCTTCAAAGGATTGTTTCTTCTGAATGAACGTGGTAAGTTCATTAATAATTTCATAGTCATTGAAAGTGAGTTTGTCATCTTCAATAATCTGTTTGAGGTTAGCACATCCAACTTTCTTTACAGTAACACTCATCTTAACACCTAGTTGTGTCTTGTTACCAGAGAATCCCTGTCCAACAATCTGACCAGCACGTCCTCTCATAGCACACATAAGGACGTTTGGATATTCTAGATCATAGTTAAGAACAGATGCTACCGAATCTCCAACGTCATTCACTTCACATAGAACCCATGCATTATTATATGCTCTGGCAACGTCATTAATAACGTTAGGGAACAACATGGGTTTGATTTCATTATTTCTATACTTTCCTACTACCCTGTAGGGAACTGTTGTAATGTCAAAAACAATAAAAGCACTATAATCTCCACCAATACCCCTACTAACATCAACAGTAAGAAGGTATTCAGACTTGTCCTTTGGTTTCTCATATATGTCAAGTCCTTTACTTTGTGAAATAGGATCGTCAAATGCTAATGCTTTCAACTTAGAAGCAGAAATTAACGTATCAACAGATCCCAGAAACTCGCACTCGAATTCTTGTGTGAACTGACGTTGAGATGTGTTCTTAATAGTTTCTTCTTTCCACTTGGCGTCCCTTCCAGGAACCTGCGACCAGTGGACTTCATGATATGTGTAATCGTTTCTACCATTAACAGCATCCTGCCACATCTTATAGAAGTGGTTCATACCCTGTGGGGTAGAGATGATAATTACTTTCGTTGATTTACCAGAAGTGATAGTAGGATAAACAGAGGCAAAGAACGAGTCAGCAATGTGATTCGGGACGAAAGCGAACTCGTCGAGAAAGATGATGTTAAACGACATGCCTCGGACAGCAGATGCAGATGTAGAAGCTGCCAATATTTTACTGCCATTTTCTAACTCGATGTTACCTTTGTTCCATACTACCACACCCTGTTGAATCCACTTAGGTAGGTTCTCATATGCTGTAGCTAATCTTGCTAAAAGATCTCTCGCAGTAGATGCTTTGTTTGCTAGAATGCCTACGTTAACACTATCATTAAAAATTAGGTAGTGCAAAAGATAAGACACAACAGTAGTAGACTTACCTGTTTGTCTTGGTAGTTTTGCAATGTTGAATCTGCTTTTATGAAACTTCCTAATCAACTCTTCTTGGAAGTCCCACATTTTAAATGGCACCAGACCTTCATCAAGTGAAACGATCTGGACATAAGTCTTGGTGAAATATATCGGATCGTTCTTACACTTAATAAATTCTTTAACCTGTTCAGGTGTGAAGTCAATCTTGACGTTTGCTTTTTTTAGTAGCGGATTGCCAAGATAAATCTGATCGGATGCCATAAGAAACTAGTTCACCACTACTATTTATCTTCCTTCTCTTTATCCATTTTGTCTAGGAAAGAAAGTCTATCTTCCCAAGTATCACCACCTTCCATTCCTTTTACAGGATTGATACAAGTATTATCTCCTAGTTTGTTACAAACAAGACCTGCTAGATCTGCTTCATTACCTACAGCACCTGTACTCCAACGATGCTGACCGTTGATCCAAGTAGCACCACATTTAGGACATTCTTTTCTCTCGATTTTGAGATCCGACAGTTCCTTATCGTTGGTCATCTTTCTTTAATTCCTTTATGAGTTTGTTGTAATCAGGTAGATCCTTTATAAGTTGTTGTTCTAATTTACGTCTCATCAAAAACATTCTGAATTTAATCCACTGATATCTGATCACAAGATCAACATAAGCGAATAAGCGCATAGTTTCTTCCATGCCAGCATACGCTACCATGAGGACAATGAGAGTGATAATTACATATATGCCAAGCATGATAATATTCCACTACAAACATTATAGTGTATGTAGTGAAAAATATTGTATCAGTTAGTTACGATTTGTGTCCTTATCTTGAAATGCTTTCTTTCCAGCAACTACTTTAGACCACGGAGCATACAATGGTCCATCGTAATCTTTTTTGATAGGTTTCTTCTCAGTCATGATTAACAATTCCAAGCTCTCAATGATTTTGACAGGCGATCATCACCTGTGTTATTAGATTTTTTCTGCCTCTTCCTCATGCCTTTCATTCGAGCACAGAATGATGCCCTACGGGGGTTTCCAACTTTTTTGCTTGGTGCTTTGAGGTCAGATCCTGGATTTTCTTTTTCATAAGACTTTCGTCCTTTTTCGTTGAGTCCTCCAGACTTTTTCTTTCCTGACTTTTTGGTCCAGGCTGCTGCTTCGGTGATGTCAATACGTAGTTGTTTAAAAGACTTCATATTTATTCCGACTCGTCTTGTTTATTTATTTGCTTAAGCATTTTTTGAAGGTCTGCTGTACTACCAACAAATAAATTGTTTGTGGTCTTACTATTTACAGAATTTTTTGTAGGTGCTTCGAGATCCTTCATCTTCTTCTGTAGATCTAGGAGTTTATCAGTGGCGTCTGCTACCTGCTTCATGGCGTTCACAGCGACTTCATACGCTCTAGGGTGCCCTGACTCCTGAGCAACCTCTAACGCCCCGTCTAGCGCCTCTCTACCCTTGTCTATGAGTGAGTATAAAGACCCTCTGGTATATTCATAATCTTTTGTCTGGTCGTCTTTATCTGATGTCGGTGGTACTGGTTTAGATGGTTCGATAGCAGTAGATTCAATTTCAATGTCAAATAGATCTTCCATATTATCCTCAAGTTTGCTCATAGTAGTTCAATGCCTTCATTAAATCCAAAGTCATCTGAAGATGTTAGTAGTGCATCATCCAGAGCATCAATGTTTCCATCGCTGTTCTTATCTTCTAGTGCTCTAGGTGTGTAAGTAACTTTGGTAGTTCTATTTGGTACAGAAGTTCCAAGTCCTTCATATACAATTGCTTTCTTAATAACACTTGCTTGATCGAATGGTCCGTAGATATAAGACTTAGCAGTAAACGATAAAGACCATGTGATATATCTACGCTCAAGAAAATTGTCATCCCATTCATCATCATAACTGACATTGTTTAATGTAATAGCAACATCTCTTTTCTCATCCATGTCTGGAATCATGTTGAGAGTGATATTAAACGATGGTTGGAAGTAGGGAAGAATTTGCTCAAGAATTTGTAGTCCATCATCCTGAGACTTAGCAATGATACCAAGTTCAAAATCAATGTTATAAGGAACAGGAACATATTGTTCTTTTACTTCTGTGCCATCACTTTGAATGATGGTTCTATATTTTTGAATAGGAGATGTTTTACGAGGAGAATCATAATCAATACCAGTCATTTCAAAATAAAGACGTGGTAGCGTGATAGCAATTTTTCTATCAACATCTGGATTCTGTTCTAGACGTGTCAAAAATTTCTGCTTAGGTCCATAAGCAAGTGGAACTTTTTCTTCCTCAAGCACAGTAGTACCATCGGAAGGATCAACTTTTTTTAATGTGATGTTGTTGAATAGTGTTCCAAACCCAACAATATTTCTACGAATAATTTCGTTGTAAAAATGTGACCCAAACATTAGATACTACCTGTAAAGTTACCTGATTCACCGAAAGGGTTACCCTCAGTCCAATCAATTATGTCATCAGCAGCGGTCTCAATGACTCTATTCTGATCATATTCGCTGTTGGTATTATTTAGAGTATCAAACGTTCCTACTACATGAACAGCACCACTATCATTTCCAACCATAGCTTCGCCTGTAGCAAATGTCCCCGTTCTGTTGATGACTTGTAAAATCCTTGTGGCGTCATCCCACGATTTCACTTCTCCTTCTGTACTTGTAGTTGATCCTGTGATTGTTTCACCGATAGTGAAATCACCAGAACCGCCTACTGCCATAGTAAGGGCAATTGCATTACTTAGTAGTGTTTCAATTACGTCAATCTCAGCAACTCCAGTGGAGATGTCATCACTACCATACTCATAAATTTCAGCAGTCATTGTATAGTAGTAAACCTTACCTAACTGGTAAAAAGGATCTTCTCTTTCTACAAATTTAATTTCGTAGAGATCTTTAGTCAATGGGAAGTAAAGGAGATCTCCTTCATTAGGTCTTCCATCAACAGTTAGTGTTGGATTATGTTCAGTTACTTCTTCATCCCATCTTCTTTGTGACACAGAAAATCTAACTTCGTCTGTAATACGAAGTCCAAATTTACTAATAAATTCTGATGGAGATCCAAAACCTTCTACGTTTTGCAGCATCATTTCAATTTGAAACTGCTCTGTATATTTGTTGTAGATAATATCATCTAGAGTGTTATCTCTAAGAATAGTTCTAGGCATGTAATAGATATCCGTGCCGAACAATTTAATTTGTTCGTCCACAAGATCCTGGACGAGACCTTGCTCGCCACTAGTACCGCCGTAGTAACTTGGAAAATAGGAACTGGTAGGCATTTTATCCGATCATATCCATTGGTGGTAGTGAATAATCTGTCATCATTCTAGATTCCAACTCACGAACTTCTCTGTTTCCGTCTTCCCATAGTTGGCGACCATTAAGATTAATGCCACCAGGAAGTGAAACGTTGTTATATTTAATCAAGTTTTGACCCCACTGCCTCTTCATGAGAGCAGTAGCATATCTCTTTACAAAACTATCATTATAAACTTGAGTATGTACATCTGGATCCAGGTATCTATAGCAATCAATAAGTAAATATTGATCTTCTATAATTCTAGATTTATCAATATCTACGTACAACCTATCTTGTCTTTTATTAAATCTATATTCAACAAACGCACCTGTATTGATAACCATATCAATGGTCTCAAAGTGTTGCTTGATCATATAGTAATTTGTCAGATCAAAATTACCAAAACTAAATGCCGAACCTGAAGAGAATGAGAACAGGTCCATCAAATAGTATTGATTGCTCATACCAAAAAGGTTATTCCTCAAGAAATTTGAAGAGACTCCAAAAACTTTTTGAATACCTATAACAAGTTCAGGAACCTCAATGTAGTTACTCCTGTTCTCCCATCCAGTTCCATCAGGTGATGAGGACGCAGCATCAGTCTCAGTGAAACGAGTTACCTCCGCAGCAGTAAACTGATGCTTTAGATACATCCTTTCGACACCATCAAAATGGTATTCGTGATAATATTGCAACGCCTGATCTATGATGTCATCCTTTTGGGTGGCATCCATATTGATTTGCAGGACAGGCGCACCTAATTGGCGTTCACAATATGCAATTAGTTCTGCTTTAGTTGTTGGTGTAGCCATGCACCTAGATACAAAAAATCCCTACTTCTATTTAGGAAGCAGGGATTTGTGTTACTCAGATTCTTCTTCGGAAGGAGTTTCCTCTTTGGGGTTGAGCAAATCTAGAGTTTCAATACCACCAATTAGTTTCAATTTGTATTCTTTTGCTTTGGCAAGGTTTGCTTCTAGTTCAGAAATTTGCTTATCTGTACTAGCAATTTGCTCATCAAAATTCTTTCTCAGTTGTTCAGTGTCCATTGTAGTAATATAAAATGATGTACTTTATTATTTAGTTTTCTTTTTCAGAACAGAAAATTTTATCCAATTCCAAAGAATTACCTGTAATACTAATAACAGGCAATCCCTGACTATCAGCAAGTCTATTGATAGAGTAAGTTAAATCGCTTGCAGCAATTTTTTTTAAAGTTTCGCATTTGTCAATATCTTCTTGACGTGGTGCAGATAGTCTGAGATTTTCTCTCATCTCGTCAACCCAATCAGAAGTTACACCAGGACCAAAAGGTTCCTCACTTTCAATATCATTGATGAGTGTTACAAAAACTTCTCTTTGTGCTTCAGATAATGAAGCCATGTACGTTAAATCTAATGCCATTTTATGATTTCCTATATCGAATAATACAAACTCCAGATCCACCTGGAGCACCTACAGCACCGCTACGTGGGGCGTTATAACCGCCACCACCGCCACCGCCACCGCGATTAGTTGCGCCAGCTTCAGCACTATTAGGTGTGGGACTACCGAAATTGACTGGAGCACCTGTTGCTCGTCCACCATCTCCCCCACCATAGTCACCTGCTTTTGTGCCACGACGGCGACCTGTGCCTCGGACACCGCCACCACCACCGCCAGCATAACCAACCATTGATCCAGTGATATCAAAGTATCCTCCGTGACCACCTTCACCCCCAGTATCTCTGGGAGCTCCACCAGTGCCGCCATTAGTACCAAATCCACCACCACCTGCTCCTGTGTCTCCATCACCACGATTGCCGCCAGCGTTTCCTTGAACTCCTTGGCATTCATTAGTTGATGTTTCAATTGCCTCCCAACTTTGAGCACCTCTAGCAAGTGCGTCACCATCAGCCATGGCCTCGTTATTACTAAGGTATACATCCCTAATATTATGTGCTTTATCTGTTGCTTGAGGTCCAAAGTTTTTACCAATTGCGTTTCCACCTCTTCTAGAGACGCTAGCAGATCCACCTCCAGAACCACCTTGACCAGCAATTCTATTTGGAGAACTTCCGCCATGAGCACAACCTCCACCACCACCTACTGCTTCATAACTAAATCCAGCATTATCAGTAAATGTAGATGGAGTTCCTGCGCGACCTTCTTGCTGTGAACTATTCCACCCAGTTCCTCCTGCTCCACCACCACCGATAGAAATATTATAAGTACCTGGTGCTAGATAAAGTTCTCTTCTGTAAATTACACCACCAGCACCACCACCACCACCGATGACGCCACCACCACCGCCTCCTCCAGCGATTAGTAGGAATTCTACACCACCATCTTGATTACTTTGGTTGACTGTTAGAGTTCCATCTCCAGTGAATCTATAAACTCTGTAACCACTATAGTCACCAGTTAAATCAGAAGTAACTACGCTACCAGTTGCACTAATATCATAATTCTGTTGACCAAAACTCTTCCATTGAGATCCAGTCCATACCTGTAATTTATTTTCGGTACTATTAAATATCATGAATCCTGTGGCAGGATTCACGGGTCTGTTAGAACTATTATAAAGGGGTAAGTTAAATTCCGTAGATACGTTTAAATCACCAACATTAATTTCGGACATGTTCTGTCAAGACTTTTTGCTATACTCTATTTATAGTATTACATCTATCATGTGCATGTTCTAGATGAGGACCATCTCTACGCACGTAGTGCATGAACATTTGATGATAGTATGATTTTGAATTTCCTTCCATTGGTTCTCTCCAATGAGGTCGTTCGCATCCTTTGTAAATTACCCCATCACCAGGATTTGTAATCAATGGGATATCATCTCCATCTGGAGTTGTAAACCATATTGGCCAATCATAATCTAAATTATGCGAGCAATTAATAGAGATGCTCACCTCGCATGCAGGTCTATCTACATGTTTTTCTAGTAATTGTTTTTTAAAATAAAATCTGTCGTAAAAATATGTTGGATACAGAGGATCATTAATTACATTTTCTATTTTAGATTTTACATCAAAATGCAATTGTCTAAATTTTGGGTGATTATATCTAGACAAACTACCACTAACTTGCCCTTCGTCAGGGATATGGATAACATTTCCTCTGGACTCGTAAGTATATTGTCCTCGTTCCCAAGGAATAGGTTCAAATAAAAATACAGGATTTATAATATTTTTTACTACAATAACAGACCAATCATTCCAATTCATACTCATCTCCACTGAGGTCCAGTTACCCAAGCAACTAAAGATCGTCTTTCGCCAGACAATACTTTTTTAGCTCTATGGGGAAGTCTACTATCAAAAATAATAATAGTTCCTTTTGTTTTTGGTGCAAAAAAAGTTCTGTTTTGATCTTCCATCATTTGAAATTCTCCACCAGTATAATCTTCATGTGAAGATAACTGGACAACCACAGACAATTTTCTAATCTGTTTAGTATTTCTATCAATAAAAGAATCAACTGGATGCTTAGGATCAGGAGAAACTATACTTCCTACTCCATCGTCTTTATGCCATCCATAATATTGACCAGTTTTGTATCTAGTATATTGTATTGAATTATGATCAAATTCTTTAATGTCGTAACCAAAATTGCTATCGTTTGCTAGAGTAACATAATGCCACAACAATCCACCAATCCAATGGGTATCAGGAATCCATTGATTTGAACTATCTCTAACTGCTAATGCTAATCCACCTTTAGTTTCTGAGTCAATAAAATTATCAGATCTTTCTAAAGTTAATACTAGTGGATCAATTAACTCATCTGGTAAATGTGATTGATACCACATCGCTTCATATGCCATAATTAATTAACCTCATATCCATATTTATCTGCTAGGTGTTCATACAATGTCGGAGCAATATCTGTAATATGTTGCCACCATTGTTTTCTTCTGGAGAATCGTAACGCAGCTTCTTGTGCTACTTTTTTATAGTCCACATCATTTTGATATGTCCATGCACAAATTGTTGATTCATCTGCAATTGGGTAATGCATACCTGTAGCAATATAAGGTTGCCCTCCATTACAAAATTTATCATCAATCATTTTTGCTACTGCTAGATGTCTAAAATCTGTTTGCATCTGAGGAATTCTTAAAATTTCTTCACGTAGATTAGATCTCTCTGTAATATCTCTCCAATAAGGACTATCGTTTCTAGAACTAAGTTTATAGTGAAGACCCACAAAAGTAGCAAATGTATCAAATATATCACGCACAGACATGTTAAAAATGTCTCTGTCTAATTGGTTTACAAAAGGTTTAGAAATAGATTTTGTTAGTTTGAGTAGAAACTCATGTACAGTAAATAATCCATTGCTTTCTAAAGGTTCAATAAAACCTCCTGCTAAACCAATACCAACTACATTTTTACTCCATACATTTTTATGGATTCCAATACGCATTTTGATATCTCTAAACTCAAGATCATCTCTTCCTATGTGTTCTTGAAATTCTTTTAACGCATCTTCTGGTGTGATGTGATCATCACTATACACATAACCTGTACCAATTCTACTCCACAAAGGAATATTCCACACCCAACCAGATGATAAAGCAGTTCCATTAGTAAATGGTTCTAATTGTTTTTCTTTATCTGTATAAGGTAATCTAGTTGCCCATGCTCTGTTGTTGGGAACAACATCTCTATAAGAAACAAACTCCTCATTTAAAGCACCTGCTAAGAGCATACTTTTAAATCCTGTGCAATCAAGATACATGTCAGCAGAATGCTCTGTACCATCTTCAAGAATTAATGATTCTACTCCATCTGCACCTACGATAGCATTCTTTACAGAAGATGAAATAAGTTCTACACCTCTAGGAAGGCAATAGTTATTTTTCAACCATTGCCCAAATTTAACAGCATCAAAATGATAAGCAGCATCTTTTGCAAAATTAAAATTATCTAAGTGACCACTCTCATTTTTATCAATTTTATTTTGCTCTGCTAAAAGGGTTATAGGATTATAACATCTAGCAAAATCTTGTACAGGAATACCAGGAGAAAAATGTTTTAATACTTGCCAATCATTAAACCCAAGGTCAGTTCCATCTAGCATTGGCGGTCCAAATGGGTAATGATAACCACCATCTCCCTTCGCATAAAAATCTGTAAATTTAATACTTAGTTTATAAGAAGCATCACACTCCTTCATAAAATCATCTTCACGAATTCCTAGCAGAGCTAACCACTGATTGATATGTCCTAGTGTACTTTCACCAACTCCTACGATTGGGTAGTCTGGACTTTCTATGATAGTAATTTTTCTGTTAGGGAAAAACCTAATCATTGTAGCGGCAGACATCCATCCAGCACTACCGCCACCAACTATAGTAATTGAATTAATTTCATTAGACATTTTTGTACACCTTAATATTGCATGAAATAGTTACTCGTTCTTTGTTTGATTTTCCTACGGTAGGAACTTCGTGTTTGACGTGTCCTGGAAAAATCATATAATCATCTTCTTCGGTATCAATTGACCATGTATCTTGCATGTAACTAAAAAATGGATTCTTATTATCAAACGAATTATATAGATCTTTCTGTAACCACCTAGTTTGATCTGATGAACTAAATGGATTGTTAAAGCACGTAGAAGGGTGATTAAATTTATCAAATTGTACAAATAACACAGAACTAAAAGAGTCGCAACCATGACCATGACTGGTGAGGAAGTAACCTTCTGTAGATACTGTGTAATTAGTTATTTGAAAAAAATAATTGATGCTGGAATTTAATCCAAGGTGAGAAACAAATTCTCTAACCTTCGAGTCTATAACAGAAGTCAATCCAGAGTCTTCGTAACTGATAGATTTAAATTTTTTGTCTGCCTCATCATTATTGGAGTGATGCCAGTTACTCTTCATAGTAGTTGGCATCACCTTATCCCAAGTATTTCTTTTGGGATCTACATTAAAATTGTACAACATCTCATTAAGAATGAGATCTTTATCATAATCATTTTTAGTTATTTTTGTTTTCCATACTGGTATAGAAAACACATTATATAATTCACTCATAGTTAAAAATAATGTTGCTTCTGAATTCAGAATCAGTGCATGTCGTACTACAATGAGGTTTTGCTGGATTGAAAAATAATGCTCTGTTTGATATAGAACGAATGCCTACAGCATTCTCATCATCTTCTTTTAATAACGTTGACCCATCATTAGTATTTAGGTAGACTATACAACCTCTATGATCCCAGAGCATATCTGTATGCCAGTCGTGGCGCACGATCTCAGTAGTTTTGGGAAATAAATTTAATTGAACTCTTAACAATTTTTCAGTTTTAATTTTTTCTATAATAGGAGAAAGATGCTCGTAGTAATCACTGCACACCTCACCAGCAAAGAAAAAATTGTGAGTAAAATAAATCCCGTCGTCTGAAGACGCCGACGCTACTCGGTGCTTCAAATACAACGGGAAATAAGGATTGTTTATTGTTTGTTTAGTTAGTTGTTCAAACTCTTCACTATTGAGGAAATTTTCCTCTACATTGTAAAACATATATTAGATTGTATGACGAACACGAACGATGCCAGGACCACCAGCAGCTCCTTGACCATTACCACCACCATTATACCAGCCGCCTCCGCCGCCACCACCAGTGTTAACTTGTCCTGGTTCACCCCAACCTTGTCCACCGCCACCTGCATATTGCGATGATCTAGATCCACCACGACCACCGCCACCAGGAGCAGCAGGAGTTGTGATTGGAGCATTACCATAGTTTTCGTGACTTCCTCCGCCACCTCCACCACCAACAGTTAGTCCCATATAAGTGATTCCATCACCTCCAACTCTTCCATTAACTGTGTTGTTGGGGTTAGCACCACCGCCGCCACCGCCAGTATGAGTACCAGAGTGTGTTCCAGAAACATTATTGCCGTTTCTATAACCAGGATTTCCGTGAGTAACACCACCACCAGGAGCAGTACCTTGAGTTGCTTCTCCTCTTTGTGGTTGTCTAGGACCAGGACCAGATGCGCCGCCACCAGAACCACCTGGTTCTCCAGTTTCTCTAGCATTAGGACCCCATGATCCAGCAGAACCACCACCAAATGCAGTATGCGTTCCAAACTTAGAAGGAGATCCACTAGTTCCTTTGTTGGCAGGATGTCCAGCTAGAGGTGTCTGTCCACCTGCTCCCACTTTTACATCATAAGAACCAACTGTGATTGGATAAGATCCGTGGTAGCAAACGCCACCGCCGCCGCCTCCTCCACCAATAGTTCCGCCACAACCACCACCTGCTGCCACAAGAACTTCGGCAGTAGCACCACCAGCAGCTCCCGTTACATTAAAATTATACTCTCCAACATTGTACCATGTGTGAACTTTATATCCACCAGAGAATGTAATCTCACCACCAGTAGCAGTAATCAAACCACTACCTGCAGAACCCGCACTAATCCATTGTGATCCATCGGATATTTGAATAGTATCCGAAGTCGAATCATAGATAGTCCTGCCAGCACTATGTGATGGTCGGTTATCTGGACTTGATGTATATGAAGGAAGTGTCAGTCCGTTAGACAGAGTTACAGTTCCTACGTTTAGACTAGACATATTTCAATCTGCTTATAAGTTCTTTGCTTTATCTATTTATCACATAATTACCCAGTTACCTACGACATCAACTACAACGCCTGGTTGAATTGTAATCGGACCAATGGACATTGCGTTAGCATTTGCAGGAATAGTTACATCTTCTGCCAATGTGTTAGCAGAGTTTTTGATGATGCCTGTGGTGTCAATCCATTGGGGGGTGTCTCTAATATACATGACACCATTTAGTCCAAGGTGTCCATCATTACCACCACCACCAATTTGTAGATCATAATCTGGGTCACCAGTAAATCCATTAACAGAGGAATCTGGGTTAATCCATACCTTAGACTCTCTGTAGATATCCAGTTCATTTGCAGATTCTGTCCATCTGGAAGTAACGAACTCAGCGTTGTTCTGGAAGACCAGACCATTGATGTTGATATCGCCTTGGATGTTCAGTTGATATTCTCTCTGGACCTGTGGATCTACTGTAGTATCAGTACCACCAAATAGGAGAGTGTTGATTGCAACTCTGTTCTCAGAACCTTGGATTGCAAGTGCTGGTGTACTCTTCCAAGTTAAACCTCCTGCAACGGCACCATCACTAGGTGTGATTTCAAAAGTATCTGATTGTAGTAGTTGATTACCAACACGGAAGTTACTTAGATAGTTACCAGGAGTTCCAGAAGATGCACCAGTTGCACCTGCGTAAATTACAGGAGCACCAGCATTACTATCTGCACGACCAACTTGAACTGCTGTCTTAACTCTTGCTGATCCATTTACATCCAACTCATAGGCATCGTTGGCAGTCATCTGTACACCCAGATTGCCGTTACCAGTAATCGTTAGAGCGTCAGTAAATGCACCAGTGCTGAAATGCATTGCAACTTGTGTTGTCAGCGAATTGTATAGTTGTTTAAAGTATACATCACCAACAGAGTTGTCATACTTCAGTTCAAGACCTTCATCAGTAGTGCCATCCTGACCCAGCAATTGAATTATTGAATCGCGTTGATTTGGACCACCACCAACGTTGTAGGATGAGTACATTCTCAGGACAACATCTTGATCTCCATCTTCTACAATCAGAAGTTTTACTGCAGAATCAGAAGTAGTTGTACCAATGCTTACTGTATCATCTGTAGCATCAACGTGCAATGTGTTAGTGTTGACTGTTAGGTCAGCAGCAACTGTAATATTGCTTAAGAAATCTCCTCTGCCAGATACGCTCAATGCTTGACTTCCTGCCGCTACTCCACCGATGGTGAGCAGACCTGACATTGTATCGCCTGCCTTAAGAACGTTAAGCGAAGCAGCACCAGTTAGAGAAGCAGTGATTGTTCCAGCACTAAAGTTTCCACTGGTGTCTCTTGATACTGCAGACTTCAGTGATGTTGTTGATAATACATTAGAGGAGTTGAATACTACGTTACCTTCATTCCAAAGAATGTTACCTAGTATAGTTAACTGATTTACATTTGCTACTTTGAATTCCAGAGAACCAGAACCATCAGTAGAATTACCACCAGTAGCAATGATTGCGGAGCTGTAGTTAGTTGATGGTTGGAGAGAAGATCTGAAGTAGACGGAAGGATCTGAAGCAGAGATACCATCGTTTCTACCAAGTTTCAATCTGGCATTACCACCAGTACTTTCAAGTCCTCCAACTTCAAATGTACCATCGGGTAGTCCATCTGCATTAGCGTCTAGGTCCGCAATACTAAAATCTTGGAAAGGATAGTTGATTGCGGTATCACCAATTGCAATCGCTCCAATAAAGTTACCTGTTGTTAGTGTACCTGTAATTAGAGTGAAATTATTAGAAGGATCATTGGCATCTTGGTTGATGGCAATATCAGTAATTGAAATACGACCAGGAGCAAGACCTTGAGCATCATACAAGTTAACTGGCAAACCAACTAAGAATGGGGATGCAGTTAGTAGTTCATCTCTAACAAGAATTTTATATCTTGGTTGACCTGTCCAATCAAGAATTCTAACTCTATCTTGGAAGTCCTTCTGTGTTTGGTGAGAAGGCATTCTAAGATCACTGAATATACCTTCATTTGTATTGATAGCATTCTGATAGAAAGTTCCTTGACGACCATCAAGTTTATCAGCATCAAGTCCAGAGTTGACGCCATCATTCTGAGAAGACCAGATCTTTGCCCATGTACTAAAGGTTGCTAGTGTAGAACCAGAACCTCTAAGATACATATTATCGTTATCAGTGAATGCAAGTTGTCTTACACCACCAAATGTTGCATCAAAACCAGATCCACCATTTCTGATAGTCAATGTAACGTGGCGTGTGCCACCATCTGCTAGACCATCAGCAGCATTATTTCTAGTATCTGCAATAATACCAACGTTAAACGAATCAGGATTTGGATTCGATGCTGGGTTACTTGTAGAAGACTTGAGTCTTAATGTACTACCAGACTGGTTAGCAATATTAATATTATAAGTACCAGATAATCTATCAACGGGCAGAACACCTGCGTTTAGATTACCTGCATTAAGGTAGAAAGATCCTTGAACACCATCGAGAAGGTCAGCATCAAGACCAGAGTCTGCTCCAGTCTTAAGTTGAATAGAACCATTACCAGCAAGACCAATTTTAAATTGATCTTTATAGAATCTAGCAACACCAATTGTTCCGTATTCGTCAGCAGAAATAGTTAGATCAGAAACTCTAGAGATATCAACAGCAACGTTTGCAAATTGCTTATTAACTGTACTGAGTTTTGCAAGTAGAACTAAACCAGTACCAGAACCAATAGCTCCTGGAGCAGAACTGACTGTGAAGTCATTTAGGAATCCAACACCAGTAGAAGTAAGTGTTAGATCTGAAACTGTACCACCACTTACAATAATATTTGCTTTGAGTCCTGTACCAGATCCACCATCTAGTTCTATATCAAAGTATTGACCATCAGTAAATCCAGATCCACCCGCTGCAATAACAACGGATTCGATAAAGTCTCCTTGAGTAAGTGATGATTCAAATGTTAGTGGAGATGAACCACGCTCAAATTCAATAACTGTGTTGACTGGAATTGTAGCTGTTAGTGGATTATCAATTGAAACTGTAGTTGTTCCAGCAGCAGTAAGAATACCAGAGATATTAGTATTAGGTTGAATACCATTAATGTTTGCTACAACTTCATGACCAAGAAGTACATCAGCATTAGTAGCAAAAACTAATTGCGAAGAACTGCTGTTTGCTTGTGAAGTAATCTTAGCAAAATATCTAGTCTCAGCACCTTTAAGTGATTGAATAACAGGATTATATGACTGATCTCCTCTAAGGAATGTGAAGGAGTTTGCAGCATCTGAAGTAAATGCTAGTCTTGCTGTAGAAATAACACCAGATGTAATGTCATTAGCAGCAATTTGATTGGAAGATAGAGATACCCAGTTATTACTATCACTCGCAGAAGTATTAATAACACGGGTAATAGCAATAGTCTCGGAAGGAACATCACTAGATTCAATATCATCTGTATCTTCTATCTTGATATTGTTGACGATATCACCATAGAGTCTGGACTCAATTATAGCAGAACCAGCTGCTTGCGTTCCAGAACCTGCTGGAGGAGAGAACGTAACTGTAGGAGGAGTAGTGTATCCTTTACCACCAATAAAGTTATTGAATAGTTGAATCTCAACTAGGACAACTTGACCATTTGCAATCGAACAAGTAGCAAATGCTGAAACAGCACCTGCTTGAGGATTACCACCAGAGATAGTTACAACAGGAGGAGTAACGTAACCAGAACCATTATCAGTAATACTGATTTGATAAACAACACCTTCTCTATATTCAGTTGATTGAATTTTACCGCCTGAATTACTACCAGTAAAGATGTCACCAATGGTGAACTGAAGACTGGAATCAATTGGGAACGATACAAACAAACTATCATTATCATTGTTTAGAATGAATGAAGAGTTAGTATCCTGTTGGATTGCGATGTCACCAGCAAGTGCTCCTTCAATAGCAACTCTTTCTGATTGGTTTGCAACTGTAAATACTTGGAAAGGACGAAGAGGTGGGATCTGATCTTCTGAGATCTTACCAGAATCAGTAAGTTCAACCAGTGCTCTAGGAACAGGGTTAGTTGAATATGGTTTGTTTAGATATGGACCGAGGTTATTGGTGATGTAATCTTTAACTGCTTTCTGTGTTGGCAGTTTAGAGTTAGTAGTATTTGCACCACCAAGTGTATTGGATGCGTCGAAACCAGTAACAACAACGTCGCCACCTTTTAGTTTCAAGAATTCAACTTCCGAAATTGTAACAGTACCCGTGAAGGTAATATTACCAGTTCTGTTTTCAATTCTCGCAAATGTACCAACTTTAAAGTCTCCTAGTTCGTCAGTACCAGAAACATAAACACGACCATAATTTTCAGAAACTTGTTCGTATGCTTCAATTTTAGTACCGCCGTTCTCTGGCAGTGCATTATAGTTGGTTCCTGATCCTGCAAATTCCCACGTATGTGAAGACGAGTTAACAATAGATGGTCTGTGAAGTCTTACTGTTTCACCAACCAAAGTACCAACAGAAACTGCATTATCAGTAGCGTCATTTTTCAAAGCCGCGCCACCACCAGAACCAGACTCAAGTGTTAGTTGAGCAGTGAAAGGAGGACCAACTGTTACTCCTTCTACGGTATCAATAAAGTATTCAATATCTGGATCTACGTTCGAGAATCCATCAACTTTAACAATATAGTGCTCAAGTGGTTCTCTTCCTAAACCAGAAACTGTGAAGATTGTTCTGCCTGTAGGAGTGGAAGATACATTACTAATTGTACCAACATCAAATTCATATGCATCTTTTCTAAATCCAATGCCACGGAGAGCAAAGATACCAAAGTTAGTAGCAGAGTTTGTAATTGAACAATAACCACCAGACTCAGCAAGGACGCCATCGGCACAGAAGATAACGAATACAGAAACTAACTGAACATAACCATCATTAGTAATTTTGTAACCTGTACCACCGAAAGAAACGATAGTAAAGGCTGATGCAACCATCGACTTACCCTGATTGGGGAAGGATGCTGATCCGTCTAACTCAAGACCAGGGAAGGGGCAGTTAGGTTGCTTAACCTTGTCTCCATCAACCTCAGCACCGCCACCACCTAGGAAGGAGATAACAGATGCGTTCTGGGTGTATGGAGATGCTTCAATGATAGGATTATCAGCAAAATCAGAACGTGGAGTTAGTTTTGTACCTTTACTATCGTAAATGATGCTATCAGGGAAAGTAGCAATAGTTGAAGTATCAAATAAAGTTCCTGTATCTCTTACTGTAGCACCAGGAGAAGTAGTGCCACTCAAGATGTCATCTAGTAGTTGGAATGCAGTTGTGATAGATGCTTCAACGTTTGCACATAAAGGTACACCAGTAGGATCTACAAGAATTGAACTATCAGTGAATTGAGGAATATCTGAATTAGGTGTGGCAATTGCAGCACCAGCTGCATCTGTCCAATTACGCATTGCTGCGATACACAAATCTCTTGCTTTCTCGAATGCAAACCTTGTAGGAGCAAGTTCAGATGCAGGTATTCCAGTTAGAGCATTTCCTGTGAAATAGAATTCTGCTGCATTGACAATACCAAAATTTCCTCCCAGTGATAGATCTCTAATAATTGCACTAATGATATGGTTGATGTCTCTACGACACTTACGCTCATCAATGTTACCTAATCCAAGAGAAGGGTATTGGATCATTGCTAGTTTGTATGCTTCATCAGCAATCAAATCTCTATTTCTAGCAATTAAATAAGCACCATCTAGATAAGTTCCATTGGTATTATTAGCAAGAACATCAATAAACAGATATGATAGTGTATCAATAGCAGATGCTACGTTAGCACAAGCAGGAGTTGAAATATCATCAATAATTGTTGGGTCAAAATATCTATCAAGTTGAGAATACTGAGGAACATAAATTGCTTGACCAGGAGCTCCAGTTCCAGTACGCCACTTTCTCATAGCAAAAGTGATCAGTTCTCTTGCATATTCTAGAGCACGTACTGTCTGAATAATTTCGTTATTGACAAAATCAATCTGGGTGTTAGTACCATCAATATATTTTTTCGCTGCATCAATAACATTATAGTTGCTACCAAACTCAAGGTCTCTAGTAATTGCACTAATGAAATGTCCAACATCTCTACGACACTTGTTATCGTTTACAGGGATGCTGAAACTTGGATAAGTTTTTTGGGTAGTAACACCATCTACTACACACTCTACAACTAAATCTGAAATTCTAACGGTAGCATCTTCAGACAAAGCAGCAACTGGACTTGCTAGGGTAATAGTTGCTTCACCAGTAGAAATATTATCGTAAACAAAATTAGTAATATTATAATTTTGAGAATTGTAAGTTACAACACCACCACTTACATACGTGTGTACGAAAGTAGATGTTCCGAGATAAATTTTGAGAGTAGAACCACCAATAGATAGAGAGTTTGGCGCAGATCTTACAAACGTATGTGCAGATTGAGGTAGATGTTTTACTGAATTCGATGTTGAACCAGTAAACGTATGAACAGATTGCGGTTCATGCTTAATTGCTTGAGCAGTTGCACTTACAAACTGATGATTTGATCCTGACGCAGTACCTGCATTACCAACATTAATTGTGAATGTTCCATCTTGATGCTTTAGACCATTATTTGTTGCGGAAACAAAAGAATGTACTCCAACATAACTAGAAGATCCAATATTAACTCTAAAACCACTTGCTGAAATGTTGCTAATTGGCAACCATCTTCCACTAGGATAGTCATAACCAGGACGTGGATAATTTTTACTGACTACATTTCCATCCAGGTTACACGTAAAGGTTAGTGAGTTATCTTCAAACAAGATATAATCACCTTCTTGCATTCCGTGTGGTGCGGAAGTAGTAATATCAACTTGACCATTTGAAGCGGTGTAAGTTGCTCCAGATACTGTTAGGGAATTGGTTCCTACATCAGTAATAGCAATTGACTGACCTGCATAAGGATCTGATCCAGGACGTGGATAAGTATGCTCGGTTGCATATCCATTTTGATCACAAGTAAATGTGAATGAGTTATCTTCAAGAACAACATTGCGTCCAACTCCGAGTCCATGCTGACCAACTGTGACAGTCATGTCACCAGTCGCAGCGTTATAGTTTACAGCAGATGGTTGGAAATACTTATTGGGACCAGAAATTCCTGCATTGATAGTAATACTAGTTTCAGAAACTTCCGTAATAGGAATAGATCTACTAGCAAAAGGATCGATACCAGGACGTGGATAACTCTTAACTGACTGATCGCCATCCATGTCACACGTAAAGGACAATGAATTGTCATCAATAACAATACCTTCTCCAACAGATAATGTATGAGCACCAATTGTTAGATTTACATTTCCAGTTGCAGGATCGTAAGTTACATCAGTAGGTGTAAATTGCTGGTCAGGACCAGAGATGCCAACAAAAAGTTCAAACTGATCAGTTGTAAATCCTGAAGAACGAATTGGTAGAGTCTTTCCGCTAGAATAATGATGAGAATTAGGTGAAGTATGTTCTGTTCTATTTCCATCCATCGCACAGGTTTGTGTGATAGAATCATCCGTAATTCTAACGCCATCTCCAATACTAAGTCCATGACTAGTTACTGTAAATGTAGCGATGCCAGTAGCAGGATCATAGTCTACATCAGTTGGAGTAAGTGTAGAATCTGGAGTGCCACCAATTTCGTAGACAGAATAATATTCTTTCTTAAATTGATCATTAACTTTTCCAACAACTTCATCTGCAATAAATTCTACGTTGTTTCTAATTTGCAAACAAGCATCTTGAAATCTTCTGGCAACAGGTGTTGCCATTGGGAATCTATTAGGAGAGTTCAGCAAGGAGATGGTAATTGACTTACCATAACGTTTTACAGATGAAAATTGACCTGGATCAAAATTATCAGTTGTAGTAATCGTAGTTTTCTTGGGGATTACAAAACGTCTTGAACGACCATCAGCATCTTCCAGAACTTTGTAAATTCTTTGCTTTCCATTCAGGAAAGATAGATCAGGAGAACTGGTAGGCATTCCCTCAATAACGATTTCATCTCCTTCCTTAAAATCATGAGTGTTCTGCCTACCAACCAAAGCATTGGTGTAGAATATAATACCACCATTATCTTCTACAACATTAGGGTCTTGAAAACCACCAGTTGAAACTTCTGCAGTGCCTTGCTTGGAGAAATCAATTCTTACGAGAGGTAGAGCATCAGTAATGTTGGTATCTTCAAAAACAACTTCGCCTTCTGCTCTAATTGATCTAATATCAGTAGATACAAATTCGTATGCATCTCTAAGGAACGTAAGTTCTAGTGTATCGGGACCAGTAGCAACTGTTCCCGTAGTATGAATAGGAGATGATGCAGCAGAAGTACCAGCAACAGCTACTTGATAAACATTATCAGTTGCCCAAACTAGTTGTCCAATTGTATATGATGTATTTGGAGTCCATTTGATAGACCCTGTACCACCAAACAAGAAAGTTTCACCCGCTGTAAATGCGCCACTGGTAACAGAAAAATCAAGTTTACCAGAAATGTAAGCTTGTGGTCCAACGATAGATCCGAAGTTTACTTCATTAATAATACCTTCAGCACCAGTGTTGATACCTTTGACTGCTAAATTTGATGTAAGATTTGCAAGACCTGTGTTTGTTTGGAAGTCTGCACGGAATTTTTCTGGTCCAAAGATTTGTGTACCAATTGGGAAAGAGGTTCCGAAATCTCCATTTGCTGTATAGTCATAATTGATTCTTTGCTTGTCGTCAAAGACCATCGCAAAGTCCCAAGTTGCTACTGCATCTCCAGTAGAGTCAACTTGGTCGCGATACGTAACACCAATGACATAGTTCTTGTCACCGAACTTGAAGATGTGCTTCCTTGGGTTAGCAGGACGAATGATAACCAAACGTAGGTTATCACCAACAACTGATGCATCAGGTGGTAGTGAAATTGGATTATCTTCTACGTAATCACCACCAGAAACAATAAGAGTCTCCTTGACACCAGGAGTTGCCCATGCAAGTTGTGCTGCCTTCTTGATTGTTCTAACAGGAGCAACAGCAGAACGACCATCGTTTAGGTCAGAACCAATCTGTGCTGAAACGTAAATACGACCACCAACGTCATTCGTTGCTAGGTTGAGGACGTATTCTGTGGTTGCAATTTTAGTAGATCTATCACCAAGTAGAGGTGTGATAGAACGAGGGAACTCTCCAGATTCTCCAGTCTCATTATACTGGAACGCTGAAGGATCAGTTACTCTAAAACCAATATGCTTGAATTGAACTTCATTGTTGGTTTCAATACCATCTTTATGTAGAGGTGGTACAGTTCCCGTTTCACCAGCATTCAGTGCTTGATAAACGTTTGGACCCCTATACCTATAAGCATCTTTCTGAACAATAGTTTGGGCAGTCCATGGGATGCCCGTGTTGTTCATATAAGTTTTCAGATCAGGTGCTCTAAACTTAGCATCTGGAGTGATAAAGTTATCAATATCTAGGTTTAGAATTCTCGCCGTGTCTGAAATGATCGACGTAGATGTTCTAATAGCACCATTAATGTCAAGTTCAAAATCAACAGTATCAAGGAATGCCTCGACTTGAGCACCTGTACCATTACCACCAGTAATTGTTACGGCAGGAGCAGTGATGTATCCTTTACCAGGATTGTCAATAAGAACGGCAGTAACAAAACCTTCATCAATAATTGCAGAACCTACTGCTTGAGTACCACCAGCTGGTGGTGGAGCAATATTAACAGTTGGTTGAATAGTGTATCCAGTACCACCTAAATTTACTACAACTCTGTCAATTCTATTTCCAGTCCTATTGATACCGACTCGCGGCAAGTCTGTCCCTGGATCAAGTAGAGTTCTGAGTACTTCCTTTTCGTCAGAACCAGAACCTGCCCTAATGGATAATTCTTGAGATCCAATTAGAGTAGGAGCAATGGCTCTAATAGTTTCTCTGTCGGAATTTAACTGAAAACTCATTTCTTACTCAGCCTTTGCCGTAGGTTTTATTCTCTTATCTATTTAGCATCAAGTCCATTGAATGCTAACAACTCTAGCGTATGCAATCCACTTGATAGAAATGGTTGTACCTGCTCTAGAAGTTGTATAACTAAATGAATTTGAAGAACCACCAACAAAAGGATTAATAGTCCAAGTTTGACCTTGCGGAACAGTATCTTTTATGATAGTGGTCATTGTTGACATTTCTGCTAAACTACCAGCAGAATTTACAGAAATAGCACTTTCCATTTTCTGTAGTAAATTTCCTCCACCAGAATCATTCACTCCAACAATAGTAGATTCAATAAAATTAATAGTATTGTCTGGTAGAAAAATTTGACCACCAGTATCATTAATTTCAAGAATAGACGTGTTAAGTCCTCTCATAATATAATGCTCTGTATAACTATCTGCAAAAAAAGAATTTTTTACCTGCAGACTATTAACATTTTTGATATCAAAAGTTTCGTTAACAATAGTGGTATTGTCAACAGAAAAACCTCCTAGCGAATCTAAATTTTGTAAATTAGATGCCATTTTTACCTCTTAGTTACTTGATTGACGACTGTAACGTCTACTACATTACCTGTATTTAAATTCGTATCCAATGTATATGTAATGCGAACATCACTATTAGCATCAAAGTCGAATTCGACTGAAACAATTTCTTGTCCAGTCTTAAGATTATTATATTCAGTATATGAAATATCAGTGCCGTTATCAATAACAGCAAACTCTAAAAATTCTTTGTTTCCAGAAGTTTTATTATGTGCTGTTAGTGTTACCTTTGCCGATGCTTCTACTGCAGGATTATAAAGAACTGTGGCACCTTGATCAATAGTATCTTTAACTAGATTACTTTGCTCAGTGCGAACTGCAAATTTTTGTAGTTCAAATGCACTCAGTTCGCTATCAAGAATCTTGAGATCATTGTAATTTCCTGTTCCAAAACCTAAGTTGAAGAATACATCTCCGTCAGCTGTAAGTCTGACCAATGTATCTGTAGTCAAACCAGCAGATAAACCTAAATCAAAATTTTGTTTTGTGCAAAATAAGAAGGTAGAGTCAGCACTCGTATTATCAAGCGTAGTTGCGAGATTATCAAATGTAACTTTATTTGCATTAATATTAAGCAAATCTTTGATACCACCTGCTCCCAAAGAAGTGATGGTATCAATGTCACGAAACTCTAATGCATTTTCAGTAAGTTGCAGGGTGTTCAGACCATTATTATAGAAGTATAGAATATTTTCATTTGCGCCAGGAGCAGTTTCAGGAATAATGTAAGTGTTCTGATCAACGTCTTTAACACCACCGAGAGATCCCCACTGAGATCCATCATAACCTTCATATGTTAGGTCACTTGTGTTATAGCGAATAGAACCTGTCTCGGCATTTCCTCTAGAGTTGGAGTCTCCAACTGGAACTACAAGAGATGTGTTGGAATCAATTTTAACTTTTTGTCCTGGATTTGGAACAAACTCAAGGTCGCTAACATTAGTAGAAATTGTATTGTTAAACAATTTCAAATCGCCATTAATCTCTAGAGGAATTGGATTGCTTGAACCAATCCTAACAATCTCAACTTCATTAAAGTCAATTGGAGCAACTGCTAGAGAATCAAATTTAAGAACAGAACTACCATTATTGAAATTATTTCCAGTAGTATTTCTAGGTTCATTACCTGATGTTCCAGTAACACCAGCAGTTACTACCTCAAATAGATTCAAACCAAACTTTAGATATTCTCCTTGAGTAACAGGAGTATTTGTGTTCCAATTTCTATTGTCTGGTGCCCCAATTCTAGTAGATTTAATATCTTTAGTTGTAAAGAAATCAAGGAAGTTTCTGTCCAACTTCATTGTTGTGACAGCATCATTAACGAAATAAAGTGTATTATCGTTAGCACCGATAAATTCTTCGGCAAGAATAAAGGTATTTCCGTCTAGGTCACGTACACCACCAAGAGAATTCCATGCACCAGCAGTAGAACTATAACCCTCATACTGATTAGTATCTGTATTAAATCTAATCTGACCACTCTCTACAGAGAGCACACCAGGACGATCATTTGTAGTACCAACAGGAATTGTAAATGCAGTTGTGGTATCAACTTTTGCAACTTTACCAAGACCAGGAGTTAGTACAATATCATCAAGAGAAGTTGTTGAAATATTGTTATTAACAATACTGAGTCTATCATTAACATTAAGTTTGGTAGTTGTTTTAATTTCTCCAGTAGTCTCAATTAAATTGAGAGCAGAATTTAATTTAATACCTGTACCAAATTTAACTTCAACAGCTTGCAATATAAGATCTGCTGCAGAAGTGAGATTTAAATTTCCTCCAGTAACAGCAATAATATTAGTTGAATTTAATGTATCGATAGTACCAAGAGGCGCAGTAGCACTTGTCGTGAAGGTTCCTTCGCCAATGGTTGAAGTTTCTGAAGTTAACTTAACAGCATCAAAAATACCTAAGTTAATATCCGCACTAATAATATCATCAACATCAACAGATGAAACTAGAATTTCTAAATTAGAACCAAATACTTTAGGGTTGTTTAAATCAATTGTATGTTCGCCACCCATTCCATTATGGTTCGGGCAATAATAATAAAGTGGATTTGGTGTTGCAGCGGTAATTGTAATTTGGTTTCCTGCTGCACCCTGTACTACGCCATCAGTATATGCCGCACCAGAGAAACTTAGAGTTGCTGCTCCATCTGCTACAGCAGGTTCGGACATGGTAATTGTAGTACCAACAACACTGGTAACGGTTGTTCCGATTGAAACACCACCAGGACCATCATCTGTAACAGCAACAATCATTCCTTCTAGAATACCAGTAGTACTACTAGCAGTAAAAGTATTTGAACCTACTGATAGCGTAGTAGTAATATTTTCAACAACATTCCTAGTTCCATCAGGATGCTGCGAGAAACTCATTGGGTGAACTGAAAAACTTCCATCAGATTGATTGAAGTAGTATGTGTTACCTGAGTATAGTGTGTAATTTGGTTGGAGATTTGATCCGTTTCCATCATCAATATAAAATCTTCCTGCAGGATCGTAAGTAACAACTGTGAATACTCCAGAACTATTAATACCGAATTCAGCACCTGCATCTAATTGAGTAGCAGACCCTGCGATAAATCCAGTTGCCGCACCAGGACTTCCTGCAGTGATAGCAATGACTTCCATGTCTTCGCCATATTCTGCAGGTGTTCCTGCTTCGGTATCAGGTGGAGTGTATCCGTTAATTACACTACCAACGCTAACATTAATTGGAGAAGCAACAGTAAGTAACTGACCAGGAAATACTATAGTCTCGTATTCAAGTGGTTGAGTAACACTGAGTGGGTTAATTGTTAGTACATCACCAACAGCATAACCATTACCTTCACCCGAAGATGATAAAGTTCCTGTAGTAACAACACCAACAGCATCAATTTCAAAGTTAAATCCACTACCAGATCCGTATGGTGGAGCGATAGTAAATGTAACTCCTGCTTGAGCACCACCTACTGGTGCTGGATCTAAAGTAATAACATTCAGATCGTAATCAATGCCACCAACAACGCCAGTATATCCACCACCAGTAACAATACCACCATTAATTACATCACTTGCGTCACTAACAGTTATAGTGTCAACAGGATCACTAGTAAAATCAATAGTTGCAGTACCAGCTACTGTTGGCAACTCAGATAGTTGAATAGTGGTTCCATTAATAACACTTTGTACAACTGAACTTCCTTCAATAGCGCCATCCCCACCAGTCTGGGTAGCAATCATTCCATTAACAATACCAGTAGTTGAGGATACTGTAATGTTTGCACTAGCAGTACTAACTGTAGTCGAAAGACCAGTTACCGCACCAGGCAAATCTGCTGTTTTAGTTATAGAACCAGGAGTTGTTAGATTGTTTCCAACTGCGTGACCAGATCCTTTTTCTTGAAAAGTTAAAGTTGCTACATCAACTTCATTAACGTTATTACTAATAGTTAATTGAATGCCAGAACCACCACTCTGTGACTCTAGTCCTGTAGCTTCATCAATATAAGTTAGCGTCGTGTTATCAATTGTAAATGTATCGGATGAATCGTGACCACTTCCTGTTTCGTCTACAGAAACAGATGTCAATACACCACCAGCAACAATTAGTGTTACAACTAAACCAGTTCCATTTCCAGATGATACTGGTTCAACAGAACCATATTCATTATCATCATAACCACTACCAGCGTTTCCAATTGCAATTACTGGTGCGGCAGTAGAAAACGAGACCTGAACTCCAGAACCACTACCATCAGTAACTAAAGGAATATCACTATAATCTCCTGAAAGATAGTTATTACCATTATTAGTTACAGATCCATTAAACGCTTCAACAACTATGTCAATTAAACCATTAGAACCAGAACCACCTGTTAGGTCAAGACCAGTATATACACCTGGATCATAATTCTGACCTTCATCCTGAATAGTAAGACCAGAATTCAATAGAATTCTTTTTCTAATATAAAGATCTTGGAAAGAGTAAATACCATCTGGTCTATAGTTGATAATATCTTTACCAGCAGCAACAAAACCAATCTCTTGTGATGCTGGTTTGTATAAACCTAAAGTTCCTTCACTAGTGAATGCCAGAGAAGGAGCTGTTTTAGTTCCGTCTCCTAGTTTTAATTCTCCAGTAGCCAGGTCACTACCACCAGCCGAAATATTGAAAATTTGCGTTCCAATATTATTGATCTTCTGCCTTTGAATCTCAAAGGTATCTGTTTTTGCGACGTTAATTGCTGGCATTTCTTAATATCTCTCTAAGAAGATGTTTAATATCAGATAGTTCTTCCTTCAATGTATTTATGTCAGTCCGCATTCCTTTGATTGTATGGGATGCGGTCTTATTAGGAGACGATCGTGTAGTTACAATCGCCCCCGAATCTGGGTCTCGATAAAGACCATCATGACCTTCAACCTTTATCATACCGAAGCAACTACTCTAATATCCTGAATTTTGGGTACATATGCAGGATCATCAGATGACATGGTAACTTTGACACCAAACGAAATAAAGTCATCTAAGTTGTCAACACTATATCTGAACTCTTGATAAGCAGATTGTTCTTCTTTCTGAGCGGAGATAGTATTTTGTGGAGTTGCATTCTCTGGATTGATAGGCATACCAGTATCATTAAATAGAATCCATTCAATATCCTCAAATTTCTTCTGAACAGAAGTTGTTTTTGTTTTGTAGGATAGTTTAATATTTTCAGAATTTGATACGTTTGCAGTAATGATAACATCAATTCCTGATGCTTGAGTCTTAAGAGCAATTTCTTTTGTGGTGTACTTAGCAACAGCAGATGTTTCTTTAGCACTATTTTCAGGAACAAAGTCAACTCCATCAGTAAATCTCATAGATTTAATTTCGTATAACTTTTCATAACCTGCTATCAACCCAGACCAGGAAACAAGATCACCAACTCTAAGAATATCAGATGCTTGATCTGCAACTTGCTGTGCTCTAACAAATGAACCAGATTTGTTATCTGAATTATAGTCAGAATTGACAGGTTCTTTATCATTTTCCAAAATCAATATTTGATTAGGAACATCCCAAGAAGTAACTGTTCCTGCAATTAAATTATCATAATTTGTCGTAGTGGCAGAAGGATTAATTGCTGTCACTAATTGATCAAAATTGAAGTTAGGTCTAATGAGTTGTGGTGCCGCCCCAGAAATTCTAATGGTGTCATTTTCAAAACTTTCACCTGCTTGCGATTGAATGGAGAAGAATAATTGCTCTCCAGATATAAAGTTGCTTTGATTTTTAACCTTGACAAGTATCGTGGAGTTTGATTGATTCCAGAATACAATTTCTCCGCGAGCACCAGATGCCTCAATACCGCTTGCCTCGTAACCAACACCTTCTACTGTTTGTCCAAGACTTACGTCAACACTATTACCAGCGACAACAAATGAATATACTGGGAAGAATTCTACAACTTGCAATCTCTTGCCATATCTTCCTTCCTTTCCTTTGGCATTCTCAACTCTATTAGAAGAAATTTTAATAGAAGAGGTATTTAAATCAATAATTGGAGAAAGATAAGATTTGTTGGATGATAGATTTAATCTGTAAGTAAGACTTCTTTCTAAATCATTCATCAAAACATTAATATCAGAAGCAATTACTTTTTGATTAATAAAGAATTGCTCTTCATTTAGGAAAGTCTTCTCAAAATCTACTGGACCATATGAGTTATAGTTTTCAGTTGAAGAGTCAACAGCAATAACATCTGTTGATTTAACAAAAGTTTCGATGTTTGTAGAAGGAGACTGCAAGTAAGCAATCTGTGCTAATAGTCTTTCATATTTTTTATTAGAAGCAATCAATCCATTTGCGCCGCCACCAGTAATTGTGTCTGCTGCTCTACCAATACCACTGATATTAAATGTGTCAAGACCAGCATTGGAAACTTTAAATAGAGTTGTATTCAAAGAACCTTGAGTGAATCCAGCAGTCGTATCTAAATTTTTAAAGAATACATACGAATTGTTTAAATCAAAACCATGATTTTTATGATTTACTTTAATAATGTTATTGTTATTTTTAAAGAGAGATGATGTTGCATTGGCATTAGCAAATGCATATGTTTCTAGAGGATTCTCGATCATGTTCTCATAACCTTGACTAATAGTTGTGAGATCAATGGATGCAGTATTAGAGATATCAAACTCTGCTCTGTATAGAGTAAATTTAATATCTTCAAATAGATCCTCTACCCAGGAACCAGTATTCTGTGATTTGTAAACAGATCCTAGTGATGGATTTGTGGTAACTGTTGTATTTGTAGCAATTTCAGTTTCACCTAACTTAGATACCCAAATGTTATAGTCTTTAGAATCAGTTTCTACAACTAGAGAATATTCTGTATTGTTTTGCAAGAATACAGGGTAGTCAAACATAAAGTTAGTTGGAGTTACTGATGGGATACCGCCATCCACATCTTCAGCAACACCCATTCTGACAGCAGGTTCTGTGATTTCAATTTCAGTTTCAATAGTAGCACCAGTGTTACCGATACCAGATCCTCTAATAACAACAGAAGGTGGTTCTGTATAACCTCTACCAGAAAGTGTAATTGTAGTGTCATAGATGAGACCATCAGATACTTTAACACTACCAGTAGCGTTACTGCCACCAGGAAGACTTGGAGACTCAATGGTGATAGTTGCAGAATCATAATTAGATCCTGTATTAGTTACTTTCATTACAGAAACAACACCAGAGTCTTTTGCGATACGTGCAGAGATCTCTGTATTGTTTGCGTTATTGAATACTGTAATAGAGTTAAGTTTTAATTCCTCGTTTGCTATGAAAGCAGTACCATTGTTATTAGATAGAACAAAAGTATATACTTGTTCGTTATTTAATTGAATTTCATTATCTTCTGATACAGGAAGTTGGTTATTGTTCTTGTCTAAGATTTTAAGGATAGGACCAGAAGCATTGGTTGTTACACCAATAATATTTTCTTCCTTAATAACAGTTACAGAAGCTGATACATATGCTTTAACATAAGTATATGGTTCCTTGACAATTTCTGTGCCAGGAATAATATTTTTACCTGGTTTTTCTGAATCTACATCGGTAAGGTATACTCTAATAGGAATAGAATCACTCTTCTTAGAAATGTATAGATCTACACCAGTAGCAAACACACCTTCATCATACTCTTCAACTTTAAATGTTTGTGCTAAAGGATTTGGTTTTTGCTCAACTTCGGTATTATTTGTAACCAATTGAGTTCCTTCATTTGCCTTGAAGTATGCTGGTTTCGTGGATACGATGCTAGCAGGATTATCGGGAAGAAGACCTGATGCATAGAACTTAGTTTCTGCAAATGTTTCTACATCTGCTTTGTTGCGGTTCGTTGCACTGGAAGTAAAGCGTAAAGTTTTTTCTCCAGTAGTAATTCTAACTTCTTCAGATGAATCATCATACGATACTGTTTCTGCTTCTCCTGTCCATGCAGCAGATTCTCTAGGTGCTTTACCAGCAGGGATCAAAACAATACCACTAGCATTGCCACTTTCGTCAGTGATGATAGGTGCATTGAAAGTAGATAATGAGTTGCCAGGAATACCAGTAAATCTAATATCAGGAACAACCCATCTGTTAATCTTCTTACCTTCTAAGTATACGTATACTTCAGTTTTTGGTTTAAGTCTACGGATGGTAAATTTAACTGGAATGCTGCGAGCAAAATATTGCAGTGCAGCTGCAACAGACTTACCGCGACTAGTTCTAGAAGAAATACCTTTACCGATCTCATTATTCATCGGACTGATATTAGAAGAACTCGCAACATTTGCTTTGATAACTTCTTCACCAGATATTTCTGTATTGGTTTTTGATAGAGGATTGATATTATAGAAAGATCTTTCGGTGCCAGACCAGGTTACAATAAAGGAATTGTACAGACTTGCGAATGCCACTTCTAGATCTTCTTTAGCAAGGAAGGGTACAAATAGATCCGTATTGTTATCTGTAACTAGAGGAGCAATAGATCTATCGTACCAAGAATCAACATTGGGGTCTACGGATAGATCACCAACATATTGAAGAACAACAAATGGATTTGGATTAATTGTCTTCGTAGCAAAATTATTACCAAGTAATCTACGATTAGTATATGGTAGTGTTAGAACACCTTTATTGTTAACATAACCAGAAACTTCTCTTTGATCATTTCTAGTATTAATTTCCTTGACGAGGAAACTATCTTCACTAACTTGTGGTCTAAGAACAGACTGCTGAGTATCAATAGAACATACATGATCTATTGATTTGATATCTCCTTTATGTGTTTCAAAGTTATCTACATAAAAACCACACTTAAATCTGTCAAGACCAATATCATCGGTAACTTGCATGTTCAGTGTTTGCTGTTCTAAAACACTAAGAGAAGTATAATACTCTAGACGTTCGACACGTTGATTTAATTTTCCAATATCCTTCATCGTGTAACGCTTATTCTCTACAGGAATAATACGGACATCTCTGTAAGAATCTGTAAATGCAGGAATGTAGAGATAGTAGAGTGGAGTAGAATCGCTGATTGTCTCTGGACGTGATGGGTTAAGTGAAGAATTTCCTTTCTTAACAACAAAATTTCCATCAGTATTCAAGAACACACCATCAATTCTATCAAGGTATTGCTCTTTATTATACTTGATAGTAAATTCTAGATTAGAATCATCCGATGGACAATTAGCGGGAATACCAGATACACCAGAGAATGACAAGAAGTCAGATTCTGAAAGGAAAGTTTTATCTTGATATCCAGGAAGTATGTTAGAGTTATCTACTTTAGGTCTGAAATCAATAACATCTTTAAGTGATACTAAACCACTAACAGATGAGTTAAAAGATGGAATGTCTTTCTCAGTTACACCTGCTTCATGCAAATACGAATCGATAGTACAGAAGTCACCTTGTGAGTGCTCGAAGTAATCAAATGCAATTACAAGTTGACCTGTAGGTGCAGTAAGACCTGGTTTTAAAACCAATCTTGCAACATCATAAAATGTATCTCTTTGTCCATTGTCAAATGTATACTTATTAGAAACATCTACTCCGCTAATAAGATTACCTCCAGCATCTACAGTAGGAGGAGAAGAAACAGATCCTTCATAAACATATCTTAATTTGAAGACATCTGAGTAAGAAGTAATTTGAATAGTTTCGCCACCAAGTTCTTGTCCTCTTAGTGGTACTACAGAAGTTCCTCCAGATTGAACAATAATTTGCTTGTTCAGAATAGAAGTTTTGAGTCTTGGTTTTGCTTTAGATACTTCTAAAGTAGCAGTCAACTTCATCTTAGGGAAGTTGTTTTCAGGAAGAGTCCAATCGGGATCACCTGATTGAGGATTTGCAGCTCTTGCTTCTAGAGCAGTACGCAGAGCAGTGATATCACCAAAATGATTTTCAGGGAAATTAATTGTGACACTTCCTGCAGTTAGATTACTATCTGATTGAGCAATAGTTACATATTCAGGATCAACGTAAACTACATCACCTTTCTTAAGAGGACCACCAAACAATTGAAGAGCTCCACTCGAATCAATAGCATGCTCAGCAACACCTGTCTCTAGAACAGTAATCAAGAAGTTCTTATCTGAGAAAGGAGCAAAGCGTTGAGTACCAAATGGAAGTTGAGCAGCAAAAGTTAAGTTTCCACTAGCAGATGCAGCACTCGTAATAAAATCTCTTCTAAAATAATATTTGATTTTAGAGTCTTCTGAAGAATCAATAAGAGTCTTAATCTGCTTGTCGCCAGTTGGGAAAACTAGAGTACCGCTTGGATTTTCAATTATTGGTCTTTGCAGAACAACAGAAGCATTCTCTGCATTTGCCTGCAGAACTCTATCTAGATAGATTCTCGATCTCTTTGTTCCGTCAGGTCTAGTAGCATATTGAACGATGTACTTATATACGGCACCAGTAACGTCCGAGAACTGCACCACGTCGCCTTGAACAAGGTTCTTCGATGCATCACCACCAAATCCATTACACTCGATAAACTTGTACCCTGCAGTGCCTGAGAAGGTAAAGTCAGTTACTGAAAGTGTATTGACATATCCAGTCTTTTCGAGTTCAATATCAGCAGAGAATTTATTGGCATTACCAGAACCAAACTGAGAGAATACAGATTTAATATTCTTTGGAGAATATGTATATACTGTATTTCTGAATAGAACAGGAGTAACAATAGCAGCATTAGTTGGGACAGTACCAGTAAACTCAACAATCGGAGGACGTGAGTATAGAGTGTCTGTAGAATTTCTATCGCTAACATAGATACTATCTAAAGCACCTGCACCAGATCTAACAATAGCAATTGAAGACTCGTCAAAAGTAACACCATCAAGAATAATTCTTGTTCCTGCAGCGTAACTATCTCCCCTAGTAGGAATAATAAAGTGAGAAATTGTATTATCTGTCGCAATCTTAATTGTTTCGCCAGTTTCTGATGTAATTGTTTCACCACCTTTAAACTCGCCAAACACCATAGTAACAAACAACTTGGCGACTGACGAGTAGGTAGCCAATGTACCTCCCTCAATAACAGCAATAGCACCACTTATGGAACCATAAATGTACTTACCAGGATTAAAAGAATCTCCAGTAATTTGTGTTTCTAAAAGAATTCTTGTGAAGAATTGAGGAGCAAAATATGAAAGGTCAAAAATAGAATTGTATTGTTCTAGACCACCAGCAAGTCTACCTTTAGATACAATTTTATCAAGATCTTTATTAAAACCAGAACTAATTTCTTTTAGAGCAATATTTTTTGGTTTAGCAATACCTACGATAGGTGTAATAGTTTCATTATAATCACGCAGATCAAATAGTTCGCTACTATTATCTTCAACATCTGCTTGTGATTTAAATAACTTCCTCAGTTTATTTGATGCTGATGCATCATAATCAATTACAAAAATATCTAGTTCAGATCTATTTCCTTTTACTGTAATTTCAACAAATTGATTTGCACCAGCGGCAGAAATTTCTGGACGGGATACAATTGAGAATGCTAAAACATCTACCTCTCCAAAACTGGTAACCTGACTAGAAGATCTAGTTTTGATAAAATATAATTTTTTAAACGTAGATTTAAAGTTAGCATCAGTCATATCTGCGATGCCAAAACCAGATCCAGCTTCAATCTGACAATAGATTGTCTTGACTCCTTCTTCTACGCCATATCCTTGTCCACGGCGATTGGTAGTCTGCTTGACACCATCATTTGCTTCTGTGTCATTAAGACCGACAGAACCATCATTGTAAGTAGAATTTAAAAATAGTGTAGGATACGATGTTAGTTCAGCACCCTCTGCATTAAGTGGGGTTGTACCATATACGTTACTAATATAGAAGGAAGTCAGACCTGTTGTTTTTAGTGTCTGATTTTCTCTTTTAATTGTATCTCTTGCTTTATCAATTTCGAGATACTTACTCTCTTTATTTTTAACTTCATATCCTTTAATATATGCTTTACCAGAACCAATAGTTCCTAGGAGTTTTGCGGATGCTTGATTTACTGATAGACCATTAACAAGTCCATCAGCATCGGCAGTATAGAATCCTAAGTTATTATCATTTTGATAATACTCTCTAACTTGTAGAGGGAATGGTTCTACAACATAATCACCAGATTCGTCAAAAGTTTTCTTAGCAATTGCTGCTTCTACAAGAGAATAGTCATTTGCTTTAATTTGTTTCTGAATAGTACCACTTTTAATAAGTAGTAGTTGAATAAAATTCTTATCAGTTAGATCATAGTAACCATACTTAACAAGTTCTAGACTAATTTTAAGTCTATGAGCACCAGGAGCAGAGAAATTAGAATAACCCCTTGCATTATCATACAAAGAACTATCTTCCTCAGGTGTAACCAGAGACTCTACAATTTTAAAACCAATTTTGCTGGAAGGTGCATCGTAGTATTTGCTAACAACTAAAAGTTGCTCAGCATTTCTTACAAAATATCCATTAACAAAGTAAATACCTTCTTCTACTTTTATAGCAGAAGCAAATCCCAATGCGGGACTATCAATAAATTGTTCAATACCTGTGTCAGGATCAGTAACACTGATACTGGTAGGAAGAGATACTCCATCAGTTCCGACAACCAATAGAGGAGAATTAACACCACCAATTACTTCTAAAGTCTCACCTTGACGGAATCTCTCTTCGTCACCAGATGCACCAGAGTCTAAGTAATTGACATAAATTGTATCTGATTCTGTATCAGAACCAAATTCTGTAGCAATAACACTTGCAATAACACTAGATGATACACCCTGAATTTTCAGACCGACCAGTTGACTAATGTCATATTTTTGATATACAACGTTTCCTGCTTCGTCACTGATTGCAACCTCAGAAACAGAAGATAGTTTAACGTAATTTAGTTTCGTATTGAACCCGACTTCTCCAGGCACAACAAGATCGCCTTGCTTGAAGACGTTCCTCCCGAATGATTCTAATTGAGTTTGTAATACAGACTGGAGAGTTGTTAGTTCTCTAGTCTGTACCGCAAACCCTGGTCTAAACAAGACCTTATAGAAATTATTCTGAGAATCAAAGTCTTCAAAGTAAGGCGATGCGTTTAAGTTAGTATTTTGAGGCATTGTATATGCACTAACGTCCTGGTTTTCCTAACGTTATTTAGGAGGTCAGAACTCAATTACTAACTTGATGTCTTCAATTTGGTCAGGAGCACGTGTGATGAGTCTTCTGTTCTCAACATAAATGACATCTCCAGAGTTCGCTTCGATCTCAGGATTACCTTGACCATTGGTGAAACTAACACCTAGAAGTGTGACAGCAGTGGTTGTTGTATCAACTGTGCCAGAAGCAAGAGATGAAGTACCAACAACAGCAGCACTAGAATCAAATTCTCTTACAACTCCGTTTTCTGCATGCAAACCAGGGACTTGGATGTACTTAAGAACACCATCAGTGGTAGAACCAGAATCAAGAGTCCAAGAAACTACGGTGCCTTTTGCAGTACCACCAGAAGACAATGCTTGAGTAATTTCTTCATCAGCATTGTAGTCAGCAGTTGCATTTTCGATCTTAACTGCAAACAAACCATTACGGGTGTCGTTAGTTGCGAAATCGGTAGTGCCGTAGTTGTATGGGTCCTTGATAATGCCGATACGACGGAAGTCGTTATCAACGGGGAAGTCGCCAGAACCTTCAGCGTAGGTCAAACGAATGTTCGTCATAACACGCTTAGCGCCGAACTCAGACTCCATGTCTGAACCATGACCGCCTTCGGGGGCAATAATAACTTCCAAAGCACCTGTGCCAGAAACGCCAGTGCGTCCAGTTGTAAGTGCAGAAGTAGTGAATAGACCAGTCTTGATACCACCGACTGTTACGCCGTCAGCAAGGTTGACTGAACCATAAGTATAACCAGCACCTTCTGTTACAATTTTAGCAGACTGGATAACATTAGAAGCAACTACGATTTCTACAACTGCTTCAGTACCGCCAGCAAGTTGACCATCACCATTAATAGGTGCATAGTGGGTTCCGTTAGGAAGACCGCCGCCAACTTCTTCTACTAGAACAACGTTTACTGCACCTTCAACCGCAGCAGATTGGACAGCAGCTCTAGTGCTTTCCGATGGTAGGTTGATGGGTAGGAAGTTGGTAGAAAGGAAGCGAAGAACATCATCTGTTGGGATGGTGTACATATACTTCCAAGCATAACCTGCAGTTTCAGAAACTTCTAGGTCAGCACCTTCGGTAAACACATTACCATTATAAGTACCTTGACCAGCAGAAGGAGAGGTCTTGGGTTCGTACTGAGGGTTAGGGGAAGTTCTGCCAGGGAACTCACCATTATAGAGGCACTTGAATACCTCGTAGTTAGAGTTGATTACATAGTACTTAGCAGTTGCTAGAGATGCAGCATTAGTAAGTGCTAGTTTGCCGATCTGACCAGTCGTGGTTGCGGTGTAGTCAGGCTTGTACATGTCGAAACGAGGTTCCGCAGCAAGCGTGTTCCAATCGTAACGAGTAATTACACCACGGGCAAACGAATCGGTGATACGCTTAGCAGCAATAATTTCATCATAAACATCAAATTTTTCCGACTGGTGATCCAGTGGAGTAGGAGGGGTGTCTTCTGTAGCAAAGCGATATACACCTGCTCTTGCTTCTGCTCCTGTATCGGATGCTCCGTTCCAACCTTCAACTACAGAGTTGGGGAGAGGAGTTGAAGATGTACTTGGAGAAACTGAACTAAGGATAAGAGAATTTTCGTATACTGCTACAATGCTTGCCTTGAAAGGTGCATTTGCCCAAGTATACGATCCATTCGTATCGCTAGAAACATAAACAAACTGACCAGCAGTAAATGCTGTTGCGTTTGCGGAGTAAATCTCCAAGTATGAATTCCATGCTTGTGGACGACCCACAAAGAAGTACATTCTAGTTCTGTCGGATCCAGTATCACTACTGCCTTCGGACAGAGACTCTAGAAATTGTTTAGCATTGAAAATTCTAAATTTGTCTGAAATAATTGCAGCCATTTATTTTTTCTCTAGAACGTTGTTGTCTTGATTTATTTATACAATATAGTTTGATCAATCAACAGAATACTGGATGAACTCCGTAGAAGGCGGAATATTCACATTTCCAGACTTAACATAACCAATAAATCCTGTGGCAGTCTTAGATGTATACTCAAAAAGAGTACGCGCACTACCACCAATAAAAAGATGACCAGCACTTCCAAATCTTGTAATGTTAGTTTCTGCTTCAAGAATTGTTTGATTTGACTCATCAGTAGTCAGTACTTGTAGACTATTGATGCTAGAACCAAAAGGTAATGCTTGAGTAGAACCAGCAAAATTGAATTTATTACCTGTCAATGTGAATGAAGAATCTGGTCTTAATTCAAAATCTCTAATTTGAAGAGTAGGAAATTCTCTTGTTAAATCATCAATAACATTATCACCACTGAAAATGTGCTTTTCAAAAGCCGCAAGAGTATGGAAAGCATTACCAGAATCAAACGAATCAAATCCCTCTGGTTTTCTTTGCTTAAAATTTTCTACTTTAATAACTAAAGTATTTCTTTTAAGTACCTCATTATAAGGACTTGCTAATTGTAACTGCGTTTGTGGCATTGATTTTAACGGAGAAGGACACTGGTTTCTAGTACAACTAGTTCTTCAAAGAAGTCTAAGACTCCCATCTCTCTATTTAACGTAATATCTGCAGGTTTATCTTTACCATCAATAACTGGTAGATGGTTGCCAAGAATAGCAACTTCAGTTTCAGTTCCGTGAATAACTGCATATAGAGCAGTTTCAGTACTTAGAATAGAAGCAACTGGAATTGGTGAATTGAGTCCACCTGGATCAGTGCTTGGAGGAATTGCTGCAAATATTTGTAGAGATTGAGAGACTGATGTTTCAACTTGTGAAGTATGTAGATCTAGTGCCTTTTCTGTTACAATAGAAGCATTATTAATAGTTTGAATTGTAGATGCAACGACAGATACACTTTCATCACTCATCAAGACAGAAGACTCAGTTGGAGTTGCTGTAGAAGTGAGCTGTAGAGTTATAACTTGATCATTGTATGTTAGGTATGGAGCAATCTCATATTCAATAACGTCAGTAAGAACCTGCTGAGGAAGTTCAGCACTATTAATAGATTGAATTGTAGATGCAGCAACAGATACACTCTCACTGCTCATCAATACAGAAGATTCAGTTAGTGAGATTACATAATTTTGAATTGCAACAGATACTTCAGTTACAGAAGGCTGAATCTCCTTCTGTAGAGTCATCTTAAGGTTAGTATCTACCTGAACGTCTACAATATCACTGATGGAGTGAATTTGATTCTTAACTTCAATGTTGGATACATCACTCTGTGCAACACTGACGATAGTAGCAATAATGCTTCTAGGACCAGCATCAATAACCCTTACAGAATCTGGGATAGTTCTGATGTATTGACCTGCAGGATGAGCAACTGCTACAGTTCTATCAAGACCTCTAGTAACATTAAGGAATCTATCTTGTAGTTTTCTTTCATATCCAACAATCTCTCTACCAACTTGTAGTTTACCAACGTCTGCAAACAGAGACGTATTATTAACATATAGAGTAGTACCTATTGGAGATAGTGGGGAATCCAACAATGCACCAGTTGCAGATGCAGATTCTTCACGGAAGTATGCAATTGGTGTATTAATAATCTTCTGTAAATTATTAATAATAACGTCAACACCACCAGCAGGACTGATGTTAGTGATACTTGCAATTGGGTTATCAAGTGTAACTGTGATGAGAGTCTCATTAATAAGAAGTTCAGATGCAACTTGATCAATTGCAGTGAATGGATCCCTATTAGTAAAGATAATAGAGTTACCTTCAGGCAACCCTAGTTGATCACCAACTTCTTCTGCCTCAGGTGTAATGATGTTAACAATTTCATCGTTATCAATTGGTGTAACTGAACCAACAATACCAAATGAGATGAGAGAGAAGAGACCAGTAGATTGTCCCTGACCAGAAATAATAATCTCTGTAGCAATGGTAGTTTGCTGTTGTAAACCAATTTGTGTTCCAATCTCAAGTCTATAGTTAGATTGAATAGTTCTATTTGGTTTACGTAGAACGTTATATCCTCGTGTTACAACTGCCCTAGGTGGTTGAGTGTATCCACTACCACCCTCAAGGAGAATAACATCTAAAACTTGTCCTGCAATAGTGAGAACTTCTGCTCTTGCACCACCACCTCTTCCATCGACAGGAATAAATTTAACTTGAGGTGGAACAAAATACTGATATGCTGTTGGTTGTAGTAGAATACCTGTATCAAAAAAGAGTTTTAGATCTCTTCTATTCCACTCAAGGTCACTAAAACCAACACCAGTGACGGCACCACCATCACCAATAGTGCAAGTAACACTAAGACCTTCTCCTCTTACTATATCATTATAGTTAGTAACTTCAATAGGACTATAGTGCTCAAATTTGGCAGTCTGTCCGTTGTTGAAGTTTCTTCCTTTTACTTCTGGTGGGATATACAAAATTTTTCTGTAATCTTTCTCACCATCAATCATAATTTCATCGCCAGGAGCAATGTCAACTAGATTATTATAAAGATTGAAGTATGCATCATCACCTAGTTTAGATCCTTTCAACCAATCAGGAATATCTTGAACAAGAACCCTTTCACCATCAGCATTTTTAGAATATTCCCAATCAATTTTAAAGATAGGATATGCTGAGTTGAAACTTACGAAATCAGTAAAGTCAGTTTGGTCTGTAATGAAGATTCCTTTAATTCTTAGTTCATCATCATCGCTAACTCTTGGATCATAATCATTTGCGGTAAACTTAAGGTTTTCTGCATTGAGAATCTTGATAGTTAGTTGTTCTGCAACAACTCCTGGTTTTGCATTGCCAGTTGCTGTTCCGTCTTCTAGAAGATCAAATCTTACACTATTAAGTTTACCAATGAATACTCTGTTACCATTATCATCAAATGTGAATACATTCTTGGTAACAGAAGGATCAAAAGCAGTAAAGTTTTCCTGCCACTCAATATATTCATCTTTTCCATTAGGATCATCTAATACTTTAGTTAGAACTATACTAACTTCATTTCTAAAAATAATTCTATCATAATCATATGCAGATAAAGTTTTAGGAACTTGTCTACCAAACAAAGAAATAATTTCTACTTTGCTTGCTAAAGATTCTCCAGTACTAGGAATATACTTAATAAGTTTTTCTGTAAACGAAATATTTGGTCCATTCAACTTATAAGTATCAGGTGCTTGTAGAACACCATCAACAAACACTAATGCAAAGTCTGCTTCATTAATATTTTTGACTGTATCAGTTTCTTCATCAAATACAAGATATGGACCCTCACCACGATAAGGAATCAATCTCTCATCAATTCTAAGTCTATCGTAACTACCAACACCATATCCATAGAAATATTCTTTTTGATCTAATTGTTCTGGAGTGTAGTCAATAACATCATAGAAATTTCTTGGTGGTTCAATGAATACAATAATATCTGTTTGGGAATCATTAGCACTCCTTCTAATAGTATATGCGGTATTTACTGCCTGTAAAACACCATTAACAAAAATTAGAAGATTTTCTTTGGTGTCAGTTTTAACAATAGTATCGTCATCCCAACTTAATGCAAACTCTGTAGAAATACCATCAAAACTTCCAGAAATATCTTTAATTTTTTTAAGATACTTATCATTAAATGTATCATTTTTAAATTTAAATGATTTACATACAAACTTTGTTGGATCTGTAGTGTAAGTATCATCAAAATTTTCCCCAGTAATAGGATACTGAGGTCCTAAAGGAGCAGATGCAAATGTAATTTGACTTCCACTTATCTCGTATGCTTTTTTTGGTTCTTGTGCAACACCATTTAAAGTAATGAATGTTTCTTGCTCATTATATGGTGAGTATGCTAAATTATTTGCTTTGTCTAAAAGTTGGAAGGTTCTTCTTCCAAGAACATTACCATCACCAATAACACCTAGCGTTGGGTGGTATGCTGGAGAATCTACAGTTACAACTTCAACTTTAACAAACGTTGAAGCATTTTCATAAAAAGTAATAGTATCACCAACTTCAAATCCTGATGCAATCTCAGAAAAGTCAGATTCGTTTGATTGGATAACCGCACCAAATTCAGTATTTGAAGTACCTTGATTACTTGAGAACTCACCAAACTCAGGCATGAAACCAATAGTCATAAGATTGATCTTTGACAGATCAAAATTACCACCTCCACTGGTTACATACTCATCATTTGGGAGAATAGAGTAGTTGTGTAATGATCCGCTCCATGATTGTGCAGGAGAAGTAGCATCAACATAAGGAGTGATGGCAGGTTGATTATTGGTGTTGCCAAGCATTTTAAACTTGACCCAGTGATTATATTCACCAGCAATAGTGGTAAAGTTAGTTCCACCACCAAAACCAACAGCAATCTCAGAAGTGCCATCACCTACTTTTGTAATTGATTTGATAGGTCCAATATAATCTTCCTGAGTTGCATAGCGACCAGAGAAATCTTGTGCTAAAATTAATTCTTTAGATAGAATACCTTCAGTATCATACTCATTAATGGAAACACTACCAACACCTCTACGAAGATTGGTATCTCTAACTCTAATTGAACTTTGAGTAACTCTAGTAGATTTTCTTTCTACTGTAACATTTTTAGGTGCTAGTTCGATAAAAGAAATTTTATCCGACTTTGGTTGTTCAATTGGCATTGAACTTTCTTGTTCACTTTCAATGACAACTTCACCAAACATCAAGAAACCAGCTGGATGCGTAGTTTGCTTGATCAAGTCTCTCCACGTATTAATAGGAGTCTTGGATTGAATTACATAAGAATAATCTTGGTAGAAGAAAGAATCGGTAAGTCTTTGATTTCTATCACCAATTTTTCCCTTATCGGATGTAAACCTACCCATGTTATCTGAGAAAGATTTAATGGTAGGTTTAAATTGAGTTGACAAAACATCTACTACTTCAACAGATCTTGATGTTTGCATTACCGAAACTAGCGGTAAATTGAAATCTACATTACCTGTAATTTTTTCTAATCTTATAATGTTAGTACCAAGTCTCCATCCCTTATCAGAAATAATTGCACTGAATACTAAACGATTACCATCTCTCTGCTCAACTCTTTCTCCTTTGAAAAACTTAGATTGTCCTCTAATAATAAGAGCATAGTGTGATGTAAATTTAGGTAGAATAGTAGTATCATTATGGTATCCACCACCATTTTTAACAATACTCACATTCTTAGGTAATCCAATATTATTAGATCCAAAGTATGCTTCTACTCCGCCTTCGTAGATAGTAATTTCAGGAATGTAATTATATCCACTACCTTCATTAACAACATCTATTCTAACAATTCTGCCAGCATCTTGGAATACATTAAATACTGCTCCTGTACCATCACCTCTACTAACATATGCTTTAGGTGATACAAAATTCTTGCCACCTTGTAAAATTTCAACTCCAAGAATAGTTTTTGTAATAGAATCCCATTGAACTTTAAGGTTTGGTTGATTGTCAGAATCAACATTACATCCAGTAATTACTGGCAATCTTTTGTAATCTATACCTTTATTGTCAATAGTTGCAGATTTAATTTTACCAATAGCAAATGGGGAATCGGTGTTATACCTTAAAGATCCTTTGCCATTGTAATCAGGAGTCTCTGTATAAGCATATGCAAATTTAGTTTGACTAGAGAACAAGATTTGCTTAGAACCTGCAATTGGATCATCAATAACTCGTAGAGCTGCACCATCAGTATTAACATCACTATTTGATTTAATAAAGTAATAATACGTGTCAAAGTTTACTGGGAATCTCTGTTGAGTCTGACCTACAATATTTGGACCAAATCCGAGAGTAATTGAAACAAACGAACCAGCATTGCCAGGTTGAATGCCACTTACTATTTTTTCTTCTGTGAAGATAGTTCCTGTTCTGCTAGCAGAAAAATCTAGGAAGACACCTTGCATAGAAACATGACTAGTGTCAAACACATAATTGTAGTATTTTTGAATTCTAATATCAGTATTAACACCAAACGTAGCAAAATTAACATCTTTAGAAAATTCTAGTCTATTTTCTCCAGGAACAACAGAACTTAGAGCAATAGACTTCTTAGGAGAACTATTATCTTGGAATACGCTACTTAGAGTAACTTCTCTAGGAGAAGTAGAACTATAATCATATGCCAACACAATGTTCTGTGTTGTAGAGTCATATGAAATAATAGTTGGATCGTTAGGACCAATTCCTAGAGGTCTTGAATTCGCATCAAATCTATAGACACCTTTGTATAGAGATACAAGCGTTCCATCAAAGTGATCTACAATATTACTACCTTCAATACCCCTTTCAATTGTTACTTCTCTATTACTAGAGTCAATACTAACAACTTTGACAATTTCGCTATCAATTTTAAGAAGGTCATTCTCAGACAACTTATTGACTTGAACTAAACTCAATTTAGTATTAAGTTGTGCAAGACCAATATGATCTACATTGATTGCTAGTCTTTGAGAAGAAATAGCATTAGAAAGTCTACCAAGATCAGCATCTGCAACTGTTAGAATATCACCTTTGATATAATCACTTCCTTTATTAGTAATAGTAAAATCAGATACACTACCATACCCAGTGCCATTAAAGTCACTAACATTAATAGTTGCGATAGCATTCTTACTATCACCAGGAGAACCAATTCCATTCCTAACTCTGCTTTGGTCAAGGAAAATCAATTCTACATCTACATAATTTCCAGAAGTATAGGCAAGACCACCATTTAATAGATCTCCTCTACCTACACCAGTATCAGTCATCAAACTACCAAAACTAGGAGTCTTGAGTTTAATTTCCTGATAGAAACGTTTTCTTACATAATATTCAGTTGTAGTCTGACTTACATCTGGATCTACTTCAACATCGATATAACTATTAACTCCTACATTATGAGTTCCATCAGTTTCGACTAGAACTAGATCATCTCTAACTGCAAAAGCTTTAATTTCTTTACTTAGATTTGAATAAACTACAACTTCACCACCAACACTATCACCTAGAGTTGTGCTCTGCAAAAAGTGTGCTGTGGTTACACTATCAGGAACAACAAACTCACCTGATAAAACTTCTACTTTAACAGAATTTTGATTAGATACTGATTCTAAAACTCTACCAGTAGCAAGGGTTGAATCTGCACCATCAGTTAACAGAAGAGTTGATTCTGCAGTAAAAAATACATTTCTATCAATTAAGATACTAATAATTGTACTAGAAGAATTAAGATCCTTACCTTCAACAAAAGTTCCTGATACTTCTTCAAGGACAAATTCACTCCTATTAGATATGTCTGAAATTACCTTACCAGTAAATGCAGAATCTTCTTGTGTAACAATATCATTTTCAAACAGGTATGTTGGAGAAATTAATCGTACTAGCGCAACTGACTTAGTATTAGTTGTTTCTAAGGACTTACAATCCATAGAAAGAATATCTTTACCTACAACAGAAGAAACAAATGCAGACGCACCAGATCCATCTGTTCTTACATCACTAACTTGGAATTTACCGCCAACTTTAAATTGATCCGTAGAATTTAAAATACTTAAAGTTTCAACGTTTCCTGATAAAGTCTCAGCAATAGTTAGCATGGATTGGGAACCATTTCCGTCCATACCAGGAATTCTGTATCTTTCTGCTTTTGTCGGTAGATCGTCCTGAGTTAAATCTGCATTGTAGTTGGAATCAACAGGTAAAGAATAAAAATTGTTACCTAGAATGTATGGGAAAGTTGGGTTATCATCAGAATCAACACTAATAAAATATGCATAGGTGCCAGTAGGATATTCTGGAGTTACACAGAATCTACCATTGTTCTCATCTAGTTCAGTCTTACCGATAGATGTACTTGCTACCCATTCATAATCTTGGATAAATGTTCCGATAGGAAATTCATCTACCGATGGTCCATCAATTCTAGTTGCTTTAATTCTATATGCAGATCTGATCCTTCCTATTGTACTAGTAGAATCTAGTGGATTTTCAAATCCAAAAGGACCATAGATGGGATTACCATCATAAGCAAAACCTAAAATAGGTGAATGTCCAGTTCCATCATCAGATAACTCAGTTCTTAATTGAGTTGGGGATGCACAAACGCCATATCCAAATCCTCTAGTTGGATTATAGTGAGGAAATACGTAAGAATTATTATTGTCTAGATCTGGTTGTAATTTATTATATCTGTTTTTAGTCCAAGTGAACACATCACATGTTACCAGACCATCTCTACCAACTGGGAAAATTTCAACAATTACATTTCCTTTGCTGTAGAATTTACCCTGATCTACACTTTCAAAGGAAACAATTTTACCATCTACTAGAATTGCTTTATATTCTGCAAAACGACCCTTACCTAGTTTATCTGTAATTACAACCCTAGGAGGAGTTGAATAGTATTCTCCAGAATTAACAACATTAATACTTGTGATAGCACCGAAAGTTACAACAGCTGTTGCCTCTGCTCCTCTACCAGAAGTAATCGTAACTTCAGGAACACTAGTAAAAATATTATCAGTTTCTAGTTCAATACTACCAATTGTCTCTCCAGACAAAAATGTTCTTGCTAATCCTGGAGCTCCATTAATAAGAACGTTAGGGGGATCATTATATCCATTACCTTTGTTTTCAATATTGAATTTAGTAATTTTACCATATTTAATTTGATCAAAGTCTTTGTGACTGAACGCAATGGTGCCATCAACAAAAATACCAACATCACGTTGTGAAGTCTCATAAGACTCGGTGATCGTAAGTGGTTTCTTACGAATCAATCTAAGAATTTTTTGATCACTTAGAGTTTGTCCAATACCACTATACAAGATAGGTCTATTTGGCAATCCTCCTGTAGCAAGATAATAATAGTTTTCATCACGATATACAGCAGAAATGTTATTCTTTAACTTACTAATAACATTACCGACATTAATATCGCCAGATGATCCATAACCAGCATTTTCAAACCATCTTAGATTACCATTAGTATCAATAAGAATTGGATCGATACTAGTGAATCCTGGTTCGGAGATTTGAATCCTATCACCTGGTTCTGAATACGGAGCAGAGGTCTCTTGCTCCAAATTGTATAGAACTCCTAGACAAAGTAATCTAACGTCTCCAGAGGTGATTGTAGAGTAACTATAGACGTTAGTATCTGCAGCATACCCATCAGATCTTTCCCTGCGACTAATTACGAACTGATCTACATTTTTAGAGGAATATTGAACCTCTTCTCCATTAATATAGATTCTGCCCTTCTGTAAAAATCCTTCTGTAGAGAATACATTAATCCTATCACCAACATCACTATTAGTTGGTAGACTATCAGTTAAGCGTGTTTTGGATGCAGTACCGAATTGATTATTAAGTGTAGCAGTATCAATCGTAATTTCATACAAAGACAATCCATCAACTGACCCAGCACTGAATACATTGTCTACAATAGCAGATGCATACTCAACAGATTCGTTGAGTGGATCTAAATTCTGAATAATTGTCTCACCGATTAAATCATCAGCATTTCCTTCTAAAACAATTACCTTAAGAGCATATGATGTAATCCAATCAGAAAAAGATGATTTTAGAGTATTATCTTTAGGTCTTAGAACCTTGGGTTTATCATTAGAAACTAGTGTGTTGAAAATAAACTGAATAGACCTATCAGTACCCTTTGCCTGATAGAAATCAGTAATATTCTTGATTAGGGTACGCTTATCAACATCATCCTTTAAATACTTTTCTGGGAATGATGCTAGGTAATCATTTTCAAAGTTTTTGACAAATGCATACAAGAACAGATTACTAATGTTCTGTACATTGGCATTGATGTCATGATTTTCTGCCAGAGTGGTAACAAACTGACTGGAGCTGTACAAATCTCCTAGTCTTTGATTGCCACTGACACCACGGGATACTTCTCTAAATTCAGTATCTGTTCTGGACTTATAAAAGATGATCTCACTACCGATAGAGATGTAACCATCAGTTTCAGGGAAGGAAGTTGCATCTTCAACCCGAATAGTGGTATCAACTGCATCAACGTAAGATACTACTTTAGTAGACTCTTTAAGTAGATTTTTTTCATAAAAATCAATATCACGATATTTCGTGATATTACTAATCACGTCAAGAGGATTGCCTCTTAACTCCAACTGCTCATAATATTTCTCAATGACTTTAGAGAAATTCTCATATTCATTGATAATGAACTCAGGGAGTTGAGATTCAATAAGAGTAGATATTCTTCTGGTCTCTACCATTTAAACTTACTCTGCGATAATCGTGAACAAACTCTTAGGGATATCTACGTCAAGATAAACTTCCCTGATGGCACTAATATCATTGCTTAGAGGGACAGATCTAATTTCAATACGATTGTCAAAGAAACTACCTTTGATAATCGTTAAGTCAAACAATTTAACCTCGCCTTTCTTGTAATCTACTGTTCCAACAGAATCGTTGAGAACAATTTTTTCACTAGTTATAGAGTCTATTCTATATAGGACCATTTTACCAGCACGATCCTCCAGATACACTGTATACAAAGGATATTCGCTGACCTTAAATCCAGTAGATTGAACTACAGTATCCTCATCACATGTGTCATCGAATGCATTCTGGAAACACACTTCATAAAAGAATTTGTTATTGATACTAGGATAGAAATCCTTTCTCATTTTAATTGTTGTGAGATTGCCGTTAATACTACGATCTGCATCATCGATGACACTGACAAATTTTGAATACCTAAATTTGCCATTAAATTTTTCTGTATCAGATGTTTCGATATATTTCTCTAGTCCAGCAATAACTTTGGATTTGATATCGTCATTAGTTTGATTAGTCTTAGTCTTATCAAACATGATTCTAGATGTCATCTCAACATATAGTACAGATGCATCAACAATATCAGCACTGATAGAAGCAACAATATATGGTTTGAGACCAGTTTTAATTTCTTTCTTGGTTCTCGAACTCAACCTTGATGCGGATTTTGGTTTTACTACAATCTTTACCTTACCATATTCTGGGGGATCATCCTCTTCTCCGCCAAACGTAATGATATCAGCAACAGCAGGATAAATCTCACGAACAATTGCTGCGTAGTCTTCTGCAGTTACTGCTCTGTTCTGTGTACCAAAAAACTTAGGTGCGTTGTACTTGATCTTTTTAAGTGACTCAATTTCAGCACCTCCATTTGCCGCTTCAGCAAGATCTGCTGCTGACGTGTAGGAAATGCTGTAATTATAGTTAGAAGACCCCTGTGGGTCCTCTAGGACGCCATTGAAGGTGAATGATTTGGCACCATTGCTCTCAGGACCATTTGTAGAGAGATATGTAATGTCAATCTTGTTTCCTGCTTCTAATTTCTTTCCAAGGACTCCATCACCGAAGAAAATTTCATATTGCTCATCTTCAATCTCTTCTACGTAGAATACCTTGCTATCTCCCGTAACAGAAAGTATATTGTCCGCTCTTGCAAACATAGTTCCCGTACTTGCCTGTGCAGAAGGGAGAACACGTACTCTTAACGTAGAAATGTCCGCAGATGGGTTCTTAATTGTAAACCTGTTCGACGCAGTTGCATTTACAATATAAGTATCTGTAACAAAATTACCCTCATAGATCGCAACTTCATCAAAAGTTGCGGTTCCATTAACTACTTGTGTTTTAATATCCTCAACTGCAACGTAATTATACGCTCTTGTGTCATACGATGCGGTAAATCCTGTACCTCGCTTCAGTATGATCTCATTGGGTGCAGTGTTGGGGAAAACTGCTCTAAACGTTAATACTGCCTTTGGTGATGTTGCAGACTTGGGTGTGTATCCTAATTGCTTCGCTAATGCTACTACGTTGTCCCTCAGCGTTGCTGAATCAAGGAACGTCTCATTCACCACCATGTTAGTGTTGAATGCCGTGTAGTAGGTGTTATACGCCAACACATCCAAAAGGTTCGCCCATGTCGAACCTTCAAAATCGAAGTCAGTAAATTCTTGCTGCGATCTCAAGTATTCCTTGAGAGCAGTCTTAATATCTGCAAAATCTAGGTTTGACAGCTGAACGTATGGCATTTATCGAGTTCTCTCTAGGAAGAATTCTAGTGTTTGTGGAAAATCTTCTCTACCAACAATCTCAAACTCTATTTCTACATCAAACCCGTTACTATCAAAGTTTGCTTCAACAGAAAGTTGAGTCGTTGCAACACGTGGTTCATAATCACGTAACGTTTTTTTAATATTAGTGGCAACCTGACCTGCAGTTGCCACATCAAGTGGTTCAAACATTAATGAACGTAAATCAGAACCTAGATCAGGAGCAAAGGGCCTTTCTCCCTTATTTGTTAATAATAAATTTACAATCGCCTGCTTAATTGCAGCATCATCCTTCTTAACGACTAAATCGCCTGTTACAGGATGAGGTTTGAACGTAATGCTCAAATCTTTAAACGATTGTTGATTCGCCACTTATTAGTAGAGGTTACCTCCTAGTATTTAGTCACTTACCAACAAATCCATCGTCCCATTCTGCTGTTGCTAAAAATTCTCTGGTCTGTTGCATTAGTTCATTTTCTTTAGCAGACTTATTCAACCAATAATCACTTTCTACTTGAGTGATCAAGGTCATTCCTGATTGTACGAAATCGTTGCTCTTATCGGTGGGACTATTTGCCATGGACTATTCTCGTATACATTTTTGGTGACCAATAACTATAATAATTGGTCTGGTGCAAAGATTTCCTTGCCTGTACTAATTTATCAATCTTTGAACATAGCACTATATTGTATTCACCAAAGTTCGTCTGAACTCCATTGATATATGAAGGATCATGTTTATGATCATCTAATACAATATATTCATTTTGTGCCATGTTCAACATTGATACACTTTGTAGCATTGCTGCTTCTGAAACGTCATCCTCAACTATAAAGATGATAATCTCAGCGTTAAGGTCTGAATTCAGAGCAATGTCGATTAAATTACACTCTATAACTTCTACACTTGCTGCTGCTGCAAAGGGACATATAGCATGCCCACCGAGTTCCTTTCGTTTTACTGAAACATACTCGATCCATTTACTAACAGCATCAATCTTAGACATCGGTGAAAAAGAATACTTGGTTTAATCTATACTCTTCACCAAAATACATATCATCAACAATATTCATTCCATGCGTGAATTTATTTCCGTTGAAAAGATATAATCGATTGTATATTGGTTCTAACGTATGTATCACTTCATAATACTCTTTAGATCGCCATGGGAATTCGTGCTCATTGACTCCCGTCTTATTATCGATATCCTTGGAAATATAAAGATTCGTACCTGAACGATCACCTGGATTATTATTTAAATATATGATCCCAGTATACCCTGCATCTTTATGTGGCCACCAATAATGATCATGATAGTTATTAAACTCACATTTCTTGAAGCGAGTTAAATTTGTAATCACTTGACCTGATTCAATAGCACGATGTCCACAAATTTCTGCTAAGTCATCATAAACTCTTATTGAATCAGAGTGATAAACATCATGTCTACGATCCTCAAAGTGTATCCCGTTCATTGATCGACTCTCATCACCCTTCCATAACCCAGGTAGTGTGCCGAGAAAACTTCCGACAACACTATCTGGATCTGAATAATAATCGTCGATCTGATATATCGTAGATCCTTCTACCTTACTTTCCTTGACCACGATAACGCTTCTTTGCTCCATTACGACTGGTTGCACTTAACTTGGTGTGCTTCCCCTTACCCTGACGACTCTTCTTGGGAATTGCTTCCACATACGTGCCGCCTTTCATGAATCCGCCTGCTTTTGCCATGAGTCTCTCTTGGTTACCTCCATATTATAGCACATACCTCACTACCCTGCAAAGACTTTGTTCGTACCCTTTGCAATCGTGATCCCTGTGCCAGGATTCAATGTATCACCCATTCTTCCAATACTTGCCCCGTTTACTCTCACAGTACTCGATCCCTTCAATGTCCTAGGACTCGTACATGGATCGCCCTTTGGTGTAGTGCCAGGTACAGGTTTAAATGCATCACCCTCCTTTAATACAACTTTACCCCCCACATATACCTTCCCACTAGTTGCAACACTCGGTGTCCCTAAAACAGTCGGAGGGGTGTTACATATTCCTGCGCCACCAGAATCTATGAAGGTGGGGTCTGCAATTGACGGACCTGGCATTTTATCTCCTGTAGTTGTATATACACATCATTGAGAAAATCTGCCAACTTTTCATGTTGCACAGATCCTGGACGACAATAATACATCGTCCCAGGTTCCTCACAATCCTTCAACCTCTTCTCCAAGGAATTCAATCTCGCTGTTAACTCTTGATCCATTCTTAAATTGCTCCTTCTGTTGTATGCCGTATGCTCCAAATGCTGCAGAAATATCCATCTCTGGTGCTGCCTCAGCACCCGCATAGTAATCTAATGCAGCATCTTGGATGGCATCGGCAAATTCATTGAAATCATCAAACCTTTGCTCCTTAATAGTGCCATCCTTTGTTTTATACCTGATCTCTAGGTTTTCCTCTTTTTCAGTCATTTTTTTACTGGGCGAATTTTTTCATATGCATTTAATCCTAAAATACGTATTACCTCCACTAAACACATACTAATATAACTGATTTCTTCAAAAGGGGTTGTGCGAGTGTTCATACCTGGAGGATTTTTTATATTCGGAGATGCACTAATATTTATCTCGCTTGGGTAACACTTTGTAGGTTAGAGTACGAGTAGGAGTCCCGCTCGGCATTCGGGGGTATACAAAAAAAGGGGCATATTACTGCCCCTGTGTTTAATTTAGTGCTGTCAGTGATCTTCTCAATTGTCGCTTAATCTGTGCGATGGCATAGTTATCACTTGGTGTCTTTGAGCATGTTTGAATGATGCCTAGGTCAGGGTGTTTGTATTTCAAATGCTTCGATTCATCGATGCAGATGAGACCTTCGGCAAACATGATTGAATCAACTGCCTTGCGGTATTTCCTGATGTTCATTGACATATAGTGTGGTGGGGTTAGTGTAAGGAAAGGGGGCGACCCCTTAGAGTTCAGCGAGCATCTCATCCATCTCGTCGGTGTCTACGTCATCGGATAACCAGGAGATGCCGTCGCCTGTGATGTACTCGCCGTACTCATCGATCCAACGCTTCGCCCACTTGCGATAACCTAGATTCTTGTTTGCTTTGGCGTGGCGGTAGATCGTCTCATCGTTGCCGATCCAAAGAGCGACGTTCCAGGTTGCGTGGTTTGCCCATCCGTTCATGCTGTGTCCTGTGTTGTGTTCTCTTGTATTGTAGTCGGTAGGCAGCGCCTGCCTAGGCGAGCAGTGCCAGTTCCTGCTCTGTCACGCTGCTGATGTTCTCGTCTTCGTAGACACGCACCCAAGGGATGGGGTTGCCTTCGGTGAGACGCCAGATCATTTGATCACCCTCGCGCTCCTGCTGTCTGATTGCTGCGATGCGATAAGCGCCAGCAATGGTGGGAGTATAGTCAGCACCCCACTCGTCAAAGGTGCCGAAGGAGGTGGGTTGAACTGCGAACATGTGTTTGTTTGTTTGTTGAACTTAGTCTACAGGGTCAGGGTGGCAACCTAGGGGTTGCCTGTGTCACTTATCCGATTGTCCCACCCATCATGACGCTGTACTGAGAGATGGAGATGATCTTCATCAGCACGTATTCAAAATCGTCTTTGATTTCTTCTTTGTAGGCGTCTGCCGTTGATTGGCAATCAAAGAGACGAAGAGAATTGAAGGACTGGAAAAGATGTTCCAGTCCTTCGTAATGTCCGTCAAGATAATCACCACCGATGACGGCGTAGCATTTTGGGTCGTTCATGGTTTCGTTTCTCATGCTGTTAGTCTACAGGGTCAGCGCCTAGTGTCTGTCGCTGATGTTCCAGTTCGTGAACTGTTCGGGTTGGATCTTGCCTGCTCTCACTGCCATGCGATACTCATGCTCTGCCTGCTGTTGCTTAAGGATCGAATCCATGACACGACTCATCAAAGGGGTAGGGTCGCCCGTGGTGATGAATTGTCCGTTGTGATGGCGTTGTGTTTTGTTCATGTCCTTATTATAGGGGCTGTGAGAGGCAGTGCCAAAACCATGTGACACTTAGGCGATTGGGAGGCAGCCGACCAGTTAGTGTTACTTAGTGGGGGGATTGTCCCCCCTAAGTGTGATCAAGCAAACTCGACAAAAGTGTAACCATTGACGAAATCATGGGTGACGTTGTTGTCACGAATGAACCATGCAAAATTGCTTTGATGTACTCCATCAGTCATGCCATTACAGAACTCGTTGATGATAGCATTGAGACGTGATTTGGTTGTGTTTGACTGCCAACCGCCATCGAAGATGCGAACGAACTCATCACCAATCTCAGCAATTTTGTTGCCATGCAAGCGAACCTCAGACACACCATCTTGAGTCGTAACTGTTGTGTTTGCCTTTGACCAGTTGGCGTTGCCTTTGATAGCAGCGTTCATTTGGGTTTCGATCTTACGCATGAAAGTCGTGAGTTGTTTGTCTTGAATGTATTGTTGCAGGGATGGGGGTGAATTGCAACCCCCTGTGTGACACTAGTCGGACTGGTTGGATTCGTCCACATCCAGCATGATTGCCATGGCAAGATCGCAGAGGTGATCATCTGCCTCGAATGGGACAATCTGTGAGTCTACGAAGTCCATGACCATTTCAAAGTCTGCCTCAGGATTGGAGATACAGAACCCCCTGATGTCTGAAGCGATGTTGTTGCGTGGATCGTTGAGTTTGTTCATGTGTCTAGTATAGAGGTTGATGGGGCAGGATGGGGTCACAGACCATTAAGATAATCTGCAAGTGCCTCATCGTAGTCTGCCTTAGTCTCAAAGGTGCGACCATGGATTACACGTGGGTACGTGGCATCGCGACCAGCAGCAGCGACCATCTCGCAGTCGGCACGATCGTATCCCATCTCAACCAGGTTGTTGACGTAGGGGTTGTTGCTTGGTGTTTCGTTCATGTGTCTACAATACAGGATCTGAGGCAGAAATCAAGCGATGGTGTGCTGTTCACCGATTGTCCTGTGGAATAAAAGTTTTCCACAGGCAGCTGACTAGTTCTTCTTACTTAGTCGCACTACGAGTTTGATACACTTAGTCCAAAACTTGACACCAGAAGTATACTCCACAAATGTGGGTATGTATGGTTCAGTCACAAAAAAATCCCAACCATGTATAGACTACACGATCAGGATGATTTTGGATGATATAGTGGACGCTTCAACTAGTGGCACATAATTCTACTCAATCCTCAAAATATTCGTTATCTTTAAACTTGCGCTCATGCTTGTTACGCTTATTGTAACGCTTAGCATTTGACACATTGTAACCATACGACTCATAATCGTCTCTAACTTGTTTTGTAGACGATTCAGTATACTTTTTGCTAGTTTTTGCCATCTTTAGTGTAAAAATCAGTCAATTAGTGATTAATATGAGTATTTATGGTACAATCTTGTCAATTAGAGTCAGTTCCTCTTGTTTAATACTATTATTCAAGAATTTACCTACTGATTCTTTACTATCAATGACTTTTTGTAAGTTATTATCGAAAGTATCTACATTTCTTTGATACTTATACACTACACTACTAGTAGTAAATTGTATTTCAATATAGTCTTCTCTTAATACTATACGATTAACCATAGATGACTCTAATGATTTAAAGTCTTTAAGAATAGTAGAGAATTGTGATTCTGTCATTTGTGAAATTAAATTAAATCTTAAAAATTAAACTTTTTAAAAAATTAAACTTTTTTAAAAAACGAACTTTTTGACTTTCTTAAGTTTTTGAGTTTTTGATCTTTTTGCTTTTCTTCGGATTGCCTCTGTGTGCCTCTCGAAGACCTTCATATTATAGCAGCGACCCCATGACCCTCGGCGGGGGTTTGTGCCAGTTTGCAACGTGTCATAGAGGGCATTGACAATCGATGCAGGGTGCGCTAAGACAACAACTCCACCGCACCTTACCTATATTAAATAAACCATTTAGTTTTCCACAGGTTTTTCCACAGGCACTCAACATATTATAAAGTTTTATCTTTAAAAGTCGTTGTAAACACTAGGGAGTGCCTTTGCGGTGTATAGTGAGTATCTCTGGAGATAATACCAATTTCTTTTCTTCCATCCCTGTTACGTCTTGTCCTCTCTTAATCATCTTCATCATTGCTTCTTGTGCTGATTGAAGGGTCATATAACAGGCATATTGAGTGGTTGATTCAGTATGCCCATAGAGGATATGTTCGTAACCTATAGCATAGTAAGTGTTGGGTAACTTTGGTCTCATTTATCGAATACATCACTTAGTTCATCCGAATTATAATAACTGATCTCTTCCTGTTCATTCTCTTCTTCACCTAGTAGCATCCACTCATAGAATTCATCAGCAAGTGCCATGGCATCATCCATACGATCTTTCTTGAGAAGAAACTTAAATCTTCTCAATCTATTCTGCATGATGGTGTCTATCTGATTAGAGACAGATGCTTGTTCTTTAGCAAGTTTATTGTTCATTGGATTGTAAGTACGTTAGATAGATGATCATAACGAACGAACACTTGTTCTTTAGCAAGTGCTAGGGACAAACCTTTAGCAAACTCATTAGGGAATTTTGAGAAGTAACGCCAGTATTTGTCTGGGTCAATTTGATTAGGTACTGGTTTAAATGTAGTTGGTGTCAGTTGTTGGAGTTCAACTAGTTCTTTGACGTGATCAGAAATTAAATTCACTTGACAAATACCTCGCTGGTGTGTTCTTGAGTCAGTTGTTGTGCTTGTTTGAGAAGATGGCACATATGAACAATATGATCTACATCCTCATCTTGGGGATTGAAGTCATAAGATGTAGACCAATCAGGAATACCATCATTGTCAATGTAAGCACCAAACATGTAACCATCAGCACCAATGGCATATACATGGGGAGAGGCAACAAGAAAGAACTGGGGAGCAGTCATCGGTCTGTGTGTTGAATGAATTCAGTATACTATGTATTGGGTTGAATGTCAACCCTGGTAGTATGCATTTTTGTAGAGATAACCGCCACTCCAGTCAGCATTCTCAAATACCCACTCACGTTCTTTGATGATATTCAGATCGAAACGTGCTTCTTTCACTGGTGCTTTGAATGATGCTGCCTTGTGCAACTCACCAGTTTTCATATTGATGAAGCAATGAACACTACGTGAACCACTATCAGTCTCCATGATGATCTTGTGATACTTACGACCACTTTCAATGTAGAACTTATACAGACATTCACCACTCTCAATCGAAGCAAGACGTTGTGCTTTATATTCAGGTTCAGTATGATTGAAGAAGTTAGCACGGCGAATGCTATCACGCTTGAAGTCATACTCCAATGCATCACATAACATCAGGCAATACTCTCTCAC
>Ga0208793_1000009_pt1 | contig 164988 bp, 252 predicted proteins | sample 17_taG_FD_184092 | JGI IMG/M metagenome (GOLD analysis project Ga0208793, IMG submission 184092) | Marine viral communities from the Subarctic Pacific Ocean - 17_ETSP_OMZ_AT15314 metaG (SPAdes) (version 2) | ecosystem: Environmental > Aquatic > Marine > Oceanic | place: Pacific Ocean... | reverse complement strand
CTTAGACATGATGGTAGTCCCTATGTTTCTTTGTATACCATTTTTCTACTACAGGTAGACCAAACTCATCTTCGTCTACTACAACCACGGCCCGTGTCTTCATAACATTGGCAAAGCGCCAGCCTGTCATTCCACATACGCCTTTACCGCCTACCCATACCTTGTGGGGGAAGTCTTCACCTAAGTGATTGTTCCACGGTTCATCGTTGTTAGAAAATTCAAACCAGTTGCCTGTGTCTTTCTCTTGGAAAGCACCAATTGGATCCTTTGTGTGAGTGTAATAAGCCATCTTATTTCTTCCCCTCTTGTTCTCTAAACATATCTCTCAGCATCCATTTATGCTTATTGAAATAATATCGATTATCGTATTTAGGATTAGATCCTGTCCAGGCAAAGATTTCGTCTTGGTGTTCCCACCATTTGTCATTACAGAATAGACGAAACTTGCTTGGTAATGGCGGAAGAGGATCTTTAATCCAATCTTTTTCAGTTGTCATTATATGTCCTCCACTTCACGTTCTTGAGAAAATAGCATCAACTCAACAGCCAATGCACCTGCCTGCTCACGTGTCAATTGTATATGGTTAAAGAAGTCGCCGGCTATACCGTTGTTCTCACCTTTACGTTTACGTTGAGTAACCTGTACACAAGTCGCTCTGTCCTTGCCACCCCAAAAACGTGTTTGGTGCAATTCATTCTCTGCTTCACAGTTTGGAACGTTTCTTAAATCTGTAGACATTGGATGCCCTCCGTTGTTTTGTAATTATATATACATTATACGTTCAGTCATGAGGAATGTCAACCTCTTTTGGCTGACATTCTAATCTTTTTAATGTTGGTTGACTAATTCATTTGCCTTAGCATATAAGTCAGCATCACCTTTGTCGATAACCTTCAACAAGGCTTTGATCTCTGCAATGTAGACCTTTGCGAACTTAGGATCACTTACGGCAATGTCTTGGGTGTTCGAAATGATATCGGCATACTTGATAGTCTGTACCTCTGCACTCTGTTGAGCTAAGAAGTCTTTATCTATTTCCTTCCTAGTGGCTCTGTTACCATCTTCAGGCTTAGATGCTTCTGTCATACCCCTAACCAATTCAGCAACCTCTGGACTGATTTCATCTGCAATCATTTCAAAGGTATATCCTTCACAGTCTTCAACCACATCATGTAACAATGCGGCCGCAATCATATCATCAGTACCACCTGCAGATTCTACAATGGTAGCAACCTCAACAGGGTGAATGATATAAGGTAAGCCGGAATACTTTCTAACCTGTCCTTCATGTGCCTTTCCTGCCATCATCTTTGCGGCAGTAATAATTGCTGAGTCTTTCATATTAATCCTCTACGTATTCAACTTCATCAACGTCCCATATCTGACTGAATGGAACAATAAATTCTCTTTTACTCTTTTCGTCGAGTATCTTAACCAATTGCTTTTCGGAATCTCTTTGCATCAATTCGCCAAAGCCTTCATACCATCCAAGCCCTTTTAAAGGTGTATCGCTTAGGCCTGGTAGGCGACCATACTCATCTAAAATATGTTCGACCTTAAACTTGCAGGCATATGGTTTGCCTGGTGTAACGTCTTCAATATTAATCATTAGTTGCCTCTTGAATAATTGTGGCACCGTGATTGATACCTTCTTTAACCATCTTGCCGGCACCTTCTACATCACCTGGGTTCATGTAAAGATATGCACCTATGGCTCCAATAGCCATGAACATCAATGCTTTAATCATTTCTATTCTCCTTTGTTATTTTATTCAGTATAGCCTCAGCGTCGGGATAAGTCAACATCTTTTGGATAAATTCTTCTTCAACATAATCAATCCATGCCAGTTCATTGGCTACTGTCTGATCATTGCCTTTGATATATTCATTTAATTGTCTGCTACCTAAGCCGTGATATGGCTGAGTGAACTTGGCACTCATAGACCATTTTTTATCCTGTGCCATATCTATTCCAAATCCTATGCTTTGGTTTTAGGGAAGAATAAATCTGTTTGACCCGTTTGTTATATTCGTCTTCGTTTTGAGCAAGACCATTCAACTTGTTTTCCCAGACAGCCTTCATATAGTCGTCCATCTGTGGATTGGTAGCGAGCAGGTGCTTGATAGCATCTGCCCTCTGTTGTTGAACTTTTTCGGAATACGGTCCCATTTAAGCACCTATGCCTAACTTGGTTAGCATTGTACCTGGCACCTTCCATTGAGTACCTGTAGCACTCTCGTTCACAATAATATATTTCTTATTGATCTTACGAACTTGGCCTGATACTTGCATACCGTCCTTCTTAGTAAATTGAACAATGTCTCCTACAAGGAAACTTCTTACAGCCTGTTTGGCTAGGTATGTTCTTTTAAGTTTGATTGCATCAACGATTTCATTCAATTGATCGTTGTCCATTTGATAGATAAGTTCTACTGATTTTGTTACTAAGTTTGTCATACTATGTGCCTCTCTGTTTGCCTAATTATTATATATATTATATGATCAATTGATACGAAAGTCAACCACTTTTGGCAGATTACTTTTCGTTCCATTTCATAACTTCGGGATTATCTTTAGAGCCCTTCCATTTAAGGAAACCCTGTTCAATAAGACTGTCGACACAATCAGCGATACCCTGCTTCATGCCCGAACTTCTACCAACCCACCAGCCAAAGCCTGTGCCTAATATATAGGCTAATAAAATAAATCCTTCTGTCATTTCATGTGTCCTCCTAGACGGTATAGTATTCAGGGACTTCGCTATCAATAGCTCTCTTGACCCTGTTGTTAACGATTAGAGTATGTTTACACTTACCCCTAAAGGTAAAGCCTGGACAATCACAAGTGAAGCCTTTGGCCTCTAGTGTAATGTCATAGGTGTCAGTACCTTTAGAGTTGGGTTCTTTCCATATCAAGCCTTCGAATATGCTCGTATCATATTTGAATGTCGGCTTCATATAAGATTGCTTAAATTTTGGCATTACATACTCCAATAAGATTCACGTGCCGGACTCATATAACCCGGGGTGTTGATTGGCTCTACAAACCATTCCTTGCTCATTAAGTTTTGAGCCTTTCGAGTTGCTTCAATGTTCTGGTGGAAGTATCCACACTCTGCAATCGCATAACGAAAGTCTGCATAATTTGGATCAGTTGGCAATAGGCCTTCTGCTTTTTTAATACGTGTGAGCCCTGCTTTGGCTGACGCCATTGTTTTGTATCGTTGCCTATGATCCGGACGAACTGTCTGATCATATTTACTTGGCTTGCCCATGATATAAGTTGATTGCTGTTCATAAATGTAAAACATAACTAAACCTCCATTTCAAGTTGATATTCGTTTGATGAGCATGATGCAGGATTGTTCTCGGTTTGGATACCGTCTGCTAAGAAATTAAATGCTTCATAAAAGTCTGCATCGCTACGGAATAGATTTTTGCAATCCATGTAAGCGTCTGCGTCTACAAAGTTCCAGTTGATAGAACCGTCTTTGTTCTTGTTTTCATCTAAGTCAATTGCTTCTCGCATCTTAGATTCTAATACATTATAGATCATTCGTTGTGCCTTTTCTGTTTGCCTAATTATTAAATATATTATACGATCAATTGATACGAAAGTCAACCATTTTTGGACGGATGAATTAAAAAGATTTCTTATTGGCCTGCCCTAAGGGATTCGAACCCCTGGCCTCTGGTTCCGCAAACCAACGCTCTATCCAGCTGAGCTAAGGGCAGGTATATTAGTATTTGGGTCTACCGCCTGAGTTCCAATCCCAGTCCTGTGTTCTTTTCAATCCGGTACGAGAACCTCCAGGTTCGTTCCTAATGAAAATCCAATCACCGTTGGGAGGATCATAAGATTTGAACCCTGTAGGATTTATGTTAGTAGTGTACCATTCGTTTAGAACAGTTTTAGTCGTTGTACCACAGGCACTAAGACTGACAGTTGCTAATAATAAAAGTGCTATTGACTTCATGTTAGTTACACCCTGAAACACAGATCATCCAACTTTGACCTGTTGCGATTACATGAATGGTATTAATGAGTATACCATACCCAAGAATAGTTAAGAACGACATTGTTTGTACCTTTCAAATACTAGTTGCTTTTCTAACTTATCTCTATATACTATATTATATAGGTCAGTTTGTCAAGACTTTTTGGCGAAGTTCGTCCAAGTATTCAGGTGTTCCAAGTCGTTTGTTGAGTTGCTGGCAGGTCCGTGCCGCCAATTGCATGGTGGTCACCTTTGCCAGTAAATGGTTTGCCCAGGTATCAATAATCAAATAGTTACCGAGGGAGTCGTCTAACATTTGGTATCTCATAATAATATTTAGCAAATGGTAGGCAGAGGTTAAGTGCTAACAGCGGGGCCTTGCTTATTTTTGGTTGACACATAAAGATTGAGATGTTATAAAATAAATACTATTGTCCAAACATACAAGGGACCACACCAAATGGAGAATCCAATGACATTACGAACAATTGATTTGAGCCTAGAAATAGGTCAGGAAATTCTTGTCGGCCAATCTAAAAAGCCTGCAAAGATTACAAAAATAGAATATCATGAAAAGTCAGGAGAAGTTGTATTAGGTACAACTCGTGGAACTAGGAAAGCTCTTACGTTTAGTCTAACGCAAAATAAGGAGCCGTTAGATCAAGACATTGAGTGCCTTGCGGATAAATATAGATAGCATGAAGATAACAGATATTGACGAATCATTGGAATTAGAATGGCAGGCTAGTAAAGAGCTGTGTCGCTCATCAAGACCTAACAGCAAATTAGGTGCGAGTGCCCTAGCGAGTTGTAAGAGTCAAGGTCTACGAACAAGATCAGGACGTAAAAGTCATAAGATTAGTAAGAAGACAAGAGTCACAGTCGGCGGCAAGAAGATCAAAGGTAAAAAGTACGGCGGACCATTACCGGACTATAGCTAATGATGTTAGACACCTTCAAAGGTAAGTTACTCGTAGCCAAGCCAGGAGTAATGAAAGATCCACACTTTGCAAAGAGCGTGGTATACATCTACGAACAAACAGACAAAGTCTGTATTGGATTAATCCTAAACAAACCTAGTTATATGAATGTATCTGATATACAAACTATGAGAGGGGCAGTTAACAGCGGGGCCTCAGGACATTTGTATCGTGGCGGACCTGTTAGTGAACAAAGTCTATTACTTCTACATACAAACGATTGGTACTCTACTAATACAATACAAGCAACACACGGTAATGCTATTAGCTCAGATGAATTAATGTTAGAGAAAATGGAACACAACAATATGCCTATGTGTTGGAGACTAATGAGCGGAATGAGTACATGGATAGTTCCGCAGTTGCAAGCAGAGATATACAAACACAAAGCATGGTTAGTTGTAGAACCTAATCAAGAAATTTTTTATAACTACGATGAAGAAGACCAGTGGAAAGCTGGTATCGATTTAGCCAGTACACGGCTAATGGACCAATATTTTTAACTAAATATATTTTTAATTAAGGAGAAAGACTATGAAAAATTTGTTCATAAGTCTTTTCATTGTTCTATTCGCTACTGCCACACAAGCAGGCGCACTTGCAACATTAGTAAATACTCCGCAAGATAACAACACTGAAGAGACTGCACCACAAACAAACCCGGAGCAACCTTCAGTTCCCCCAATTATGATTCTACCAGCAATGATTGAATGCTCGCCACCAGAAGTAATAATATCAGTTCTTAAAAAGTATGGAGAGATTCCTTTTGTAAAAGGACAAACAATGGTAAAGAGACCAGACGGTGTACAGATGCCAGCAAGGATGACAATGTATGTTAATATGGATAAAAGAACATATACATTAGTTGCTGAGATGCCTGGAAACGTATTTTGGTGCGTTATACAAGCAGGTGGTAAATTTGGACCCGCAGTTGCGCCAAATGGGACTTGACATACGCTAAATACTCTGTTATAATAATAACACTACACACACATACAAGGAGAAAATAATGAGCGTAGACACAAAGTACGGTGAAGCCATCTTTAAACAGACCAAAGAGTTTACTGAGATGTTTAAAGCGGCAATGCCAAAAGTAACCACAAACAAAAACGGATATGAAATTCGCACAGAAGTATTAAAACTGGCGAGTGTTTCAGTCTGGAAAGACTATTATGCTAAATGGGGTCAGTTTGAACAAACTGTAGAACGTGATCCTAAGACTGGACAAGTTACATCAACTTTAACAGTTCCTGAAGTACCAGGTAGTAAAGAAGTATTAGAAGCCGCAGATCAATTTTATAACTTTGTAACCGGCGATTCAAAGCAATAACATATAACTATTACCCGGAGCATAGCTCTTACAACAAAAGTACATAGATACATCGTACCCCTGCTAACGAAATCGAGAACAGAGATTCATGCCATTGGCTGTCAACCTTCCAAAAGTTAGCAGGGGCAACCTTTTCCAAAACTAATACATTTCATAGGCATAAGTAGTATTATGTTTAAATGGATTAAAGAGTGTTACAAAGACTGGTGTGAAGTCCAAAAAGAACTTAACGACATGGGTATTTTTCACACCGTTCATCATCTTGGCAACCATACACATGTAGACAAAGAACAATTTAAGAAGTATTTAAATGACAGTAAACAAAGAACCATTTCACAAGACGATAGACAAACTAAAGTCTGAAGGCAACTACCGAGTTTTTAATGATATACTCCGAGAGCGTGGAGAGTATCCTAACGCTATCTGGTATGGACCTTATAATATTAAGAACATTGTAAACTGGTGTAGTAATGATTACCTAGGAATGGGTCAGAACAAAGTTGTGCTGGATGCAATGCACACTGCCTTGGATCAAACTGGAGCAGGAGCAGGAGGCACACGTAACATTGCTGGAACAAGTCATTATCATGTAGCATTAGAACATGAACTAGCCAAACTTCACAAGAAGGAAGGCTCGTTACTTTATACGTCCGCTTATGTCGCAAACGAATGGACGTTGGTCGCTCTTAAACAAATCATTCCCGACATTGTGTTTCTAAGTGATAGTGCAAACCACGCTTCACTTATTCAAGGCATTCGACACAGTGGTGCAGACAAGGTTATATGGACGCACAATGATATGGAGGACCTCGAGGAGAAGCTAAAGAACGTGTCAGGTACGCCTTGTATCGTATTTGAGTCTGTGTATAGCATGGATGGGGACGTTTCGCCTATGCTCGAAGTTTGCGATTTAGCAGAGAAATACGGTGCAATGACATACATTGACGAAGTACATGCAGTAGGCCTTTATGGCGAGCATGGAGGAGGCAAGTTAGAAGAACTTGGCTTACAAGATAGAATCGATATTGTCAACGGCACTTTAGGAAAAGCCTTTGGTGTACAGGGAGGATATATTGCTGGGGAAGCAATCGTTATAGACGCTATCCGTTCTGTCGCCTCGGGTTTTATCTTTACAACAAGTTCTAGTCCAGTTATATGTGCAGGCGCTTTGGCAAGTGTCAAGTACGTAATGGACCACAACGAATTACGCGAACAGCATCAACTACAAGCAAGTAAACTCAAAAGAAAACTTGCACACTATGATATAGAAGTACATGAAAATGCAAGTACTCATATTGTTCCAGTGATGATAGGTGATCCTGTACGTTGTAAGAAACTCAGTGATGTTTTGTTAGAAGAACACGGCATCTACTGTCAACCAATTAACTATCCAACAGTAGCAGAAGGAACAGAACGTTTAAGATTTGCTCCAACACCTTTGCATACAGATGCAATGATTTCAGAGCTGGTGGATTCATTAAGGAAAGTATTAAATGAAAATTAGTATTAAAAAATATCTATGGATGGGACTAGGTTTCCTATCACTTGGAATGGCATACGTTGGTGTAGTAGTACCAGGCATACCGTTCTCAATTTTTCTTGTCTTAGCGGCATATTGTTTTGCTAAGAGTAATAAGAAAATGCACGATTGGTTATACAATCACAAATACTTTGGACCGTTCCTAACTAACTGGACACAAAAGAAAGTATTTCCGACCAAAGGCAAATATGCTATGATTGCTGTAATGGCATCCTCGCTTATTTTCTTTTGGTTTACAACCTACAATGTTGCGGCTGTAGCATGGACAGGTGGTTCAATGGCACTAGTTGCTATTTGGGCTTGGAGATATCCAGGTAGTGTAAAAGAGCAAGAACGCAGGGTAAAAGCTGGCGAAAAAGTAGCCTGGATAAAATAAATCCTACATTTTTGGTACCTAAGACCATTTATGGTAGTTTAACTTTTGGATCTTCGACTCTAAATAAATGACTGAGTACTATTACTCAGCAATTTGAAAGGAGATCCAAATGGAAATCTTAAACAAAGTAAAGGGTTGGGCCGGTGCTATTACTGAAGTAGGTATATCACTTATTTCATTAGCTATCGTACTCGAAATCCTATTTAACGGACAGAACATTCCGTTCTGGCCAAACATCAGCGTAGTAGACAACATTACTGGAATGATAACAGCGTTATCAGCTCAGGGACTAGTTGGACTAGTAGCTGTTTGGGTGTTATATCATATCTACAATCGCAAGTCGTAATATTAAATCATAACACTTTTAAGTTATGGCAGAGCCTTCTTGGCGGAGGGCTCTGTCATTTTAATGTAATCCTAAATTCCACATCCAAATAGGTATCACTATAAAGTGTAGCAGTATTATTACTGCCCACATTAGTATTACTGTCCTCAGTTGCGGATTCATCTAACCACTAACATAGTTTTTACTCTTAGGTCTATACCAATTCTTTTGATGATACAACCTAGCTAGTAAGTCAACTATTTTCTTCTTGTCAGTATCGTCTTCTAAAGACACTTGGTACTGATGTAGAGCACGTTCAATATGCTCTACATCCTGTACTGTTAAATTAAAGTTTCCATTCGGCTTTGGCATTTTTGTTCTTCCATTTCTTAGATTGTTTCATTCCTAAGTAATTATTGGAAGGTTCGTAGTCCCAACGCTTTCCATGATGACCACGGAAATCTGCATAGAACATTCTAAGTCTTACCAATGCTCTTAGAATAGAATTGTCAGTAGTTTTCATAACGATACTTTCGAGTTAGCTAATTATAATGGTACTTATCAAATACTTTAAATATCAGCTAATAACGAGACTCCTGTTAATTTGTACTCAGTCCTGATGGGCTATACTGTTCTCCATTGTAACCTGGGTACTGACCTTCTTCAACACCAAAGTTACACTTAGCAACAATTAATAAACAAATAATAGATATCCAAGTTACACGTTTACTCCACAAGATGAAGCCGTCAAATGCGACCTCAGCTTGTTTCTGTGCATCTGTTCTAACTTTGTCCATTATAGATCAGCTAATAGTGCCTTTAGTTTTTTCTTTGACTTGCCACGTACTTTGGCGTCTTTAATAGCATCAATGCCTTCTTGTGTTAGTTCACCTACAACTACAATAGCAATCATTCCCATTGTTTTGTGTGGGGAGCATTGATATAGATATACGCCTGGTGTGTCAAATGCGTAAGTGTATTGTTTTGATAATTTTGATTTCTTTGGTGCGTCCCAACCATCTGGACCTGCAATAAATTCTACATTGTGTCCTTTTGATGTTGGCAACCATGTGATTGAATCACCTACTTCGATAGTTGAGATGTCTTCTGAGTAAACCATTTTTGCTCCATCGTCACGCTTGTTCAGCATGTCAACGGAGATGTCTGCGGCTAGTGCTGGTGTTGTTAGTAGACCCATAAGGGCAACTGTAGATAGTAATTTTCTCATTTTGTTTTCCTTTGTGTATATGTGTAGTGTGCTATAAGAATTTATAGCGTGTATAATATATAGCACGAATCGACCCTAAGGTCAACTCGTATTATATGTGTGTGCTAATTTGTAGCAGACTTATTTGCCGTTCAAGAAGTCGTTTTCTTCGTCAGTGTAAGGCCACATTATTTGCCGCCTTTCTTCTTTTCGCCCTTGGGCTTAACATATGAGTGATCTGGATCTAACATTAGAAGCTCCCGTAAGTCTCATGCTTGAACTCTGAAATCTCATCAGCTTTTTTATAATAGCCTCTGCTTCTTAGTTCACGGATTGCCATACAGTAACTTCTGTATTCCATCGCTCTTATAAAACGTTTAAACATCTTTGCCATACTCCTTTGGAGATAACATCAATGCTTTCGCTTCGTCGTGGTAACCGTCTCTGGTAAGTTGTGCCGCCGCTCTTGCTCTGCCTGCTGATTCACCAAATGCAATTAAACCTACAAATGCAATACTTAATGCAGTTCTAATTGTCTTACAGATTTTACATGTGTAAGACCATGTTGTGTTAGTCATTGTTGCTACAGTCATTATACTGATCCTCTCAAGTTTTCGTTAACTTCTATACCACGTATGATTGTTCTATCACCACGTGCTACGTTTCTAATGTCGCCACGACAAATACCAATGTCGTTTAGTTCAAAGTCAGTTAACTTGCTAAGTTCATTTAATGTACGTTTGTATGCCGCTTTGCGTTCTGCACGAGCTCTCATTGCTCTACGTAAGTCGCTGAATCCGTGGATTGCATCTTGGATCCAATTTGATGCTTCTAATACATAATGGGCCATTATTGATGTACTCCCATTCTTGGTGCTTTACCTGCATGGTCAAGCATATACTCATAGGCGTAACGCCAATCTTTTCCGTACTCTGTTTTGGCAAATGTGAGCATCTCGCGTTCAAACCGTGTACCCGGTTTAGGTCCAAGCAAACTCACAAGGCCGTTGAATGTCATTTCGAACATTTTATTCTCCTTGGTTAAGTTTTCAATGATGCTTGAGGAAAGCAATACCCCGGAACTTCCCCGGCGGTGCAACTACCTTTGGTAGCCGTCGTTCGCTTTTTTAGGATGTCTGCGCCATCCCACTGTCTTTCCAGTGTGTCTATGTGTGTGGTTAAAATCGCCATTGCAGTTCTTTTAACGCTTGTATTTATACTTTACACTAATAATATAACATTAGAATGAGCTGAAATCAAGTGCTTTTTACGCAAGACGGCCATGCGTTGTGTGCATGAGTCTTTTTTCTCTTGACTTCTACCCCTGATGACATTATTATATAAGTATTACATTACATCACAACAAAGTAGGAAGGCTTACAACTTGAAAATGAAAATCATCACAGGAAATGCTAACCCAGACCTAGCACAAGCGATTGCAGAACATTGTTTTGCGACACTAGTGCCAGCGAAGGTAACCACGTTTGCAGACGGAGAGTCCAGCGTGGAGTTCTTAGAGAACATTCGAGGAGAAGACGTTTTCATTATACAGAGTACATGTACTCCAGTTAATGACAGCATTATGGAACTTATGATTATGATTGATGCGGCACGTAGATCAAGTGCTAATAGAATTACAGCAGTCATTCCTTACTTTGGTTATGCCAGACAGGATCGTAAGAGTGCAAGTCGAACTCCAATTACTGCTAAACTTGTTAGTAATTTAATTGTAACAGCAGGAGCAGACAGAATCTTAACAATGGATTTACACGCAGGACAGATACAAGGTTTCTTTGACATCCCAGTAGATGATTTAACAAGCCGTGTAGTGTTTGCTAAAGACATCAAGCGTCGAGTAAAAGCAGAAGAAGGAGCAGTATTTGTTTCGCCAGATGCAGGCGGAGTTGTTCGTGCTAGAAAGTTTGCTGATATGTTTGGAGGCGACATTGCTATTGTAGACAAACGTAGACCAGAAGCAGGCAAGAGTGAAGTAATGAATCTAATAGGCGAAGTACAAGGTAAACATGCTATCCTAGTAGATGACATTGTAGACTCAGGCGGAACATTATGCAATGCGGCTAAAGCAATTATGGATCAAGGGGCTCTAAGTGTTAGAGCATACATCACACATGGTGTACTATCAGGCGAGGCTTGTCAAAAGGTTGAGAAGAGTGTACTTGAAGAATTAGTAGTTACAGACAGTGTACCTAATCGTTGTCCTAAGAATTGTAAAAAGACACGACAGGTTAGTGTCGCGCCTTTGTTTGGTGAAGCTATTAGACGTGTTACAAACGAAGAAAGTGTTAGCTCTCTATTCGTGTAATGTGTTTTATGTATTCAGTCATTGAATGATCGCCAAAGCTATCTATCTTACCTTGCTTTAGGCCCATCCATATACCACGCCACTTGTCTTTCCACAACTGCCAACCCGTAGGTTTTCTGTAGTTGCCATATGCATTTAGATAATGTTCTGTACCATGATGTACATAACCCATAACAGCAAGAGGAACAGTAGTGACAATGTCATTGTTGTTCTTCCAACGATGATGTACAACACCTAAGCTCTTAACATAACCTCTCCAACCTACACGTGGCGAACCAAATGTGTATAGTTCAACTGGATCGTTAAGTTCTACATCATGTAAACAACGACTGGCCATTATTGTTGCCATGGCCGCTCCTAAACTATGTCCACAAAACCAAAGTGTTTTGCCTAAGTTTGCTTTACGGTTAATGTCTTCTGTAATAGCAGGCCATAGTTCATCTACCTCTGCTTTAAAACCTTGATGCACTCTTGAGATTGTTTCTGCCATTACTGGCAATGCTTTTAGATCTGCACTTATATCGTTAAACTCTGTTGGTTCAGTTCCACGACATGCAATTACTAGATCTGTTTTGTTCATGAAGCGATATGCTTGTGCTCCATCCTTTTGGTAGAATTCAGTTGTAGTGAATCCTAATTTTTTCGCTTGACTTTTTGCTTCTTTGACATTATTATATGCTATACTTGATAACTTTGCAAATAATAAGGAACGAGCATTAAAGTCCATTTTTTTGATTGTCATACTTCACCCTCCGTTAATACAATATTTATAACGTAATGTGACTAAATACCATATAAGGAATGTAACATAATGAAAAAAGCTACTAGATCTATACTTGAAGAACTGAATAATCTTAATTTCAATAGAAATAAAGAACACCTAATCGAAACTACAGGGATAAACCTTGTTGAGAGTGCAGTTAACTTGTTTGAACAGATGTCTGAACACTATTCACCAGAAGAAGCTCTAGAGCTTGAACGTAGGTTTATAAACAGTGTAAAGAGTGGCGATTCACGTAAATTTAAACGTGGCATACAAAAAATTAATGAGAGCAAGAAAAATGATTCTTAAAGAAGGCGGAAATATATTCAAAGACGAACAGGGCACACCTGTCACACAACGCATTGCCAGGCATGATGTTGATCCAACACTTACTTGGTTAGAAAAGATTACAGGTTTGAATCATACTGATATGAAACTTGGCTCAACAGGTATTAAAGATACAAGTGGTGACTTAGATGTTGCTATTGATGCAAGCAAAGTAGACAAGCAAGAATTATTTGATAAACTTAATGCATGGAAAATGAAAAACCATCCAGACGATACTACTAGGCAATGGGTTGCTAAGTCAGGTATCAGTGTACATTTTAAAACACCTATCAACGGAAACCCTAACAATGGATATGTACAGACAGATTTAATGTTTGGTAATCCAGAAGCAATGAAGTTTGCATTCAAAGGTACAGGTGACGGAACAGTATACAAAGGTGCTCACAGAGCAATTATGATTGCTAGTATGGCAAAGGCAAGAGGAATGAAATGGTCTCCTGGTAAAGGATTGCTTGACAGAGAAACAAACGATCTTGTTGCTGGTGCACCAGATGAAGTTGCAGTAGCACTACTAGGCCAAGGTGCTAACCGTGCTGACTTAGATAGTGTTGAAACTATGGTTAAGAAGATTAAAGGCTCTCCAGACTTTGATGCACTAACAGCAGATGCATTTGCAAACTTTGAAAAACAAGGATTACCACTACCAGAGTCACGTGGTATGATAACTGGAATGTTACAAGCTAAACAAAGAGTAGACGAAGCAGAGCCAGAGAAACGTAATATGTTTGGTAAAGCACTAGACACTATGAAGGCAGGATATGCAGTTGGTAGAGCAGGTTCTAGCTCAGGATCCAATGCCAGCTTTACAGGTGACCTTAGTAAAATGTCAAAAACTTATAAAGATGCAGGTGGTGGAAAAACTACACTAGGTCAAGTTGGTGATAAGTTTACTAAACTAGGACAAAGAATGACAGGCAATACTGTAAGAATTGCAGGTGTAAAAGGCGGCCAACGAGTTCACAGAATTATTGTAAAAATTGATCTACCAAAATGGCAAAAAGCAGGTTGGAAATCAATACCAGATGATCCTATCGATATTGTAAGTTATACAAGAGATGACAACAAACCAATTAAAAGATTGAATGATATATCTAAAAAAGAATTTGAAACACCAGGTAACAAATACGTATCAGATCCTAGACTCTATTATAGAAAAGCCAAAGACCAACCAGCTAAACTTTTAAAAAATGAGAGTGTTCTTAGAGAAGCCGCAAGAATTGATCATGCTGAGGATCTAGTTTACCTACAAGGTTCACAAGGAGCATCAAGAGCGTTACAAAGTTTACGCAACATGGCACAAGGTGGAAAAGGAAACGTTACACTTAAATGGGACGGATCTCCCGCAGTTGTGTTTGGTCGTAATGACGATGGTGAATTTGTATTCACAGACAAAAGTGGATTTGTTAAAAAAGGCGGAGTTGGTAGAACAACTAGCCCAGACGCACTTAAACAAGAATTACTTGGACGAAGTGGTGGAGTAAACAAAGACGATCCAAAACGTATAGCATTTGCAGATAGCATGGGGCAAGCATTTAGTGTGTTTGAAAAAGCAGTACCAAAAGACTATAGAGGTTACTTCAAAGGCGACTTGTTATATTATAACACTCCGCCAGTAATAGAAAAGAACTTTGTATTTAAACCACAAATTGTAGAATATGCTGTTGATGTTGCAAGTGACCTAGGCAAGAAGATTGCTAAATCAACTGCTGGTGTAGTTGTACACAGAATGGTAGACCCAGACGGTGGAGAACATCCACTTAAAGACCTAGAGATATTCCAAGGTAATGACTTATTAGTTGTACCTCCTGTATCAATAGAACAGCCTGCACAAGTTGATAGCCCAGAAATTGACAGGCTAGAACAAATCATTAAAAAAGATAGTGCAGACATTGATAGTCTACTTGATCAAAACAAACTAAGACAAATGAAAATGACAGACTTTCCTAAAATTATTTACAAGTATATGAACAGTAAAGTTGACACAGGACTTGATAACTTAGGACGTGACTTTACTAAATGGTTAATGTCACAAAAAGGAATAAGCCAAGTTAAGCAAAAAAAGATTATTGAATATATCAAACAGAACATGAATGCTTGGACATCATTATTTGAAGTTATTACAGGTGTAATGAAAGTTAAAGATAGTATAATTGCTGACTTAGATAAAAACCCAAATGCGGTTAAGGCTAAGACAGCAGGCGAAGAAGGCGGCGAAGGGTATGTGTTAGCTCATCCTGAAGGCGATATTAAATTAGTTAACAGAGCAGTATTTACTGCCGCTAACAGAGCAGTAGAGAGATAGGAGAAAAACTATGAAAATGAAAGACCTTGTACAAGAAGCATTATCCGATTATGATATTGCAACAATCGGCCGCAGAGGAAAAGACAGTGCTGATGACGACGAAGCAGGAATGAGTGACAAAAACTTTAGCGACCATCCAGCTAATCAATTAAAGAAGATTCTAAATATCGGATCGTTACAAACAATTAAAACAGCAGATGGTAAAGAAGTTGAGATGAGCGACCAAACAGCATCATTACTACTTAACATGATAGATGGTTCAAAGCCAGGCAGTATTGCTAGTATGTTTAAACCTTCAGCAGTTGAAAGAATGACTTCAATAGTAATGGACTCAGATAAATTGCAAAAATTAGTATCAGCTGGTGATGCAAATGAAATGAAAAACTTAATGGCTAACATGGCTAGTCTTTCAGCGGCAGATAGAAAACCAGAAGCAAGCAACTACTAATGGATTTTATTAAAGAACTTCACGAAGCTAGACTGACTAGGCAAGGTGGTGCATTAAAGACACTCACCTATACAGACTGTTGTGAGCGAGCATATCTAACTATGCTTATTATGGAAGTTCTTAGGAAGTTCCCAAACATGGCGGCATATGCACATGGGTATGCTAAGAAGACAGCAGGGCATGACAACTATAATCATTTTAGAATGTCAAGTACTGATTTATATAACTTTGTCTACTTTATTGTAGGTGACGAAGATGCACTAGGTAAATTAAAAGATCCAGGTGCGGCAAGTATAATGCGTAAGAACACACAGTTTCCGTTAATGGCCTTTAATAGATATGTTTCTAAACTGAAAATGGGTGGTGTAGGTAATGCACAACAAGACCAACAAACTTTTATTAATATTGAATCTGCTCTAAAGATTACTAACAGTGATTACAAAATTGTTAGGAGAAATGTTTTTAGTTTCTCATCTCTATCTTCAAATAGTAAAAAGCAGTTGGTTACAAGATTATTACTTGCGGCTCGTGCTAAATTAAGAAACAGTGACATCATACAATACTTAGAAGAACTTTCAGCAGAAAGAAATCTTGAAGTATACAATGTAAGCGATCCAGAACCAAAAGTAAGTATTCCAGATATTGCAGTAACAAGTCAAGACATGGCAGGTTACTTACGACTAGTAGGATCTAAGAATTTAATGCTAACAAAGAAGTTTTTAGAACTTGCTAAAGATGGTAAGAGTATACCTGCAAACGTGCTACAAGCATACATTCCAGCTATTATTATACTAGATAATATAGCAAAAGGCGGCCCAGGCTTTGTACAAGCCCTTAGAGCTTTGGAAAATCGGGCCCAAAACAGCCGTAAATAGCCTCTTTTTTCACTTATAGGTAAATACTTATAACAACTTCGCAGAGTAGCGGAATTGGTCATTAGAGAAAACATAGGAGAATAAAATGGCAGGACAAGCACAAGGTAACGGCGGAACAGCTGGAACATCAAATGGTTTAGGACCAAGAACTAGAATTATCAACTTAGCAAAATCAAACATGACAGACGTAGAGCTTAAAGCGGCTTTAGATTATTTGTCAGCAGGTGACGTAGCTGGAACAAACGATGCACACACAATCGCAGGCGTTGCTCCACTTACAGAATCAGGTATCTTTACATCAGGTACAACTGATAACGTACAAGTTGCAATTCAAGGTACAGGCGCATTTACAGCGGCTTCTAACTTTGGAACAGGTTCAACTGGCGTAACTAGTTCATTACTAGCTGACTTTATTGACGCAGTATAATAAAGTAAAAAGTTAGTTTATAACTTATATAAAGGGTGTCGTTTTTACGGCACCCTTTTTTTATGACCGATAAGTAGTTATATGAAAGTATATTCACTAATTGACATCAGCGAAACAAAACAACGCAGAAACAATAGTACAGATAGAACTGCTATTGGTCAACAAGCCAATTGGATGACGTTTGTACAGACTATGATGCTTAGAACAAATGTATATTGTGAAGCACCTGTTGCTACAGACTATACTGCGGCAGAGTTTAAGAAGTTAGGCTTTGGTACTGACTACACTGGTAAGCATAGAGTATGGGAAGTTGAGTGTACAACAGACGAATATCAATACTTTCCACCCATTGATGCTCTTGAAGAAGATTTTAATTTAGTTCCTGTTATTGGTCAATTAAATGAGACAATTCAGCTAAATAATAATGTGTTCAGAACAACACCAAAGGCTAAAAACATTATATTCAAGGCAGAGTAACAACACTTAATTAGGCTAACTTAGAGTTTACTAATACGAATGGAGAATATAGTATGGCCAAAACAAAAGCCACAAATTTAGAACGTGAAAACTTAGAAGCACATGTTGACTTATGTGAACAGCGTTACATCAACTTGGAAACACGTTTAGATAAAATTGAAGCTAAGGTCGAACATATCCATACTGATATCAATCACGGTAACAAATCATTAACAAAAGTAATTATTGGTGCAACTGGCACTATTGTTGCAGGACTACTTAGTACCATCGTAGTTCTCCTTGTTAACTTTTCATAATCAAATTACATAAATACTGTTATGTTAGTAACAGAGATCGTATCTTCTGACCTAAGCGAAAAGCAAATATGGGGCAGAACAGGTAAAAAAATTGTAAGAAAATATCGTTGTGCAAGTGGACAGCGTAAAGGCCGTATTGTTTCTACAATAGGACAATGCTTTGCCGCACCCAACATTAAAAAGAAAATATCAATGAAGCGTACAAGAGCTAGGCTTGGTGCTAGAATGGCACGTAAGGCTAAGAGAACTAAGCGTACAAATCCAGCTTCAATTGCATTGAAAAGATTGAACAAGAGAGCCAGATGATTATATCAGATATTATCACAGAAGGAGCCGTTACTACTTTTGGTAGAAGCAAAGGTAAAGTAACACGCAAGTATCGTTGTACTAGTGGCTCACGCAAAGGTCGTATTGTTGCGAAAGCTACAACTTGTAATGCTCCTATTAATGTCAAAGCTAAACTTACAATGAAAAAGACTAGAGCTAGAAAGTCTCCACTAATTGGTATTAAGACTAAGTTCCAAAAGAGAATGGGAGCTCAGTCAAAACGTATTGCAAGACTAAACAAAACTAGAATGAAACCAACAAGACGTTCAACAGCAAAACGTAAAAGGATGAAGTAATGAGATTACATGAATTTAAAATAGACGAAAGACAAAAGTTAAAGGAAATGTATCCACATCTAACTGAAGAACAATTGGACGAAATAGTACCAGCTTTAGTTGCAGGCGCAAGAACTGCTGGAATGGCCGCTTTTAAAGGTGCGAAGATGGCAGGACAAGGTTTAAGAACAGCAGGCAACATAGCCAAGAAGGGTGTCAATGTAGCCAAGCAAGGTGTTAACATGGCCAAGAAGGGTGTTAATGCTGTTAAGAATACAGTACAGATGGGCAAAGATGCTGTGAATACTATTAAGACTGCTAGAAGCACAAAGCCTGGCGCACAAGGTGGTATAGATAACGGACAAGCAATAGACGATATATCTATGCAAGATCCAAAAGTTATGCAACAGCAAAAGAAAACATTACAAGCACAATTAAAAGCACAAGAAAAAAGCCACAAAGATACTACAATGCGTTTGAAACAACAGATTGCTAGTATAAAATGAAAATAAATTCACTCATACAACATTTTACTATTCAATGCACAAATGAAGAGCGGGCAGTATTGAAAAGATGTAACGATTGTAGATCATTAGACAGTTATTCAGAGAGGGACAGATTCGTAATTGAGGGTCTGATACGCAAAGCATTAGTAAGTAAACTAATACATGATGGAACTGTAATGGTCGTAGCGAATGAGTTTTGACAAAGAATTAGCAAAAGAACTAGAAGAAATTATAGTACACGGACTATCCGAGTTGCCAATTCCCTATGAAAAAGGCAATAGTATACGTGTTAAGAACATAGTTATACGAAAACATAAGAACGGTTATCGTATCTTTGACATAAGTACTAATAAGCACGTAGTTACTACATTTACTAAGGCCGCGGCACTTGCTATTGCAAAGATTACAGCAGAAAACGGTCCTGGGCATTGTATTAGAGATATTATAAAATTAGACGATAAAGTATCTAAACACTATATGGACGCACTATTTGCAAAACGAGCTATACAAATTAGCAAGGATATACAGAGGATAGAAGCATCAGAGATTAAATTTGACATTGCAACGGAACGAGCGTGGTCGTCACTTGCACAGATAGAAAGTTATATCTTTGATAAATAAATACATAATGACAAAGGAACAATACTATGCTTATTAACGAATTTTCAAAGCCAGTTACAGTGAAATCACTTAACGAGAACTTGGCTAAAAAATATGGTAAAACAATCAATGTAGATAAATTTACCACAGAGCAATTAGAAGATGCTCGTAACAGACTTAGAACAACTTTATCACAAGTTGAAACTAATGAAAGTTTTGATGCTGTTCACACTAGCGAAACATATCAGAAGAATAAATTGTTCCTTGAACTTCTGAACACAGCAATCGCAGAGCGTGAAGTAGCAGAAGGCGAAATGCCAGCAGGCTTAAAAAAGCATATGGAAAAGAAAAACAAAGGCAAGAAGCCAGCAAGTAAAGAAGCAGGCAAAGGCAAGCCAGACTTTTTAGACTTAGACAAAGACGGCGACAAAAAAGAGCCAATGAAAAAAGCCGCTAAAGATGCTAAGAACGAATCAGCAGTTACTGAAGGCGCAGAAGAACAAGCAACATTAGTAATGGCCGCAAAGGACATGGTAGACAGAATCACAGGCTGGATGGAAGACACAGCAGAAATGCAAACAGAAAGCATGTTAGAATTAGGCGATAAAATTAGAGACGAAATGGGCGTTGACCAAAGTGAAACATTTATAAACACAGTCAAACCAGCATTAGGCTCACTATTTACATCATTGGAAAGCACACGAGATTCCCTTACAAGTGGCGTAGCTATTTTAACAGGCGAAGGTGCACCTGACACAATGGGCGATGAAGTACCTGCAGATGACATGGACATGGAGCCAACCGTTGACGCAGATGCGGAAGCAGACGCCCCTGAAGGCGATGATGAGTTTGCGGCGGCAGACGCATCAACAGGCGGAGATGAGTCAGATGATAGAGGAAAGCGAGAAAGCATTGAGCTTTCAAAGCGTTTAGGTTTGCTATTAGCAGATTCGAAAAAAAAAGACTAAACTCATTATCTGAAACAGTATCTGATAAGTTATCACAAGTAATACACCTACAAGCACAGCAAGGCGCATCTAGAATTGGTTGGGAACAATTAAATAAGTTCCTAGCAAACGCAGGCGCAGAACAATACAATAGAGAGAGCTTCGTCGTTGCATACAATAACGATCAACGTTTACAAAACTTAGTTAATAGTTTTGATGAAGCTGGCCTAGTACTAGCAGGCGGCGAAGAACCTCAAGCAAAACCAGAAGACAAAACCGTAGATAACATGGCAAAGTCTGCTACTAAAAACGCACTAAAATAAATCAAATAAGAACTTGACTTCTTAGTACTTTTGTTATATAATACATAGTATAGGAGTTAAGAATGAGTCTTTTAAAGAAAATTAACGACATAGAATTGTACATGACCCAAAATCAACATTGGGTTGTAAGTGCAATCTATCCTCATTACAAGGACATGGAATGTTTGTTTGACTTTACGTCAGCTGATATTGCCGCAGGCACTTGTACAGTTAATGGAATACAAAAGCCATTAAAGTATGACGAATGGAATAAACAACGAGCTACTTACAAAACTTGGTTGCTTGATTGTTTTAAACAAGTTGACCTTCCTGTTACACAAATAACAGAACGTACTGAAGGACAGGAAGAGAAAGCCTGGACTATTAATTATTTTCCTGGCGGCTGGCAAGCAGGACACTTTCATTCAATAGATAGAATGGGGCAAACTAACAAACGTTTTGCATCTAGTGTAATGTTGTTTGATCATATAACTCCTTCAAAGACAAATCAGTTTAATGGTTGTATGTATACAGTTATGCAAAACCAATTTGGTTATACATATGATCACAAGTTCCATCCTACTCCAGGTAGAGTAGTTGTTATGGACGATAGAGTATGGCATGGTGCTTATCCAACTGAAGATAACAGACGTTGCTTAGTATGGGATTTTGACATTGATTAGAGTAGGTGTGCGTGGTAGTAAGTTAGCACTAGCATATGCTGACAAGGCTATAAAAGCAATGGGCCAAGGAACTATTGAAGTAATACAAACAGATGGTGATCTCAATCCTGATACTCCTATACATGAGATAGGTGGTAAAGGTGTATTCTGTAATGCTATTGAATACGGATTGAAGCACGGGCTTATTGATGTTGGTGTACACAGTTTAAAAGATATGCCAGGAGATATAGAACATCCTGACTTACATATATGTGCAGTGTTAAAACGTAATAGGCCGCATGATGTATTGATAGGTAAAGTATTTGACGGCTTTGTAATAGGTACTAGTAGTCCAAGACGCAAAGCACAACTAGAACAACTGTATGCTGGAATTAATGTGCAAGTTAAACCTATACGTGGTAACATTGATACAAGACTTGCAAAGTTAGATGCAGGTGAATATGATGCTATTGTACTTGCAGAAGCAGGATTAGATGCACTAGGTATCAAAAGAGATTACGAACGTTTGACTAGCATAGTGCCAGCAGTTGGACAAGGAATTATTGCACTACAGACACGCAAGGATGATGAAGCAACAAATGCTATTGTAAGCAAAGCAAATCATAAACTAACATACGAACAGGCACAATTAGAAAGAGCATTACTAAAAGGAATAGGCGGAGATTGTTCTACAAAAGTTGCAGGTCATGCAACAGGTAGCAATCCAATAAAGCTGGAAGCAGTATACTACACGGAGAACTAATGAGTTTAATTATAGAGAAGTACGACTACAAAGAAATCAAACGTAAACAGATAAATGGCAAGCGTTTATACGCATGTCCAGACGGAAACGCTGTCGCAAGTGTTACAACTATCCTTGATAAAACGAAAGATAAGACCCATTTAATTGCATGGCGCAAACGTGTAGGTGAAGCAAAAGCACAAGAAATTGTTACTGAAGCGGCCAGTGTTGGTACACGTATGCACAAGTATTTGGAAGACTATGTTGACTTTGGCGAATGGCCTACACCTGGATCTAACCCTTATGCACAGCAAGCTCACAAGATGGCTGAACAGATCCGTGACAACGCTATGGTCGATGTTGACGAAATATGGGGATCAGAGATAAACTTATTCCATCCTAAATTATATGCAGGTACAACTGACTTGGTTGGACAGTATAAAGGACAGCCTTGTATAATGGATTTTAAACAAACAAACAAGCCTAAAAAGCCTGAATGGGTTGAAGACTATTACTTACAGCTCACAGCCTACGCTCTCGCTCACAACGAAGTATTTGGCACCAACATACGTGAAGGACACATCTTTATGTGTTCAAGAGACCTACAGTATCAACAGTTTGATGTATGGCCAGACGAGTTTGACAAGTATGAACAAATGTGGTGGGATAGAGTGTATCAGTATTACGACAAACATGGATAAATATATAAAATAAGGAGCATATAATGGCAGTCGTACAAATTTCAAGAATCCAAGTTAGACGTGGTAAGGGCACAAATGGTATTCCACAATTAGCTGGAGGTGAATTTGGTTGGGCAGTAGACAATCGTGCATTATATATTGGTAACGGTAGTGTTGCAGAAGGATCACCAGCAGTAGGTAACACAAAGATTATCACAGAGCATGATGACCTATTTACACTAGCAAACACCTACACCTACTTAAATGGTGTAACAGTTCAAACAGGACCAAGTTCAACTTCTCCTGTTAAAAGAACATTACAATCTAGACTAGATGAAATTGTTAATATTAAATCATTTGGTGCAACAGGTGATGGAGCAACAGACGAAACTGTAGCAATACAAAGAGCTATTGATCAACTGTATATTAATAGTTCAACTAAAGGCACAGAGCAAAGTCGTGTAAGATTATATATTCCAGCAGGATTATACAAAGTATCAGCAACAATTTACCTACCACCTTATACAACAATATACGGTGATGGTATGGACAAGACTAAGTTTAATATGACAGGCAATGCTCCTGTATTTCAAACAGTAAACAGTTCAAGTACACCAGGTAACTATGCTGATGATAGTACTAGTACAACATTAAATCAAGCAACTAATATTCATTTAGAAGGATTTACAATTACAACTGTAGCAACTGCACAACCAGCAGTGAAATTACAAAGTTGTAAGAACAGCCACTTTAAAGAAATTAAAATTACAGGTCCTTGGACAACAGGAACAGCAATCACTACAGACAATGCAGGAATTGAATTAGAATCATTAAGTGCATTAGTAGGAACACAAAAGAACAAGTTCGATCATATTATGTTTAGCGGACTTAGTGTTGGTATTGCTAGTGACGATGATATCTATAACAACCATTGGCATTGTAGTTATTTTATGAATCTAGGATACGGAGCATTGTTTGGTGAAGGAACAGCATTAGGTGCTCAAGGACAATCAACTGCTCCATGTAAGAATAAAATTAGTCAAAGTTCTTTTACAGACATTGACAAAGAAGCTATTGTAATTACACAAGGTATCAACAACATAAGCTCACATAATAATTTTGAAAATGTGGGTAACATGGGTGGTAACGAAGGTAATGCACAATTCAGCGTAATTGATTATAACAAAGCAGGCAACTCTAGTGTAGAGGATTACTTTGCTAGAACTGCTGACCTTGGTTACAATCAAACATATATCTCAACATACAAATATGTATCAGAGATTAAAGGCAAAGTAAATGCTACACTTGGCGGCCTTAATAATCTAGAAGTGCAAGAGGCGACTTCGTCCACTTACTTCTTTAGATTACCAGGTGACTACAGTCGAACTTATAACATAGAATATAACTATTCGAGTTCAATAGCAAATGCACAACGTAGCGGTACAATGACTATCATGTTAGATGTTAGTACAAACACACTATTATTTGAAGATGAATACAATTATCAAGGAGATAGTAACTACGAAAATGCATTAACCTTTACTGCCGCAACTGTTAACACAGATGGCAATTTAGGGGTTGACACGATCATAGTTTCTATGTTAAACTCTATTACAAACGATCAAGGTGAGTTTAACTACAAAATCAAAGTTCGAAGTTAATGCATGAATTAAAATTTGAAGACAAAGTACGAGTCTGGAAAGAAGTAAGGGAAGACCTTGAGTCAGCCTATGAGCCTTTCCGGGTACTAAACGATTTTATCCAGAGCCTACCAAGAAGTACTCGTAAACAGAATCCATGGGATCCTGAAAGCGTGGCACTTCCGTGGCACTTGATTGAAAACAAGTCGTTTACTGAGTATGAAATTGCACTATTATGCGGCTATACTTTACAGTTAACTGATAGGTTTAGCCAGGCAAAAGTAGAGATACATATCAGTAAGGACATAGAAAAAGAAGTAAACATGTACCTAGTGTATTTGGACGGAAGTATTGTTTTAGGATATAACGACGAAGTATCATCAAGCAACTCAATACCGCAAAGCATTGTATCACAAAAGGTGATCCAACTGCCTCCGCTACACTAAATATTTTTTAAATCAAAGGGAAGTAAAGTAAGATGAAAACAAACCTAAATATTCTAAAACGCAACGGAGAAACAATGCCGTTGGATATTCAAAAAATCCACAAAGTAGTAAATTTTGCATGTGAAGGACTGGCAGGTGTGAGTAGTAGTCTTATTCAAATGAACGCAGGTATTCAATTTGCAGACGGCATGACAACAAAAGAAATTCAAGACTTATTAGTTAGATCAGCAAATGATTTGATTACACTTGAACAGCCAAATTATCAATATGCGGCGGCACGTTTGTTATTGTACGGTGTGTATAAAGATGTGTATGGTAGCTTTGAAAAGATTTCCCTTAGAGAGATGATTACTAAAAATATTGAACGCAATATATACGATCCAGAAATACTAAATTCATATACTGATGATGAGTTTGCTAAGTTGGATTCATACATTCACCACAAGCGTGATGAGAACTTTACCTATGCAGGACTACGTCAAGTAGTTGACAAGTACCTAGTACAGGATCGTTCAACAGGAGAGTTATTTGAAACCCCACAACATATGTATATGATGATTGCGGCTACATTGTTTGCTAACTATCCTAAAGAAGATAGGTTACATTATGTAAGGAGATATTATGACTCGACCTCATTATTTAAAATCAATATCCCAACGCCAGTCATGGCAGGCGTCAGGACCCCTGTCAGGCAGTTTGCAAGTTGCGTTCTTGTTGACTCTGACGATACCCTTGATAGCATCTTTGCCAGCGATATGTCTATTGGACGTTATACGGCGCAAAGGGCAGGCATCGGAATCAACGCAGGAAGAATTAGAGGAGTAAACTCTAAGATTAGAGGTGGAGAGGTTGCACACACAGGTGTGGTTCCGTTCCTTAAAAAGTTCGAAGCAACAGTACGTTGTTGTACACAAAATGGTGTACGTGGCGGAAGTGCTACTACACACTTCCCGTTTTGGCATCAAGAGATTGAAGACATTCTTGTGTTGAAAAACAACAAAGGCACAGAAGATAATCGTGTACGTAAGTTAGATTATTCTATTCAACTTAATAAAACTATGTATGAAAGATTATTAACCAGCGGAAACATAACTCTTTTCTCGCCACATGATGTACCAGGATTGTATGAAGCATACTTTGGTGATGCTGATAAGTTTAAAGAACTGTATGAAATGTATGAGCGTAAGACAAGCATTAAGAAACATTCTATCCCAGCAATGGATTTGTTTTCTGCGTTGATCAAAGAACGTGCTGAAACAGGACGCATTTATATTATGAATGTTGATCATTGTAATACACACAGCTCATTCAAAGACAAAGTATACATGAGTAACTTGTGTCAAGAGATTACACTGCCTACTAAGCCACTTGATCATATTGATGACGAAGAAGGTGAAATTGCTTTATGTATTTTGTCAGCTATCAATGTTGGTACACTAAGAGAGTTAGATGACTTAGAAGAACTATGTGAACTAGCAGTAAGAGCATTAGAAGAAATTATTGATTATCAACGTTATCCAATTAAAGCGGCAGAGATTAGTACAAAAGCAAGACGTTCATTGGGCGTAGGCTACATTGGACTAGCACATTATCTTGCAAAGAATCATGTCAAGTATGATGATAAAGAAGCATGGAAATTAGTACACAATCTAACAGAAGCATTCCAATACTACTTACTAAAAGCAAGTAATAGCATTGCAAAAGAGCGTGGTGCATGTGAATACTTTAGTCGCACTAAATACTCAGAAGGCATTATGCCAATCGATACTTACAAAAAAGAAGTCGATGAGTTAGGAAAGTTTAAATTAAATTATGATTGGAATACTTTACGCAAAGACATCAAGGAACACGGGCTACGGCACTCAACATTGTCCGCACAGATGCCTTCGGAGAGTAGTTCCGTTGTGTCGAACGCTACCAACGGAATCGAACCACCTAGAGGCTACTTGTCCGTTAAGAAAAGCAAAAAAGGGCCTCTTAAGCAGGTTGTTCCACAGTATACTACACTAAAGCAACACTACACACTACTATGGGATATGCCAAGTAACGAAGGTTATATCAATATCGTAGCAGTAATGCAAAAGTTCTTTGACCAAGCAATTAGTGGTAACTGGAGTTACAATCCTACACACTTTGACAATAATGAAGTGCCAATGAGTGTTATGATAGGTGATTTGTTAAACACGTATAAGTATGGATGGAAAACATCATACTACCAAAACACTTATGATTATAAGACAGATGGTGATATGGCAGATGTTGCAGAACAACCACTTGCAAGAGAAGAATTTGCAGGGTCAAATGAAGAATATGAAGAATATTGCGAGGCATGTGCAATTTAAAGGTTGACATGCTGATACAATGATGTTATTATAGTACAGTTATGAGATAAAGGAAAAGAGATGGCAAAAACAGTATTTAATCAAGAGAAGGTAGACTTCACCAAGAGCACAATGTTCTTTGGACCTGATCAAAACACACAGCGTTATGATGTGTTTAAGTTCCCAGAGTTTGATAAATTGAATCAAACTATGCTAGGATATTTTTGGAGACCAGAAGAAGTTAGTTTGCAAAAAGATAGAGCAGACTTTGCTAACTTTAGACCAGAACAAAAACATATCTTTACTAGTAACTTAAAATATCAAACACTATTAGATAGTGTACAAGGACGTGGTCCTAGTTTGGCATTCTTGCCACATGTATCACTACCTGAGCTAGAAGGTTGTATTGTTACTTGGGACTTTTTTGAAACAATCCATTCACGCTCATATACACATATTATGAAGAACGTGTATTCAGATCCTACTGAAGTATTTGATACAATCTTAGATGATAAAGAAATTCTAAAACGTGCTACCGCAGTTACTAAAAACTACGATGCGTTTACAGAAGCGGCGGATGCTTACATCCATCGTAAAGAAGGTAACATGCGTGATGTTAAAAAGAAACTATTTTTAGCAATGCACAATGTTAACATTCTTGAAGGACTACGTTTCTACGTTTCCTTTGCTTGCACATTTGCCTTTGCTGAATCCAAAGTTATGGAAGGCAGTGCAAAAATTATTTCGTTGATTGCAAGAGACGAAGCAACACATTTGAACCTATCAACTTCTGTTCTTAAGAATTGGATCAAAGGACTTGACGATAAAGAGTTTGCTGATATTGCTAAAGAGTGTGAAGAAGAAGTATTAGACATGTGGCGTGAATGCGTTAACGAAGAAAAAGCGTGGGCAGACTATTTGTTTAAAGACGGTGCTATCATCGGACTTAACGAAGAACTGTTGTATCATTATGTTGAGTATATTGCTAACCGTAGGCTTAAAGCACTTGGTTACAAACCAATTTATGATCGTCCACTAAACACTAACCCACTACCTTGGACACAGCATTGGTTGAGTTCGTCAGGATTACAAGTGGCTCCACAAGAGACTGAAGTAGAGTCGTATATCATTGGCGGTATCAAACAAGACGTAGACAAGGATTCACTGAAAGGATTTAGTCTATGACACAGTCAGTAGTGATATACAGTAAGCCTAACTGTCCTTCTTGCGTTAAAGCAAAAGCATTAATGGATAAGATGAACGTTACTTACGAAGCAAAAAGTATTGGCACAGATATACAGCCAAGTCAATTAATGGCACTCTTTGAAGAGAAGGGATTGCCAGCACCAAGGACTGCTCCGCAAATCTTTATTAGCGATCAACACATTGGAGGCTATGAAGCATTAGTTTCCTACATTGATCAAACAGGATGGAACGGAACAGGGGAGAGCTTATCATAATATGTTATTAGAAAACACATATAAAGACGGCGACACAATTAGTTTTAAAACTGTAGCAGGTGAAGAAGTAATTGCACGCCTAGTAAAAAAAGAAACAGATTCGATGAAAGTTAAAAAGCCTATGGCTTTGACTATGACTAAAGACGGTATCGGCATGGTGCCGTTTACTTTTACTGTTGGTCGCGATAGTGAACTAGATATTAACTTATCAACTATCGTGTTTATTGCTAAGACTGAAAAAGGAATGGCAGACCAATACATTGAATCAACAACCGGCATAAAGATTAACTAAAAGGAGATAAAGATGTCAACAATTCACGAACAAATCGTTGCACAGTATGAAGCATACCTAGCAGAAAACGATAAATTTGAAGGCGGTACTAAAGCGGCCGCGGCTAGAGCTAGAAAAGCACTAGGCGAAATGGGTAAACTTGCAAAAGCAAAGCGAGCTGAGATCCAAGAAAAAAAGAATAATATGTAATAAATACTGTATAGGGCGTAGGAATTGTTTCTACGCCCTGTATACTTTAAGAAGGGCAAGACATGAAGCAGGGCAAATTAAAATGGTACAATCACGTTAAAGGATATGGTTTCATTTCACGTGACGAAGGACAAGCGGATCTATTTGTACACATTTCAGAGTTTCGTAAAGCAGGCGTTAAGAAGGTAGTTGAAGGCATGGTTATCGACTATGAACTTGACGACCATAATGGCAAGCCTGTAGCAATTGATATAGCAATTATCCACACACCAGAATAGTAAGGAGATAGTCCAATGGGCATGATAGAAAGTTTATTATTGCTTTGGGGACTGTTTGTTAAACATGCTATTGCTGATTTGGCCTTGCAATCTTTCCGTAACCTACCAGGAGACAAAGGCGACCTTAGAAGTTCTAAAGGATACATTCATGCCGGTGATCATAGTGTAGGAACATTTCTTGTTATATTATTAATTACATTTAACTTTGTAAATGCTATTATAATTGCATTACTAGATTATATACTTCATTTTGCTATTGATCATTATAAAACAAAAATAGTCAAAAGATATAAATGGACACCGTCAGACAATAGTTATTGGGTAACACAGTCAATAGATCAAATATTGCATTATACTTGTTATCTTTCTTACATTCTTCTCTTGACATCTCTCTAAAAAGACTGTATAAATATAAATGTAACGTTGAAGCAATTCAAACGACGAGCTGGACCCGGGTTCAATTCCCGGCATCTCCACCATAAACACATTTACTGAGTGTGCTTATGATGGGGATGACATGGGATCGACAGGCGGATTAGTAGAAGAGTGGAGTTGCCCGGATGTAAGCTCGGTTAACGCGAACGAAACTTATAATTGCAAAAGCAAATATAAACAACGGCGAATTTACTTTCGTGAACTTCGGTGCACTTAATGACTTCGCTGTCAATGAGGATTTCGCCCTAGCGGCATAATCGCTCGGGGTTGGCGACTTACCTAGCAACAGAAAAGTCGTACTTTAACTCTTTCCCCACACTCTATAAATACATCGTGCCAGAAAACGCACACTTTATCTAAGGGTTAGATAACTATACATTGTAGACAAAGAGAACTACACTTCATAAAAACGAGGAAAATCAAAAATGAAAAAGACTTTAATCACAGTCGCTATGGCGACTTTGGCGCTTTCATCAGCGACACTAGCGACCGCAGACGAAACAGTAGCGGTAGTGGCGCCTACTCCAATTATTTCAGGTGCAGTATCACTTGACTTTGCAGAGACAGCGACAAACAAAACAGCCGGAACAATGGGTGTTGAACTTGATATTGATGCAGGAGATCTTGCAACAGTTGATTTAGATTTCAAAGCAACCGACGGCGGTTCACTAACATTAGACACTTGGACTGTTGGAACAACAGCAGGTGCAGTAGCATTAGCATTTGGCGATAGCAATGGCCTATTACCAGAAACAGGTGCAAACACAACAGCAGACGGAACACTAAACGTATCAACAATGACTGAGTCATTGCAAGTAACAATGGGTGCGGCAAGTGTAGCAGTAGGCTTAACAAACTGGACAACAGACGTAACTGAAGTAAATCACCTACAAGGTGCATACACAGTAAACGCTGGTGATCTTGCATTAACTGCAAGTGCTGACTATAACCGTACAACTGAAAACACAGTATTAGGTGGAGCAGTATCAGGCTTAGAACTAGCTGGACTATCTGCAGGCGGAATGATGACATATGACACAGACGCATCAAAAATGGCGTATGAAGGTTCATTAGCATTAAACGGCTTATCAACATACATCAACGGTGATGACGATAACAAACTACAACACATTGGTGGTGAGTATGTTGTTGCATGGAACGGTGCAGAGCTATCAGCAGGTGTTGACTATGATACAGATTCAAAAGATGTGTCACCACAAGCTGGAATCAAATTTAAGTTTTAAGTAAAGCAGTCTTAGAACTAACTTAAAAGGTCGCCTAGTGCGGCCTTTTTTTACGGCTGAAAGAGAATAAATACGTACATAACCAAGGAGGGTTATGAAGTTACACAAAACTTTTGAAGCACATGAAACACAGCCAAAGAAGACGAGTATAGGAAACAATCACAGTAGAACAAAGTTTAGTTCTATGAACAAGAGTAAGAAGAGAAGTTATAAGAAATACAAAGGACAGGGGAAGTAAATGTCGAAAGAAGATAACACAGGAAAGATGGAAGTATCATTGCGTATACTAGGAAACGAACTAGTAGGCATCAAGATGGTAGTAGATGACTTTAAAGTTAAATGGTTAGTCTACGGAGTAATCACTTTGGTAGCATTAGGTTGGGCCGCAAGTAGTTTTGGTCCTGCGTTGTTTGATATGGTTGGCGACAATGTTCAGTAAGCAGTGCAAGTTACACTTAGAATCAGTCAACCAAAAACCATTAGAGCATATGGCAACAGCATTGAAAACAGCAGTAAAGTTACAACTGTTGGTGCCTGCTCTAATAATACACAGCATAGCACCAAGGTGCTTTACTAATACAGCAACTAATGTCATGAAAGACATTTTAAAACATCGGAATGACTGATGTGGCAACGGTTTCGCAAATGGTTAAACATAGACCATATTGTAGATCTAGCTGTCGACCTGTTCTTAATACTATTTGACGTACTAAGTTCACCTATACTAATTGTAATGAGATTAGCACGTTGGATAATAGGCAATTATCTATTAGATGGCGTAAAGAACAAGATTAAGAAAGTAGCACATTGGACAGAAGGCAAGCATCCATTATTACAAATTTGGGTGTGGACAATGATAATATGTGCAGGAGCAGTAATTCTTACACTAATGTGGCTCTTCGGACAAGCATTCGCAGAGTTTATAATGGAAGAATGGGGCGACCAAGCATTAAACTTGGATGAATAACAAATGAGGGAAATAAAATGCAAAAGAATGAATATGACGTGACAGTCGTTAAAGTAGTCGACGGAGATACAGTAGACGTAGATATTGATCTAGGTTTTGGTGTAACTCTAAAAGATGAACGTGTTAGAATTATGGGCATTGATACGCCTGAATCACGCACAAGAGACAAAGTAGAAGACTTGTTTGGCGAAGCCGCCAAAGCACGTTTAAAAGAACTTATGGCAGACGGTGGTAAACTTATTACTACTGAAGATCGCAAAGGCGAAGATATGAAAGGCAAGTTTGGACGTATCCTAGGAGACTTCAAAGTAGAGCGTTGGGAAAATAAACCAGCTGAACTTGTAACAGATATACTTGTTGAAGAAGGACATGCAGTAGCATATTTTGGTGGCAACAAGGAAGAAATTGCCGCAAAACACCTTGTAAACAGAACAAAACTCCTACGTGAAGGCGTAATTTCACAAGAAGACTACGATGCCGCAGTTAAATTGATGGAAAGCAAATAATTTACCAAAATAGGTTGACTTTTGATTTAAAGAGTGTATATTGTATACATTATGTTTAAATTAGATAAACTAGAAACAATGAAAAGAGCTCTTTTGAGCTCTTTTTTCTTAACAAAGGAGACCAATATGGTAAAATCAAATACAACTGGATCTAAATACTTTAGAGTAGGATCACAGAATCAACAAATCCTAGCAAAATACTGGGGTACTGGTAAAACTTTCACTCTTGACGGTTTAAGAGAGAAAATGGATATTGCTAGTCCAGGTGCTAGAATTTCTGAAATCAGAGATGCTGGTTTTAACGTAAAAACTAAAACAGCAGAAACTGGTTACCAAGGTAGACCAGCTCTTGAGTACTCTATTTCAAGAAGAAGAGTAACTGCCTAATTAAGTTACCAAAATAGGTTGACTTTTGCGCCTATCAGTGTTATTATAGTATTAATAATAAGGCAACAGATAGGCGCAGAACATGACAATGAGTTTAGTACGCGGTATGACATCGCTAAACACCAAAAAACGTAAGGCAACTAAGATGACTGCCAGTAGACTACAGAAACTACAAAAAGATCATCGTGAACACAACAAATATATGAAACGTATTCACGCACATAGTAATTGTATGACGTTTGACGAGTACGTAGAATATGTAAGTGGCAACTTCAAACCCAAAGCAAAAACATCTAACAAGGCATGGACATATGAAGGTCCTAAAGTACGTGAAACACAGCACGTTCCTAGTCGTGTTACTAAGGATAGTTTTGCCCCAGCACTACAGAAACAACCATTACAATACTCAGGCGAGCGTAGACTCGTAGGTATTGCAACTATGCACAAAAGCAACATGGTGCCAGTATTTGCAGATGATGACGATAAGACAGGATCAAAGCAAGCAACTGAAATAGCACAAATGAGAAGAAACTAAAGTACATACAAAAGTATGTGCTAAACAACTTTAAATAAAACATGAGGCAGATTATGAAATTAAATTTATATTGGGCAGTAGCCGTTATGACGGTGTCAACCGCTTTCGCCCAAGCAGGAGCAAGTACATTCCAAAACGCAGAAACTGAGGAATTATATACACAAGAAAATCAACCAGAACTTTATTGTCTGGCACAAAACATTTACTTTGAAGCTAAGTCAGAACCACTAGCAGGGCAGTATGCTGTTGCTGATGTAGTTCTTAATCGTGTTAACGATACTCGTTATCCTAACACAATATGCGAAGTTGTCAAAGACGGACCAATCAAAGAAAGTTGGAAAACAAAACAAAATCCTGATCTTTCTGATGATGAACGCATCTATTATCCAAAAAAGAATAGATGTCAATTCTCTTGGTACTGTGATGGCAAGGCTGACACAGTAAGAGATCATGATGCTTGGCGTATGGCACAAATTATAGCATATAAAATTGTACATACTGATAAGATGCGAGGCATTACAGAAGGCGCAACACACTACCATGCTGACTACGTGAGTCCTCGTTGGGCAAGCAAGATTCAGCTTGTTGGTAGTATCTCTACACATATATTTTATCGCTGGCAATAAGGTTAACCAAAATAGGTTGACCTTTTGTTTAAACGGTGTTATTATGTAAAGACAATGCAAAACAACGGCAACACAGAAAGAGGCTAAAATGAAAGGCATTATTAAAATAGGCGTAACCCTAGGACTTCTCGGTATGCTTGGAGCATGTTCCGGTAAGTATGTAGAAATCGCAGAACGTGATACATATGCACAACCTAAATGGTATGCTAACTGTGTCGAATCAGGCTATGAAGGCTGGTTTTGGTGGAAAGAAGAAATGGCGTATGCTTGCGGTGCAGGTGAAAGCATTTTCCAACAAGCGGCTGAAGAGCAGATGTATGCGATTGCAATGAACAACTTTGCAAAACGTATTAACAGTGAAGTGAATTCAGAAACTAAGTTAGAGTTTTACGATCAAAATGGTTCAGAGTCTAGAAAGACTAGAACTGTAATCAGTTATGTTGTAAAGGATACCGTTATCCGTGAACATATTTCAAAAGAGACTGGTACATTTAAGTATGCAGGCAAACAGTATACGTTTGTCAAACTTAAAATGAACAAACAAATCTTTGATGCACTTGTAGCGGAGGCGAAAAATGCAAAAGTTATCGCATCTAACAACAACTAAAACATTTATAATTGTAGGAGCAGTGTTGGCATTATCGGCTTGCTCCTCCAACACTATGCCGACTATGGCACAGTTCGAACCGCAGTATTGTCATACTAAAAGTGAGTATACTTTGAAGAATGGTAATAAGGCAAACAGTAGGGTTGATGTAAATTGTACAGACGATCCTAAAGACAAACATTTTCTAGCATACAGTGGCATGGCCAAGGATTGCAGGGAGCATTATTATGTTATTAATCTTAATGGAAAACGTGTTAGACAACGTGGTTTCGTGTGTCAGAAAATTGATGGCACTTGGGAAATCGTTAACCATCCTTACAATTAGTATTGGATTGTTATCTGCTTGTTCGGCACAAAATACACTAACACATACAAGTAAAAGTTCGTATGCAAGTACACAGTCTGACTACCAACCAGTAGACACTAGTGTAGGTGCTATGCTAAATTATATGTCTTGGACAATTAATCGAATGGAGCCATACGATCAGCAACAGCAAGAACAGTCAGTGTTCTTTGCACTAAATAACTTGCAGAACGGAGAAGTTACTCGTTGGTATAACGGTAACACAGGTGCCCAAGGTGCTGTAAAAGTATCTATGACATATCCACAAGGTAGTGGTTATTGTCGGGTAATTATGAGTCAAATTGTTTACAATAACAAGCAGAGAGACTTTAAAGAAACAGCATGTATTAATGCAGTAGATAATTCCTGGCGTTTTATCCGATAAATATTACATTGTAGAACAGGAATAATACATGGCATTAGGAATATTAGTTTTAATTACGGCTTTGAGTATCTCGGCTGTAGCGATATATTATAGTATCGCAGGTTTAGTTGCAATCTTTGCGGCCGCGGCAGTACCCATTATGATTATGGGTGGTGTTTTAGAAATAGGTAAATTAGTTACAGCAGTTTGGCTACACAAGTATTGGAGTCAAGCTAGGTGGTGGTTAAAGTACTACCTTGCAACAGCAGTTCTTGTACTCATGTTTATCACAAGCATGGGTATCTTTGGCTTCTTATCAAAAGCACATATTGAACAAACAAGTGCAGGCGAAGAAAGTGTTGCACAAGTACAGCAGATTGAAAGTGAAGTCATTAGACTTGAAGCAATTATTAAACGTGCTGACGATAAGATTGAAGCACTTGAAACAAGTGGTACAGGTAGTGATGCTAACTTACAAGCACAAATTGACAAAGAGCAAGATCGTATAGACAAAGCGTTTGATCGTATGAAACCTGCTATTGAACAACAGAACAAAATTATTACAGATGCTAGAGCAACTGACACAAGTCGTACTAAGCCTTATGAAGATCAATTAACAAATATACAAGCAGAAGTTCTACGTTTAGAAACTAGTGCCAAAGAGTATGAAGCAAAGATTGAAAACTTAGACACAGACAACAGTGGAGTTGAACCTTTACTAGCACAAATAGATGCACTAGAACAAGAAATTATTCGTGTAACTAATCAATTACAATCAACTGAAAAAGGCGAGATACGTGCCGGACAAGCAATCATTGGTGTATCAAGTGACGGGCTATTTGGTGGCAACACTAGAACTGCTCTTGCTAAATGGGTACAAGGACAACGTGATAGAATTACACAAATACAAGGCGAAGTAGCGTCAGTACGTAACGAAGCAACTAAAACAGTTAAGATGGAACGTTTCCGTTTAGCAAATGTAGTTAAAGATATACGTGAAGTACAAATACCTGCACTCAAAGAACGTGAACTTGTAATGCTAGGTAAGATTGATGAAGTACGTCAAACAGAATCACCTGTTATACAAACAGCAAGAGATGAAATACAAAGACTTCGTAAGAGTGCTGAAGACTCAGTAGTTAACAGTCAAGCACTAATTGAACGTCTACGTTCACAACTAGCACAAACAGATAAAGCAGATGAAATTGATGCGTCTGTAGATGAACAACTATTAAAAATTAAAACTGCTGAAGGCGAAATAGATGTACTAACTGAAAAGAAATACAAACTAGAAGGCGAGTATCGTTTGCTCGAAGCTGAAGTAGGGCCAATCAAATACATTGCTGAATTTGTTTATGGTGAAACTGCTGACAACACAATGCTTGAAGAAGCAGTACGTTGGGTCATTATGATTATTATCTTTGTGTTTGATCCACTAGCAGTATTGCTATTGATTGCCTCACAATACACATTTGAGTTTGCTAGAAAGAATGGAAGAAGCAAAGAATGGAAAGACTATGAAACTAATCGTGGTAATATGATTGCGAGGAATGAAACGCCAAAAAAGCCTGATGCTCCTGAAGAGGAGCCTGTAGACGAAGCAGTTAAAGTTGCTGAAGAGATTATGGAAGAAGATAAAGAAATACTAGAGCAACTAGCAGATACTCCGAAAGAAGAACCTAAAAAAAAAGAACAAGAATCATCGGAAGAATTAAAAGAAGAACCTAGTGACATTGAACAATGGAACAAATGGGTTGAGGCCGCAGAGAAAGAAGTTGCTCAAGAACAAGCAGTGATGTTTGGAGACGACAATCTTAAATCACAAGAGATTAAAGAAAGAGCTACTCTTGTTGCAAAGTACGAAAATGATGCGGAATGGACAAAAGCAAAACGTAAATGGAAAGATGACAATCCTGATCAAAGTATAAAGGATTGGAAACAAGCATATGTGTCAGGTAGAATACACGAACTACCATGGGCACCAATAGAAAATGAACAAGAAGGTTATGTACAAAATGCAGAACAAAGTGAAAGTTCAGTTTGGAAGAAAATACAAGACGACAACAATAAGTAATATTAATGTCTGATCCTGTATTAAACTTAATCACTTCACCTGATAAACTATTCAACGACAATCCTAGTTTGTTGTTAGTAAACCCTAGTGATACAATTAAAGAAAATTTTAACCATTATGCTCAACAGTTTGAGAATGATGTAAATTTATACTTACATGAGAATGCAGAAGTTAACCTAGGTTGGCTAATAGAAGTATCACAGGTTGTAGATTATATTATTTTGGATATTGATAATACTAATGTTTCGCATTGGATTATTGGATATTTGTTAGGTTTTGGTAAAACTTTTTACTTGACAAACACCCCTGAAACAGTGTATAATGTAATTAATAATAATAGAATATACGAACTAAAACAATTTATGGAAGGAGTAAACTACTTTGGCGTACAACAATAATAACAGAAGAGGTTCAAGCAACTTTAAACCAAGACGTAACTTTGACAACAAAGATCCAATGGCATCTAAAAGAGGTCTTTATGTAGAAGTGCGTAACGGTGACGTTATGAAAGCTCTTAGAATTTTTAAGAAGAAAGTTCAAGAAGAAGGTATTCTACAAGAATACAAAGAAAGACAACACTACGAAAAGCCTAGTGCTAAACGTAAAAAAGCAAAAGCGGCTGGACGTAAGCGTTGGTTAAAATTACAAGAAAAATCAAAAGTCGATAGAGGTTACTAATGGCACTTACTGCTGAACAGTGGTTCCCTTCGGTCATTTGGTCTGGTATGATGGACGGTGTAGATAATTCTGCAATTGAAACATATGCTCAAGACCGTAAACAACTTGACGAAGGTGTACAAGTATCAAACTATATAGGTTGGCAAAGTGGCCCAATGCGACATGGTGATAACGAAGAATTTGATAAGTTAGTTGGAACAATTACAGAACAAGTTAATAATTGTGCCGTACAAGCAGATATACCAAAACTAGAAATTCAAAATATTTGGATCAATGTAAATACACCAGGATCATATAATCACTTGCATAATCATGCAGGTAGTATACTTAGTGGAGTATATTATGTAAAAGCAACTCCAGAGCAAGGTAACATCTTTTTTGAAAGAGGTGACAATGCTGAATATTTCCTTCCACCTATGGAGAAGCCTAATTACTTTACAAGTACAGCAACAACATACAAAGCAATGACAAATGCAATTTATATCTTTCCAGGCTGGTTAAAGCATAGTGTACAACCTAACCTATCCAACGAAGATAGAATTAGTATTTCTTTTAATTACGGGATGAAACCAAAAAATGCGGATTGATCAAGATATCAAACTAGACTACAAAGATGTATTAATACGTCCAAAGCGTTCAACACTTGTATCACGCAAACAAGTTAGGCTTGAACGCAAGTTTAAATTTAGAAACAGTAAAGCAGAATACGAAGGTGTTCCTATTATGGCGGCTAACATGGACGGTGTTGGTACATTTGAAATGGCAGACAAACTTGCTGAAGGCAACATCTTTACGTGTCTAGTAAAGACATATACAGTAGAACAACTTACGGAATACTTTAACAGTGACATACCAGAGCGTACAGCCAATGTTGCTATGAGTATTGGTACAAGTGATGCTGACTTTCATAAGTTGGTTGATGTGTACAACAATGTAGTACATAATTTAAAATATGTTTGTATGGACATTGCAAATGGATACTCGGATCACTTTGCGGCAAGAGTACGTAAAGTACGTGAAAAGTTTCCAGATATAGTAATTATAGCAGGTAACGTGGTTACCGGAGAAATGACAGAGGAGTTAATTTTAAGTGGAGCAGATATTGTTAAAGTGGGTATTGGTCCCGGGAGTGTTTGCACTACTCGGATACAAACTGGTGTTGGATATCCGCAGTTATCTGCCGTCATCGAATGTGCAGATGCCGCCCATGGACTTGGGGGTCACATTATTGCTGACGGTGGGTGTACTTGCCCTGGTGATGTTGCTAAGGCCTTTGCAGGTGGAGCAGACTATGTTATGCTCGGTGGTATGCTTGCTGGCCATGATCAAGGCGGCGGTGAAGTAATTACCAAGTACTATCAGACAGATGAATTAGAATATGAAGTTGGCGATCATTTAAGTAATCATAAACGTAAAGTACAAGAAAAACAGTTTGTACAGTTCTACGGTATGAGTAGTGATGCCGCTAACACAAAGCATTTTGGTGGACTTAAAGACTATCGTTCATCAGAAGGCCGCGAAGTTTTTGTTCCGTATAGGGGCGATGTCGCGGTTACAGTGCAGGATATACTAGGCGGTTTGCGTAGTACTTGCACATACGCAGGCGCTTTGAAGCTAAAGCAACTTAGCAAATGCACAACGTTTGTACGTTGTACTCAACAATTTAATGGAGTATATGCGTCAGATGATAAATAATAACGTACAAAGAGAAGAGCTCAATGTACATGCAGTGCCCATAAGGGACTGTAAAATTAATCTTGCTTAATATAAGGAGAAAACAATGACAAGACTAACAACTCTAGACCTACCACACTTCCACAGAGCCACAGTAGGCTTTGATAGATTATTTGAACAAATGAACACGCAGTTCGCAAATAGTCCAAACGGAAATGGGTATCCACCATACAACATAGCACAAATCAACGATGACGAGTATATGATCTCAGTCGCAGTTGCTGGCTTTGGTATGGACAATCTTAATATTACTAAAGACGGTGATACACTAAAGATTGAAGGAACTGCCCCTAAAGGAGATGAACAAGTCAATTACCTACACAAAGGTATTGGCGGACGTAGTTTCCGCAGGGAGTTTACACTTGCAGATCATGTAAATGTTAAAAATGCAAGCCTTGAGCTAGGCATGCTTAACATTCACTTAGAACGTGAATTGCCAGAGGCATTAAAGCCTAAAACAATTAAGATCAATGATGGTCTTACAATTGACGGTGAAAGTAAGTAAACAGTCTAGGGGGAGTGCAATAACTCCCCCGAAACAAAGGAAAATGATATGAGCGTAGAACTAGAAACAGAAATTAATGTAAAAGAAAAGATTAAAGAAGTTGTCCAAGAGCCGGGCAAATACAAAGTAATCTTTGCTAACGACAACGAAACTCCTATGGATTTTGTTGTAGATTTATTAGTAGATATTTTTAGGCATTCAGCACAAACTGCACAAGAACTAACTATGGCAATACATGAGAAAGGTTCAGCAGTAGTTGGACTATACACATATGAGATTGCTGAACAAAAAGCAGTGGAATGTACTAAGATTTCTAGAGAACATGGCTATCCTTTACAGGTGGCAATTGAAAAAGAATAGTATAAATACACTAGTAAATTGAATGATAACTATTACACAAGGAGTAATTAAATGAGTTTAGCATCACTAACACAAGCCGCTCATCAGAACGCAGAACGTCAGGAATTCGCAAGAGAAATGATGTCTGGCAAAATGAGCGAAGTAAAATATAAAACATACCTATACAACATGTGGTTAGTATATGACATCCTAGAAGATGTTGCACTAAGCATGGGTTGTTTTGGACCAGAAGATTTATCAATGCCGGATGACGATCTACCATTAGATGGTTTAATCCAAGCAGATGATATTTGGGCAGACTACGTAGAATTAGGTGGAGCCGAAGATGGTTCAAATCCACCACAGATAGCACCTTCAGCAGAAGCATACAGAAGTCACATTGTAAAAAATTGTCAACACGATAAAGACAAATTGTTTGCACACGTTTATGTAAGACACATGGGCGATTTGAGTGGCGGACAAATGATTGCAAACAAAGTACCTGGATCAGGTAGAATGTATGCATTCGCAGATATGAATCATTCTGTAGATGAAATGAAAGCATTAATTCGTAAGCGTACTAAAGATAGCATGGCTGACGAAGCTAATAAGGCTTTTGAACTTTCAACAGCAATTTTTGAAGAACTAAACAATTTCACTTACTAAAGTTAAGTAGGAGAGTAAAGTGATCTGGGATCAACTCGTCGACTGTCAAGAAGATATCATTCAAATGTTCAATGCCCGCGGCACTGAAATAAATGAACCAGGAATGGACCATTTTAATCAGGCTGACGGGAGTTGGATTAACAGAGTATGGGAGAACGAACATGTTCGCAGAGCTCATATTGATGTAGTCGACGCAAGAGATACTAAAGGTTTGTGGATGATGCATGTTTGTGTATTTCCACAACTTAACAATAACGGTCCAATTTACGGATTTGACGTTATTGCAGGAAAGACTAAAATGACTGGTGCTTTCCATGATTTTTCTGCTAGTTCAGGCGGAGAAGATCACCCTATGGTTCAATGGTATCAGAGTGCAGTACAAGACTTTGTGCCAGAAAAGAAGCGTGAGTTACCCGAGTGGGCAACAAACATCTTTACTCCAAGTATGATTGCGGCAAGCAATGTAAAGGAAGAAGAAGCAACTGTTATTATTCAACTGGCGCTTGACAACCTTGAAACGTACTTTGATTCCGTTGGCCAGTATACAGGCGAAGGTGATAGAGACTTAACTATTGCAAGTCAAAACTACTATTGCCATAATCAGCAACAAAATCCACATACCCCAAGAGTAATGAAAAGCCTAGGGCTTAATGAAGCAGACGTTGATAAATTCTGCACAGACATGCTCTTTCCTAAGATTAAATAAATACTTATAGTAGAGCGTGAGGGCGCCTCACTACAAAGAAATAATATTAAACTAATTCGTACTTTTTTGCCTTAGCAATAAATGTAACTCTACCTAAATCCAAAGACTTTGCGGCTTTAGTTTGATTACCATCATGTTCTCTTAGTGCTTCACTTATACGACTCATTTCAAGTTTAGTAACTTCATCATTGAGATTTGTTTGTAATTTAGTGTTGATAGGAAATGCTTCGTCTAATGCGGCCCATAATCCATCTTGTTCTTCTTTATATGTTGTCATAAAAGTATTTAGTATGCTTATCTATACGTAAGTATGTTATATTGGTGTAAAATTATTTACACCTATATATAAATAGATGTGTAAAGCGTGAGGGAGGCAACACTATTACGATCTGATAAATATCATATATAGGAGTCTGACAAATGTACAAAAGTATTATATACATAGGCGTTACAATTATGTTATTAATCAGCAAGCCAGTGGCCGCCGAACTTACTTGGGGTTTTAAATCTCCAGCTTTCCATTATGGAAATGGTTACTCGTCACATGTTTTAAGTGTTGAGCAACTACAATTTAATAGAAAGAAAGATTTACAAGATGAGGCAAACGCAGAGGCTAAAAGATTAGAACGAGAGTTAGAAAATACTACCCTGAATAAGTTTATTAAGAACGTTGAGTCAAGAATTTACGCAACGTTAAGTAAGCAAATGGTAGATAGTATGTTCGCTGATTGTGGTAATAGTTGTGCAAACAGTGGATCAGCAGAAATCGAAGGTTCGCAAATATCGTGGGCTAAAGACACAACAACAGGAGCAATTACGCTAACCATTGTTGAAGAAGATGGAAGCACTACTACTATTGAAATACCAGGCTCAGGGAATTTTAACTTTTGAACAAGATCTTAACTATCATAGGCTTATTGTTACTAACTGGATGCAGTGGAACAATGCAACAGTCACTGGCTATAAAGGAAAATGCTGGTCCACCAAGGATACAGCCGGCTCCATTAGCAGACAGGATGATTGCAGTTCCTGAGTTAGACGGGCAGAAAATTACTATTGCAGTTTATAGTTTTTCAGATAAAACTGGACAACGTAAACCTGCAGATAATATTGCTAATCTATCTAGTGCAGTAACGCAAGGTTCAGAGGTTTGGGTTATAAAAGCTCTGCAAGATATAGGCAACAAAACATGGTTCGAAGTTGTTGAACGTATAGGTATGGATAACTTGATTAAAGAAAGACAGTTGATCCGTAACACTAGAGAAGTATACGAGAAAAACTTACCGAACGGTCCAAGAGCATTAAAGCCAATGGTATTTGCAGGACTGATACTTGAAGGCGGCATTATTGGTTACGATAGCAATGTAGCTATTGGAGGTGCTGGTGCAAGATATCTTGGAGTAGGCGCACAAACTGAGTATAGAGTTGATACAGTCACAGTAGTGATGAGAATTGTATCAGTTAGCACTGGAAAGGTGTTATTGAGTATTGCAACAGAAAAAACTATTGCAAGTTCAAGGTCTGGAGCAGACGTATTTAAGTTCTTAGATATGGGAACTAAATTGATAGAGTCGGAGACAGGTTACTCTGTTAACGAGCCAGTAAATTATGCTGTAAGGGCGGCAATTGAAGCAGGTGTAGTGCAACTGGTATATGAAGGTGAAAAGGAAGGACTTTGGAAGTTTAAAGAGGTCAGTACAAAATACAAAGGCGAGGTGCCTAAGCTGAGACCATTACCATTAAAAGATGCATTGGAAAAATGGCCTAAAGCTAGATTGTACTGTAGCGAGAAAGATTTATGTTGGCCTATAGAAGCTGAAGAAAAAATAATAACAAATACAACGAGGGACAACAATGACAAGAAAGTACATTTCAAATAGCTTAACAGCATTAGTACTACTAATCTTTAGTGTGGCTCCTGCTTTGGCTAACGACATATACATTGAGCAAGTGGGTGATACATTAGATTTAGATATTGTGCAAGACGGAGCAAATAACGTAATCGGTACATCAACAACAGACGTAAACTTAGATGGTGACTCGATGACATTTGCTATAACACAAACAGGTAGCTTAAACACAATCGTAGCAGATATCCAAGGTGACACTTATACTGGTACATGGGTGTTTACAGGAGATAGTAACACAGTGGATTTAAGTTGTGATAGTACAAGTGGAACCAATTGTGAAAACATAACTTTAAATATTACAGCAACAGGTGATTCAAACGCATTTACATTTGACATTGGCGATACAGCTGATGCAGATGGATCTACAATTGGATTCACAATCACTGGAGACGGAAACGTTATTAACTCAAACGTTGACGGCAAAAGTGCATTGGTTGCGGTTACTGTAAACAATAGTTCAAGCACAGCAAGTGGCGGTGCGGCTAGTGGAAACAATTTAACATCAAGTGGTGCAGGTAATGTAGTTGATATTAACATAAGTGGTGACGGCGACAGTGCAGGACACACAGTTAAAATTGATGCTACAGGCGGTGCAAGTAGTTATACAGTTACACAAAGTGGAGTCAACGATAATATGGTTGACGCTGATTTTGCTGGTGATGATCAAGACGTTGATATAACACAAAGCGACTAAGGAATGACAATGGCGCCGAACAAGTATACATGGTTTCTGCTCCTAGGTTTGATAGTAATAGCTATTATAGCTAGACCTGCATATGGTAATGTAGGAGAGATCGGACAGATCAAAGGATCAGGTGTACTTGAAAGAGACGGCGATGTTGTTATTGAAGGAGACGCAGGTGTTGGTGTTCAAAGCATGGACTCTGCTGTTACAGCAAACGGTACTATGCGTATTGACTTTGTTGACGAAACAAGAGTTGAACTTACAGAACAATCAAGACTAGTAATTGACGAGTTTGTATACGACCCAGCAAACGATGTAGGGTCACTTTCCCTCAAAGCAAGTTTAGGCACAGTGCGTTATGCAAGTGGCCAAATTGCAAAAAAATACAAACAGAATGTAAAGATAAGAACACCTAGTGCTACTATTGGTGTTCGTGGTACAGACTTCGTAATGGTCGTAGATGAAGTGGGCGGGTCAATGATTACACTATTGCCTAGTTGTGATACAGCAGGCATGTGCTACGTAGGAGAAATTACTGTAGAAACAGATGCTGGTATGGTTATTATGAATCAAGCGTTCCAGGCAACAGCAACAGTACATGGTATGCGTAAGCCAACACCGCCAGTACTGTTAGATCTAAGCGAAGACCAAATCAACAACCTATTACTATTGCGTAAGCGTACACCTATTGATGAATACTCAGAAGCAGAAATGCAAAGACGTAGAAAACTAGCAGACTTCTTAGGTGTTGACTTTTTAGAGTTTGACGGCTTAGAAGGCGATGCACTCAAAGATAGCATTGAAGGTATTTGGAAAACAGCACTAGACGAAACTGATTACATGTTAGCTGACATGCTACATGACATGCTAGACAAACTTAATGAAGCACTAGCGGCATTGTTCCAAGATGAATTAAAAAGACAAAACGCAAGACTATTATCAAATGTTCCTAAGGTAGGGTTTGATCCTAAAACACAAATTAGATTAGACAAAATAGAACCGCACTGGGTATGGCAACGTGAAGACTTTGAACAAGGCGGTTTTATTAGATTAAGATTAAATACTAGACACGATTACACACTAGATATTGAACAAGGAGATTTCTTCCTATATGACTATAGATTGGGTAGCGAAGGCACTAATAGTATTACTATTATTCAGTCCAACAACTAGTTGGGCAAATGATGCCTTAATATATTACAGCACAGGTGGAACAAACACAAGTTCACACTACAATCATTTAAAAAGTGAACTTGAAGATTTAGGTTTTACTGTGACAGGAAGTACAAGTGGCACAGTAAGTTCAAATGATCTATCAGGCAAAGAACTTGTAATTGATATAGCAGGAACTTCAAACTGTGGCAGTACGTGTAAAACAAACTATGAAAGTTTTATAGGCAACGGAGGACACGTAGTCATTCTTGCACCCAACGGAGCAACCAATAGAATAGGTAGCATTGAATCGTTGGTTGAAAGTAAATTAAGTGTAGGAAGTATGTATATAGCAGGTAGTTGTAATACCTGTTGGGGTTCATATGCGGTAGGCGATTATGCTTCAAGCACATCAAGTGAAAACACATTGCCAGGACCAGACAAACTGTTTACAGCAAGTGGCGGTACAGCAATGGCAAAAAATAGTACAGGCAGTAGTTGGAACACTTGGTATAATTGGGAGTATGGTAGTAATGGTGGATCAATTACAGTTTCATTTGGTTATGGACAATTACTATCAACACATCAATATAGTAATAACATGGTAGACTTCCTAACTCGTGCAATGACAGAAGCAGGATTAGTTGCAACAACGACAACATATACTTCAAGTATAAGCAATGCACAAACTAATCAGATCTCAACAGCCAGAGGTGTAACACACAGTGGCAACGGTGTATACATTGAACAAATAGGAGACAGCAATACACTTACTATCGTACAAGACGGCGATGACAATCTTATTGCAGGTAACGGCAGTTTAGCAAAAGCAGAGATAGTTGGAGATAATAACAACACTACACTCAAACAAAAAGGTGAAAACAATGTTATATTGTTTGGGATTACTGGCAACTCTAATACAACAACAGTTGACCAAGGAGTTACAACAGGTGCAGATGATAATAGAGTTGAGTTTGATATTGACGGTGACTCTAATATATTAAGTATTACACAAAATCATAATAATACTGTAGGTAACAACGGACACTATATTGCAGTAGATATAGATGGAGATATTAATAATGTTAATACCAGCCAGTTAAATGACAGTGATAAAAAAGCATTTATTTCTGTACAAGGTGATGACAACGATATAGATGTTAACCAATGGGGATCAGGATCTCACTATACAGAAATAGCAGTAGGTAACGATCAAACAGTTGACATAACACAAGACGGAAGTGGCAATCACAATGCTAGTATCTCAATGTCAGGTTATGACTCAGGACTTGATCTTACACAAGATAGTTCAACAGGACAAGTATATTCAATAAATCAAAATTGTGTAAACGCAAATGGTTGTGGCACAACTACTATTACCCAAAACTAAATATTAGTGATGAACGAATATCACTATAAAAACTTCTACTTCAAAAATTTAAACAGCCGTAGCGTATTATACAAGGACGGTTGGATACTGTTTATGGGCAACAGTTGGAGCGGTATATTACAGTTCTTAGAAGCAACAGACAACGCACCTGAAGTTCGAGCAATGTTCAAACAACAACTAGAACAGCGTGAAATAATAAAATCTTCACACCTCACAAAGTAACATAAATACAGTATGACGAAGTATATTACACATTGGACTGTGGCGTTTGTCACAGCGTTCATTATGATAGGTCTGCATTACACAGATGGTCAATTAGTGCAGACTGCTCGCCTTAAGCAATTCGACTTACTTCAACAAACTGATAAGGCAACATTATCCCAGGACGTCGGCATCGTGACCATTGACGAAGCCGCCATTGAAAAGTACGGGCAATGGCCCTGGAAGCGTGATATAATTGCAGATATAATCTGGAAACTTCGCGAAGCAGGTGCTGGTATCATCGTAATTCCTGTTATCATGTCTGAGACAGATAGACTAGGTGGTGATATTCAATTAGCTGAAGCACTTGCGGGTAACGGTGTTGTAATAGCACAAGTAGGAAGTACCCAAGCCAATCGTAATGCGGTCCCTCGAGGCATTGCGAAAATTGGTGATCCTGTGCCATATATGTTTGAATGGCCAGGAATGTTAGGACCAATCCAATTGCTAGGAGATAATGCTGACGGTGTGGGCGTGTTGAACACTAACCCAGAAATCGACGGTGTTGTAAGACGAGTACCACTCCTAATGCGTGTCGGCGAAGACACGTATCCCGCTTTAGCAATTGAAGTTATTCGTGTAGCAACAGGAAACCCTAGTTACCAAGTTAAAGAAGCTGGTGGTGGAATAGAAGCAGTACGAGTTCCTGGTTACCCAATTATAAAAACAGATCCTAATGCACAGATATGGTTGAGATGGAATAAACAATTTGAAACTATTAGTGCGGCCTCAGATGATTATAGATCGTTTGAAGGGAAGACTGTTATTATAGGAGTAACCGCAGAAGGCATAGGTGGTTTAATCGCTAGTCCGACTGGACCACAACACAACTATATACCGGCCGCAGTAACACTTCAAACTGTGATAGATGGCGATCAAATTGAGCGTCCCTATTGGGCATTCTTAGCAGAGCTTATCACAACCGGACTACTAGGCATAGCACTGGTGTGCGTTGGAAGGTTTGCCCCTTACTGGTTGGCTGGAGGAATATTAGTTGCGTTTGTGGGAGGACTCACCTATAGTGTACATTATGCATGGGTTAATTATTTGTACTTGTTAGATGGTACAATGCCTATGGTAACTGTATTTGTAGTAGGCTTACATGCAATCTTTAATAGATTTGTAAGTGAGTATGCACAGAAACAAGCAATCAAAAAACAGTTTGCAGGATATGCATCACCAACAGTAGTACGTATGCTACAAGAGAATCCTGCACTTATAAAAGATGGTATGAAGAAAGAAGTTTCAATTTGTTTCTCAGACCTAAGAGGCTTTACACCATTAGGTGAATCATTTGGTGATGATGTAAAAGGTCTAACAAAAATTATGAATGGTTACATGGATGCCATCACACAACCTATACTTGACGCAGACGGTATGGTTATTAAGTACATTGGCGATGCAAGTATGCACGTACACAATGCACCAATTGAAGATCCGCAACATCCAAAGACAGCAGTACAATGCGGATTGGATATGTTAAAAGCAGTGGAGATATTTAATGATAAGATTACCAAAGAAGGAAGACCCCCAGTGGGTATGGGGGCTGGTATTAATACTGGGCTTGGCTATCTTGGCGAGATGGGTTCAACAGCCCGACACAGTTATGACGTCCTTGGAGACTCAGTCAGTACAGCCGCTCGTATTGAAAGCAAGTGTAAAGAATACGGATGTGTATTACTTGTTGGAGATGCGACATACCAACGTACTAAAACCGACTTTTTCTATTTAAAAATCGACGATTTAGCAGTTAAAGGTAAAACTGTAGGTATTACAATATGGACAGTGTTAGATAATAGACGCCCTGCTTGGCGTACAGCACAACGTAAGCATGAAGAAATGCACAAAGCATATCTAGCACAAGACTTTGACAAAGCAATAGAATTATGTAATACACTACACAGCCACTTTGATGGCAAAATGAGTGCATACTATGACATGTGGATTGAACGTTGTGAATTCCAGAAAACACAAGACCTTCCTAAAGACTGGTCCGGTGTGTTTATTGCTACTTCGAAGTAAGTAAGTACGCTTTCCAATAAGCATTACGCTCGTTAGTACTAAGTCTCTTTGCTTCGTGTTCCTTTAGTTTTGCTATGTAGTGTTCCATTGGAATCTTTACATTTGCAGTTTGTGCATACATCATTCACACACTCCTTGCAGTCTGGTTGGTAACAGTGACATCTATGTCCGCAACTCTCACAGTAGCGAACTGGCCCTATCAATCTTTTGTACCCGTTGTATTAAATGGGTCGTTTGTTATGTCTGTATATTTTGAAACTATTTCTTCTAGTTCAGCTCTACGTTTTTTATCTAGTTTGGCTTCGTTTTCTAATACCATGCTTAACTTTGTGTTTAAGCGAATAATATCATTATCTAACATACGCACACGGTCAACTAATTTAATTAGTGTACCCATAGTTTGACCTATAACAGGATCAATAACTTCTGTAACCCATTTCCAAATAAAGTAAATGAAGTAACCAAGACCTAGAGCGGCAACTACTGGAAATCCTAAGTCTTTAATTACGTTTGTTAGTTCTGACTCCATAGATTATGCTGGTTCCTTTTTCTTTGCTTCGTGTTTGATTATCATTGATGATAATTCGTCTGACTTAACTAGCCAGCCGCTTTCATTAACAATAAACACATCGCCTGGCTTATACAAGCCTTTGTCCATTACTTCTGTTGGAGTGTCACCTTCGACTTTAAAGCCTCTTCCTGGTGCTTGGTTAATTGTGTAATCTAACCACATCATTTTAGTTTCTCCTTTAATCTCGTCTTGCGTCATCCTTGCCTTCGTTAGCGGCAATTCTGTCTACGTTTGGTTTAATATGTAATGCGTGACTCAGTAGTGCATCAATCTTAACTAAGTCGTTGTTCATAGTTTGAACACGATTGTCAAGAGATCCAATAATTCCTTTGAGTGTAGTCACAGAGTCAGTAACACCTGCTAGGATAAATTTAAGTGTTAAAAATACAAAGCCGCCAGCACCAAGTGCCCCTGCGATTGGGAATCCTAAATCTTTTGCTATTGTTAAAAAATCCATATTTACTTTGCCCTCTATACTTCGTTGACCCTAATTATATTTAGCCATGTTTGCAATGCAATTATTATGCAATTTATAAATATTTGAGTAAGAAAATATAGGTTGACTTTTGCACCTATAGGTGTTAATATTACACTAATACTAACAATGGAGATTAAAGACTATGATTGAAGGTTTTAAGTTACCGCATGTAACATTTAAAACAAGAGTCCGCGATGGTGAAGATTATCGTTGGGAAGATAAAACAACAGAAGATTACTTCAAAGGCAAGCGAGTAGTATTATTCAGCCTACCGGGTGCCTTTACACCTACGTGTAGTGAATACCAACTACCAGGGTTTGAAGAAAGCTACGATAACATTCGTAATAATGATATTGACGAAGTTTATTGTATGAGTGTTAACGATGCATTTGTAATGAACGCTTGGTCAAAAGACCAGGGTATCAAACACGTAAAAGTTATTCCAGACGGTAGTGGTAATATGACACGTTTCTTAGGAATGCTTATTGGTAAAAACCATCTAGGCTTTGGGTTACGTAGTTGGCGTTTTATGTGTATTGTCAATGACGGCGTAGTTGAGCAATGGTGGCAAGAACCTGGCATCAACAACGAAGGTGCTGATGATGATCCGTATGAGCAATCAACTCCAAAGAATTGTTTAGACTACCTCAAAGGTAATCACTAATGAGCGGACAACGGCGATGGCTTAGAGTATGGGCTAGAACCGTTGGCATGCCAGTTGGCATTGATGACAACGATAAGCCAGAGTTCCTTCCTATTACACAATCAGATGTAAAGAAGGCACTGGCCTTTCGTACCTTTTGGATTGTGTTGCATGTTACTACTTGTCTTATGATTATAGCAGGTAATTCTAAAACTATAGGATGGTGGTAATGGACATAGACGAAAAAGAAATTGCAAGAATCTTTTATATGGTTAAAGGACATTTAGTAGAATTTGAAACTATGAAAGATTCTTATAACGGTTACTTTAAAAGACTATGGGGTAATCATGAAAGATCTCAATATGCGTTAGAAGGATTTGAAGAAGCATATGAAAAATGGAAACAAACCAATTGAGATTTTTTCTATCCCAGTGTGAATATAAATGGAACCACGCCCGCATGGAAATGGAAGACATATGGGTAAGGCGCGAACTAGGCGACGAACTATTCCTACAATGCAATCAACCAGGATTTGATTTAGTCTATGTTAGAAGTGACAGTCAAATACTACCTGGAGCTACATACTGTCGTTGTGATATATATGTAGATGTAGAAGACTCAAAACAAGCAACTTTATTTGCACTTAAATATAACAAAGCACTACTAGTGAAAAGAGGACAACGTGATAACGAGTATTGGTAAAGACAAAGTAAAAATTATTTTAAAGGACGATCCTGTACGTCCACACTTAACATCTGACTTTAGGTTAGATGCAGACAGAGAAGTATATGCATTATATGAAAGTAAGTATGCAGTAGAACATTATCCAGATGATGATATACGTGCAATTATATGTGTAGCCTATACTAATGAAGTTCCTAAGGACGAATATGAGCTAGATTTGTATAGTCAACAAGCATGTCAAGACGGACAAAAAGGCGACATTGCAGTGTTTTATACTGTATGGAGTTACTCAAAAGGTGCTGGCCGTGAGATAGTATTTGATGTTGCTCGTGAGCTAAAACGTGTCAAAAAAGCCAAAAGATTCGTAACTTTGAGCCCTTTAACTGAGATGGCAGAGCGTTTTCATCTACGCAACGGCGCTAAACTAGTCGCAAAGCACGATTCTTGCCAAAACTTTGAGTATATGTTATAGCCAAAAAACTTGACATTTGTCGTAAATAGTAGTATAATAATAAGATACTAACAGAGGAACGATAGATGCAGATTAACTTTACAGGCGGCTCGAAGTCTCAACGCAAGCATACTGAAAAGATTTTACGTTTCTGTAAATCTAAACTAATGCCACGTATGCATAGTCTTGAACTTAATATAAGACTTCGTGACTTTGGCAAAGACGAGAGCTATGGTTATTGCATACCTACTGACTATGCAGATGCGGCTCGTCCAAGAGAATTTGATATAGATATTAATAAGAAAATCAAATTACGTAGACTATTAGAAACTGTAGCACATGAATTTGTACACGTAAAGCAATTTGCACGTGGAGAACTTTACGAAAGCGGGCGTACTAACAAGCATCGCTGGAAAGGTAAGTGGTTACCTAAAGAACCTACTTACTGGGATCAACCTTGGGAAATAGAAGCACACGGACGTGAAATAGGATTGTTTATACGTTACTGTGAAGCAGAAGGACTTGCAAAAAAACATTGGGTTTTGGAAGATTAATACTTGACAAGTGTATTAGTAGATGCTATAATATACAAGTAAAATTAATTAAAGGCTTAAAATGTTGACACAAGTTAAAGACGGATACGTAAAGAATGAAAACGTTTTACCATTGAAGACAGTACCTATACAAGATGCACTTGCTATTGCAGTAGCGGCACAACGTATTAATGGTAATTATATCAAAGATACTAGACGCTTTTCAGAACCAGAAAACAAAACACAGTTTAGTAACAAAGAGATTGTTAGATTCTTCTTTGATTTTCATGCGCCAACCGATTATGTAAAGCCTACACTAACAGCACAAGACTACGAAGAAGTAGCAGAAATACATAAATGGATGAAACGTTATGTAATGTTAGGACTTGCTGACCTAGATAATTTCAAACGTGATATAATTAACGCAGTAGCAGAAAACAATGTACCTGTTACTAGACTAGGACTTATTGCATTTGTACCAGAGTTTGTAAAACGTGACAAACACGAAACAGGACTTACAAAAGAAATCCGTATTGAGTATCGTGACAGCCAATACCTAGGCAAAGAAAAAGATATTGTTGAAGGTGTTATAAAGATTCTCGACAAGCGTTACAGCGAACATTGGGAGAGCTATAACTACACAGCAGTTATAGATGGAAACTTAGTGAGCTTTATGAATAAGTTTCCATATGACGTAGGCCGTATGCTACGTGTAAAAGGCAAAGTAAAAGCTCAAACAAAAAACAAATTGTTTAGTGCAAACGAAACTAGACTTAACTACGTTAAACTTTATAAGGTGTAAAATGGAAGTATTTGAAAACAAATGCATGGTAACATGTACAAACAACGATAAGATTGTAGAAGCAGAAGTAGATAACTTTAGAACTAAAGAGTCTATGAATGTGTTTATGGCTACTAATAAAATCCATATGAAATATAACGGAAGAGTGTATGTAGGTAATGCGTTTGGATACGAATTTACTACACCAGGACCAGAATCATATAATGTAAAGGAAGGACGATAATGAACGAAAAATACGATGGCCCACTTGTAAGTGCTTTTCAAACTGAACCTACAGGTGTTGTTAAACAAGAACTAATTACATATCGAATCAAAGACGGTATGCTACGTAAAGAAATAACATCACGTAAATTTAATAAAGATCAAACTGACTGGCACGACTCGCAATCAGTTGATCCGTTAATGGAGTGGAAAGATGCCTAATTTAGTACCAGTTGTTGTTGAAAAAGAATCTAAAGGTGAACGTAGTTATGACATTTATAGTCGACTACTAAAGGACCGTATTATAATTATGGACACTGATGTTAATTCAATGTCAGCAAGTCTAATTGTATCACAATTATTATTCTTAGAATCACAAGCACCAGGTAAGCCTATTAGTTTTTATATTAATAGTCCAGGCGGTGTTATCAGTGACGGTCTAAGCATTTACGATACAATGCAATTTATTAAGTCACCAGTACATACTATTGTAATGGGTCAAGCATGTTCAATGGGTAGTTTCCTAGCACAGGCAGGAGAAGCAGGACATAGAATGATGTTACCACACGCAAGGCACATGATTCATCAGCCTAGTGGCGGAGCAAGAGGTATGGCTAGTGATATTGAAATCTCATACAAAGAGATTATGCACTATAAAGAAATGCTTACTAATTTGTATGTAAAGCACAACACTAAAGGTAAAACATTTGAGGACTTTACTAGAGACATGGATAGAGATACATTTATGTCTGCACAGCAAGCTCTTGAGTACGGACTTATTGATCGCATTGTGGAGAAAATGTAATGGCTGAACCAGTAGACGTAAGTAAGAAACATTTTTATATTAGTCTTGTAAAAAGTGCAGTACGTATTGCAGGTTGTGTAGTTGCATTAGTTACATATAGTTGGGGCTGGTTAGCCGTAGGATTTCTTGTTGCAGAAATACTTGGTATTGTAGAGGAGTTATAGTTCCATGAGCATGGGTAAACAAATTTTCATTGTACTGTTTATGTTAGCAACTGTCCTAACAGTAATTTATACTAACTGTTCTCAGTGTCAATTTTACAGTACACAGCAATAATAAAAAGTGGAGAATAATATGGTAGATACAACTGTAGAAGAAACAGTAGCAAGTTTAAAAGGCATCCCAACAAGAGATGCACTTATGGAGTTGTTAAAGAAAGAAGTAGCAGTAGTTACATTTAAAAAATTAAATGGTGATGAACGCAAAATGCCTTGTACACTTATTGCAGACTTTCTTCCTCCAGCTAAAAAAGATGATGCAATCACCCAAAAGAAAGTTCGAGAGATATCGGACAAAGTCTGTGCAGTGTGGGCAGTTGAATCAAAAGGCTTTCGTAGTTTTAGATACGACCGAGTAACTAACATTGAAGTTATTGCTAAAGAAGATTACAAAGTAAGGTTAGGTGAGTTTTGGAAGGAAAATTAAAAGACTTTAGCGGAAACCTTATCCGAGTCAAGTACTTAGAAGATGAAGTTAAATATGCACAGAGTCAGTTACAAGAACATGACACAGGACATATACATACCGCAATTGGTTGGATGAAAGATAGAATTAAACAATTAAAAGGAGACAATGATGAATAAATTTATTACAGCAGGAATTTTTACTTTGATGTCTACATCAGCAATAGCTGAAACTGTAACAGATCAATATAAAATAGTTATTGAGCAAACACCTTACAGAGTTGAAGTGTGTAAAGATGTAACTGTTCAAGGATCTAATGCAGGAGAAGGTGCCTTGGGCGGAATGATTATTGGCGGTGTACTAGGTAAAGTACTAGGTGGTAATGATAAAGGTGCCGCGGCAGGTGCAATACTTGGAGGAGTTATTGGTGCAGATAAAGCACAAAAGAAACCAAGTGGTACACGTCGAGAGTGTCAAATTGAAACTAGATATGAAGAATCACAGCGTGAAGTTTATAGTCATTCGGTTGTAACTTTTATGTATAACGGTAAACAACAAAGACTAAAGTTTACAAAATAAATAACAAACTGGAAGATTGCCTGAGTGGTTTAAAGGAGCGGTTTACTAAACCGTCGTAGGGGTGACTCTACCGTGGGTTCGAATCCTACATCTTCCGCCAATGCCGGCATAGCTCAGTTGGTAGAGCAACTGATTTGTAATCAGTAGGTCCGCGGTTCGAGTCCGTGTGCCGGCACCAGTTTAACTGGTAATGGAACGTAGCATAATGGTAATGCCCTTGTTTTTGGTACAAGTGATTATAGGTTCGAGTCCTATCGTTCCAGCCAAGTAAGATATGGTCCCATCGTCTATCGGTTAGGACATCAGGTTTTCATCCTGAAAAGAGGGGTTCGATTCCCCTTGGGACTACCAACTAATGGTCATAAATAAATGTAGTATAACTACAGAGACTATTATATGGCCTACTCAGAAAAAGTAATGGACCATTACGAAAACCCCCGCAACGTTGGAAAGTTTGATCCTAGTAAAGATAACATCGGAACAGGAATGGTAGGAGCACCTGCCTGCGGTGATGTTATGCGTCTACAGATAGAAGTAGAAGATAACGTTATTGTAGATGCTAAATTCAAAACTTACGGTTGCGGTAGTGCAATAGCAAGTTCAAGTTTAGTAACTGAAATGGTAAAAGGAATGACACTAGACGAAGCATCAGCAGTTAAGAATATGGACATTGTAGAAGAACTTGCACTACCGCCAGTTAAGATACATTGCAGTGTACTTGCCGAAGATGCAATCAAATCAGCAATAAAAGACTACCAATCTAGAGCTAAATAATATTACGTTCAGGCAATAAGCCCGGAAGTAGCACTAAGCGAAGGAACGCACTTAACTGTAAAAGGGAGAGTGTTATGAATCACAAAGACTTCGAACTAGCTCGTAAGAAAAGAAAAACAGAACTAGCACATAAAGCAATAATACGCAAAATGGCTGAGAATCGTTTGTCTAGACCAAGAGCTGAAAAGAACATACTAAGTTCAGATCCAAGATTACAAAAAATCTAAAAGATAGGTAAGCTAAATACTTTTACAATGTTCAATGCGGTAAAAGAAATCATATGGCATTTAACCTGCACTCAATGTAAGGGCTGGTTTACATTCGCTACTATGGAAGACAAGTATTGCATTGAACGAACAACATTTCATTGTCCACACTGCGGAAAAAAAGGTAGAGCAGACAAAAAAGATGTTGACAAACTAAAATAAAGAGTGTATATTAAATACATAATAAGAAATAAGGAATACTAACATGTCACAGACTAATACAACATATATTACTTGTTGGCCACCATCCGGGGGTATGTCTTGACATGACTTTGTAAAAAAAGTTATTTCAGTAAGCCCCTAGTAATTAATTTTATTAGGGGCTTTTTTTATGGGTGTGGTGTAATGGTAACACAACTGATTCCAAACCAGTTAATGGGGGTTCGATTCCCTCCACCTATGCCAATTTTATTGTCCAAAAGAGGTTGACATTTGTATATACTGATGCTATTATAGTAACATAATTAATTAATGAGGCACACATGAGAACGCAACCACAGGCTATTATAGAAAAGTTAGAAGCAGATAATTCACGTCTTGCTAAGGAACAAGTAATACTAGAAGCAATGGAAGAAGGACTAGATGAGTTCTTTGAAGGTGTACGTATGGCTCTTGATCCACTTGTTACATTTGGTGTGAAGCAAGTACCTGAACGTACAGATGTGCTTACAGGACAAGGATTAGATTGGGATACATTTAAAGTCCTTGCTAACCAACTTATTAATAGAGAACTTACAGGTCATGCGGCACGTGATGCTATCATATTAGCAATGGGTGTTGCTACTACTGAACAGTGGAATGGATTTTATAGACGTATCTTAATCAAAGACCTACGTTGTGGTTGTAGTGAAAAGACTGTAAACAAGATTGCTAAAAAGTTTCCACAGTATGCAATTCCTACATTTACTTGTTCACTTGCACACGACTCAGCTAACCATGAAAAGAAGATGGTAGGCAAAAAACAAATTGAAGTTAAACTAGACGGTGTTCGTGTACTAGCAGTATGCAAAGGTGGTAAGGTAGAATTGTTCTCACGTAATGGAAAACAGTTTCATAACTTTCCGCACATCATCGCAGAGATTGAAGCAGTACTTGCCGCAAAGCCTAGTCCATATGATTGTGTACTTGACGGCGAAGTAATGAGCAAAGACTTCCAAGACCTTATGAAGCAAGTACATAGAAAAGATGGTAAAGCCGCAACTGATAGTGTACTACACTTGTTTGACTTTATTCCATTGAAAGACTTTTTAGAAGGTGGTTGGGATAAACCACAAACATATCGTAGTAACTTAGTCAAGTATTGGGTACTGGAGAATCAAGACCTCTTAGAGCACGTTACAGCGTGTGAATGGGAAGAGGTAGACTTGAGTACTGATGAAGGCAATAGACGCTTTGTAGAGCTTAATAAGACGGCTGTAGACGGTGGCTATGAAGGGGTTATGATAAAAGACATTGATGCACCCTACGAATGTAAACGTACACATGCTTGGCTCAAAGCAAAACCTTTTATTGAAATTACACTAACCGTCGTTGACGTTGAGGAAGGCACAGGACGTAACGAAGGAAGACTAGGTGCCGTAATAGTAGAAGGAGAAGACGATGGATACAATTATCGCCTTAACTGTGGGAGCGGTTTCACTGACGCTCAACGTGATGAGTACTGGACTGAACGTTCTAGTCTCATTGGTCAGTTAATTGAAATTAGAGCAGATGCTCGAACACAATCACAAGACAGTGACACTTACAGTTTGAGATTTCCACGATTCAAAACGTTTCGTGGATTTCAAGCTGGTGAGAAGATCTAATGTATAAGGTCACAGCATATTTTAAGAATCACAAAGTTACACAGACATTTCATGATCTGTATGACGCAATAGATTGGCGCGATGTCGCCGACGCACATTATCCAGTAAAGGTAACATTTAGAAAGGTTATATCAATGAGAGAATGGATTTATAATTGTTGGAATGTAGTAATGGATCATAATATGAATCCGTTGAGTAACATTCCAGACTTTAGCACACGGCATATGATCATGCAAGTACTTGCATGGATGTGGTGTATTGTATTTGCAATTATTGTAAGTAGTATGTGGGCAGGTGTAATTAGTATGATTATACACGCACTATTGCTAGGAGCGATTGCAGTAACAGTAGCAACATTTGAAACCGCAAAACGTAATCCAAGTGCGTTCCGTAGAGACAACGGAATTAACTCACGTGGTTATGGTGGCGAACATGAGTAATCCAAACGAACCATATCACAACAAAGGTGTAGGCATAGCGTTCTTCATCATTGCTTTTATGATGTTAGGTGTACCTATAATTATTGGAACATCAATGGGTTGGTTCAACCTATTTGGTATACTAGGATTATAAAATGTTTACTGTAGAAGAAAACTTTGACGAATCTGTTGTAACTGTAATGGATACAACAGGAAAGTTTGAAGATGTAAAAGCACACTTTGATGAAGAGGGTGTGTATCTTGTGCAGTACAACGAAACTATCGATGTTGACGAAATGTTATTATTAAGTAACGAAATGTGGGAAATGCTTATAGAAGCATATAATCGCACAGTAGGAACATACGTAGTTTCTGGAGGTGGAGAATAATATGTGGACTCTAGTATTTGTATACTTTTTTGAAGTAACACCTTTTGCAGAACTTGTTAGTGTTCATTCAACAATGACTGAATGCTTTCAAGCAAGAGATGTTCTTAGTGTAGAACATGGCAAAGGTAATGGTTACTTTGAAGCAGGACATCAAGCAATTTGTATTAACATGAACGAAAGTACTTAATGGATATCGAATTTATTTGTGGTGACAAAAGTGTCTTAACAAATTTTCCTATCGTACCTGCTAAAGATTGCTTGCCTGATTGGTATAGCAGTCTTAAAGCAAATGACGACAATGGTGTTCCAACCATTGCAGGCTGTTGGCCTGTGAGAGATATGGTAACTGCAGGTTACATTATACCTAATGTATATGAACAAGAAATTATAGCACAAACTAATCATGATACAGGCGAAGAAGAACTTGAAAGAGTATATCCTGTTGAACGCATTGGTGAGTTTATGGAAGTACAAAACAAGTTTACTTCTCCAAGTGCATTTCATTCAAACCAACAATGTCCTGTACACATACAAGGCAAAAAGAAATCTTTTATTAAAGTATCTGTGCCTTGGAAGATCAAAACTCCTCCAGGTTATAGTTGTTTGTTTGTACAACCGTTTTGGCATTTTGATCAAGAGTTTGTAATAATGCCTGCAATTATTGATACTGATGAATTTGATTTAAACAATCTTAATTTTCCTTGTTACCTAACTGATCCTGTAAAACTAATTAAGCCAGGCGAACCGTTGGTACAAGTAATACCTTTTAAAAGAGAAAATTGGAAGCATACACTCAAATATGAGGCTCCAACTACTAGAAGTAAAATGAACTTGTTCTTACATAATATGTACAAACGAGCATTTCATCAAAAAAAATATTTCCAATAATGCTTGACTTTTTGTTAAGTCGGCTATATACTGTTTATACACATTAGAGGAGTGGCACATGGCTAGAGTAAATAAGATCACAGGTAGAGCTGTTAAAAAGAAGGCTCCCCGTGGTGCACCACGTATTAAACGAGGCAATAAACTTACTGAACCTAGTTGGGACGGTTGGGAAGAATGGACTGGAGAGCAGTTTCACAAAGCCAGTCAACATGCACGAGCATGGTATTACGAGAATTATAAACCTGCAGACTTATATCCAGCAGTTTCAGGTTGGATGACTAAAGAAGGTTATACAAAAGAACAAATTAAAGCAGTTAGGGCCGCACCAACACATGCATTAAGCATTACAGGTAGCATTACTGCTAAACTATTAATGGCAGGAATGCCTGACTACAATAAGAAGCATGACGACTACTGGCAAACACTTGCTGGAACAATGGGCGATGTTGCTCCTGCTAGTGTATTCTTAAAGAAACGTATTGTAGAAGCAATATCACAAGGCGAATATCTACTTACACAAAAGAAAGAAGTAGAAGAAGAAAAAGCAAAAGTACATCAACCTACTATACAAGAACGTATACGTGAGCAAGTAAATATTCAATCAGAAGAAATTGAAGAATGGTTAGATGGGTGGATAACAGACCCAAAGTCATTTGACCCTAAAGGGTTTAATTTTAAACAACACTTTCAAAACTTTGGTGTAACACAAGCTCATGCACGTAGAATATCTAGTTTCTATGATGATGAAATATCAGAGTACACAGAACTATTGAACTATCCTAGTAAGGCTAAAATTGCAAAGATGGACGAACATGCACAAGACATGTTGGAACAACTCAAAGAAGCATATGCACATCTTAACAAAGATGATGTTAAAAAAATATTAGAAGCAATGGGCAATATACAAATGGCTTGCCAACTAGTAGTTGATACAAGTAAAGCAACACGTAAGACTAGAAAACGTAAGCCTAAGAGTGCTGAGAAACTAGTTGAGAAGTTAAAATATTGCAAAGTGGACAATAAGAACAGTCTTGCAAGTATTAATCCAATAGAAATTATCTATGCAAATGAGCTTTGGGTGTTTAATGTTAAGACACGTAAGATTGGTAAGTATGTTGCTAAGAACATAGATCCGCAAGGTATGCAACGTGAAGGTAGTGGACTTAGTGTAAAAGGTACTACTATTATTGGATTTAATGAAACAGAAAGTATTCAAAAGACAATGCGTAAGCCTGAAGAAAAACTTAAAGAGTTTAAAGAGGCAGGCAAGGTTAAACTACGTACATTCTTAGAAGATATCAATGCTGTAGACATTAAACTTAACGGTAGGATAAATGCGGATACAGTGCTTCTGAAGGTAAGTTGATAAATACTTACATGAGCCAGATAGATAATATAAGAGAAGGCCTCGCACGTCTAGCAACGACTGTTGAGACCATAGCAAACACACAAGCCGCAGAAATGCCACCCGCAACTGTAAACAGTATTAGCGGTAATGCAGTGCATGGCGGTAAAATTACACTACTTAGAAGTACAGGTATCAATGACAAAGCAACTAGAACTAGTTTGCTTGTAGAAGATGATTTGATTACTGTAGGTAGTATGGACGTTGATAGCCTAATAGGCGACATTGACGTAAGTGGAGCATTAAATGTGCAGGGAACTCTCACTGCTGGCAAACTACACGTTGAAGAACTAAGTTCAACACAAAAAGTTACACAAAATATTGACTTTACTGCTCAAGGCGGAACCATTGACATGATGGGTATGCAATGGAGACAAGACGGTGAAGCAACTAAACAAATTGTATGGCGTGGAGATAGATTCTACATTAGTAATACAATTGACCTACATAGAAATGCAGTAATTGAAATTGATAATATTCCTGTACTAAGTGCAGACAAGTTAGGTGTTACTGTTAAGCACAGTGAACTTGAAACTGTAGGAACATTAAACAGTCTACGTATAGCAGGCGATCTAAGTGTTGACGAATTTGTTACATACGATAGTGGAACAATGCGTTTTGCTATTGGTGCTGAAGCACCTAATGCACAATTAAGTGTAGCAAGTAACGAAGCAGAGTTTGTAGTTGATCCTGAGTTTGATCATATTAGAGTAGGTGCATATACTACAAGTAAAATGAGTCTAATTACAGACAACAAAGAACGTATTGTTATTAAAGAACAAGGCGGTGTTGAAGTAAAAGGCACACTAGGTATTAAAGTACAGTATCCAGGTGACGATGTAGATTTACAAGTAGCAGGCGCAATTAGATTTGCAGACAAAAGATTAGCAGTAGGTAACGAAATGCCTACTACAGGAAACAACAACCAAGGTGATATTGTATACGATACTAATCCACAAGCAGGAGGCTTTATGGGTTGGGTATGTGTAGAAAGTGGTGCACCTGGTACATGGAAACAATTTGGGAAGATAGAAGCATGACAGCATTAGTAAACATAAGTGCAGAGAACGTTCTTGCAATTAAAGAAGGTCTAAACAGTTTAGGTAATGCACTTCTATCAATCAATCAAATCGCTGGAGACGATACAACATCAAGACTTATTATTGATGGCGGCGGCACACTTAAAGTACAAGGATCTTCAAACACAGTATTTGAAGGTAATGTAGGAATTGGTGTTTCAGCAGTATCAAATGGCGTAGCATTAGAAACTAACGGACCTGTTAAGTTTCAAAACAAAAAGATGGAAGTTGGTGACGGTATCCCAACTATTGGTCTTTACAATCAAGGTGATATTGTATGGCATGATGCACCTACCCCAGGCGGCAACTTAGGTTGGATTTGTGTTAGAACTGGTACTCCAGGTGAGTGGAGATCTTTTGGTGCAATATCAGGTTAAGTTCCAATTTAATCAACCCTTAGAAAGTATTAAATAGTATGCGTTATGACACTAAAGTCATGAGTAACACGGAGTTCGCCACGAGCCTCCGATAACAAAAGGCAGAATGAAGATTATGGAATTAAACGAAAAACAAATAGAAGCCCAAGTCGAGAGATGGGATACATTCGCAAGGATAGTCCCTACTATTTTTCTGGTGGTTGCCGGAATCTTAGTTGCTACAGGTGTAATTAATTTTGAACAAGCATTTTATGTAGGGTTAGGGCTATTTGCTGTAACAGCAGTAACGTGGTGGTTCTGGACAATTTACACGATAAGACAACTAGTAAAGACGCTAAATAGAGCTAGTAAGAACTTGTCTGAAGTACGAAGCGAATTTAAAGCAGTTTCTAGAGAAGTACAGGAACTTAGAAATGAACAGTAATAGAAAATTTATATTAAAAAAAGCAATACTAAATCTGATAAGCGGACTTAGTATGGTAACAATTATATCGTTAGGTATAATGTACATGAGCTTTGACAATGCATTTGTGTTTACAGATACAGAAATAAGCGTAACAAACAATCCAGTAACAGCAGACCAAGACATAGAGTTCTACATGGTAGGATCAAAGCGTTACGAATGCAACAGCACAGCCGCATATGGTGTAGCATACGCAACAGACGGCTCACACTCACATCAACTAAACACATTTACAAAACGCTATGTGCAAAACACAGCACCAGGCGAGCGAGTTGAAAATGGTTGGCATATGAAAGTGCCTGATGATATGGTACATGGTGGCGAGTATCGTGTTAGTATGACAGGCGAGTTTACATGTGTACACTTGATATTTAAAACACACAAAAAGCAAGAGTTCGATAACATCTATCTAAAAGTAGACCCCCGCTAAATAAATTTATGTTAGTAATTGGAAACGGATCTAGCCGTAGTAGTATACCTCTTGACAAAATATATCAAGAAAAAATAGGCTGTAATGCAATCTTTAGAGATCATTATGTACAGCATCTAGTATGTTGCGACAAGCGTATGGTTAAACAAGCACTAACACATCACAAAAATATATACACTAGGCAACGTTGGAACAAAGAATTAGGTGTATTAGCATTACCTAGTTTAATTGAAAAAGGTACACAAAGAATGGATGATCCCTTTCATTGGGGCAGTGGACCTTACGCATTACTTCTAGGTGCAACACTTGACAATAAAATTAATGTTATAGGATTTGATCTATATAGTACTAATAATAAAGTTAATAATATATACAAAGGCACAGAAGGATACAGTAGTGCTAACTCACATGCCGTTGATCACAGTTATTGGATATATCAAATAGCCAAAGTGTTCGAATGGTTTCCAAAGACAACATTTAGAATATACAATACAGCTGATTGGCAACTGCCAAAAGAGTGGAAATTGGATAATGTTTCACTTGACACGCTAAACAATTTGTAGTATAATAAGTACATTAACACAGAGGACTTTATGCGTCGACCCTCTTTAAATACTCCGCCGTTATACTTATAGGAGAACATAATGGGAAAACATTATAGCACAAAACATTACGGACACAACATTGGGTTGAGTGCCGTCTTTAGACAACCAAACGCAGGTCATTCACACTGTCATTTGTTACATGGTTACAGTCTAGCATTTACATTTACTTTTGGATGTGATGAATTAGATAACAAGAACTGGGCAGTAGACTTTGGTGGACTAAAACAAATCAAAGCATGGCTTGAAGATAACTTTGATCATAAAGTAGCAGTTGACAAAAAAGATCCGCACATGGATGTAATGGAGCAACTTGAAGCACTTGACCTTGCAGAGATTAGAGTCTTTGATGGTGTTGGTGCAGAGAAGTTTGCAGAACATGCTTTTAACTTTGCAGACAAACTAATTAGAGAACAAAGTGATAACCGTTGTTATGTTGTAAGAGTTGAATGTGCAGAACACGGCGCTAACTCGGCAATATACGAGGCATAAAATTGGCCAAGGTTGATAAAAGTCAGTACACTAAAGCACAATGGAATATTGTTCGTGCGGCTAGGAGAGCTGAAAAAGATCAACGACGAGCTGAGAAAGCACAAGAAAAATTAGCAAAAAGCAGTCCCCCGGTTGAGGCCGTAATACCTCCGCAAGAGCCAACGGTAAGCTCTACTATCGAAGTACATAATCAAGATACTAAAAATTATGTAGTTTGTTTAAAACATGGCAGTAAGTACTCATCAGAGTATGTCAATAAACTTCACAACATGTGCAAAAGACATTTAACAGTGCCTTTTGAATTTGTTTGCTTTACAGACGACCTACGTGGTATTGATGCAAATATCAAAACCATTACACTAAAGGAGATTGGTGTGTCAGGTTGGTGGTACAAGCCTATGTTCTTTGACAAGAATTTTCCTCTTGATGGTACTTTACTGTACATGGATTTAGATATTGTTATTAATGCAAATATTGATAAGTTGTTTACACATCAACCTGATAAGTTTTGTATTATACGTGACTTCAATCGTTCATTACGATCTGATTGGAGCAGAATGAACAGCAGTATCTTTAGACTAAAATCATGTTCAATGGGATATGTATTTGACAACTTCATGAAAGATCATGCAATGAATATGCGTAGATTCCACGGAGACCAAGATTGGATTTTTGCTGAAGTAGGACCTAATAGAAAGGACTGGGCATTTTGGCCAGACGAATGGATTCTAAGTTACAAATGGGAAATGCGTGATAGAAACGATTTAGTTAAATTACACAATCAACCTCGTAACTTTAGAGAAAAGAAAGATCCTAAAGTACTACCAAAGACATGTGTAGCAGTATTCCATGGTGAACCACACCCACACCAATGCGAAGATAATTGGGTAAAGGAGAATTGGAAATGATGTTTGTATTTGATGTAGACGGCACACTTACTCCAAGCCGTAGAGAAATTAATAATGTTTTTAAATGGTGGTTCCAAGAAAATATACAGAACTACTGTTTTGTAACAGGAAGTGATAGAGATAAAACTATCGAACAAGTTGGTTTAGATATGTTTGTTGGTGCAAAGTATAGTTTTAATTGTAATGGGAATGATGTAAATTTTTATGGCAGGCAGACGCATACTAATGACTGGACGTTACCTGTAACAGCAAGAAATTGGTTAGAAGAAAAATTAGAACAAAGTGACTTTAATTTACGTACAGGTAAACATATTGAAGAACGTCCTGGCATGATAAACTTTAGTGTTGTAGGACGTAATGCAACAATGGATGAACGTAAACAGTATGTTGATTGGGATGAAAACAATTTAGAACGTCTACACATTGTAGCACAGTTTAACTTCCGCTTCCCTGAGCTTGTTGCTATGGCAGGTGGTGAAACAGGAATTGATATTGGTCCAAAAGGATCAGATAAAAGTCAAGTAATTAAGTTTATAGATGACGAAGAACTTGTGTTCTTTGGTGATCGTATGGATCCTGCAGGAAACGACTATCCTTTGAAGAAAATAATACTTGACAACGATATGGGAACATGCTATAATGTAAAGGATTATAACGAAACTTGGGACATATTAAAAACGTATGTATAACAGAAAATGGTAACTTATGGATCTTAAATTTACAACAGCAGGAGACTATGTGAAATCACAACAGCAACGTATCGGCTTTGCTTGCAAGTATATGCATCCAGACCAAGAACAAAAAAAGAAACTACTAGAAGAAATTCAACGACCACTAAATACACGTAGCACAACAGTACAGTGGCTTAACAGACAAACACGTGAAGTTGCCGAACAACGGTTGTGGGATATCATGGTTCACAATATACAATCGTATATGAATCTTATTACCTATGTAGGAGGATTACCAAATGAACTACGTATGCTTAGACTGGGTAGCGATGTGTTACCAGTATATACGCAAGCAGATTGGTCTTACTTTTGGCAGAAGCCCGATGTACGTGCCTACTGTGAAAGTAACTTTGCAAACGTCGGTAAGAGAGCAAGAGCCCTCGATGTCCGACTATCGATGCACCCAGGCCAATTTACTGTACTTGCGAGCGACAACGAAGAAATAGTTGAGAGGAGCATAGAAGAATTTGAATATCACACCGATGTCATCAGGTGGATGGGATACGGGCGTACCTTCCAAGACTTTAAATGCAACGTCCATATATCCGGTAGGCAAGGTCCAGCCGGTATCAAACACGCAGTCAACAACAGACTTTCTCCGGAGGCGAGAAACTGTATCACGATCGAGAACGACGAAAACAAATGGGGACTCGAACACTCACTCGAGCTCGTCGACACATGTGCATTGGTTCTTGACATACACCATCACTGGTGCCGTGAAGGTGAATACATACTGCCCACCGACGATAGATTTGCTCGCGTAATAGACAGCTGGCGTGGTGTGCGACCTACAATACATTATTCATACAGTCGCAACGAAGCATTGCCTGCAGACTTTGCACACAACACAAAACCCAACATGCCTGCACTACTAGAAGCAGGATACAAGAAAGCAAAATTACGAGCCCACAGTGACTACTATCCTAACAATGTAGTTAACGATTGGGCCTTACAGTTTTTAGACTATGCAGATATTATGTGCGAGTCTAAATGCAAAAACCTAGCCAGTATTGCACTATATAAATACTTAACCAAAGGAGATATATGGCAGGACAAAGAGGACCAGCAGGCAAACAAAAACCAAAAAACTATAAAAGAGCTATTAACGGCGTAGAAATTAAACCGTCAATGTATTATGGTGCTAAAGGTAAAATGCTATGTGGATCGGTAAACGGCGAAATGGTAGTTGACGAAAACGGTCAACCTATACCTTTTGCTTCTATCAAACATACAGAAATCTTAGGAGGATAATTATGAAAAATTGGATTAAAGCAAGAATCGAAGAGCGTACATCACTAGATGGAGCGGCTCTTATCGCAGTAGGACTAGTAGTCCTTATTGCAGGACCATTTGCAAAACTAGCGGCTTATGCGGCTATTGCATACGGTGCATGGACTATTTGGAAAAAAGAAGACTAAATTTCGTCAATCCTTATATTAGATCCTGCAGGTAAGTTTAATATCTTACGCTGTTCAACACCTTTACGTTGAGCAAAACGCTTAGGATCACAATCTGGGCAAACGTGGACATAGAAGTTATCTAAACGCTTTGGGTCTACTTTGCCCTTTTCTCTCTTAAAGTCTTCTTTACACTCGTCACATTGGAATAGAGCATAACTACGTATGCGTTTGTATGTATGACTTTTTCCAGTCTTACTTTTACGAACGTAAAAACGCACTTCTTTTTCAATTCTTTTGAACATAATTGTATTTATTTACATTCGGATTATAAAGCATTGCATAAATACAATAGGAGAAGGACATGAGCGTAGTATTTTTAACTGATTCAGCTAAAGAACAAATGACACATTTACTCAAAGATAACGACAAAACAGCAATTAAACTACAAATGCAAGGTGGTGGATGTGCAGGATTTAAGTATGATTGGGTAATGACAGATGGTGCAGAAGAAGGCGATGAAGTTATAGACTTACTAAATGGTAAGTTTATTATAGATAGTATGAGTGTAATGTACCTATTAGGGTCTACTATAGACTACAAAAAAGAACTATTCGGTTCATACTTTGATATTAGAAACCCTGCAAGCACAAGTAGCTGTGGTTGCGGTGAAAGCGTAGGATTTTAAAAGATGGCAAAACAAGATATTTATTTAGGTGTAGAAGGTAACGACGGTACAGGTGATAGTATACGTGAAGCGTTCCGTAAAGCAAATGAGAACTTCACAGAACTATATGCTGTATTTGGGCAAGGCGGAACAATTAGTTTCACAGCACTCAATGACACACCAGCAGGCATTACACCAGGCGGCGTATTAATTGGTAATACAACAGGTACTGAAATCCTAGCTAAAACGCTTTCGGCAGGAACAGGTATTAGTATTGACAACTCAAGTGCAACTAATATTACAATTACTAACACAGGTGCTAATATTAACGCTGATACAAGTCCGATACTAGGTGGACCTTTAAGCGGTAACCAAGTTTATCCAATTGGTAAAATTGCTACATCACCTCAAGCTATTGCAGAATTTAATACTACACATGGTAGTGCTATTACAATTAATGATATTGTTACAGATAAAAAATTCCAAGATCAATACTATGCACCAAACACAACATTTGAACCAACCAAGCCTGTTTATGCTAGAGCAGAACCTGCAAACGCAAACGAATATACAAAAACTATTGCAGAATATAGAGCAGGTAATATTGTAGTTAGTGATCACGGGTTTGACTGGAGTATTAACGGAACCAAATGGAAATACTCAACTACAGGTTCAGCACCAAACGGTTTAACAACTAATACAGATTACTATGTAAGATGGGTAAACGAAGATCAACTAAGTCTACATGCATCTAAAGCAGAAGCACAAAACAATAACGATACTACTCGTGTTAAGATAAACATTGCACTAGGTACACAAACATCAGTATCGGGTGTTGATGTTGTAAGAGACACAGCATACGATGATTCATATTACGGCTTCTACAAAACAGATGAAACACTACCAAGAAGTGCAACAGTAAGACGCCAAGGTGATGATATGACAGGTGCATTGTACTTGCATGATCATCCAGGTGACTTATCAGGTATTGATACAGGTGATGTTAAAGATAAACAAGCGGCAACAAAATTATATGTCGACAACAATAGTTACAGTTCAACAGAAGATATCTTTGTAACTAAACAAGGTGACGACACACAAGCACGTACTCCAGTAGGACTTGAAGGACGTGGACTAGGTTATGCATACGGCAGTTTAAAAGCCGCACTATTAAAAGCTGAAGAAGTTATTGAAAGTGCTCCAATTGAACCAGGTGCTTATAGACAAACAATTACATACAATAACGGTAAGAACATCTCGCTTGTTACTGGTGTAGGACCAACAACACAAAATACATCAGCATACCATGCACAAACTTACCTAAGAGAAAACAAAAGATTTATTCAAAAAGCAGTACTTGATTATGTAAACGATACATTTCCAAATCTATCATATAATTCAACAAGTGTTTCAAATCCAAATGCAGAAGCAATTCTAGCACAGAATAAAAAGTTTATTCAAGAAGAAGTTACATACTGGATTAACCACAATGTTGGAAATGCTGGCGGTGCTGGTATATGGAACAACTTTGATTACAGTAGTGCGAAATGTAAACGTGACGTAGGTTATATTGTTGATGCATGGATTAATGACTTATCAAGAGGCGGTAATATTGAAACACGTAGAATGGCTTCAAGTTACTTAGCAGGTATGACAAATGCTGTTGGATCTGCAGGATTAGGTACAGTAGATCAAATAGCACAAACAAATGCGGCAATTGAATTTGCAAGAGACCTTGTTGTAAACAATGTATTATCTAACTCAGCATATGCATCCAAACAAGGAACATTTGTTGTAGATGATCAAAACCTATCAGCAAACAGTTTTCAATTCTATATTGGTAGAAGTAGCTACGCAAACACTTATGTAAACGGCGGTACAGTAACTAAAGCAGATACTACAGTATTACCAGTAAGTGTATTTGCTTACGATGAAGCAACAGGTATTGCTAGTATTACAACAGTCGGTAATCACGGACTAAGTGCAACAGATGTTGTTACAATAGCAGGTATTAATGTTACTTGTACATTTGAAGGATCTACAGTAGCAAAAGTATATCCAGAAAGTTTACCACAAGTTGTTACATCACTTGCATGTGAATCAGGTACAGGTGTTAATGATGTTGCAAACAGAGCAAGCACACTAACAAGTGTTATTACAGATGTAATATCCAACGGACTTACTTCTTTGGTAGCACCAGAGAAACCAGCTATAGTTGACAACACTTGTGAACGTGACGTTGGGCTTATTATCGATGGAATGATTATTGATATTGGTAATGGTACAAACAGTAACTACAACGCTATACAAGCGGCTACACGTTACTTTAGTACAAGTTCAGGTGCTAGAGCACGTATTAGTCAAGGACAAGAAACTAGAGCGGCTATGACAAAGGCTAAGGCTATTGTTAATAGTGTAGTACAAAATATTGATTTGTTAACACAGAGTAAACGATTTGCAGTTGAATCAGATAATTTAGCAACAAACATATTCCAAGTAGATGTAGGTACGTCTACAGTAGTACACACATATATAAGTGGTGGTACAGTTACATTTGGCGGTAATACATATAACATTAGCGGATTTAATTATGACAATGTAACTGGTAAAGGTATTATTACAACTACATCTGCACACGGGTTAGGTGCAGGAGATGTTGTAGTACTTGATGCAATTACATTTGAATGTACAGGTTATGAAGGTACTAAACTTTATCCTACAGATTATACAACTCTTATTCCGCAATGGTTTGATTCTAATATTAATGATGTAAGCACACAAGTTAAAGATGCTCTTAATGCTAAATTTGATATTATACTTGATATTTTAGAAAACGGATTCCAAGCAAGAAATAATTACACACTAGTTGAAGGTAGTACATACACAATTGACTTTGGTAACGGAGCAGGTAACGACAGTACTGACCAAGGTATTAATACTAACGTTGATATACTTCCAGGTAAAATTATTGTTGGTAAGACATCAGGTGCTAGAGGACGTATTGTAAAATATACAAGCGGCATAGACTTAGGCGGCGTAGCATATGATAGATGTGAAGTTGTACTAGTTGAACCAAGAGATTTTAGAATTGGTGAAGAATTAGAATACGGTAATGGAACTAAAGAAAAACAAATTACTGTACACGTTGAAACAGGTATTTACTACGAAGATTATCCATTGAAAGTCCCTGCTAACGTTTCAATTAAAGGTTCAGACTTTAGACGTTGTCAAATTAGACCAGCTCCAAGAATTTCACAATCACCTTGGGTTAACACTTATTTCTACAGAGACAAGTTACTAGACAATCTTAAAATTACAGACTACACAGGTGCAGACTTAGCGACACCACAAGCAATTACAATATCAGGTAGTAATCAAGCAGGCGGCGTTATTACTGTAACACCAGCAGATAATATTGCACCTACATCATGGGATGGTGCTTGGTTCTATACAGACAGTGGTGCTGTTGGACTTATTAGTAATGCTGATGGCGGAAGTGATTTTGACGTTACACTAACTACTGATATACTACCAAACCTAAGTGGTATTTCAAGTGGTGAATGGCATATTAAACAAACAGTAAATTATGGTTATCACTACTTAACTGATCCAAGTAATTCTGCAAGTACACCTAAACTAAACAACCAAATGGATGTGTTCTTAATGAACGATGCTACTAGACTAGCAAATATGTCATTCCAAGGACATGGAGGATTTGCACAGGTACTAGATCCAGCAGGACAAGTATTAGTTAAATCACCATACACACAGGTTTGTGGTAGTTTCTCAGGCAGTGTTAACAAGCAAGCCTTTAGAGGTGGTATGTATATTGACGGTTTCTCAGGTAACTTAGAAACTAAGATTACAAGCAAAGACGACAACTATACACTTAATGTACAATCAGATGCAGGCACAGGTTTAAGAATTAGAAAACCACAGACACCTGCTCCGTTCTTTATTAACGGTGTACGTTATCAAGTTGATGCTGTTTCAGAATACGATGGCGGAACAGGTACAGCAAAACTATTAATTAACAAACTTTCAAACGAAGGTAATGGTTATACTGATACTACATTCCCACAACAGATATATGTTCAAACTGCTGGTAACAGAAGTATGTTGGCAAACGACTATACTCAGGTTAACGATTTAGGTTACGGATTGTTCTGTAACAACGCGGCACTTTCAGAGCAAGTTTCGACATTTACTTACTACAACCACACAGCGTTCTTTAGTAACAACGGTTCAGAGATTAGAGCCCTTAACTGTTCTAACGCAAATGGTAACTTTGGTTTAGTTGCGGCAGGATCAGATCCAAACGAAACTGTTGATACAATTACAACATTAAGAAACATGCAACAGCCTGCTAAGGTTTTCAATGACGAAACAAACGTTTATGGCTTTGGCACATTTGCACACACAGCAGGATCATTTAGTATATTTGTATATGACTGTGATTACATGCCGTATCCAAATAGTTTAGTTGACATTTATACAACAACAGGTGTAACTACATACGAAGTAACAGCTACAAGTATTGTTACAGTACCAACAAGTAACATTGGAGGCTATACAGGTGCTACTGGTCCTACAGGACGTAAAGGCGCAAATAGACCTATATATAGATTAAGTGTTTCAGGTAGTACTGGATTAGAAACAGCAATTACAGGCGCACACAATCCTACAGCATCAAATGACACAAGTGCATACGCAGTAATTAGAATGAACAAGAACCACTTGTTAGATGACTTGAGTGGTGTTACAGCAACAAGGCCTTCAACAGCATTAATATATGCTGAAAATCCAAGTCAGGTTTATAGAACAATTAGTTTCAACAATCAAGACGCAGATGGTACTTCATTAGCAAGTGATAGATTCCAAGTTGTAATGGACTCAGCATTTAGTCACTTAAACTTAACACTTAGAAATACAGAAGCGGCATTGAATACATATGCAGGCACTGGTACTACAATGGGTGCTACAGCAGGTGACGTAGTACTTGCTATTGAAAAACTAACATCAACACAACAAGCTCGTATTGATAATAATGATATGCTCTTTAGTTTTGCAGGTAAGACTCATATTGTTGCAAACTACACTGACAGAGGCTCCTATGCTACTGTTGAACTTAACGATCTAGCGGCTTCAAACATTAACAGTAACAATGGACTATATACTGGTTCAGGTATTGCGGCAGATGTAAGATTTAGTCCTGCGGCAACAAGAACTATTCCATTATCATTACAAGACAACGAAGCTGGTACAATTACAGTTGGTATTTCAACACTAAGAGCTAACGGACATGACTTTGATAAAATTGGTACTGGTGGATTTAATACTACTAACTATCCAAGTATTATTTACGGTGAGCCAACTATAAGTGCAAACCAAGATGCAGAAGTTAACGAACGTGGTAAAGGTAGAGTGTTCTTTGCAAGTACAGACCAAGATGGATTCTTCCGTGTTGGTAAGTTCTTTAGTGTAGACCAAGGAACAGGTACAGTTACATTTGCGGCTTCAATTGCTATTAGTAACTTAGACGGATTAGGATTTAGACAAGGTGTTAGAATTCAAGAATTTAGTAATGATGATACTATGGCAGATGGTGATCCGGCGGCAGTACCTACAGAATTTGCTACAGAGAAATTTATTGAAAAGAGATTACACTTTGATAGAGACGGTGTAATTATTGCAACTGGTACTATTGGTCCAGGTGCTATTGCTAGAGATGGTACTACAAGTATTACAGGTGATATCAACGCTGGTAGTAATAAAATTTATAACCACAGTGATCCAACTAACCCACAAGATGTAACTACAAAATCATATGTGGATGCTAGAACACCATTTGATACAGAAGCAATTGGTGCAGACATTGGTAACAGAGTAAACAATGATATCTTAATGTTCCATGGAGGACTTTATGATAATCATACTGTTACAGGTGATGTTGTGTTTACAAGTAACGGTAGTAATGTTGCAACAGCGGCAATTAGTTCAGAAGTAATTGTAAATGGTGATGTAAGTCCTACAGCAGGAATACTACAAAGTAAACTTGCAATGCAAGCCGCAACTACAAGAGCTGACGCAACAGGTATTGCACAATCAGATTTAGGACTTTCAGCATTTGATGCAGATGACTTTACAGTAACAGATGGTTGGGTAACACTAAAAGCAAGTAGTGTTGACTTTGCTGACTTACCAGACATTGCACAAAACACAGTATTTGCTAGAAGTGCTACAGGCACAGGTGATGCAAGTGCAGTAACATTTGCAGACATTGTTGAAACTGGTGGTTCATTTACTACAACAGGTGTTGCTGATAGAATTGTTAAAACAGGTGCAGATGGAAGTATTGATGGACAGAAATTTAAATTAGATAACTATGATATCTTAGATCAAACTAACTTAACAATGACAATGAAAACACCGGGTGGTGCAACAGTGTTTGATACAGTTGGTACAGTTCCAAGTAACACTACTACAACATTACCAGGTTCATTACAAATAGGTAGTACAAGTGTTACAGCCTCGTTCTTCCAACAGAACAGTAGTTACGGTGATCCAAGTGATGCTACACAAAATAGTTCACGTATTGCGTCAGACTGGATGTATAGTTCATTTATTGAAGCACCAGGAGAAAAGAGTACATCAAGTACAGGTATTGGTATAGGTGCTGGTACAGGATTTAGTAGTGCAGGTGAAGTTGCTATTGTTGCTAACAATAATACAGCGGCAGTAGTATTTAAACAAGCGGCTATGACTCCTGCAACTAACGGCGGATACGATATAGGTACAGGTTCATTAAGTTTTGGTACATTCTACGGAACTGCTACAGCGGCACAATATGCTGACTTGGCTGAGAATTACTTAGCTGATGCAGAGTATGAAGCAGGAACTGTTTTAGTGTTCGGCGGCGAGAATGAAATAACAACTACTATGTACAAAGGCGATAGAAAAGTTGCTGGCGTTGTTTCAACTAACCCAGCACATTTAATGAATAGTGATTTACATGGAGACTATGTTACAGCATTAGCACTACAGGGTAGAGTACCTTGTAAAGTAATTGGTGTTGTTGAGAAAGGTGACATAATTGTATCTAGTGCAATTCCAGGTTATGGTATGGTACAGAACGATCCACTAGTAGGAACTGTTATTGGTAAAGCAGTTGGAACTAAAGACGGAGATGAACCAGGGTTCGTTGAAGTTGTGGTAGGGAGAGTATAATGGCTATACAAATAATTAACATTGGGTCTAGTGTAAACAAAGGTGATGGCGATCCATTAAGAACAGCTTTTAAAAAGATAAATGATAACTTTGCTGAATTAGATGTAACAAACAAAAACAGAGATATTAACGGATCTGTATTTGCTGACGATAGTACGTTACTAGTTGATGCTGTTAACGGAACAATTACAGCGGCAGTATTAGTTGGTACACTTCCAGCATTAAATGGATCAGCATTAACAAACTTAACTATCCCGGCACAGACGTTTGCTTCACTTACAAGTAAGCCAACTACATTAGCAGGTTATGGAATCACAGATGCGGCAACGTCTGCACAAGGTGCATTGGCGGCAAGTGCGTTACAAGCAGAGACAATTACACTAACAACATTAAAAGCAGAAGTAGCGGCAAGTGCTGACTTTGCAGACTTCCAAACTAGAATAGCGGCATTATAAGGAAAAGAATATGGCAAATAGAATACCACTCATAGTTGACAGAGACGATAGCAACAAACTTAAAGAATTGCCAATAGGTGATAATTTAGACTTAACAGGATCAGGTATTACTGGAGCAGGAATGATTTCTGCAACAGGACTTACACTTGCTGGAGTTAACTATAATCCATTTAGTGGCAGTTGGAATGACTTAGCAGATAAACCTACTGTAGCCGCAACTACAACAGAATTAACAGAAGGTACTAATCAATACTTTACAAACGAAAGAGTTGATGACAGAGTAAATGCTATCCTTAGAGAAGGTAGCGGAATTGATATTACATACGATGACTTAAACGGAACTATTACTATTGCCGCAACAGGTGGTGGCGGCGGTGGCGCCGGAGGTAGTGGACTTGTTACTGACCTAACAGGACTAGCATCAAGTAACGTATTAAAATGGAACACAACAGCAGGCCAAGATAATAATGGAGCATGGGTAAACAGTTTTATTAACTATAGTGAAATTGTTGGTACACCTAGTTTAGCCGCAGTAGCAACAACTGGCAGTTACAATAACTTAGCTAACAAACCAGACTTAGTCAACGACATTAGTGATTTATCAGATGTTGATACACAAGGTACACCACCAACTCCAGGACAAGTATTAAAGTGGGACGGACTTAAATGGGCTCCTGCAAATGATGCAACATCAGGTGGTGGCGGACTAAACGCTGATACACTTGATGGATTTGATAGTCCTTACTTTTTAGATTATAATAACTTAACCAATAGACCTACTTTGTTTGACGGTAACTTTACTTCAATAGTTGGATTACCAACTACACTATCAGGTTACGGAATTACTGATTCTATTAGTGCAAACCAAAGTTATACACAAAACGGTAGTGTAACATTTAATAGTGATGCAGGAATTACAGTTGGTACGAATAATAATATTAAGTTACGTGTAGACAATGCTGTAATTATTGAAAGCACAGTAGATGAACAAGATTTAGATATTAAAGTAAAACCAATAACAGGTGTTGAAACAGCAATAAAAATTGACACAGGTACAAAGCGTGTTGGTATATTTGATAGTAATCCATCACACAAACTTACAGTAGCAGGCGATGTAAATGCTACTTCGTTTATTGGTAGTGGTGCAAGCCTAACAGGAATAACACTTAGCCAAATACTAGCAGGCGGGTCAGAAGTAAGTGACAGTGTTAGTTTTGGTAATGTAACACCTTACACTACTGCAACATATAACTTAGGTGCAAGTAACAATGTTTATTCTAATGTATATGCAACTAACTTTCATGGAAGCGGTGCTAACTTAACAAACATTCCGTTTAGTTCATTAACAAGTGTTAGTATTGATTACACAGGTAGTACAATTACTAACAAGCCTACTATTCCAACAAATAATAATCAACTTACAAACGGTGCAGGATATCTAGCAAACCTATCAACAACTAGTATTACTACACTATCAGATGTAAGTATCAACAGTCCACAAGAAAGCCAAGTTATAAAATATGTAGGTGGCATTTGGACTAACGCCGCTGGCGGTGAGTCAGTTGGTAACTTTACATTTAGTTCTGGTATTATTGACACAGACGATTCAAGTGGTATTACAATTACTCCAGCAGTAACAACAAGCAGTGATCTTACAGTACAGAACGACTTAGTAGTACAAGGTAGTATTACAGCAGATAGTATTGTTAGTACAGGTACAGGTGTGCCAACTATTGAAAGTGCGTCTAGTATTAATTTATCAGCTTCGGATAGAGTTACAGTTACACAAAGTCCTATTAACTTAGCAAGTTTTACAACTAATGATCGTAATAATTTAACAGCAACTAATGGTGACATGATCTACAATACTACTACAAATAAATTCCAAGGCTATGCTAATGGTGCTTGGGTCGATTTACACTAGGAGTTTAAATGAGCGAACGAGAATATATCGTTACACTAAAAAAAGGTGTAGACTACGAATCATTTAATCAAGAAATGATTGAAGAAACTGGCGCTGGTAATATTCCAAGTAGATCAGCAACAGTCGCGGATGCAAGACCTGGATCTCAACGCAATACACATTATGCTCTTACATATGAAGAAGCAACAGAACTTAGAAAAGACGATAGAGTTGTTGATGTTGCTATTCCACCGGATCAAGATGAAAACTTAGAAATTGGTTTAACAACAACATATCAAGGTAACTTTTATAAAGGAACTTCAGAACTTAGCAGTAAAAATATCGACTGGGGTAAAAGACGCCACAGTGTAGTTACTGAAGATACAACTTGGTCAACAAACTTAGATAGCTCATATAATTATGCGTTAGATGGTACAGGTGTAGATGTTGTTATACAAGACAGCGGCCTACAAGTTGATCATCCAGAATTCCAAGATGCTAACGGAGTATCAAGAGTACAACAGATTAATTGGTATACTGAAAGTGGATTAAGCGGATCGCAAAGTTCTAATCATTATAGAGACTATGACGGACATGGAACACACGTTGCAGGTACAGCCGCAGGTAAACATTTTGGTTGGGCTAAAAATGCAAGAGTGTATAGTGTTAAAGTTAGCGGACTAGAAGGCACAGGCGATAGTGGTAGTGGTATTAGTATTAGTAATTGTTTTGATGTTATAAAATTATGGCACAGAAATAAACCAATTGATCCAACTACAGGACGTAAACGTCCAACTATAGTAAACATGAGTTGGGGCTACAGTTCGGGATACGGAACTGCTACAAGTATTGTATATCGAGGTACAACATATAGTAGTAGTAATGATCCTAGTTTTTCTTCAAGAACACATCTAAGAGATACTTACGGACTTTATCCATACAATACTTTTAGTGGATATAGAGCTCCAGTACGAATAGCATCAGTTGATGCAGATGTAGAAGAATTAATTGATGAAGGTGTACATGTATGTATTGCCGCAGGTAATAATAGTTTTAAAGTAGATGTAGATGGCGGAGATGATTATAATAATATACTTTTCGGTGGAGGCGGTAGTAATTACTATCACCGAGGCAGTTCTCCGTATAGCGTAAATGCGTTTATGGTTGGATGCCTAAATGCTCAGTCAAACACACAAGATAATAAAGTAGGATTTAGTACAACAGGACCAGGTGTTGATATATACGCCGCAGGACATAATATTGTTAGTTGTACAAGTACTACAAATAAATTTGGAGATGCCGCATATTATGATGGTGGTGGCTTTAGACAGTGTAACATTAGTGGTACTAGTATGGCTAGTCCGCAAGCATGTGGTGTAGGAGCATTATACCTACAAGCAAATCCTATGCTTACACCAGCACAACTAAAAGATATGATGCACAAAGATTCAAGTGAAACTTTAGAAGCAGGAACACTTACAGGATATGGTGACACAGATGATGCTATGGGTGGCCCACGCAGAGTAATGGTATCTAGATACAATAAGCGTATACCTTACTCATCATCTATATCAGGTAAATACAGTAACAGGGGAATATAGATGGCAATTCAAATAGTAAATATAGGTAATATTGCAAACGACGGCACAGGTGATGATCTACGTGAAGCATTTGTAAAAGTAAACAATAACTTTGCAGAACTAAATGCTAGAAGTACAGAATCAACTACTGTATCTAACTTAGGTAGTGCAGGTGAAGGTGTGTTTGGTCAAATAAGTGGAACTGACCTACAGTTTAAAAAGATTGTAGCAGGTACAGCAATATCACTAGCGGCTGATGCTAACGCTATTACAATTAATAGCACAGCAACAGGACTTCCTAGCGTACAAGTATTTGCAGATAACAATAATATTACATTAGATTCTAACGGTAATTCTTTAACACTTGCAGGCGGTGGAACTACTACAACAAATTTAAGTGGAAATACACTTACAATTAGTAGTGTAACTTCTGTACAGACTGATACAGATCCTAAACTTACAGCAACACTAAACGCACAAACTAATGACATTACTAACGTAGGTAACATGACTGGTAATGTACATGGATTAGATATTAGAACGTTTGACGGACTACAACAATATCTAACACTAGATATGGGCGAAGCAGTTCCCACAGTGTTTACTAGTACATTAGAATATCTAGCACATAATTTAACAGTTGACTATGATAACGGAACTGAAACGTTCACAGGGTCAACAGCAGTTGAAGCAGATATGGGAACGCTATAGGGAGTTTTGCATGGCGCAATTATGGACTGTTAAACCAGGACACAACTTAGGTACATACCAAGAAAGTATTACGCAGACTATTGCATTACCTGTTGTAGCTGGTTGTACACTTTCACTTATTAGCGGAAAGTTGCCAGGTGGGTTAAGAATTGAAGGAGACAACTTATTAGGTACTCCGTTCGAAGTTAAAAGACTAAAGTTATTTAGATTTGTTATTCGTGCAGTAAAAGGAAATGACAAAGAAGATATAACATTAAGACTAACTATCGACGGAGCTGATGCTCCAGTTTGGGTCACAGAAGAAGGTTCTTTACCTATTGGTCCTAATAATAAGTTTTATATACTAGATAGTAGTCCTGTAGACTTTCAACTACAAGTTATAGATCCTGATTTACCAGCAGGCGATAATATTGAATATTTTATTGCTGATAATGATGGCGAACTACCTCCAGGCATTGAACTAGGTATAACAACTGGTAAACTTACTGGTGTTGTTGAACCAATACTAGCATTAGAAAAAAGAGCAAGCAGTGGCTTCTTTGATAGTAATGTATATGGTAATTCTCCGTTTGATTTTGGTGTAAAGAGTGCAAACGGTTTTGAAAGTTATTACTACGATACAACATTCTATGATTATAATATTCCTACACAAAGTCCTAAAAAATTAAATAGATACTACGAATTTACAGTAAGTGCAAGCGACGGTGTTGTAATTGCAAAACGTAAATTTCAAATTTATCTTGTAGGTGACGACTTCCTAAGAACAGATAATACTATTATGCAACTCGGTACTGGATTGTTTACAGCAGACAATACGTACTTAAGAGCTCCTGTTTGGTTAACCCCAAGTGACTTAGGATACCGTAGAGCAAATAATTATGTAACATTATTCCTTGATGTATACGATCCTACTAGCAACACTGGTATTATTAGTTTTACAGTTAAAGATTCTAACGAAGATGGTAGTGTAAGTGCATTACCGCCAGGTATGTCTATTGATAGTACAACTGGTGAGATTGCTGGACGTATTCCTTATCAACCAGCAGTTACTACAGAATACAAATTTACTATTGAAGCACTAAGACAAATTGGATCTAAAGAAACTACATCTACAGAACCATTTGCAAACAACATTGGTGTTGGTGAAACTTGGAGTGGCGACGATAATGTAGCATTTACTGATTTTGCTGATAGTTTGTTTAACGGATTAGGAGCAACAGGTTGGATAGTATTTAACGAAGTTCCTGTAACAGAAGCAGACTCAGGTGATAACAAAAGTTATAAAGCAATCGATATTATAGATAAATCTGTTTGGACAATAGAAAATGGTAGAGTAACATCTACATCAGCTGATAAGTCAGTAACAAAAATTGAAGTAGGAAGTGTAGACTATTTAAGAGGATCGTTCTTAGGAACTATTGCAAACATAGGTTATAAAACTTATGATGCATTTGGAGCAACTGTTGCAAACAAAGTTGTTACTATGTCGTTTTATAGTTTTGATAAAAGAACAACATCATTATTTAATCCAACAGTATCTAAAGACAAACAATTTACAGTTAAACTATTAGGTGAAATTGAAAGTGCTATTACATGGAACACGCTAACATCACTAGGAAACTTAAGAGCTAACTTTGTTAGTACACTAAATGTTAGTGCTACAAGTAGTGTACCTAATGCTGTTGTATTATACACATTAGATTCAGGTAAACTTCCGCCAGGACTTACTCTTGCTATTGACGGACAGTTACAAGGTAAAATTAATCAATTTGGTGAGCCGGGTAATCCAGGATTGACTACAATAGACAAAGCAACAACACAAACAACATTTGACGGTGCTACAACAACTATTGATAGAAGTTATACATTTACAGTTAAAGCACAAGACCAATTCCAATTTAGTGCAACAACAAGAACGTTTACTATTACAACAACTGATCCAGACGATACTCTTTATAGTAGTATATCAATGGTGCCGTTGTTGAAACAAACACAAAGAAATACATTTAGAAACTTTATATCTGATCCTACTATCTTTACACCAGCAAGTATATACAGACCAAATGATGATTCGTTTGGTCTACAACCACAAATAAAAATGTTGGCTTATGCAGGTATTGAAACAAAGTCTATTGGAGAATTTGTTGCGGCGGTTGCTAAAAATCATAAGCGTAAACAATATAAATTAGGTGCTGTTAAAAAAGCAATAGCAAAAAATCCAGGAGACAATGATTCTGTATACGAAGTAATATATGTAGATGTAATTGATCCTTCCGAACCTGATGAAGGTAAAGGAAAAACAAATACTAACTTTACTATTGCAACACAAAATAAAATTACAACAGATCAAATTCAATATGCTGTTACAGATGATAATACTGGTGTAGGTACAGGACAAGGATTTTTTGACTTAGGCCTACGTGGCGGTGACGGACTTAGTCCTGCAAATACAGGAACAATTTCATTCTTTACTAGAGTAGGACCTATATCATTTGCTTCAGGCGGTAGTATTACAGTTGAACTACAAGATGGTACAACTATTAGTAGTCAAAGTATTGATGATAGTATTAGTTCAGATCCATTAAGATTGCGTCCAATAACAAATACAATTAAAATTGATAGTGATGCAATTAAGATTAGTGATAGTAATGATCAAAGAAAGTATATTAGTAACATTACTAATATGAGAGATAGAATAAGAGCTATTGGTAAAAATCTTAGAGAGTTTTACCCTTTATGGATGCGTACTTCACAAACAGCAGGACAAGCAGAACTAGGCTTTAAACTAGCAATACCACTATGTTACTGTAAACCAGGTGAAGCTGATAGTATAATACTTAACATTAACAATAGTAATTTTAACTTTAAACAACTAGATATTGAGATCGAAAGATACAATATCGACAGTACAGATGGTAATAGTAACGAACAATATGTTCCGTTCGCAAATTACCAATTCAATGTATAATGCTGATAAATAATAGCAACGAGAGGATAAACTATGGCAAGTAATATTAGTGATACAGGAATTAACAGTGATTTTCCTATAGCGGGACAAGATAACGACTCGCAAGGATTTCGTGATAATTTCACAACAATTAAAGCAAACTTTGTAGCGGCTAAGACAGAGATTGAAGCAATACAAACTAACGGTGCAGTTAAGAATGCAGAGAATAATTTCTTAGGAAATACTATTAATAATGCAAACTTTCAAAATACTACCGAAACAGGATATATTGCTGGTGCAACTATTAATACTAGTCAAAACATTAACCTCGACAACGGCGCATATCAAGAGTTTACAGTAGGTGCAGACATTACACTTACACTGTCTAACTGGTCAAGTGAACTAGCAAGAACAGGTAAAATACGTTTGCATATTAAAAGTGATCAAGCGGCAGGTAGTGCTACTAATAGAACTGTTACATTTGCAAGTAATGCAGGTGGTGGAACTATTAAGAAAAATGCTAACTGGCCAACTGGTGATCTTACAGCAGTAATTGGTGCTCCAGGTGCTGGTGAAGAATCTAAGTACTTTGCATTTGAATTTGTAAGTTACGACAGTGGTGCAACTGTATGGGCTGAATACTTAGGTATATATCAGTAAGATGCATCCGTTTGCAGAAGATACATCAGATATGACAGTATCTCAATTATACGATAAAGTTGCAGAACTAACTTCAAAGTATTTTGCAACTAATAATCCTCAAGTTCAAGAACAAATTACAACGTTTATTGAATACTACAAGCAAGAAGCTCTTATAAAAGAAGCCAAAATCCGAACTCAAGATGCAGAAAATCAACAAAATGGCGATTTAGATCTTGACAAACTGATTAATATCAGTTAAAATACATGTATGCTTATGAAAACAGACTCACTCGGCATTCCGAGATTTAACAATAAAGACCTTGTCGACATGATTTATAGCGGACACGCTGATAAATGTCATGTAGTTCTGTGTGATGAATCTGATGATGTAGATATGTTTAACAAAGCAATGGAAGAACAAGGCTTTGATAAACTACAAAAATATATTCCTTTAGATGTAGATCAAAAGACTTTTGACGGTGTATGTCAAGGTGAATGGTTTATGCCTGATGAATATAAAAAGATAAACGTACATAACTATATTCTAACAAAATGTACTACACAAGACGAAACAGCAAGATGTGCAGAAGAACTTGCACAGTTTGAAGGCAGAGGAATGATGCCACTGTTACAGTATATGATCTACCTTGTAGACTTCATGCGTGAGAACAATATTGTTTGGGGAGTAGGTAGAGGTAGCTCTGTAGCATCATATGTGTTATACTTAATAGGTATACACAAAATTAATTCAATCCAGTTTGACCTGGATTGGAGAGAGTTCTTGAGATAAGTAAGTATATAACCAGGAGAAGAAGATGGCAGTAAAACAAACAGGTCGAAAACAATACAGATCAATGCAGGGTAAACCTGTTGATATGGATTTGCTTAGACAAAGAAACGAACTAACACCAGCAGTTGGTAATGTTCGTGTTAATGCTAGAGGCGACGAACTAGGTCCAGGCGGAAAGATTATTAAAAAGCGTGAAGACGTTTTACGTGATTTCTATGAAGATAATGTTGAGCCTACACAGTTTGAAGCATCTGAAAAAGCACCGGTAGTAGAAGAGCCAGCAGTTGAAGCAACAGAAGTTGAAGCACCTAAGGCACGTTCTACTAAAGCAAAAGCTGGTCAAACAAAAGCTGAAGCAAAAGAAGAAGCTGATGAATGGGTAGAAGATGCAGACGGTAACTTTGTAAAAAGAGGTGATTAATGTCAATTGATTATCAAGCAATGGCCCAAGGCCGAAAAGGTATTCAATCTAAAATTGAGGCAGAAAGTATTCGCCCAATTAGGAATAGAGTACTAGTACATAATATGCACTTTGGTGAACAAACTACTAAAGGTGGAATTATTATTCGAAGTGACGACGGCGAGACTAGAGGCATTTACCCACGTTGGGGACAAGTATATGCTAAAGGCCCAGAAAACAAAGATCCATACCAAGAAGGAGATTGGATCTTAGTTGAACATGGACGTTGGACAAGAGGACTTGAACTTCATTTAGCAGGAGAGCCTGTTACTATTAGAATGGTTGAATCTGAAAGTATTATTGGATGGAGCGAAGAAGCACCATCAAATGATTTACGTATCGGACTAGAACAAGATCTAACTGGCGATCAAGCAAGACCAGAAGACTTTACAAATGCCCATGGGCAAATGAATCAATAGAGAAAGTAAATAAATTGAAGAACGTAGACTTAAACAAGTATAAAGATTTCGTGCGAGAAGTTACTAGTGGTGAATCACTATCAAGTATGCAGATGTATAATCGTATAGTTGATATTGAAACAACTGAAAGTAAGATGGGCGTAAACATGTCATTGCTAATGACTGGTGCTATTGGCATTAGTGCAGAAGGTGGTGAGTTTATGGAAATTATTAAGAAGTGTGTATTCCAAGGTAAGCCTATGGATAAAGATACACAATATCATGCAATGCGTGAGCTTGGTGATATTATGTGGTACTGGATGAATAGTTGTACTGCATTAGGTATTGACCCAAATGATGTTATTGCTGAGAATGTTAAAAAATTAGAAAAGCGTTATCCGGGAGGATCATTCGATCCTTACTATTCAGAAAATAGACAAGAAGGCGACATCTAGTTTGTTACCAATATTAACTGACGTAGACGGTGTACTTCTAGTATGGGAGGCATCCTTTAGTAAGTGGATGGCTTCTAAAGGCTACACTGTAAAAACTCCAAACGTATACAAACAATCAACACGCTACGGACTAGAACAAGACCTAGCAGATAAGTTAGTATGTCAATTTAACGAAAGTGCTTGGATGGGATATTTAGATCCCATGCCTGGTGCTGTTGATGCTGTTCAACGATTGGGTAGACGAGGTTATACTTTTGAATGTCTTACTAGTCAAAGCGAAGATAAATGTGCTGGTGATATTCGTAGATATAATTTAGAACAAGTGTTTGGAGATGAAGTAATTGTAGACTGTACTTGTATTGCTACAGGTGCTGATAAGGACGAACACTTAAAACAATGGAAACCAGGACATTGGTGGATTGAAGATAAGCCTGAAAATGCTATTGCAGGACTTAATGCAGGACACAAACCTATTCTAATTACACATGAATACAACAAAGATTTTGAACATGAAGGTGTATTAAGAGCAGATACTTGGGAAGATATACTTAATATCATTATTGAGGTTGACAATTAAGTAAAAGAATATATACTATTACAAAACGCTATTATAGATAACACAATATAGGAGGTTACGATGGCAGTAAAAATCACAGCTGAAATCTCAGCAGAACAATTTGAAGAAAATTTTAATTTTAAGGAAGCAAGTGGACTATACAGTGATCCATTGTTTAGGCTTGTAGTAAACAAGTTTGGACGGTGTTACTGGTTACTTGCACACGATAACCTACAAGGGCCTCGATTTAGCGGAAACAACGTATATTATCAAGGCAACAACTCAAGACTAATCCGTACAATTTATCCTAATGCAAAACGTATTATAGACGTTGGTGCTAACGTAGGCAATAATACTATTGCTTATGGAGAATGGGCAGAGAATGTAGAGTCTTTTGAACCTACACCAACTACACTTAAAATGTTACTTGCAAATATTAATATTGCAAAGCATCAAGATCTAAAAGGAGTGTATTGGAAAGGTACAGATCAAGAAGGCGATATGTGGCGAGATGAATATGCAAAAGCAGGTTGGTACATACATAAAGGTGTACACCAAAGTATGAACATTACTGCAAACATTACAGTACATGAAGTTGCCGCAACTAATCGTAATGAAGGTACTATTGATATTTTAGATCATACTGATCACGGAGGGCATAATCATGTTGTATTAGATAGTGATAATGTTAAACTACGTGATAGTCAAAACTTAGTACCTGTACCAGCACGTACTATTGACAGTTATAACTTTGAAGATGTAGACTGTATCAAGATTGATGTTGAAGGCAGTGAGCTATTAGTTATGCAAGGTGCAAAAGATACAATCGATAGATGTCGTCCTAGTGTACAAGTTGAGATTGTGCCTAAGCAATGTACATTGTTTGGATACGAACCACAAGACTTATATGACTTCTTTGCAGAACGTGATTATGTATGTGTAAGTGCAGTTCGCAGACCAATGAACAAAGAACAAAGAGATTTGTATTGGGGTAAGAACATTGGCATGAAACACAGACAAATTAAAAAGTACATGGACAGATTGTTTGTACCACGAGAAGTACATGAAGCAACTGATTATGGAACTATGGCGCAAGCAAACATAGATCCTAGTGCGGCAAGTTTATTTGATTTTGGTTAAATTAACTGTTGACATTAGAACAATATTATAGTATACTGTATAGACAATGAAGCAAAAAGTCAGTAATGATGAGCTTATTGTACAATAGGGAACATAGAAACGTTCCAATAATTTAACAGTCGAGGAGACACACTATGAAAGAGCCATACGTAAGCCTATTTAATTATGTAGACAATTGGAAGAAATCAATTGTAAACGGGTATGCAGACAGCATACAATCTGCCTATGGAGAAGACTTATCAATCTTCTTTGGTCCAAAAGAAGAACGGACACCTATCAAATTTTTAGAACCTGAAGACTATCAACGAAAACTACAATTAATCAAACGTGCAAACTTGCCTAAGTTGAATGTAAGCAAAGGTGCCCTTAACTTAGAGTCAATGGGTACAGTAGACTTTGTTACTGCATTTAAAATGGCACTAGATGCACTTAATGCTGTTGTTGATCCTGAAACAGGCAAGCCTGTATTGTACGGTGTACAACTACAATCATATAATTTAGACGAAGCAGTAATGAATGGACTTGCTGTTGATCAAAGTCTTGTTGCTATGAACATGAAAGCACAACGAGTAATTTACTTGTGGCGTATGTTTGAGATTGCAATGAACTTTGATAGCAGTCTTGTATTTGGTGCTAAAGGACGTTATGCCGCAGACGAAGAACGTGTATTTTTAAATGATGGTATGCAGGGTTCAATGGCACTAGCACTACACGGAGTAAAGACTCTTATTGTAGGCTTTAGTATGAAAGATATGCCATACATTGACTTTAATCAGTTCTTGGCTTGTAACGCAGATGTTGTTCCTATTACTGACTATGACTTTGTTAAAGTTCGTAACAACAGAGCGAGAGCAATGCTTCAAGCAGGACTTGATGTAAAGTTAGAAGATCAACCAGCATACAATCTTATGCGAGTTTTTGATAACGTTAATATTACACCTGTGCCAGAAAGTGCAACACCAGGTGCTGGCGAAACAAAACATACTGCTCATATGCAAAAACACTTTAAAGAGTTTTGTAAAGACAATTACTCAAATAGATTTGCATTTGAAATGGCACTTAAATGTGTACGCAATGCATGGCATTTCTCTGCAATCGATCATGCGCCAGTATGGGGGTTGACAGAGCTGTTTACACAGATGCCTAAGAAGTCAGTAACTGATGATCTGCTTATTAAGATTGGACAGGTTATGAGTGAACGTTGGAGTTCGAGTAGTAAGGTATGGTCAGACGTACTTAAAGGTATTCGTTCACAGTATCCTGAAAAAACAAAATCAGGCAAATACACAGAGTGGAAAGATCATCGATTTACATCAGGATCAAATCGTGGACTAATGATTGCCGCGGCAATTAAATCATTAATTGATAATCGTGAGCAACATATACAAGCACAGCCTGGTAAACAAAAAGGTTATGATTTAGTTATTCCTACTGTTGTAAAAGGTGGTTCTGACTTTACAATTGATGTACCTTATGTATATACAGATACAAACGGCAACGTTGCAGAGTATTCAACTCTCATTGATGTTGATGCTTTTAACAATAAAGCACAGAAGCAAGAAGATGATAAGTTTGCGGAGTTTATGTAAATGGCAGACTTAATAAAAATTAGAGAAGAGGGCCTTCGGGCTCTCTCCTCACGTAAGTTTCATTCTTTAGACGATGCTAGTACATATGCAACATTTTTTGAAATGTTTAAAAAGTCTACAAAGCAAGATCAGTTTTTAAAACTTATTTGGGCTCACACAGTTAAGTGGGAAGGCGATCCGTTTGAGCTTGCAAAAATTGCTCCAGACTTGTGTCCTATTTTTGGTACACCGTTAGACTACGGACGTGGAAAAAATAAAGTAACAAATCCAAACATTGATAACTATGACGGATTCTTTCAGCCTACTGTAGATCATAAAATAGCAAGGTCTATGGGAGGAAAAGATGAAATTAGTAATTATGTTATTGTAAGCCGTAAAGCAAATCAGTTTAAAAGTGACATGGGTTCTAAGATGGAATTGGATACATTTTACAAAGGAATGGTTGACATTTACTATAGTTAATGTTACAATAAGACAATGAGGAATTATATATGAAATTACCAACACAATTTACAGGTTTAGGAACAACAGGCTTAACTGGCATTGCTCTTATGTACCTTCATATTACAAATGAACTAACAGGCTGGGCTTGGCCCATACTTTATGTATCGCTTATTTTAATGGGTATTGGCCAAGAAAACAGGAAAGACTAATGGCAATACATGGAATGATTGATTTAGAAACACTAGGCGTTGAGCCTGATAGTGTTATAATCACTTTAGGTGCAGTTAAGTTTGATCCGTTCAGTGATGCTGAACCCAATCATGGATTGTACCTACGTTGTGATGTAGAAGAACAATCAGAGAAGTATGGTCGTAGTATTGATAATAACACACTAGAATGGTGGGGCAAACAAAAGCAAGAAATCCAAGACGAAGCCTTTGGAGATCATGAGCGAGTAAATATGGATAACTTAACAAAGCAACTCAACAAATGGTGTGTTGGAGTTGACTATCTATGGTGTCAAGGTCCGTTATTTGATTATGCAATATTACAAAACTTATACAAGAACATTGGCAAGCCATGTCCGTGGAACTACTGGCAAATTAGAGATAGCAGAACGGTGTTTGCAATGATGCCAAGTGATCCACGTAAAGCAATACAAGAACAACTACACAATGCTCTAGCAGATTGTTATTATCAAGCAAAATGCCTACAGCAAACATACAAACACTTTGGAGTTACTAGATGAAAGAATTATGGGTAGAAAAATATCGTCCAAGCACAGTTGATGGATATGTATTTAGAGATGATGCACAAAAGCAACAAGTCAACCAATGGATAAAAGATGGTACTATTCCGCATTTATTGTTTAGTGGTAACGCAGGTATTGGTAAGACAACACTTGCAAAGATTCTTCTTAATCAACTAGAAGTAGGTGACCTTGATATACTAGAGATTAATGCTAGTCGTACAAACTCAGTAGAAGATGTACGTGACAAGATTGTAAACTTTGTACAAATGATTCCATTTGGTGAGTTTAAATGTGTACTACTTGATGAGGCTGATTATCTAAGTCCAAACGCACAAGCGGCGTTGCGTGGCGTAATGGAAGAGTATCATACAACAGCAAGATTTATTTTAACTTGTAACTATCCAAACAGAATTATTCCTGCATTACATAGTAGGTGTCAAGGCTTTCATATTGAACGTATTGACCAAACAGAATTTACTGCTCGTGTAGCAGAAATTGTTCTTACAGAAGGTGTCACTCCAGACTTGGATATCTTAGACACTTATGTAAAAGCAACGTATCCTGATTTGCGTAAATGTATTAACATGGTGCAAATGAATTGTGTTGACGGCGTATTAGTTCCGCCAGCTAAAGCAGATGCAGGTGATGCTGATTATAAGATTCAAATGGTTGAACTATTTAAGCAAGGCAAGATTAGAGATGCACGTAAACTAGTCTGTAGTCAAGTAAGACCAGAAGAAATTGAAGACATATATAAATGGTTGTATGACAATATTGAATTGTTTGGTGAAGATGAAGAAAGACAAGAAAGTGCAATTTTAATTATTAAGCAAGGTCTTGTAGATCATACATTAGTTTCTGACCCAGAGATTAACTTGTCTGCAACGTTAATTAGATTAGCGAGATTGTAAATGAAGATTTTAATATTTGGACTACCCGGTAGTGGGAAAACTACACTTGCAAAACCCTTTTCAGAGTTAATTGGAGCAGTACATATCAATGCTGATGCAGTACGTACACAATACAATGATTGGGATTTTACACCCGAAGGACGTATTAGACAAGCACAACGTATGCGTCACTTAGCTGATGGAGTAGTCATGGCCGGCAAAATTGCAGTTGCCGACTTTGTGTGCCCCACTGAACAAGCACGTACAGAGTTTGCACCAGACTATACAGTTTGGATGGATACTATCGAAGAAGGACGTTTTGAAGATACTAATAAAATGTTTGAAACTCCGCCTAGTTGCGATTATCATGTAGGTAAATGGTTTGAGGATACTGCATCAGCATTGTTGCCTGTAGTAAATAGATTTATGGGGAAACAATATGACGGACTTTGATTGGCAAAAGCCTACAACACAAATGCTAGGAAGATGGCAACCTTGGCATGATGGACATACAGAACTGTTCAAACGTGCATTAGCAGAAACAGGCCAAGTGTGTATTCAAATACGTGATGTATTTGGTATAGTCGGTGACGATGCAGGAGCCGGAAGAACTGTAGCACAAACAGATAATCCTTTTACACATATAGATGTAATGGACGGTATTATCGAAGGACTAAACAAAGCAGGCTATACTTATAAAAAAGAATATACTATTATGAAAGTACCTAATATTGTAGACATTAGTTATGGTAGAGGTGTAGGTTACACTTTTACAGAGCATGACTTAGGAAAAGAGATACATAATATTAGTGCTACAAAAATACGTGCAGAAATGCGAGATAAAGGAGATCTATGACATACTTAGTCAACGACAACTGTATTAAATGTAAACACATGGATTGCGTAGAAGTTTGTCCTGTAGATTGTTTCTACGAAGGTGAAAACATGCTTGTAATTAATCCAGACGAATGTATTGACTGTGGAGTGTGTGAACCTGAATGTCCAGTAGATGCTATTATTACAGACTTCCAAGATACTGATAATAAATTTTATGAGCTTAATCACAAATGGTCAAATACTTGGCCTAATATTACTCAGATGCGTAAAGAGGATGTTCCTAAAGATGCAGAGGAATGGGCAGGCGTAGAAAATAAAATGGAGCATTTTTCAGAAAAACCTGGACGAGGAGATTAAATGAAATTAAAATGTAAACATATCTTGTTAAGTTTTGATAAATCACCAAACAGTTCGCACGATAGACCCTTAGGTGTTGCTGTTGCTGATGCTGAACAATTAATAAAAGATATTAAAAGTAGTAAAATTAGTTTTGCCGAAGCGGCAGGAAAACATAGTGCATGTGCAAGTGGTCCAAGACACGGCGGAGAGCTAGGATGGTTTGAAGAAGAAAAGATGCACCCTGACTTTAGTAATGCTGTAAAAGTAATTCAAGTTGACGATATTGGTCCACCAGTCATATCACCTTGGGGTGTACATATTGTGTATAGGCAAGGTTAATGGGTCCTGAAGGTTCAAATTTAAAATTTAGTGAAAACGGGTGTGACTTCTGGGCGTTAGAAAAAAGTTATTACAGAAGTGGTTTCTTTGTTGACATTGGTGCTAGTGACGGAGTTACTGCTAGTAATACATACTTACTTGAAAAGTTTTATAAATGGCAAGGTATTTGTGTAGATCCAAATCCTGTTACATTAAAAAGTATGTGTGGTGCTAGAGATACAATAGTTAGCGACCTGTGTGTATATAAAGAATCAGGAAAAATACTACCCTTCAAATATTTAGGTGATCAATCAGAGTTTTATGGTTGGAATCTTAGAAGTGGTATAGATGGTCTTGTAAGCAACGATATGCCCGTTAAAATGAACGATCATAAAGTGTTTACAATTACACTTACAGATTTGTTAGAACTTTACAATGCACCTAATAAGATTGATTACATAAGCATTGATGTTGAAGGAAGCGAAATTGAAGTTTTAACAGGCCTTGACTTTTCTAAATATGATATTAAAATGTTTAGCATAGAATATGAAAATGAAGAAAATAGAGCAAAGATAGATTGGATCATGTCTAGGAATAATTATGAAAGAGTTGACTTTGATCAACAGTGTACAGAAGATAGGTATATAAAGAATGGTTGAGTATGAATATTACGATTGGAATAACTTGCTTACGGAAGACGACAGACAAAGAATGTGTCGTACTGTATCAACAGGTATAGACTCTGGTAGGTTTTGGACTAACAGTCCAAAGTATCAAACAAATTGGAACGTGTTTCAAGATTTTACAGATCTAAAGATGAGTTTCCTTTGGAGTTGCTTTAGATACTTAGGAAGAGAAGTACAAATTAAAAACGTACAAAGTTGGAGTTTTCGTACAAGTTTAAAACATGCTGAGGATAGAGATACACTTTGGCACCATCACAATCACAATCCTGAAACAACTACAGTAAGCGGTGTATACTATATGCAGTTACCTGATGATGTAAAAGATTTAGAAAAAGCAGGAACAGAATTAGCACCTATTAGTCCAGAAGGTGAAGGTAACTTTTTTGTACCTTGGAAAACAGGACACTGGATGATATATCCTGGAAAGGTATGGCATCGTCCAGGCATAGTACAATCACAACAAGACCGCTATATTGTAGCGGCAGATATGGAGTTTTAAGTGAACGTTAAATTAGTAAGTTATAGTAAACCAGCAGACGAGTTTTTAAAAGAAGGACTTGAAAACGTTCAAGATCTTATTGCATTTTGTGCCAAAGTATCAAATCCTACAGCACAAATTAATATGGAAACAAGTGAACGTTTAATTAAGTATTTGATCAAACATCAACATTGGTCACCTTTAGAAATGGTTAATGCAGTATTAGAAATTAATACTACACGTGATATTGCACATCAGATTGTAAGACACAGAAGTTTTGCGTTTCAAGAGTTTAGTCAGCGTTATGCTAATCCGGCAGAAATGGGTGAAATGTTTATTACTAGAGAAGCAAGATTACAAGATAATACAAATAGACAAAACAGTGTAGAAGTTGACAGTGAATCTGACATTCACTATGCTTGGGCGTCTAAGCAACAAGAAGTAATCGATAAAGCTCGTGAAGTATATGATTGGGCTATTGAGTCTGGTATTGCTAAAGAGCAAGCTCGTGTAGTGCTACCTGAAGGTAATACAAAAACAAGATTGTATATGAATGGTACTCTACGTAGTTGGGTACACTACATTGAACTACGTGGTGCTAATGGTACACAAAAAGAACACATGGACATTGCTCATGAATGTGCTAAAATTATTGCAGAGATTTTCCCACTAATGAAAACTCTATGATGGGTGCTAACTGGCAACGTGACGTACAACAACATTCTGTTGTAAAGAAGTTTGCTTGGCTACCTGTAGTAACCAATAGTAATAAACGTGTGTGGTTAGCACACTACTATATCAAATACACACACTATGATGATATGGGTAAACCACCTATCAAGTGTTCAAGTTGGGAATATACCTACACAGAAAATGAATATTTAATTCAAGTATTGAAAGGGGCCTAAACCCCTTTCTTTATTCGTCTCCGTATACTTCTAATATCTCCTTCACTGCTTCATGCCTTTCAATGTCTTGGTGACCAAATTCTATACATGCTAGGTGTGACGCATAACCAAACTTACCTAAATGATCAATAAAGTCAATTAAGCCATTATCTTTCATTCTGTCTGCTTGATTTAAGTCTCCTGTCACGGCCATCTTGGAACCTTCCCCTAAACGTGTTAGTAGCATCTTCATTTGATTAGCTGTTGAGTTTTGCATCTCGTCAGCAATGATATATGCCTTTTTAAACGTTCGACCACGCATATATGCTAACGGTGCTATTTCTAATACACCTTCTGCAATCATGCCTTCGATATCTTTTGCCGTAAAATAATCTCTTAATACGTCAAATATAGGTCTTGTCCAGGGGGCCATTTTTTGTTCTAAGGTGCCAGGTAAAAAACCTAGATCCTCGTCAACTGAAACAGCCGGTCTTGTAACAATAATTTTGTCCACAACACCTTCTTTGAAAAGTTTAATTGCTGTTAAAACTGCGATCAGAGTCTTACCAGTACCAGCCGGACCAATGCCAAAGACAACGTCTTTCTTTGCATCAGCCAGAGTTAGCATGTAAGATTCCTGTGCCCTATTACGAGGCACAATTTTAACATTTTTGTGCTTTTCAGGAAGGTAGTTATTAATTTGAACAACATTATTGTGAAAGTTCTTACTCTTGCGAGCTCGCTTTGCACTCATGAAGTGTCCTCCTTTAATGTGACTTCTATAAACTCTTACTTTGTTTACAAAAATATTTATCTAGGTTTGTCAACTGTTAAGTGCTAACACAACTTATGTGATAAATAACTATATAATAGAATAGGTGGCGATATAATGAGAGATATCACAGACGTAGTAAAAAACATATCAGAGATATATGACAGCGATGTAGCATTCACTGTATTAAAAGACTTTGAAAGAGTGCTAGATGATTTAGACATATATGTGTATGAAAACTGGGCTGAAGGCGAAATAGTACACGGTCCTAAAATTAGCAGACATTGGGTAACTTGTGCGTTTATGTGGCCAATTGACGAAATGCCTGATCCAATGGGCGGAAAACGTTTGTTAGACTATGACTGTAAGGTTACCTATAAAAAAGATAAAATTATAAAACCACGTAAAATACGTAAACCAGATGATATTCGTCCTGGTACTAAAAAAGGTAAGTTAGATACATTACCAATTTGGGTCGTAGAGATTATGATGCCTAAAAAATTAATTGCAGACATTTATGGTGGCATGAAAGCAATGCAAAATTACGAAGTAGATGCTGGATCACAACCTACTGTTCCTGCAGAAACACAAGAAGCTGATTTAGGAGCACAAGCAAGTGCTGATGCTGGCGGCGAAGAGTTAGAGACAGTATAATGGGTTTACTTAAAAACGATCTAGGACATTTAGTAGATAAGATTATCGAAATTGATTCTTATAAATCAAAAATGGGTGAAGATTCTGATATTGTTACACTAGCATTTAGTGTACACGGACAAGAACCTGCAAAAGATTTAGAAAACTTTATTGAAAAAGGTTATCCGTTTGTGCTTGATGCTGATGTTACTTCAGGAGAACAGTCAGATGGTACGTACAAAGTATTTGTTGAAATGGAACGTAACAAAGATATACCAATGCAAATTATAGAAATTGCTGACGGTGTAAGTAAACTAGCTGATTTAGAAAAAATGAAGTTTAGATATTACAAGAACTTTAGAAGTAAAGAACTTGACGAAGAAAATTTAGCAACTATACCTGTTGATAAAGAAAGTTACGATATTGCTGTTAACGAAACACAGTATGAAAACTATAAAAACTTCTTTACTAAAAGTTATGCCGAATCTATTGATATGCTAGGTGAAACACTAATTGTTAAAAACACTTATGCACAGCCACTAAGATTTGAAGTAACAGACTTTGGTAAAGATACAGTAATTAATGAAACTATTAACATGAAAGACATGAGTGAAGTTATTTTCCTTACTAAAGTACTAGGAGACTATAATATTACTAAGTATGGTGAAAATGTTATACTAACTAACGAAGGTTATAGTTTACATTTAAAAAGGATCTAAATGAATAACTGTCAAAATTGCGGACACGAATCACATTGTGGAACAAGTTTATTCAAAGATCATAAAGACGGCGACAATCAAACTATAAATATCAAAGTATGTGAGCAATGTCGATGTATGGCATGCCAAATAAAGGATACAAAAGAAAATGGCTAAAGAACACTTTAAATTTGATTTCGAAGAATGGATGGCTGAAGAGCTTATTCATAGAGACGATTGGAAAGATTGGTACAACGCAATGTGCGAGATCTTACCATTATGGGAAGTGAATACAGCAGAGCGTGTAGCAATGTTTGTAGCACAATGTGGACACGAGAGTGGCGGCTTTAGAGTACTAAGTGAAAACTTGAACTATAGCGCCAAAGCATTGAATACAATTTTTCCTAAATATTTTAGGAGAGCAAATAGAGATGCAAATGAATATCATAGACAACCTGAAAAAATCGCAAACGTTATTTACGCTTCACGTATGGACAACGGCGATACTGCTAGTGGTGACGGCTGGCGCTTTCGCGGTGGTGGTATACTTCAGTTAACTGGACGTTACAATTATACACAGTTTGCTAAAGAAATGGAAATGACTCCGGAAGAAGCAACTGATTATGTACGCACTAAGAAAGGCGCACTAGACTCAGCATGTTGGTTCTGGGATACAAACAACTTAAACAAGTATTGTGATGCTATGGATATTGTAGGCGCAACAAAACGTATTAACGGCGGAACTATTGGTTTAGATGATCGCAAGAAACATTACCTACATGCAATGGATGTACTAGGTGGCGACTTTGAAGAGCCAGAGGTAGATTACAATCAAACAATTAGGCAAGGATCACGTGGTCCACTAGTAGCAGAAGTACAAGAGAAACTTGATATTTCACCTGCTGATGGAATCTTTGGTCCAGGCACTGCACGTATTGTTAAAGAATGGCAGAGTTCAAACGGACTTACTGCTGACGGTATTGTAGGACCAAAAACATTGGGAAAGTTACTAGGGTAGGCGGTATGGGTGCAAAGTTAGCATTAGTAATGTTTGTTTTAATGTGTGCCATGAGCGGTGGCGCCTATTGGTATTATAATGACACACAAGAACGTATTGCTATCTTAAACGAAAATAACGCAAAACTAGAAACAGCAGTCCAAACAAATGAAGAAGCTCTAGCATCGCAAAGGGCTTCTTTTGAAGCAATGGTTGTAGAAAACAATAAACTACAAGAACAGTTTAAAGAAATAAACAACAGAAATCGTTCACTAGAAAATAGACTTTCTAGACACGACATTGGCGCAAGTGGAGTTGCTAAGCCTGGTTTAACTGAAAAGGTTTTAAACAATGCAACTAAAAATGCACAGCGTTGTTTAGAAATTTTTAGTGGTAGTGCATTGACTGAAAAAGAACTTAGTGCAACTAAGCCTAGTGAAATAAACAACGAATGTTGGCGCACAGCAAATCCAAACTTTGATCCTAACATACAATCAGATGCATGGAAAAGGAAGAACTTATGAACAGACATGTAGGCAGAGGTGTAATAGTTTTAGTTATATTATTGGCGGCGTTTGTTTTATCTAGTTGTACATCAACTCCAAGACAAATTGAAATAAGTGCAAAGCCAATTGAAAAACCTAAATTAGTTTTACCACCAGCAGATGAATTACGCTTAAAAGATTTAGAATGGGTAGTTATTAACGAAGAAAATGCTCAAGAAGTTTGGGAAAGACTAAAAAAAGATAAAAAAGATCCTGTACTAATTGGATTAACTGATGATGGCTACGAAATACTTGCAATGAACATAAGCGATATTATGAAACTGTTACAACAGCAAAAAGCAATCATTGCCGCTTACCAAAATTACTACGAAGAATCAGAACAGGCACTAGAAGATGCAAACAGTGAAATCCAAGGTGCTAAAGAAGAAGTCGACAAGCAAAATTCTACTCCAGAAGACTCTATTTTAAATAAGATCAATCCATTCAAATAATGAATAAATTATTTGTTGTTGCCCTACTGTCATTAATACTGACTAGTGGATGTGCAAAACAAATGGATTGCGAAGCCAAACCAAATCCAAAAGTAACTATAGACGGTAAACGTAATATCGAAGTGACGCCCGGTGCGACTTTAGCCTGTGATTTTTGACATAAATACATACATAATAATGAGGGAATACTATGTGGGAAATGATTGAACAAATGGCGAGCAATCGCTTATGGATTTATACAGCATTAGCTGGATCAGTATTTGGTGCAGGATTTTTATTCTGGTTCAAAGATACAAAAATGGCAACATGGGCTGTAACAAAGTTTGATGCCACACTAGAATACCTAGCAATACGTTGGGGTTGGACATGGTTACAAAATGATCCAAATGCTTGGCGTGTGAAATATCCAAAAATTACATCTAAAATAGATGAGCTTGAAAAGCGTATCAAACATCTTGAGGGGAAAAGATAATGCCAAGAAAGAAGCCAGAAGATTTGAATAAACCAGAGGCGGCTCCTGCTCCAGTAGCAGAAACAAAGCCAGACGCAGTAGTAGTTGCTACACAAGATAGTACAACACGCAAAGTCAAACTAGACTTAGAAGTAGATACAAGTGTAAAAGACTTAGGTCCTAATCCATATGCTAGGTTAATACATTTAGCAAGAGCAATTGATGCTTGGAGAATTTTTCCAAGAGCATTCTTAACTGTTTACATTGTACTATTATATAAAGTAGTAATATGGTTTATGAATTTAGATGCTCCAAGTTTTGAACAAAGCGGACTTGTTAGTATTGTTGTAGGTGCCGGTGCGGCATGGTTTGGACTATACACCGGATCTAGTAAATCTAAGAAATAGTTTCTATAAGTAATAGTATGGACTATTACAATATATTAGGTGTTAATCGAAACGCTTCGGACAAAGAACTTAAACAAGCATATAAGAAATTAAGTATGCAACACCACCCTGATCGTACAGGTGGTAGTGACGAAAAGTTTAAGCAAGTTAACGAAGCATACAGCACACTAAAAGATCCACAAAAACGACAAGCATACGATAATCCACAACCACAGTTTAATTCACAACATTTTAACCAAGGGGGATTTCAAGGCGGCTTTGACATTAATGATCTAATGGGCCAATTTGGATTTGGTGGTAGGCAAATGCGTAATCAAGATATTACGATAGGTTGTAACATTAGTATTGGTGAAGTTTACACTGGTAAAAATGTTCTTGCTACATACAGGCTTAATAACGGATTAGAACAAACTGTTGATATTAAAATACCTGTAGGTGTGCGGAATGGTGACAAAGTAAGATACTCAGCAATGGGTCAACAAGACATTCAGCAAGTACCGCCGGGAGACTTATTTGTACAAGTAGTAGTACAATCCACAAATGAGTTTGAAGTGCATGGATTAGATTTAATTACTACGAAGAGATTGAACGTTTTAAAACTAATTACTGGTTTATATACTACAATTAGTGTTCCGGGTGGTGCTAAAGTTAATCTAAATATACCCGGAGGAACTCAACCAGGCACAATATTAAAAATTACAGGCAAAGGCTTACCAAACAGACAAGGCAACCCAGGAAATATCTTAGTTAAAATTATAGGTCAAACACCGTCAGGGCTCAGTGAAATGGACAAGAGACTTATTGAGCAAATTGGCAAAAAATATAGTTGACTTTAATACTATGATATCGTATAATGTAAATACAGTTATAGAAAAGGAATAATGATTTATGGTTGAACCGAGCGAAGAGTTACAGGTAGTATTTGACAAAGCAATTAAAGATGCTAAAAGATTGGAACATGAATATGTTACATTAGAACATCTGTTGTTTGCAATGCTATGCACAGAAAATTTTACAAATATCTTAAAAGGTTTTGGTATTGATGTTCAACCTTTGCAGAATGATATCTTAACTTATCTTCAAACAAAACTTGATGATATTAAAGTTCCTGCAGGCACAAAATATAAGCCAAAGAAAACACAAACAGTAGAACGTGTAATGAATAGAGCATTTACGCAAGTATTGTTTAGTGGTAGACAGCATATTGATATTTGTGATGTATTTGTTTCGTTACTAAACGAAAAGAAAAGTTTTTCAACATATACACTTACAAAAGCAGGTGTTGAAAAAGAAGCATTTAACACATATATTAACAACGAATTTGTAGGCTCTGCTGAAGATGAAGAAATGGCAGGACATGCACAACGGGCTCTTAAAGCATTTACATCAAATTTAAATCAAGAAGTTGTAGATGGTAAGATTGATCCTGTTATTGGACGCAAAGACGAGATTGAAAGCATTTGTTTGTCATTAGGACGTCGAGGAAAGAACAACGTACTATTAGTAGGTGATCCGGGTGTTGGTAAAACTGCTATTGCAGAAGGACTAGCATATCGTATTGTTAATAAAGATGTTCCAACGTTCCTTGAGGAGTATTCAGTATACAACTTAGACATTGGTGCTATGTTAGCAGGTAGTAAATACCGCGGAGACTTTGAAGAACGTTTTAAATTAGTTATGGCCGCTATTAAACGTCAAGGCAAAACGATTGTATTCATTGACGAAGCACACATGATGAATGGTGCTGGTGCTGGCGGATCAAACAGTAGTAATGATCTAGCAAATATGTTAAAGCCTGCACTAGGTAAAGGCGATATTAAAGTTGTTGCATCAACTACATGGGACGAGTATCGTAAATACTTTGAAAAGGATCGTGCATTGATGCGTAGATTCCAACGTGTAAGTGTTGACGAGCCTGATAAGAAAACAACAACAGATATCTTACATGGTATTAAGAAGTACTACGAAGAATTTCACGAAACAATTATTACAGAAGAAGCAATTGACGAAGCAGTTAAACTTTCAATAAAATATATTACTGATAAGAAATTGCCTGACAAAGCAATTGACTTGATTGACCTAGCATGTTCACGTTTCAAAGTAAACAATGCTACAGGAGATCGTGTTGTTGGTCCTGAAGAGATTAAATTTGAACTTGCTAAGTTTGTAAATCTTCCTCCAGAACAAATACAACAAAAAGAAACTAATAATTTAGCAAGTCTTGACCATAATCTTAAACTTAATGTTTACGGACAAGATGATGCTATTGAAGAAATTGTTGATAAGATTCTTGTTGCACAAGCAGGCCTTAAGTCAGAAGAAAAGCCAATTGGATCATTTGTATTCATGGGTCCAACAGGTGTTGGTAAGACTGAACTTGCTAAACAACTTGCAAAGAATCTAAGTATACATCTTGCACGTTTTGATATGTCAGAATATCAAGAAAAGCATAGTGTAAGTAAATTAATTGGTTCTCCTCCAGGCTACGTTGGACACGACGAGCATTCAGGACAGTTGATTAATCAACTACAAGAACATCCTAACTGTGTTCTATTGCTTGATGAGATTGAAAAAGCACACCCAGACATTGCACAAATTCTTTTACAGATTATGGACAATGGTAAGATTACTGGAAGTGACGGTAAAGAGGCTGATGCACGTAATTGTATCTTAATCCTTACAACTAACTTAGGTGCAGAACAAGCTGAGAAAAACACTATTGGATTTAGTCAAGACTTTGCTGGAGACTATGGCGATGAAGAATTCAAACGTTTCTTTGCTCCAGAATTTAGAAATAGACTTGATGGTGTAGTTACATTTGGTAAATTAGAAAAACCTATTATGTTAAAAATTGTTGGTAAGTTCTTACTTGAACTTAGAACAATGCTTGATGATAAAAATGTTGTTTGTCAAATTAGTGACGATGCTCTTGATCATCTTGTAGAAAATGGGTTTGATAGTAAGATGGGTGCAAGACCAATGCACAGATATATTGATAAAGAAATCAAACGTCCACTAAGTAAGATGCTATTATTTGGCGATCTCAAAGATGGCGGTACTTTAAAGATTGATGTTGCTGATAATAAATTGCATCTAGAACCTATCAAAGAAAAGGTAAAAGATGTTACAGAAGCTATACACAACTAAGTTATTCTATAACAAGTACCTATACAAACTTCGTGTAAAGAGCGGTATTGCATCGCTCTTTCGAGGACTTAACTTAGGTTATGTTAAATCAAAACTAGATGCTATGCAGAGAGATGCTGAAGCAGAATTACCTATACAAAGTCCTTTTAATCATGTGTTGCGTAAACATAATACAACTGTTACATTAGAAACATTTATGGATGCTTGTGTTTTATACAATGCACTAGAAAAAAATAAAAGACATGCTATGGTACGTTGCGAAGGATACACATTAGATATGTATTCAAACGAACCTGAATGGTTAGAAAAATTACAAAAACAAGTTGATGCTACACAATGGTATGAGCCTGAAAATGATTATGTATTTGATTACCTTTTACAAAATGCAAACACAGAACTAGTTGATGGGGAAGTTGTATGGCAATATAAAGCATTACTAGGTAAAAAAGTTGACCCTAATTTTGCAGACTACTGTGAAAATAATCCAGACGGCTTTAAAATAGGCAATGTTGCTAAACGTGTTGTACGTAACAATCATTTTGCTGAAGGGTTTTACTTCTATGCTAAAAATGAACGTTACCTTATGTTAGCAAAAATAGCATTAGGAGGTCAAATCCGTCGTGTGATAAAATATGTTTCACGCAACGATTTGCATAAATAGTATTATGCCAAGCACAAGCGAAATAATTTTATCAGCAAACACACATCCAGGGGACAGTACGACTGAAACTGTAACCGGAAGTAATTTTAAGGGTGACGGATACTATGGAAGATCAGATGGTATTCATACTGTACAGTATGATTATGCAGGTCTTACAGGTTCGATCACTATACAAGCAACACTAGCCACTACACCAGCAGACGCTGACTGGTTTGACGTAGATACTGTAACCGTTGCTAATCAAACAGACGTTAAATATGCTAACTTTACAGGTAACTTTGTTTATATTAGAGCAAAACTAGTATACACAGATGGTACTGTAAACAGCATTAGACTTAATCACTAGGAAGTAATATGGAAAATTTTATTAATGTTATTTTTGATAACAAAGAAGAACTAGATGATATTGTAGTATCAGAAGTAGCTACTATGGCTTCACCTGCATTGCTTGAAAGTGAAACAAATTATAGTCTTAATGAAAGCGAAGATGGAAAAACTGTGCTTACTGTAGAAACACATGCACAATTAGACGAAGAAGAATCAGATTTAGTTGCTGAAGATATAGCAAACAAATTATTTGATTTAGGATATGATAACTTTGATATTGAGGTAAGTGTATAATGCGTTACGGTCAGTTTAAATTAAGTGAAGATGAAATACAGGCTCTAAGACCTGCTGTTAGCCCTACTAAAGTTGAAGACGATGTAGATCAAAACTTAGACATCATTGCAACTGCCGCAGATAATGCTAAAGAAGAAAATCCTAGCATATATAAGAAAATTCAGAGTCAGTTAGAGAAACTACAACAAAAAGCAAAACAACTTCTTGCTAATCAAGGTAAAGAAGAGTCTGTTGAAGAAAACGTTGCTGTAGCAACTTCACCAATAGAAATGCTTATTGCAAATATAAAGCAAACCATTGATGCTATGTGTGGCGGGCAACCAATAAACGTATGTAAAAATCCTGATGCTATGAAATTACAAAAAGATATTTCAGCATTAGAACAAGCAATTCCTGAACAAATTAAACAGGAAAGAGGCGAAGAAAGAACGCAAACTATAAAAGATCTAAAAACCTTTAAAAGAGAATTAAGAAATAAATTAAAGTTACTTGTTAAAAAAGCAGAAGGTTTAACTCCTGAAAGCCAATTAGATAAGACTAATATGAGTGCTGTACAAAAAAGTATTTTAAATCATATGACAGCTATTATTAACACAGTTGAGGACAGAGATATTTCTCCAGAAACAATTAATAAGTTTTTAGATTATGCTATTGCAGGTCAAGTAATTGATATGAAAGGTTTAGTTGCGGCTAAGAAAGGTAAGATTGATGATCATATTAATCAAAATCTAGATCAAGACGTAAAAGACTTATTTGACGAAGAAATTAAAACAGCATTCTTTGGGTTTATTCCTGGCGGAACAACATCAGGAAATTATGGACCTGCTGAAGTAGGTTTAGCAATATTAGGTAACCCTGCTAAAAAAGCAGATGACAAAGGCGATCTAATAGTAGACGGTGTTGCCTTTGAACTAAAAGGAAGTGGATACAATAGTAAGCAAATGACTCCAGGTAGTTTATACGGAGCAAGGTTAAATTCAAAAGGAATTGGTGCTGGTACTTCTGGTTGGCAAGAATTAAATAAACAAGTTAAAAGAATTAATCCTAAAATAAAAGAAATTAATCCAAACGACGAAAAAGGTGCAATGAAAGAACCAGGCTACATGAGTGCATTTAACGTAATGACTTCAAAAGGTAAAGTATCTAAGAAACTTTCGAGTAGGTATAATTTTAATGCTAGTGGGTTAAAAGTTTTAAACAATGAAGTTCTTATTCCAAACGGCAAACCTGAAGACACTGTAGAACTTTTAGATGCAACATTTAAAAGTATTATTAATGGTTGGAAAAAAGTTAGTAATTGGAAGAAAAGAATTTCTGCAATGGTAGAACCTGATGGCAGTATCGACGTTAGTAAGTTTCAACTTAACTATTCTGCACTAGCATATGATAGTTACAATAAAGAAGATGAAGTAGAAAACATATTGTTTGTAAACTCTATGAATAGGAATTACTATCTAATTGGTACTCAAGCAGAGTTGATAAAAGCAGTTGAAGCCGGTGATGTTATGATCAAAGGTGGTATAACTTGGAATGATGATCAACAAAAAGCAACTCCACAATACGCAAGAGCTTAAACTAACGTAAGTTCTTTTTCTCTATCTAAATATTTGTATTCAACTTTAACTGGATCCCAGCGTTCTAGTGCATCAAATACTTTATCTTTATGTAATTCACCACATGTATATACATCTAGTTGTACTAGTGCAGGACTGGTTTCGTCCCAAACGTGTATTGCTATATGACTTGTTTCAATAATAGTAACACACGTAAACCCTCTATTGCCCGGCATTTCACAATACTTAGCATATGGCCCCATCATTATCTTCATATCTATATCTCTTATTAAATTACCAGCCCAATCGACTATAGTTTGCTCGCATTGTGGTGGATTGCTTACTTCAGCTCTAATTATCATGTGTTTGTGCTTCAACATAGCCGTTCCTTTTTGGTTTCTATTTAGTCCACTGCACCATTAGAGGTTGACTACTATTGATAAATACTTTATATTACAACGTAAAGGTGTTGACGCATGACAAAAACATTTAAAGACTACTTATTAGAAGCCGAAACAAACGAATCAGGCTTACAATACTATACTGGTGTGAAAAAGCACGGTAAAGAATATATGAAAAAAGCCGCTAAAGCAGGACGTGAAGGTGCTAGTCAAGAAGAATTAGGACGCATCAAAGACAAATACAGTAAAGCTGAAAAGACAAAAGAAGCATACTCACCAGGCGACGAAAATGAAGAAGGCATGGTAAGTAATTGCTGTGGCGCACCTATTATGGATGTCTATCAAGGACATGGCAGATGCTCAGATTGTAAAGAAATGGCAAGTGCTGTACCCGATAACGAAGAACTTGATAGAATGAAAGAACTTGCTGGTGCAAGTATTGACGAAACATATGATGACGATGATGACTTCTACGAAGCGTATGGCGAAATGTGGTACAATGAAGATGAAATCATGGACGAAGCAGAGTACCAAGGGCGTAAAGTTAAACTTGGTAAGCCTATGCAAGGTGACGTTAAGAAGTTTAAAGTATACGTAAAAGATCCTAAAACAGGTAATGTAAAAAAAGTAAACTTTGGACACGGCGGATCAAGTGTTAAAGGTAAAGCAATGAAGATTAAAAAGTCTAACCCTGCAAGACGTAAGAGCTTTAGAGCAAGACACAACTGTGATAATCCAGGACCACGTACTAAGGCACGTTATTGGTCATGCCGTAAATGGTAAGGAAGTAATATGTTACTAAGAGAAATATTTGATATGAAACAAGACTCAATGCCGTTTAATGTCATTGACGATGTACATTTTCATATGATAAATGATGAAGAATTTTATCGCAAACATTACATGCCATGTATGGATAAAATGAAAAGTGAAACTAACGAAAAAGTAATCCAAGGACATATTATGCCTTTGTGTGATAAGGCATTAAATCATTATTGTTTAAAGTACGACCTTAATAAACTACCTGAAGAGCTTATGAATGCACAAGAAAAAGCAGACTTAGCACATATGGTATTAGATCACGAAAGAAATCCTAAGGAAGAACTAGATGCATCTCAGAGAACTATTTGAAGCTGACGGCAAAATAGCAGTATTTGCTTTTGGTAGAATGAATCCTCCAACCATTGGACACAAAAAACTTGTAGACAAGATGGCAGGATATCCTGGAGACCATTTTTTATTTTTAAGTCATACACAAAAGCCTAAAACAGATCCACTATCATTTGCAGAAAAGGTTTTCTTTGCACAAAAGAGTTTTGGTTCTGATATAATAGTAGGCAACAAAGATGTAAAAACAATTATTCAAGCAATGCAACATTTACAATCTCAAGGTTATAACGAAGTTGTATATATAGCAGGTAGTGATAGAGTTGAATCATTTACAAAACTACTTAATAAGTATAACGGCAAAGATTATGAGTTTGATAATATTGATGTTGTAAGTGCAGGCGAACGTGATCCTGATGCAGAAGGTGCTGAAGGTATGAGTGCAAGTAAACTTAAAGCCGCGGCAGTTGACGACGACTTTGAAACTTTTAAACAAGGTGTTGCAGGTGATGAAAGACTTGCACAAATGATGTTTAACAAGGTTAGATCAGGTATGGGTGTTAATGTTGTTAACGATAGTGTATCAGAAGAAGATCTAGGCGAATATAAATTTTTTAAAAGCACAGACAATGGCAGTATCAAAGAACAAGATCCAAATAAAATGAAAGTATTAGATTGGATTGCAGATAGAGTAGATGGTAAAGAACATTTTTTAAGTTTTTACAGAAAAGGTGCGGCATGGAGTGGTAGACTGTTGTTTATTAAACCTGAAGCGGCTAATAAGTTTAGACAAAAAGTTGAAGACAACCCAGACCATTTAGATAGAATTAAAAAAATGCTTACAAGCATTGAAACAACATCAAAGTTGTTTACTCAATTAGATATTAAACACGATATTAGGCGAGCTGACTAATATGGATATTGAACGTTTAAAAGAACTTGCAGGTGTCAATGAGTATAAAGGTTATACTGAATATACTCTTGAAAACATTAGTAAGACTGCTAGTGAAAAACGTAAGATAGAGAAGAAAAAAAATATCAAACCAGGTGACGAAGACTGGTTCAAACTTTGGTTTAGTTTACCACACATGACTGGTGGTGGTTTTAGAGGACGGAAAAAATGAAGTATCATAATTTAAAAGATATTGAAAACAAAGTTCCTAAGCCAGGCAGTTTCAAACACTTCCTTCAGATACAAGAACACGGTGGCCGTGTTGTAAAAGGTGTCAATACTACAGCAGATGTTGGTGTAGATGCTATTAAGAAGCAAGCCGCTAAGTTTGGTAACAAAGTAGACAAAGATGGACGCCCACCTACACTATCAAAAAAGGTAAAAGGCTCCAAAACCAATGTATTATTCAATCTAGGCCTTGCAGAATCGGTTGACAACACTGATGAAAGTATGCTATACTATAGTAAGATGGCAGAAAATTTGGGCGAATTAGCAAGTACAAGTAAAGTATACGTAGACATGGATGGCGTATTAGCAGACTTCTTTGGAGAATGGCAAAAGTTAATAGGCAGTGACTGGCGTAAAGTAAAAGACATTGAACCTGCACTACAAAAGATTAGAGATAAAGATAATTTTTGGTTAGACTTACCATTACTACCACAAGCAAAAAACTTGCTAGGTGTTATTAAAAAAGTCAAAGGTAGTTATACTATTCTAAGTAGTCCACTACCAAACGATCCTAATTCAGAACCACACAAACGTGAATGGATTAAAAATAATTTAGACTTCTTTCCACCAGAGAATGTTATCATTACACATGACAAACCTAAGTATGCTGTTAACAGCGATGGTACACCAAACATTTTAATCGATGACTTTGGAAAAAACATTGCTAGTTGGGAAGCGGCTGGTGGTGAAGGCTTTAAACACAAAGATCATAAGTTCGAACGTACTGCAAAAGCAATACAACAACATATGAAAGAACCTGTTGCAGAAAATACGCAATTAAATGAATACATTCAATACTTTAAATTTTTAAAACATGGTAGTTACATATTAAAAATAATTAAATGGTTTTGGCAGAACAAATGGGCATTAGCATTCTTAACTGTATCATGGAAAACATTTAAATGGATCGGTGATGCTCTGGCTTGGCTTGAAAAATTCTTTAATCATCCTGTAGTAAAAAGTTTAGCAAAATACGGTATGCCTGCTGTGGCTATTGCAGTTGCATTATATGGCGGGAAAAAACTTTATGACGAATTAGTAAAAGCAAAAGATGAAAAAGACTTGAAAAAATTATTCAATGACTTTGAACCTGATAAAAATGATTTAGATAATCTAGAAAAAGAATTAGCTGAACTAGAAAAAGAATATCAAAATATGGAAGAACGTACACTTACCAAAGGCGAAGAAAAGAAAAAAGAAAAAAACGTCAAGGGTATGAAGAAGAATAAAGGCGACTTTAAAAAACGTTACGGCAAAGATGCTGATGCTGTTATGTATGCAACTGCTACTAAAATGGCAAAAGAAGCTCTTATAAGCGGACTTTATACTACTGATCAAGTATTAGACTTATTAGAAAATTTTGCAGATGGCAAGAAGAGTGGTAAAAGCAGACCTGGTAGAGTAAAAAAGTCAGGTGCTAGTTGCAATGGTAGTGTAACTGAGCTACGTAAAAAAGCAAAGAATGCAAGTGGTGAACGTGCTAAAATGTATCATTGGTGTGCAAATATGAAGTCCGGTAAGAAAAAATAACAAGTAGAAAAAAGGTAAATACTAACATGTTAATAAGAGAACTATTTAGAGAAGAAAAAGTAGAGATGTGCTCAAAAGACTGTTGTGGGGTTCCTGTAACAGAATGTACATGTGGTCCTGACTGTAAGCATTGCGACTGTCATTCTAAGAATAAAGAATCAATAAAAGAATTTGCTACAACAGGTTCTACTAGTGCAGGGAATATAGCATCTGTTGCTAATCCACCACATGCATACGGAAAAATAAAGCGTGATAAAAACGGTGTACCAAAAGCAAAACAAGCACTAAACAAAGACGGTACTGCAAAGAACGGACTAGACATTACAGATAATGTTTTTGGTGGTAAAACAGTCAAAAGAAAAAAATAGGATAACACGATGAGAGAAAAAGACTTAAAAGAAAACGGTTTAGCTGACATGGCATACAAGGTTGAAAGAGATCACGAAGTGCAAATGGCTAGAGGCGATCTATACAAAGTTGCCAAGTACGGTATTAAACTACACGAAATGCTTAAAGGCGTAAGTGAAGAACAAGGACTTGAAGGCTGGGTACAAGCAAAGATTACTAAAGCCGCAGACTATTTAGGTAGTGTATATCATCATTTAGATTATGAAATGAAATTTGACGAAGTATCTGAATCTAAAAAAGCTGACAAATTTGAACCACACATGATGTATGATCCTAAGACAGGTGAAGGCAAGAAAGCCAATAAAGAGCAAGATCATAAAGACATGGCTAAAAAAGGTTGGACACACGACAAGCCTAAAAAAGCAGACATTAAAGAAGCAGAAAAACGTTGGAAGCAAACTAGTATGTCTCCAGCAGAAGCTGAAAAAGAATATGGCAAAGCAAACGTAAAAGTTAAAAAAGGTGGCCTTAACAACGGCGACGATATGGTACAAGTATTTGTTGAAGCAGAATCTAAAGAAAAGATGCAGATTAGTCCAGCAGACGAAAAAGCAAATACACCTGCATACAAACGTTGGAAAGATGGCGACGATAGATACGAATATAAAGGTAAAAAACAACCTACAAAAAAAGATGAATCATATGTAGATACTCTAGCACAAAAGTTAGAAGAAGCAAAGAAGAAAAAAGGCTTATACTACTATGTGAATAAACGTAAAAAAGCCGGCACAAGCAGATCAGCAGATCATCCAGATGCACCTAGTCCACAAGATTGGAAAAATGCGGCTAAGACTGCAAAAGAATCTGTAGAAGCTAATTGTACAGATTGTGGTAACCCAAGTTACACAACATTAGGTTTATCAGAAGCAGAGCTAGATGAAGTAGCTGGTCCTGATAAATGTTGGAAAGGCTATAAGAGAGCTGGAACACAAAAAGGTACTGGTAAGAACGCAGGCAAACGTGTTAACAAATGCGTTAAGGCCTAATATGCCATGCAAAGTTTCAAGTCATCGATAGATGATTGGATACAAAACGTATTAAGCAAACCATCAAAAACATTTAATAACCTACCTCCATGTCCGTATGCTAAAAAGGCATGGCAAGATAATGCTGTACACACACATTGGCTCGACGGTTCATTTGAAATTAATACCTGGGTACGAGCAGAAATAGAAAATTATACATATCATTGGCCTAAAGGTAAAGAAGTAGTTATACTAGGCTTTGATTATGACCGAATTACTCCTGAACAACTAAGTAATATTATAGATGACACAAAGCCTATGCTTGACCGTAGAGGTTATGTAGCACTTGAAGATCATCCTCTTGAAGTAGAGGAAGTACAAGATATAAAATTAAACCATGGCACATATGCTCTTGTTCTTTTGCAACCAAAAGAAAAACTAGAAACAGCGAGGGAATGGTTAGAAAAGAAAGACTATTATAAGAATTGGACTAAAGAATACAAACAAGAGGTGCAAAATCGTGAGTGACATATATGCTAGAATTAATTTATCTAAAACAAACTATAGAATGTCTAAATCAGCCGTACTGTTTGATAACCCGCCAGTAGAACAACTACAAGAAATATACGATCAATACTGTAAGTACAAACAGTTTGAAAGTGTAATGCCTTTATTTAACGAAGACTTGTGTGCACCGCATTGTGATATAGTTGGATACTACAGCAATAAAGAACTAGTTGCGTTTAGTCACTATTATTGGTATAATTCAGATAATGTAGAAGCAATACAGTTTGCTTGGAACTACAAAAACCCTAAGTTATTCTTAGGTCTAAAGAGCCTACGCCACGAATGTGCGTATTACAAGGCCAAAGGTGTTAAGTACATATATGTTGGATATGCAGACGAATACAAGAAGCAGATGAACGGCTTTGAAATTTGTCCTCCAAGATAATTGGTAAAATAACACTTGACAACACCCTAAAAATATAGTATAATACTACATAAACTAAGGAGAATCTTATGAGCGACAGAGTATATGGTGGCGACGAGAAGGCTAAACTAGAACGTTTGGTTAACGAAGGCGCTACAGTTATGAGAGAAATTGAAGATCTAAGCACAGGTCTTAAAGAAACTGTGAAAGCAGTAGCAGAAGAACTTGACATTAAGCCAAGTTTAATTAACAAAGCAATTAAAGTTGCCCATAAAGGTGATTGGGAAAAGGTTGCTGACGAGTTTGACGATTTAGAAACACTAGTTGTCACTGTAGGGAAAGACAAGCCGTAATGCAAAAAGTAAAAGATTTTTGGATCAATAGTTATAAAAGCGACAAGATTGCTTTTGGATTCGAACTAATAAGTTTCGTATTTACAGTTATGGCAAGTTTGACTTTGGCATTTAATGCTAAAGATCCAAACATGCTAATTATATATCCGTTCTTTTTTGTAGGATCGGTTACACAATGCTACGCGGCTGTACGCAGAGGCGCGGCATGGGTTATGTTACTAACAGGATACTTTGCTGTTATTAACACATTTGGATATGGAGTGGCCGCAGGATGGTGGTAAAACCCTATCAATGGCTAGCATGGGTGGCTACAGTATGTTTACTGACAGCCGCTACACTGGCCGCATTTAATGTTTACCCTTTGTACATTTGGGCATTCATTATTAGTAATAGTCTATGGATACTTGTTGGTGTCCTATGGAAAGAAAAAAGTTTAATTGTTATGAACGCAGGATTAACCGTAATTTACGTTGCGGGCTTGTTGTTCTAATAAATAATAGTAACGCCAAAGGCAATTGCCAGGCATGTAGAAGGTTAAGTTGGCCATAAGCAACGTAGGAAAAAATGAAGTTAAGTTGTAGTACACTATACATATCTCAGCCGACCGCCATAAGACATGGCCCGCTTGGCTTTACTAAACAAACCACAAAACCTATTATTGATTATTTCCTTAAATTAAAAGAGGAAGAACAATATACTGTTGAGTCATGGAAGACTAACCACGAAATACATCTTGATCACGATATAATTAGTCCTTTACTAGACAAAATACATTTATGGTATTGCCATAATATTGTACGTCCAAGGGGTCCTAAGTTTATAACTGATCAAGTTTGGCATGAAACTAGTCAATTAAACATTGATGCAGAAGTATGGTTCCAAGAGAGCTTACCCGGACAAGGTTGTCCACAACACGAACACGGTACACTAAGTCGTTACAGTTGGGTTTACTACTTAGATGTAGGCGAAAGTAACAATCCACTTACGTTTGTTGAAATGCAGGAGTCCAAAAACGAAATCTTTCCGGTTGACGAAGTCAACTTACCAGTGTATAATGATATGGTAGTCATGTTTCCTAGTACCATACATCATAAAGTATATCCTGTAAACACAACAAGATATGTTTTAGCAGGAAACATTAATGACATTACTTACAGGGAGAATTAATTGAGTTACGTAGACGCATTATTTGATAGAGACAGTGACATTGTACGTGTTGTAGAACGTAAAGACGGCAAAAGAAAGTTTACTGAATATCCAATCAAGTATACATTTTATTATGAAGATCAAAGAGGTAAATTTAAAAGCATCTACGGCGATCCAATTAGTAGAATTGTGTGTAAGAACACAAAGGAGTTTCGTAAAGAACTTGCTATTAACAAAGGCAAGAAGATGTTTGAAAGCGATATTAATCCTATATTCCAATGTTTGAGTGAAAACTATCTCAATCAAGATGCTCCTAAACTAAACATTGCATTCTTTGATATTGAGACTGACTTTGATCCAGAGCGTGGCTTTGCTGATCCTGCAGATCCGTTTATGCCTATTACAAGTATCTCTGTATACTTACAGTGGATGGAAACAATGATCTGTATTGCTGTGCCGCCTAAGACACTTACTATGGAGCAGGCTAAAAAAGAAATTGAAGGCATTGATAATGTAATGCTAGTTGAAAAAGAAAGTGAAATGATTGACACTTTCTTAACGCTGATTGAAGACGCTGATATTTTATCAGGTTGGAACAGTGAAGGTTATGATATTCCGTATACTGTAAACAGAACTGCCCGTGTACTAAGCAAGGATGATACACGTAGATTCTGCTTGTGGGGTCAACTTCCTAAGAAACGTGAATATGAAAAGTATGGTAAATCAGCTGTTACCTTTGACCTAATAGGCAGAGTGCATTTAGATAGTTTGGAATTATATCGTAAATATACATATGAAGAAAGACACACATATAGACTTGATGCCATTGGCGAAATCGAAGTTGGTGAGAACAAGGTCCCTTATGAAGGCACTTTGGACCAGTTGTACAACAATGACTTTAGAAAGTTCATCGAATACAACATACAAGATACCGCACTACTGGACAAGCTGGACAAAAAACTAAGATTTATTGATCTAAGTAACGAACTTGCACATGCAAACACTGTTTTGCTACAGACCACTATGGGTGCTGTCGCAGTTACAGAACAAGCGATTGTTAATGAAGCACACAGACGTGGTATGCAAGTACCTAATCGTCCGCACCGTGATGAAGAAAACACACAAGCGGCAGGTGCTTATGTTGCATTTCCAAAAAAAGGCTTGCACAAATGGATTGCTAGTATGGACTTGAACAGTCTGTATCCTAGTGTTATTCGTGCATTGAATATGGATCCAGCAACAGTTGTTGGACAACTACGTCCAGACGTTTCAGATGCTCGTGTAAAAGAAGATATGGGTCTTAAGAAGAAAAGTTTCGCAGGCAGTTGGGAAGGACGTTTTGCTACAGAAGAATATGAAGCAGTTATGGAACAGAAACGTGATACTGCACTAACTGTTGACTGGGAGAACGGACAAAGTGATGTATTATCAGGTGCAGAGATTTATAAACTTGTATTTGATAGCAATCAACCTTGGATGCTTAGTGCAAACGGTACTATTTTTACAACAGAACACGAAGGTGTTATACCCGGACTACTAAAACGTTGGTATTCAGAACGTAAAGAACTACAAGCAATGTTAAAGAAGGCTAAGGATGCCGGCAATGCTACAGAGATTGAATACTGGGACAAGCGACAACTTGTTAAAAAGATTAACTTGAACAGTTTGTATGGTGCTATTCTTAATCCTGGTTGTAGATTCTTTGACAAACGTATTGGACAGTCAACAACACTGTCAGGTCGTACTATTGTTAAGCATATGAGTGCAGAAGCAAACAAAGTTATTACAGGTACATATGATCACGTAGGTGATGCTGTTATATATGGTGATACAGACTCTGTTTACTTTAGTGCTTACCCAATGCTTAAAGAAGGTATTGATAAAGGAGACATTCCTTGGAGTACTGAGAACGCTATCAAACTTTATGATCAAGTAAGTGATGCTGTTGACAGTACATTTATAGATTTTATGCTACAAGCATTCCATTGTCCAAAGAGTCGTGCAGACGTTATTGCCGCAGGTAGAGAAATTGTTGCAAAAAGCGGATTGTATATTACTAAGAAGCGTTATGCGGCACTAGTAATTGATAACGAAGGCTTTAGAACAGATGAAGATGGTAAACCAGGCAAAGTAAAAGCAATGGGCTTAGACTTGCGTAGATCAGATACACCTGTGTTTATGCAGGAGTTCTTAAGTGAGCTATTGCTTATGGTACTTACTGATGTTGAAGAAAGAAAAGTATTAGATCGTATTACACAATTTCGTAAGGAGTTTAAACTACGTCCAGGTTATGAAAAAGGTGCACCTAAACGTGCAAACAAAGTAGGACACTATCAACGTCTTGAAGAAAAGCAAGGTAAAGCAAACATGCCTGGGCATGTTAGAGCAAGTATTAATTGGAATACACTAAAACGTATGAATGGTGACAAGTACTCGCAAGAGATTGTTGACGGTATGAAAGTTATTGTATGCAAACTAAAACAAAATCCGCTAGGTTACACAAGTGTTGCATACCCTACAGATGAATTGCGTATTCCAGAATGGTTCAAAGAACTGCCATTTGATGGCGATGCTATGGAAGCAACTATTATTGATAACAAACTAGATAACCTAATTGGTGTTCTAAACTATGATTTAGAAGACACTAAACAGAACAATACGTTCAATAGTTTGTTTGACTTTGGAGGTGAATAATGCAACATACAATACAACAACTAATGGACAAGGTTAGTGCAATGCACGGAATGGCTGTTCAAGCACATAGAGAAAAATATAAAAAGGCACCAGGTGAGAAGTATGACGAACAGTTAGTTACTCATCTAGTAGAACAAATACAAGCAATGGCTGGAGATATCTTTAACGATAAAACTCCACATCCTAAATTGCAAGCAAAGAAGGAGGCTAAATGAAACTAACTTTAATTGGGTATGGCTTTGTAGGCAAGGCTGTGTACGAAGTACTCAAAGACTATCATGAAGTAAAGATTGTTGATCCTGAATATAACGATAATGTTATTGATAACGATAGCGACGGTTATGTTATTTGTGTTCCAACACCTGCTACAGTAACAGGAGCATGTAATATGACTATTGTTGAAACTGTAGTTAAAGCATGTCCAAGTGATAAACCTATTTTAATCAAAAGCACAATTAGTTTAGAAGGGTGGCGCAAAGATCTTAAGCCACAAAATAAAGAAATTACATTTAGCCCTGAGTTTTTAACTGCGGCCAATGCAAACGAAGACTTTAAAAATCAAACAACAATGTTATTTGGTGGAGGTAATGTAGAGTTTTGGAATGATGTGTTTATTTTATGTAAAGGATTCAATCCAATCTATGCTACGGTAGAAGAATTAATATTAACAAAATATTTACGCAATAGTTTTTTAGCAACCAAGGTTGCTTTCTTTAACGAAGTATTTGATCTATGCGAATCAGCAGGAATAGATTATAATCAAGTTAAAGCATTGGTAGGTGAGGACAAAAGAATTACACATAGTCATATGCAAGTTCCAGGTCCAGATGGCGACAAAGGTTTTGGAGGAGCATGCTTTCCAAAAGATACAGAAGCATTGCTGTATTCAGCAAATGTAATTGGCGCCACACTACCAATATTATCAACTGCTGTAACAAGCAATAAGAACAAAAGGAAAGAAACATGAAGATACTAATTACAGGGCATCTAGGTTTCATCGGATCAAGACTAAAAGAAAAGTTAGTTGTAGATGGACATGATGTTGTCGGTATAGATATTAAAGAAGGTACTAATATATTAACCTCAGAACTACCTAAGGTAGATTTTGTAATACACTTAGCAGGCATTGGCGGCGTAAGAGAAAGTCTTGCTGATCCTAAAAAGTATTGGGACACTAATGTAGAAGGAACAAAACGTATACTTGAGTTCTACGATAATGTTCGAGTATTAGTAGCAGGATCAAGTTCACAGTACGAACCACATCTTAATCCATATGCCGCAAGTAAGAATGTAATTGAAAACATTCCACACCCTAATGCATTGTTTATGAGATTTCATACAGTGTACAGCGAAAGTCCAAGAGCTAAAATGTTCTTTGATAAATTGCTTAACAATACATTAGAATACACAACAAATCATCTAAGAGATTTTATACATTTAGAAGATTTAACAGATGGTATTATGTTATTAATGGACAAAGACCTAACAGGTAATATTGACATTGGTACTGGAGAATGTGTAAGGATCCAGGACATAAGACCTGATTTGCCAGTAAAGTTAAATACTATTGGCGAAAGAACAAAAACACAGGCAAATACACATTTGATGGATAAGTTAGGCTTTAGACCTAAATATACAGTAGATGGATTTTTAAAAGAACAAGGCTTTAAGAAATGAGAATAGGCTTCACATGTAGTACATTTGATCTGCTCCACGCAGGTCATATACAAATGCTGAGAGATGCAAAAGAACAATGTGACTACTTGATTTGTGGCCTACAAATTGATCCAAGTCTTGATCGTCCAGAGAAAAATTCACCCGTACAAACTATAGTAGAAAGACATACACAACTTAGTGCTGTCAAGTACGTTGACGAAATAATCCCATATCAAACAGAAACTGACTTAGAAGACATTCTAAATATGCTTCATATTGATGTAAGGATTTTAGGTGAAGAATACAAAAATGGTAAGTTTACTGGTAGGGCTATATGTGCCAAACGAGGAATCGAACTGTTTTTTAACAAAAGAGAGCACCGTTTTTCGAGCAGTGATCTCCGAAATAGAGTAAAAAGTTGTTGACTTTATCAACAAAATGTCGTATAATAAAAGGAACATAGGAGAAGTATTATGAAAGATATTTTACAAGACGTAGTAGCAAAGACACATTCTTTAGGCTTTTTGAGCTTAGTGAAAGTAACAGGAGACGACAGTAGTACTACTGTTGAATCAATGGCAGAAGATCGCAGTGTAATTCTGTCAGCAAACACAAAAGAAAAGGTAGCTGAATTTGGCGCAAACATTTTTGGTATGCCTAACTTAGATAAACTTGCATTGCATTTAAAGAATCCAGAGTATCAAAAGAATAGCAAACTTACAATTACCGAACAAGATCGTAATGGTACAGTTATTCCAACTGGTATTCACTTTGAGAATGAAGCAGGTGATTTCCAAAACGATTTCCGTTTTATGTCAACAGAGATTATTAATGAAAAACTTAAAAGTGTTAAGTTTAAAGGTGCAACATGGGATGTATCATTTACTCCATCGTTAGCGGCAATTACTAGAATGAAATTGCAAAGTGCGGCACATTCAGAAGAAACAACTTTTACAATTAAAGTTGAAGAAACTAGTGGTGTTACTGATGTAATGTTTTACTTTGGTGATGCAAATACACACGCAGGTAAGTTTGTATTCCAAACAGGTGTTGAAGGTACATTAAAGCATGCATGGACATATCCTGTAGCACAAGTACAAGCAATCTTAAACTTGGACGGACAAGCAACAATGAGTCTAAGTGATCAAGGTGCAATGCAAATTACAGTTGATAGTGGTATGGGAACATACAATTACATTTTGCCAGCACAATCTAAGTAGGAGAAACAAGTTGAATACTGACTTAACAACAGCACAAAAAGACTATGCAATATTTCTTCCAGCTCTAAGTGGATTCTACGCAACATTTGTAGGTAAGCAAAGGCGTGAAGAATATGTTGAAGAAAGTCGTATTCCTTATCCTAGTATGGAAAGTATGAATTGGTTAAACAAAAAAGAAGGAATGTTTAACTATCATTGGACTCTGTACTCAGCAGGACATGCTGAATTAGATATCAATAAAGATGCTCCAAAAGAACTTATGGTTAGAGAACGTGATCGTGAGAACAGTTGGTTGTTAGGTGACTCAGGTGGCTTCCAAATTGGTAAAGGTGTTTGGGAAGGCGATTGGAAAGATCCTAATTGTCCTAAAGCACAAAAGAAACGTGAGCAAGTACTTGCGTGGATGGATGCTTATATGGACTATGGTATGATACTTGATATTCCGGCTTGGGTGGCACGTTCACCTGCTGGTGCAAAAGCAACAGGTATTAGTACATATCAAGAGGCTGTTAATGCTACACGTATTAACAACGACTACTTTATGAAACACAGAACAGGTGCTTGTAAGTTCTTAAATGTATTACAAGGTGAGAATCATGCTGATGCTGAAGATTGGTATCAACAGATGAAAGACTATTGTGATCCTGCAAAGTATGAGAATCACTTTAACGGATGGTCGATGGGTGGACAGAACATGTGTGATATACACTTAGTTCTTAAACGTATTGTAGCATTACGTTTTGATGGATTACTTGAACAAGGTAAACATGACTTTATGCACTTTCTAGGAACAAGCAAACTAGAATGGGCTACACTACTAACTGATATACAAAGAGCAGTACGTAAGTATCATAATCCAAACTTTACAATTACATTTGATTGTGCTTCTCCTTTCCTTGCTACAGCAAATGGACAAATTTACATTCAAACTGAAACTGAAGATAGAACTAAATGGGTCTACAGAATGGTTCCAAGTATTGATGAATTAAAGTACGCAACTGATACACGTAACTTTAGAGATGGTGTACTAGCAGATGGAATATTTAAAAACTTTACTGATAGTCCTTTGACTAAAAATATTAAAGTAAACGATGTTTGTATATATGCTCCTGGTGACACTAACAAAGTTGGTGGTCCTAAAATTTTAGCAGGAGAAATTGATAGAGACAAACATGGTAATCCTATACTAGACGAAGACGGTAATCAAATTATTCGTAAACGTGACTCAACTAGTTGGGATAGTTTTAGTTATGCTATACAAATGGGTCACAACGTATGGAGTCATGTTAATGCAGTACAAGAAGCAAACAGACAATACGACAATGGAAATGTTCCGGCAATGCTTGTGGAGGAACAATTCGACAGGCTATATTTTAAAGATGTTGTGGAAGCAATATTTGCAACTTCAAACAGAGACGAAGCAGAAGCAATCATAGAAGAATATAGTAAATTCTGGATGTCAATTATTGGCACTAGAGGAGCAGTAGGTAAAAAGACTGTAAATGCAAATACAGGCTTTTCAAATTTATTTACGGAGGTATAAAGATGGCGACAGGAAGAAAAAGTAAAAGTGCAAAAAAGTTACAAAATATGCACGACTACTTACACAACAAAGTTGAAGCAATAGAAAAAGAACGTGAAGGTGATAGATCATATAATCACAAATCACACCTTATTAATCTAAAAAAAGAAAAACTTGCAATAAAGGATCAGTTAGCAAAAGATGAATAGAGATTACGATGATGGCGTCAAAGATGACGTTGTATATTTTACAGGTTATGAAGTAGAGCATACACCAGTTCACAATGAACATACATTGTTTGTTGTAGGACCACAAGATGTTGATGACGTGATTGAAAGAGCAAAAGCGGAATCAGTCGAACACATTTACTTAGGCGCCAATCAAAGTTTTGACATTGAATTGCCATACGGTAAGAACGAACAAAATACAGCATGGGATCTATTAGTTGATGGATTATGTAAAGCTGGCTTTTGGGTTACACTAGACTATGATGTTAAGTTTCATAGTTGGGTGTTAGAATCTGGGTATAATGAACATAAAAAGTTTATTAGTATGATTAGCGTAAAACTACCTTATATTGATCAACTTAACTACAATGCATGTATTAAAATTGATGATAAAGACTTTAAAGCATCAAATGCAGGTGTTTGGGTACATTATGCTAGAGATTTGCAGTCAAGAGATAAGTTTACATCTTGGGAAAAATACGAAAATGATTCACCAATATCTATTGACAACAATGAGTAAAGGTAGTATAATAAATGCAACAAGAACGACATTATGACTATATGATGCGTAGAATGAGAGAACAAGATATGATTGATGCTAAAGACAAAGCAATGAAAGAAGCAAAACGTATGATTTGGGTAACCTTTAAGAAAGAAGGTATCCATAAGTATCCTGCGGCACTAGATGATCCTAGTCTTGCAACAGGTGATGAATATGATGTTAGTTTTTTGGGATATCCCCATAGACACATATTTCATTTTAGAGTAGGTATTACTGTTACACATAATGACAGAGATATCGAGTTTATTCAATTTAAAAGATGGATGGAGAAACTTTACGCAGAAAAAACACTTGAACTAGATTATAAGTCATGTGAAATGATGTCAGATGATTTGTATGAGCAGATTACAACAAAATATACTGGACGTGAGGTCCACATCGAGATTTCCGAAGACGGAGAGAACGGTGCACAAATTACATACCCTAGCTATTAAAGGAGATAATAAATGGCTTACAACCAGGGTGAATACTTTGCTAAAAACCCAGAGATTGTAAAAATCTTTGACGATATGGAACGTTTCAAAGCGTTCTGCAGGACCGCGTACTTGTTTGGTCATGATGGCTATACTTGGGACGAAAGAAATCTGTATAATAATAAAAGTCGTGCTTGGCAGGCTTATAGCAGATTCCGTTCAGGCGGCAAACGTAAATTTAATAACCATCGTAATGATCGTAATAATCAAGGTCGTTATCAGAGTAATAGGAGACACTAATGACAATCTTTATCGTAGACATTGAAGCAGTAGATACTAGGTATACTAAGCAGTGGAAAGAATATCTTCCAAAGCAACTGCAACGATCTACGAATGAAGAAGTTATTGTTATTAGTGGTGGAGAAGTACCTCAGGCTACAACGCCTGGGGCATTTCTTAACTTTGCCGGAACTAACAATTACAAATCTCAACAGATGTTAGAGATTAGCAGGATGTTTGCAAGTGGTGAAATTAAAGATGATGATTATTTTATCTATACCGATGCCTGGAATCCTACAGTTATTCAATTACGCTATATGGCAGAGCTATTGGGTGTTGATATTCGCATTGGTGGTTTGTGGCATGCAGGTAGTTATGATCCGCAAGATTTTTTAGGTAGACTTATAGGTAATAAACCTTGGGTAAGGAATGCAGAACGTAGTATGTTTGATTGTTATGATCATAACTTTTTTGCTACACAGTTTCATATAGACTTATTTTTACAAACATTTAAAAACAAAGGTGATCCTATTTTAGATAATAGGCACGTTAACGAAGATAAAATTAAACGTGTTGGATGGCCTATGGAGTACTTGGCTACTAGTTTAGATAGTTATAAAAGCATGCCTAAAGAAGATATAATTTTGTTTCCGCACAGAGTTGCTCCAGAAAAACAAGTTGAAATCTTTAGAGATTTAAAAGAACAATTACCGCAATATGAATTTATTGTGTGTCAAGAAAAACAACTATCAAAAAATGACTACCATAATTTGTTAGGTAAAGCTAAACTTGTGTTTAGTGCTAATCTACAAGAAACACTAGGTATTAGTTGGTACGAAGGTTTATTAGTTGATACTATTCCTATGGTTCCTGATAGACTTAGTTATAGTGAAATGGCAGATCAGCCTTTCAAGTATCCAAGTATTTGGACTAAGAACTTTGAGCAATACAAAAAATTTAGACCGCAACTTGTTGACAAAGTAATTGATTATATGGAAAACTATGATAGTTATAAAGGTCCTATGAATAAACAATTATACAACTTAAAAAGATCTTTCTTTAGTGGCGAAGCATTATACAAGGAGGTAAGCAATGGGTGATGATTACGATACAGGTTATATTACAACAGATTCACCAAGTATGGATTATGGTCTTAGTGATGTAACAATTACCATTGATGGTGTAAATGATACTGGTGGTGAATACATTATCAATACAAATAGTGCAGGTCCAAATATTACATTTGATAGTGCAGGTAGTACAGGTGGTTATTATAATATTTTAGATACCATGATTGATCCAGACGAAGTAGAAAACATGTGTAAAGAATATCCTGCACTTGTAAAAGTTTGGCGCAACTTTGAAAGTGTATATAATATGGTTAAGCAAGATTACAAAGGTAAAAAAGAATCAGGGGAAATAAAAGATGAACTTTTTTAAAAACCGTAAACGTGTAATTACAGATAGAAGCGGTAAAGTACCTTACCTAGTAAGATATTATTTGTTTTTAAAAGAAAGAAAAAACTTTCCTTTTAACATCACACTACATAAAGTTTTAGTAAGTGATGAGCCTACACTACATGATCATCCTTGGAGTTGGGGAGCATTTATTATTAAAGGCGGCTATTGGGAACATACACCACAAGGCAAGTTTTGGCGTGGTCCAGGTAGCATACGTTTTCGTTCAGCAAAAGATCTACATTGGTTAGAGCTTGCAAAGGACAAAGATGGAAATAACATTCCATGTTGGAGTTTATTCTTCATGGGTAGAAAAGCACAAAGCTGGGGCTTTGTAAAAAATGGTAAATGGATCGACAACAAGGATTATTTAAAGAATGTTTAAGAACAAGCAAGATGTTACAGATTGGGCTTTAGACCAAATGAACAAATATGGTATTAGACAACCTGAATCATATACTAGTCAAGAAATTAAAGATGCTTGTCCAGAGGTTCCAAACTGGTTTATTAATAAACCAACTATTAAAATATTAGATGAGGATGATGGATATCATGATTAAAAAACACTATTACAACTGGCAAGACGTAGAACGTATGTGCGTTAGTATTGTAAATCAAATGTACGCTGACAATTGGAAGCCTGATTACATTGTAGGTATTACACGTGGTGGTAATGTACCTGCTACTATTATTAGTAACATCACAGGTATACGTTGTGAAGCACTTAAAGTAAGTTTACGTGATGGAGAGTCAGGTAAGACTGGCGATAGTATGTTATGGATGGCAGAAGATGCATATGGATACAACGATGGTACAAAAGTAACAGCAGGGCCATTAGAAAAGAAAATTCTTATTGTAGATGATATTAACGATACTGGTGCTACGTTTAATTGGATTATGCAAGACTGGAAACAAGGGTGTTTGCCTGATGATCCTAAATGGAATAATGTGTTTGGTAACAATGTTCGCTTTGCTACACTAACCGATAATTTAGCAAGTGATTTCAATAGTACAATATCCTATAGTTGCCACGAAGTAAATAAAGCAGAAGAAGATGTTTGGTTAGTTTATCCTTGGGAACACGTTGGAGAATATTAATGATTGAGAAGCAGTTTATATTTCCAACACAAGTATTTAGAGCTGTATACGACAAAGCTCAAGAGCTACAAAAGTCTGTAGTTAAAGAGCTTTTAGCAAAAGAAAAAACAGATAAATCTCCTATAAGATATACTGCTAACGGATATACATCATACGGCAGTGAAAGTATTTTAGAACATCCGTTGTTTGAAGATTTAAAAAACTTTATTGATGCAAGTGTAAAAGAGTGTCATAAAGAAACTAAACTACAACATACGCCTTCACTTAAGAGCAGTTGGTTTAGTATTAATCGTAAGTACACTTACCACGAAGAACATAATCATCTTCCAGACACATGGAGTGGAGTATACTATATTCAAGCAGATCAAGATCATCCAGGACTAACACTTGTTAATCCTAATATGAAAGCTAACTGGCCGAGAGTAAATGTTTCAGAACTAAATGAAGCAAACTCTCCTAATGTAACTTGTGCGGCAATGACAGGAAGTTTAATTATCTTTCCAAGTCATTTGCATCATAAAGTTGAACAACAACTTACAGATAAAGAACGTATAATGGTGGCATTTAATTATGGATTCTAAACCTTGGACAGATGTACTAATTGAGTCAAAAGACTTTACAGTATACAAAGATGGCTATCCGGTTACTGAAGGACACATTCTTTTTGTGCCTAAACAAGAAGACTGGAGAGGACTAACAAAATGTATGGAGGCCGCATATAAATGGGGCTATGATTGGGTTGAACGTGGATACTGTGATGCGTTCAACATCGGACAAAACGTTGGAGAAGCGGCAGGACAAACTGTTAACTATCCACACGTTCACTTAATTCCTAGGCGCAAAGGCGATATGGATGATCCACGCGGCGGCGTACGACACGTAATACCTAAACAAGGAAACTACAGGAAAGGAACTTATGTTGAAACAGCAAATGATTGAAGCGGCAAGAAAACATGCCGAAGCAGAAGTCCTATTACACAAAACTAATATTAATGTGTATATGGAAAAGGTTGTAGGCATTGGCGAACATTCAGACATCATCGAAACAATTCAAAAAGAATTAGATGCTATGGCAACTGCTGATGATAGACTAGAAATGTTGAACAAGTATTTTAATGACTAAAACACTATTCATCGGCGATAGTCACGCACACGGATACTCTGAAATCGGTGATACAATCTCAGCATGGCAAGATAATAACTATGCTGAGATATATGCCGAAGAAAATAATAAAGAAGTTATTATCTATAGTCAACCAGGTGGATGTAACAGAAAATATCCTGCTTGGGTTAAATCAATGCTTGATCGTTATGATGACATTGATGAAGTATTTGTGCAAAGTACATATTGGAATAGATTCTTACTTGCATGTTCACGTAACTTAGATGTTGGTGAAAATACAAATGTAGATTTGTTCTTAGATGACAATCAACCAAAAGACGAAAAGATAAAAAGATATACAGATCATCGTGTAACTGAAAATTACATTGAAATGATTGATCAAGTTAGAAAAGAAAACTACGAAGAATTTAAAGGTTTCTTTTTTGACGATATGAAAGTACAAGCAGACTTTAAACCCTTTCATGAAAAATATATCTACACAAAACTTTGGCACGAGCTAGTAACACCTTTACAATACAAAGACTATTGTTTAGACTTATTAGCAATTGATACTATGTGTGCTAGACGAGATATTAAATGGTATCAATGGACGATTAACAATAGAGTATTTGTTCCTGACAATGTTGAGCTTTACGGAGATTGGCAAGCAGGTACAAAAGCATCATCGTCCGCAGAAGGTTATTTGCAATTAGCAAAAGCCATTAACATAGAAACGGACGAACATAGAGTCGACGGCGAGCATTATACTAAGCATATACATGAATTAATTGCTAAAGACTACTTAAATTATGTTAAAAAAGGTTGACACAGACCTAAATATATTGTATAATATAAACTATTACAGGCAATCCACTGCCTTAACATCGGAGAACTAAATGAACAAAAGTGAAGAAATTAAAGCAAGGTTAGAAGAGGCTGGCATTAGATCTTGGGCTGGTGACAACATCAGTGACGTTTTATTAGAAGGCGACAAAGAAGCACTAATTGACGAAGCAACTGTAGCCTTTGAGAGTGTACTAGACTCACTCGTAATTGACAGGCATAATGATCCTAATAGTATGGGAACTGGTAAACGTCTAGCAAAGATGTATATTAATGAATTAATGGCAGGACGTTATGATCCAATTCCAAAAGCGACAGCATTTCCAAATGACAGTATGGATCGTTATGAAGGTATGTTAGTTGTTAGAAGTGAACTTACAAGTATGTGTTCGCATCATCATCAGATTGTAAAAGGTGTTGCATACATTGGTATTATTGCCGCAGACAAATTAATTGGACTAAGTAAATACACCCGTATTGCACAATGGTGTGCTGAACGTGGTACATTGCAAGAAGAACTTGCAAATGATATTGCTCGCGAAATACAAAAAGCAACAGATGCAGAACACTTAGGTGTTTATGTACAAGCAACGCATGGTTGTGTAGAGAACAGAGGTGTTAAGGCACATAGTAGTCTTACACAAACAACTGTACTCAAAGGTGCGTTTAAAGATGACGCAGGTACTAAAAAAGAGTTTATGGATAACATTAAACTGCAACAGGAGTTTGCTTGTGGAAAGTAAAGAAAAACAATTAAGATATTCAGAAGCATTTTATAGTGTACAAGGTGAAGGCAAATTTGTAGGAGTACCTAGTGTATTCTTACGTACATTTGGTTGTAACTTTCGTTGCATGAACTTTGGTACAGATGAAAAACGTGACCGTTGGGAACAACATAAAGCAGGTAAGAAACATAACGCAGAAGTAATGGAACTTATTAACCAAGGTGTACACGAAACTACAAAAGAGTTTAACGACTTGCCTATCATACATACAGGCTGTGATACATATGCAAGTATCTATCCAGAGTTTAAACATTTTAATAAACTAGCAGGTGTTGATGCTGTTGTTGAACATTTACTATCACTTACTCCTAATGGTAAATGGGTACAAGATAATGGACAAGATGTTCACCTTATCTTAACAGGTGGTGAGCCGTTATTAGCGTGGCAAAGGCTCTACATTGATTTATTTGAACATCCACGTATGAAGGATTTAAAAAATGTTACATTTGAAACAAACACTACACAACATTTACACGAAGATTTCTTTAACTATCTTAATGATCAAGATAGAATCCAAGTCACTTGGTCTTGTTCCCCGAAACTTAGCGTTAGCGGAGAACCTTGGGATACTGCTATTAAGCCTGACGTGGCTAGTGAGTATCAGCTTGTTACTGACAGCGACATGTATCTTAAGTTTGTTGTCGCTACTCAAGGTGACTTTGATGAAGTCAAAAGAGCTGTTGAAGCTTACAGAGGTGCCGGGTTGGAATGTCCAGTATATCTTATGCCGTTGGGCGGACGCAGTGAAGAATATGCCCTCAACGTTAAAGACGTGGCTGAAGCGTGTATGGCCGAAGGGTGGAGATTTACCCCCAGACTACACATTTCACTCTTCGGAAATGCGTGGGGCACTTGATGCAAAATACAAGAACAAGCAACACGAAAGGGCGATGAAGGCGCCTATTAACGAAGATAAAATAAGAAAGGCAGGATGGTGATATATGTTAGATAAAGTAAAAAAAGCATTGGGTATGAAACCCGAAAAAGTAAAAGTACTTTCTGCAGAAGAAGAACGCAGAGCTATTCTTGAAAAAGAAAAAGCACAAGCAACTAAAGATAAAAAGCCTTGGGTAGCAGTACTAGATACACAAGTGAATCCAGATAACATTAAGAACGGGTTCTTTGAGCTCGATTGGAATAACGAGTTTATTGAACAACTTATTGATGCAGGATATCAAGGTGAAGAACCAGAACAGATTATAGATCAATGGTTTAGAACTATTGCTACACAAGTTTTAGATGAAGAAGGTCAAGAACCTAATCGCGGTATGGGGTATATCAATACTAGTAAAGCAGACGATAATGGTAAAGCTGAAGTTAAATAATGCTTGACAAAAGCCAGATCTGGTGCTATAATACTACTATAATAATTACAAAGGCAAACTAATGACATACATTCTAGTAGACACAGCTAATACATTTTTCCGTGCAAGACACGTTATACGTGGTGATCTTGATACAAAGATAGGCATGGCTTTTCATATTACACTAAGCAGTATTAAGAAAGCATGGGCTGACTTTGACGGCAGTCATGTTGTGTTCTGTTTAGAAGGACGTAGCTGGCGTAAGGACTTTTACGAGCCTTACAAGCGTAACAGAAAGGTTGCACGTGATGCACTTACTGAATCGCAGGCTGAAGAAGATAAAGTGTTTTGGGAGATGTTTGATGAGTTCAAAGACTTTGTAAGTACAAAGACTAACTGTACTGTAATGCAACATCCACAACTAGAAGCAGATGATCTTATTGCAGGTTGGGTACAAGCACATCCTAATGATAATCATGTTATTATTAGTACTGACGGTGACTTTGCACAACTTATTGCACCTAATGTAACACAGTACAATGGTGTTAGTAATACAATTATTTCACATGAAGGTTACTTTGATGATAAGAAGAAGCAACCTGTTATTGACAAGAAAACTAAAGAGGCGAAGCCTGCTCCTAATCCAGAATTTATGTTGTTTGAAAAGTGTATGCGTGGTGACACAAGTGATAATGTGTTCAGTGCTTACCCTGGTGTACGTACAAAAGGTACTAAGAACAAAGTTGGTCTTATTGAAGCATTTGAAGATAAAGACAACAAAGGTTACAACTGGAACAACATGATGCTACAACGCTGGACTGATCATGAAGGTGTAGAACATCGTGTACTTGATGACTATCAACGTAACGTTGTCCTTTGTGATTTAACTGCACAACCCGGCGACATTAGAAGTATTATTAACGATGTAATAGAAGACAACATGGTTGCAAAAGAAGTTACACAGGTAGGTATGCGTTTAATGAAATTTTGTGCTAAACACGATATGCAACGTATTGCAGACAATGTTCAGTTATATGCTGATCCACTCAATGCGAGGTATTCATAACATGGAGGCAAAAATGACACTTAAGGCAAAACCAATCCTAAAGAACAAATTTTGGATTGTAGAAAAAGATGGTGAACGTATTGGTACACTATCAAAACAAGAAGACAAAAGATATATGTATAGTTGTTCATCTGGAACAGATTACTTTACTGATATTAAATCTTTTAATAGTTTTATTGGCGGTATTAGTTACGATAAAGCAACTATATCAGACGGTAGTTCTGCTACTAAAGAAATACACGGTTTTTCAACGTCTAGTACACCTTACAATGTAATGTATAATGTACAAAAGAAATTACCGCTCTTTACTAAAAGTAAAAAGTCTAAGAGTTTGTATGCGGCAGGATATTACATTATTCACTTTGACAAGGGTTGGGTCCGAAGTTTTTGTCCTAAACTAGTCACACTTGAAAAGTATGATTACAGAGGTCCTTTCAAAACTGAATTTACAATGAGGCAGGAACTTTCAGATGCAAACAAACGAACCAATTAATACTATACCAATTCAACAGTTTATACAAATTGTAAAGACTGCTGAAACTACTAACCAAAAAGAAATCAGAATTCCACTAGCACAAGCCAAAGCACTTGTATACGCCCTAGGAACTGTAATGGCAAATCATCAAGGAAGACTAGAAAAACTTATTATTGATAATAAATCTAGTGCAGATGATGAACCTGTAACAGTTACTATGGACGGCGGTGGAGACTGGAAATGAAGTGGTTCATATTAGTATTATTTTTTAATCAAGGTGATCCGTATATTTTTACAAAACCTACATTTGATTCAGAAGATCAATGTATAGGTAGTATAACAGATCCTCAATTTTATCCAACTCTAGTTGAAAAACTAATACAAGACTACGAAGGTCGAATGGAAAAAATTGAACACGTATTTTGTATTGATAAAAATCAATTAAAGATACTATTAGAATATAGAAATACACAAGACGTCTAATTATAGTGGTAGTTTTCTAATAAAAAAAGATAAATATATGCGTAGTTAATTAAAAGGATACGCATATGAGTAGACCAAAACCAACGATTATTTTAGAAAATGTTGACAAAGCATCTTATAAGTGCGAGCAAGTTTTACAGGCTGAAGCTATTTGGGCTGTGTTTTTTAAAGGTGCTCCGTTTAATCTAAAGACATCAAACGCAATAACAAACTATCCTGGACCAAAGTATAAAAAAGTATCCTTTAGTAATCCAGGACATGCACACAATCTAGCAAAAAAATTAAACGATTTATTTAGAAGTGAAGACTTCGCAGTATATAAACTTACCTCAGGTGAACTGGTTACAGATGAATGAACTGGAAAGAAACATATACTAAAGTCTTTCTAAAGCAATCAGACATTGCTATTAGCGATGCCAATGTTAAACAGTATATGTCAGACTGGTGGCAAAACACCAGAGGTAAAGTAACAGGCGGACTAAGACTTACTGAAGACGGCTTTGATTTTTTACAAGAAAAATTAGATATACAGATGTATGAAATTCCTTTTCCTAGGGATTTCAAATTTACGACACAAACTTACATATTTTTAGACCAATTTATTACATGCCCTTACTATCTAACCACATACAGTATATGGGTTACAGACGAAAAAAAGAGCATGGAATTACATCTTTTTAGTGGTGACTTACGCAAGTACGGACTTACAAAGGCCATGAAACGGCACGAATAAAACGTCATTAAATGCTCTTATAACGGTCTTATAGTCTAATACATACAAACACCCCAGAAAAACGTTAAACGCAGTTTAAGAGCCATTTAGACGTGAAAATCGTACATTTAAGGTGTCTGTCGCATAGGTTCTATTAAATGGTACGAAAAAAATAAATTGTAAAAAACGTCCAAAAGTGGTTGACTTCTGGCATAACTTAGTGTATTATATATACATACTTAGAAATAAAGTATGGCACTGATAACAATAGAAGAGGAATATAATATGGAAAATACTGCACTACGTACTGTTTCGCCCAATGGCGCTAAAAAAAGCATTATGCGAGCTTTCAAGAAAAAACGTCCTGTGTTTATGTGGGGACCTCCAGGTATTGGTAAGTCTGATATCGTTGGACAAATTACACAACAACTAAAAAATTCACACTTAATTGACATTCGTTTGTCACTATGGGAACCTACAGATATTAAAGGTATTCCATACTATTCAGCAAATGATAATGTAATGGCTTGGGCACCGCCACAAGAACTTCCAACAGAAGAGTTTGCAAAACAATTCGATTATATCGTATTGTTCTTAGACGAAATGAATTCTGCGGCTCCGGCTGTACAAGCGGCGGCTTACCAACTTATTCTTAACAGACGTATTGGACAATACAAACTGCCAGACAATGTTCTTATTGTTGCGGCTGGTAATAGAGATGCTGACAAAGGTGTTACGTACAGAATGCCTGCTCCGTTAGCAAATAGATTTGTTCACTTAGAACTAGCAGTTGATTTTGATGACTGGTTCCAGTGGGCAGTAGACCACGACATACACCAAGATGTTGTTGGTTACTTGACATTTAGCAAGAAGGACTTGTATGACTTTGATCCAAAGAGCCCAAGTCGTTCGTTTGCTACACCTCGTTCTTGGTCATTTGTTTCCGAGCTTATCGAAGACGATGATGATGAGAACACCACTACCGATTTGGTAAGTGGTTCTGTCGGCGAAGGACTTGCCGTTAAGTTTATGGCGCATCGTAAGGTTGCTTCAAAACTTCCTGACCCTACTGACATACTTGAAGGTAAGGTTAAGGATTGTGAAACTAAAGAAATCAGTGCCATGTATTCCTTGACTGTTTCACTTTGCTATGAACTTAAAGACGCCTGCGATAAAAACGATAAGAAGTTTGACAACAAAGTAAATAACTTTTTACGTTTTGCAATGGATAACTTTGATACTGAATTAGTTGTTATGGGTATCAAACTAGCTCTAACACAATATTCACTTCCAATAGACCCAGATGAAGTAGAATGTTTTGATGAGTTCCATGAGCGTTTTGGTAAGTATATCCAAGCCGCACAGAGTGCCTAATAGGCACGGTAGTATTGGGCAAGGCATGCATAAGACCTTGCCCAATATTTTACCAAAACTATTGACAAATGGTATTAAATACTGTATACTATAAGTATAAAATGGCACACAAGGAGTACACAATATGGGCATAGATATAAAAGGTTTTCAACCTAATCCAGATATTACACCAGAAGAACTTGCAGAAATGCGAGTAGACGTAGCTGATAGAATTATCGTTGCTCGTGTTGGTTTACTACTTAGACATCCTTTCTTTGGTAATATGGCTACTAGGCTTATTGTTAAAAACTGTGATGATTGGTGTCCTACTGCCGCTACAGACGGTAAACATTTATATTATAACACACAATTCTTTAATGCTATGAGCAATAAGGAAATAGAATTTGTAATCGCACACGAAATTTTGCATTGTGTATTTGATCATATTACACGTAGAGAAGATCGTATTCCAGTACTACACAATATCGCATGTGATTACATCGTAAACAATACACTAGTACGTGACCGTATTGGTGAGATGGTTAAGATCGTACAATGCTATCAAGACTTTAAATATGATGGTTGGATGAGTGAAGCAGTATACGACGACTTATTTGAAAAAGCAGAACAACAAGGACAAGAGTATTTAGAATCACTTGGCGATTTACTTGATGAACATATTGATTGGGAGAAAGATCCTAAAGGTGGAGATCAAGGTAAGGGTAAAGGAGAAGGTGCAGAAGGCGAAGGCCGACCTACATATACTAAAGATGAACTTAAAAAAATACGTGATGAAATAAAAGAGAACATGATAAGTTCTGCACAAGCCGCAGGTGCTGGTAACACTCCTGCAGAAGTGCAACGTATTATTAAAGAACTTACAGAACCTAAAATGAACTGGCGTGAACTGTTACGTCAGCAAATACAATCTACAATACGTAACGATTATACATTTAGTCGTCCTTCACGTAAAGGATGGCATACTGGTGCAATACTTCCAGGTATGAACTTTATGGATACCATTGATGTTGCTATTGGACTTGACATGAGTGGTTCAATAGGTGATCATCAAGCAAAAGATTTCTTAGGTGAAATTAAAGGCATCATGGAAGAATACAAAGATTATAATATTAAACTTTGGACTTTTGATACAGATGTTTACAATGAACAAGACTTTAGTTCAGATGGCGGTGATGACTTGCTTGATTACGATATACAAGGTGGCGGTGGTACTGACTTTGATGCTAACTGGAAATACATGAAAGAACACGGCATTGAGCCTAAGAAGTTTATTATGTTTACAGATGGTTATCCGTTTGGTAGCTGGGGTGATGCAGACTACTGTGAAACTGTATTCATTATACACGGTCATCATGATAAGAATACTAAAGCACCATTTGGTGTAACTGCCCACTATGAGGAGGCACGTTGATCGTTAAAAATAAGGTTACAGCTCAAGACTTTTTTGAGATAAGAAGGCTATCTTATGAGCCTTCACATCTTGCTACAATAGACTTACCACATACCTATAACATTGAAACTGCTATTTCTAAATGGATTAATTCTAATCTAAAAAAGAGATACTTTCTAAAAAAGGTAGTAGGATTAACTAAAGAGAATAAAATTGAAACTGTTCTTAGAGCAGGATTTGAGGATCCAAAAGAACTTTCATATTTCGTTTTAGCATGTCCACTTTTAAAGTACAAATAAATATTAAGTGCATATATAATACATACAAGGAGTAAATAATATGTCTGAAGAAACAAAAACAGCAGAAGCTCAAGCGGCACCCGCAGGTGAAGCACCACAAGCAGGTGTGTCAACAGCACCAGTTGAACTTACTGTACAAGATCTTGGAGTACTAAGATCAATCATTGATGTCGCATCACAAAGAGGCGCATTTAAAGCTAACGAAATGGAAGCAGTTGGAAAAACATTTAATAAATTAGATGCATTCCTACAAACAGTTCAAAAAGCCGAAGACGAAGCGAAAGCAGGCAAAGAAGGAACTGCTCCAGCGGAAGCACCTAAAGGAGACGCATAATGGCCGAAATTAAACACGTAGGCAGACTTAAGACAAACAATCGTAAAGTTGTAGTAGCATACAGAGTTATTCCAGGAGAAAATCCTCCTGCAAATGCTTTAGTAATTGATACTGCTACACTTAGAGATGAAGATCACGATGTCTTAATTAAGACAGTTGAAAGTAACTCATCTCAAACAGCATTTGAGTTTGCAGAAGTAATGGCAAGAACACAATTAAGTGACGGTGCTAATATGTTAGCAAGATTTCACAGCACAGGTAAATTACAATCATTACCTATGAGTGAAATTGAAATGACACCAAACACTGCAACTGTAATTGGTCTAGATGAACTTAACAAGATTATTGCAGATCAAAGGGGTGTTACTATTGCTGACTTGGCAATGAAAGATCCTAACGAACTTCCAGAAGGTACAACAATTACTGAAGCTGGTAGCGTTAACGAAATGCCAAAAACAGCAAATTCAGCAGTGGTAGCTGAGTCACAAACTGCTAAGTTACAGGCACCTAATGATGGTGTACTAACTGATGCAGACCTAGCCGCAAAATATCGTTCAGATGCGGATAGATTATATAAAGAAGCAAAGGCGCTTAGAGCACAAGCAGAAGAGCTTGTTCCTACTACAAAGAAGACCAAAAGTGCCAAAGCCGCTACCTGATGATGTAATCAAACATTGGCCCGAAGTTTTTAGAGATATAGATATACAGACTATACCTATTGACTACCTGCATTCAATACGCATTGAATTTAAAGAAGGTAAAATTTGGGAGATTGATTGTAATGCTAAACGTAGTACAGGCGCAAATTTAGACGATACTATCGCCGATTTGTTTAACGAATACGGCGATGAAATTGTGCATGTTGACTTTAGATTAAATACAACAAAGGTAAAACGCGATGTTCAAAAGCAAACTAGAGCATTTTTAAAGAATCCTACTAAAAAGAAAAAGTAGAGATATCGTAGTTTTGATATAAATACATGTAACAATGAATTAGGAGCATTACATGGGTACTTTACGAATCAAACGAGGCACTAAAACAGCACTACAAACCAGTCCAGGTTATGTACCAGCTGAAGGTGAACTTGTTTACACAACAGACAGCAAAGAAGTATTTGTTGGAGACGGAGCCACAACAGGTGGTACTCCAGTATCTGTATCAACACAGAATTTAGAAGATTTAGGTAACGTACAAGCGTTAGCCGCACAGAACGATCAAATCCTTGTATACAACGGCACACAATGGGCCGCAACTGACAATCCACAAATTGATATACGTGGTAACATTTATGGTGATGACTCAACGCTCCTAGTTGATGCTATAAACGGAAAAATTGTAGGACCAGTAGTATCTAGTTCAGTAACAGCAACTAACGTAGTTGGTAACTTAACAGGAGATGTAACTGGGTCTGTAACAGGTAACGTAGTTGGTAATACAACAGGTACACACTTTGGTTCAGTTGTAGGTGATATGGTAGGCTCTGTTTTTGCAGACGATTCAACTGTATTGATTGATAGTAATAACAGCAAAATTACAGGTAACGTAGATACAGATAAAGTAACTGTAGGTACAAGCGGACTGTTTGTTAACGGAACAGGCAATATTGGTACAACAGCAAGACTTGAATTTGGCTTTGACACTCAGGGAGTAGGTGCACCTCCAGGATCAGATCCTGCAAGCACATTAGTTACTAGAGTCGACGGACAACAAAAATTTGTTATGCAAACTCGTGTTAATAATACTTACATGAGTCATAATGATACTGGATTGACTGGCGTATCACTTTATAATTCTCATCAGGTATTTGGTGGATTAAAAGTAAAAATTGAACCTGCAAACTCAGACTTTTCTGAGCCAACTGAAGCATTAGAAGTTTTAGGTAATGCTAAAGCAACTGGCTTTGTACAATTTGGTTCATTAACAACTACACAACGTGATGCACTTACAGCCGCAAATGGTATGGTTATCTATAATACTTCAGATAATAAATTCCAAGGCTATGAAAACGGTTCTTGGGCTAACCTTATTTAATAACTCCCCAATGCAATAAAGATAAGTATTAGTATGCAAATACTATATATTATTCTATTCTCTTATCTAGCCTATATGCTAATTGTCACTATTGGCATTACGTATGGATATCACAGATATTTTTCTCACAATGAATTTTCTGCAAAGCCTTGGCAAGAAATAGTAATGCTATACTGCGGATTGCTTTGTGGTAACAGAAGTCCGCTAGGTTGGGTAGGTGTACATCGTATGCACCATGTATATGCAGATACACCAAAAGATCCGCATAGTGCAAAATATCAACCTTGGTATTCAATATTGTTTAGTCTATGGAGAGTAGAAAGAATACCACGTAAATTCTTAAAGGATATAATTACAAATCCTAGAGTAGTTTTCTTTCATAAACATAGAAATTTAATTTACATTACAAACGCAATACTACTAACACTGGTATTTGGATTCAACGCACTTGTAGTATTAGCAATAATTTACGCACTAGCCTACTTCGGCTTTGGCGCATTGAACTTTTGGGGGCATGACAGTAAAGGACCGATTAATAATATTTGGGTAAATTTAATCGCACCGTTCGAAGGAAACCATAAAGATCATCATGAAATGGCGTTTAGAAGAGATTGAACCTCACATAGAGGACATTAAAGAACTGTTTGAAAAAACACAAGGACACAAACATGCAGATAACTATAGCAAGTGGCCTTTGTTTGAACATACAAAGTTTGCCCGCATGGGTTGGGATCCTCATTTAATTTATTATAGTGCTGGTATTGCAAGACCAGAATACAACGGCGGCATTAGAATTATGAGCCGTCATACTCGTGATCGAAATTATGATTGGGGTACAATGAAAGATGATCTGCAAAGAGGAAATGCTACATTAGGTTTTAGTACAAAGATGGCACTTGATATGGGCTATAAAGATATATGGGTAAGCAGGGAAGAAAATCCTAAACTGCTTGAATGGTTTCAAGAACATAGTTTTTATAATTGGAAAATTACCCAAGAAGAAATTCCTTTAGGAGGACTGCAATGGGTCTTACGATTGGCATAACTGGTCATACAAGCGGCTTTGGCAAACATATTGCTAATGAGTGCAAAGAGCTAGGACACAGTATTAAAGGTTATAGTAGAGCAACAGGATATGACTTAAATTTTGATGTGGAGAAAATATTTGAAGATAAGCTGGATTGTATGATAAATTGTGCAGATATTGGAAATGCTCAAGTTAATATTAGTATAAGAGCGTATCGTAACAAAATTAAATGTATAAACATTGGTAGTAAAATCACAGAAGCAAAAGTTACAGATCATTGGGACATTATAAAAAAGGACAATAAAATTACACTAGAACATATGAGTAAAAAATTTAAGCAACCTTATCTTACATGGGGATTTACAAAAGAAAATCCTATATTAGACAATAACCCAGAATTAGAAACAGATATAACTATACAAGATGCAGTAAAGGAGGTAACAAATGAGTTGGGAAATATTTAGTGCATTAATCAGTAACGGTGACTTTGTTAAATTAACAACTTCAGTTAGTACAAAACAAATACTAACCAGTATAGAACAATATAATACAGAATGGGTTCAATATAATCCTAATAAACCTCATATTCCAAGATATTCTTTAGCAGTTACATCGTTAGACGGAAAATTTAATCAAAGTAAAGGCAGTTTAAGAAAATCTGACCAACAGAAGGAAGAGGCTTTAAAGTCGAAGGTGACACTATATAGCGAATTAGATTTTAAAATTCCTACACCTTTATATAATTCAAGTCAGGAATTACAAAGAATATTAACTCCTTGGAAGAACTTTTTAGGAAGAACACAGTTTATTAAAATTCCACCTGGTGGATACTTTCCTCCTCATGTTGATGAAGCAATGAGCCGGTCTCCCGAAACGTTTAGATTAGTTGTACCTATAAAAAATGTAAACCCTCCAAATTTTTATTGGATGCATGGCGACTATAAAAATCACAATGTACTTAATTGGATAGAAGGTGGAATTTATTTCTTAAATACTTTAAAAACGCACTCGTTATTTAATCCGGGCTCTAGCGACAGTATATGGCTTGTAATGAATATAGAGATGTGTATGGATGCAATAATAGAAATGAAAAGACAAATATATACATGATTCCGTTTTATGAAACAACAGATCTTATTTCTTCAGAAGATGTAAATTTTTTAGAAAATTTATGTAAGAGTCCTGAAGCAAATTTTCTTGGTTACGATACCATAAGCGGTAAAAAAGATGGTAACTTGTGTTGGGACCTAGATTTACCTTATTTTAAAAGATTTAACTATAATTGTTATACAATGTTTGTACATCAACCTGCAAATGCAAAGGTAGTTGCACATGTAGATAATACTAAATGGAAGAGGAACACTGTATTAATTGTTCCATTGTTTTGGCATAAAGATTATGCACCTTGCCATTTTATAGACGGTCCAACTGTTACACATGAAAAACCTATATTGTTTAACACACAGTTACCTCACTATATTAATAATAATGAATACCCTAGATATAATTTTCAAATTTGCTTTGAGCAACCGATAGAGGAGTTAGTAGAATGTTTGATCAACATATGAAAGAAGCATTTGTTCTTTGTGACACTGTAAACAACACTAAAGAACTTACAAAGTTATTTTATGATATGACTGAAGAAATTTGGCCAGATCTTAATTTTGGTGATCAAACTTATCTTAATGTGTATATGCGTCGGTCAGAAAAACTTATGGATAAACGTGACATATACAACGGACTTAGAGGATTTGATATGAAGGATGAAGAGAACTGGTTAGATTATGTGGATGAATATCACTATGATTCAGGAGTTTTGTATTATGTTAAACTAAGACATGAAAATGCTAGAATAGAACCGGATCAGCATTTAAACATTTATTGTTTTGTTCATAAAGACTTTAAAGAATTAGGAAAAAAACATTGTAATGAAATCGACGCAGTTATTCCTAATTTGCGTAGCAATTTTTGGTTTAGCTATATGGAACACGATTGCAGATTTATTTGGCACACTGACGGTGATACAGGATTTAGATATCATCATGTTTTATTAAATGACGGTGAAGGAATTACAAGTAGCATAGAAACTGCTGACGGTCCTGTATTTTGTAAGCCTGGAGAGTCTTTTATTTTGAATACAAGCAAAGCTCATGCTGTAGTTCCTTGTCGTAGTGTAAGACTGCATGCCGTGGCTAGTATAAATGGTCCTCATAGTGTAGGGAAACAACATAACAATCAATGGATTGAGGATACTAACACAACTTGGAAAGAATGGGCGGAAGAAAATGGTTATAGTAGTTGACGATATTTTTGAAGAGGATTATCTACAAGAACTAGATGAACTTTGCAAAGGAGAACTGTTACAACTAGACAGTGAAACAGGGTCACATGTAGGCGAATATACAGAATACGAATGGCAAATGATAAAAAATAACATTAGAACTAGTCCCCATAGACTAATGTTGTTGAGCGAAATAGGCGAACACATTGGCACAAGTATACCTACACAGGATCTAGAACCTATGCAACTGTTTGCCAAAAAGTTTACCCCTAGCAGTCACATAGGCAAGCACAAAGAAGATCCAGAAGTTTATGGAGACTGGGTATGGATGCTTTATCTTACAGATGAGACTGATGGCGAATTATGTACAGAAGATATGCGTATACTTCCAAAGCGTAATAGGCTTGTAATAATGCGTACAGGATTTGATCACTGGGTCGAACCATGTAGTGGCCAAAGACTTAATCTTAGTGGTTGGCCATTTATAACATCTGAAGTTAGGAACCGTTGGAAAGATGACTAATATCGTCTGTCCCATCTAAACTAAACATTAAAGCAATACGTGGCTTGCTACTCATGTTAACAACTGCATGTGGATATCCTATATTTAGAAAGTAAGCATTTCCATTTTCTAAATTATATGCTTCTAATTTGCCATCTCTTTTAAATAAATTTATAACTTGGTTATCTCCGTAGATAGGTACAATACAACGTACTGCATAACTTACATCATAGTCTACATGAAATGGTATGTTTTTACCTGGTGCAAGTTTTGTAATTCTTATACGGCTTGCAGGTGCTTTAAGTTGTGTAATAACTTGCTCAAAGTAACTACCAGGATAATCGTCAGTAGGAACATTATAAAGGTGTTCTTCTCGGCGTCTTAGACGCTCCTTAATGCTGGCTGTGTGCGGTAAAATCTCACTAGGTGTAGTAAGGTTTATCTGTTCAAAGTTGTCGTATACATTCTTAACTAAATCTTCATGATTCATACACAGCATAGGATTTGCTGTGCGTACATCAACAAATTTTTCTGCTAATTTATCACAGTCGTTTTGTAATTTTTTTAAGTCGATATTTAAATTATAGTTGTATATACTAGGTAAATGCTTTTTATTCATAATCAAAACTTTCCAAATCAACACGATAATAGTGTTCTATAACGTTTTTTGCTTCTGGTGTGAGTACCTCATTAATATTTATTTTGAACTTAGACACATTTTGTCGTTCTTGGATTTGCATATCTTCGTATCTTATAATTTCATCTACTGCAATTTTATGATTAATTGTTATATAATCCATCATAGGAATACTAGGTTTAAATTCTCCTAAAAAGAAATCTGCTGTTGTAGTTGTATATTCTTCAAATTGTTTACGCCAATTAGGCCATGGCTTGTCAAAATAAACATACAAATATTCTAAAAATCCAACATCAATTCCGTATTGTTTAGAATACTTCCACCAACTAACTGCACGTTCATATGGATTTCTTATTACTGTAAAACTAGGTAATTTAGGAAGTGTTGGATCACATATAGGTGCATGTGGTTTAATATTTACTTTGCCCATTGTAGACGTCATACTTATTCCGCCTGTCTTAGGAATATGTATAAAGATTTTTTCTTTATTCCATGCGGTCATGCAATAATCCCTTTGCTCTTACTGCTTCAACTATACCTTGCCAACTATTGTATGGCCAAAATATAAAACATGCACTAGAGCGTGGTTCATTTACATCTTCACTTATTATAGTATGATGTGCAGACGTATTAAACAATGTTGCTTTGTCAGTTAGTTTAAATTTATCTACTTGTTGAAGTGTTGATCTATCTTGCCCCATGGTTTCGTTTGTAATATAATTATTAACATTATCAGGAAATAGATCTCCGTTGTTACTAAATGCCCAAGGCCATAATTTCCTAAGGTCAGGATCTATATACCATACTGTGGTATCACCAACTGGTTTACTTAACAAAATATTTACATTGCCAGGATGTTGTACATCCATAGGTATGTCTTTATGAAATCCTTGTTCATTGGAATCAACGTGGGGCAAATATTTTTGTTCTGGATACATGTTAAGAAAACGTATGCCATCTACAAAACCGTTATTAAATTTTTCTTTGAAACTTACAACAGCATCACAACCTTGTTGTTTTACTGTTTCGTCTGATACGTAAAAGCACATATCATCGTAGCCTGCATACTTGTATTTAGGATTATTTAGATGTTGTAGTTCTTCACGTACTTGTGTGATGTCTATGTTAAGTTCATATGCACACGAGAACATAATCATTTCCTATTTTTTCTGCTTTATATCTTTTGTCTACATAATCATAAAATTCTTGTTGATGATTATATGCACCCATAAGTATGTTAGCATGATGATTGCCGTACTTGCACCAATAATTAAATTGTTTTACGTTTTCTTCTAACAACGGTGATACATCAAATATTGCTAGATCAAATCCAATTTTCCAATCATACTTAAAAGGACTAGTATCTAATATAATACTTACATTGTTACAGTCTTCAAATGTTTTTGCTAGTAGATTAAAATCAAAATAGTCGTGATACTCTTCTGGAAAATGTCTCTTAACACTACGCTTCCAATCTTGTTCTTTAAGGTCCTTATCAAGCCCTTCACTTTTATCTTCTCTTGCTTGACCAATACTATATTCGCCTCTGTCAGTATTGGGCATGTGATTAAGTTTATGATCGTGATAACTTTGCACAGCAAAGAAATGACTATCAGGGAGCATCTTACTTAACTTGTATGTGATGCCACCATAATAAGTTCCGATCTCTACACACGTTTTTGGTTGTAGTCGTTTGGCTACTTGTTGGTGTACACTAATATTTGCGCCATCATGCATTGAATACATCTTGTTTCCTTATAACTTTATCACTATACTTACTTACGCTTTTTTCTATTAGATCCCAATGCTTCCTGGCATTAACTTTACCAAGTATAAATCCTATTAGTCTATCTTCAGTATCTTCTTCAACTCCATGTGCTTGGTCTTGGTTGCGTATTAAGAACGCATCTGTTTCTTCAGGCACAATACATCTATGCTTTTGTTGCCAAGACATGTCCTTTGTATAATCATAGTCTTTGCACATATACATTTTATCCTTGCTACCTGCAACAACAAAACGATAACCAATAGGTTCATGCGCCATATTATATTCCAATGTTTCAGGCATAATAGCAAGATGATGTTTATGTGTTGGTTTAACAGCATTACCGTCTATGTGTGGAGGTATTGAATGTTTAGCTCTTGCAATACGAATATAGTAAAAATCATCACAAGGAATATAAGTTTCGATCCATTCTATAAGCTCAGGATAATTTTCTTTTGCTTTATCTGTCCACTGTTGCGGATTACCTAAAGGATTATTATTTTCCTTTTCACCTAATAATGTTTCTTCATCCCACCAAATATAAAAATCAGGTGCATTGAACCTATCTAATATTTTTTGTTTATTCGGAATAGGTGGAATTGCTAATGGTGTAAAAATTATATCTTTCATTTTATATATGCAAATGCACTCCCTAATTCTTTATCATCATTATTGATATTAAACTTGATTCCTAGTTCTTTACATATCTGTTTTTGATTTTGCTTGAAATAAAGTAATTCTTTTCCTCTGCCTAACTGTTTATGTAAAAAACTATAATCATATCCTTCTAGATGCAATTCGTCCTCAGGTTTAAATATTCTATGTAATGCCATACGTACTTCTTCAACACAACAACTAACATAAGGCATGCTGTCTAAGTTATTAAAAAAAGTTTTCATTGTTTCTTTTGTGACTGATTTATCAATGCCAAAATTATAGAATGTGTTAAAGTACCACCAAGTAAGATATATTTTTGTGATTTCTTCTAAATCATAACTATTACATTGATATATCATTTCAAACTGTTCTTTATTAGGCAAAATTATTTTTTTAGTTTTTATTCCGTATTCTTCTTTATATTCATTTGTTGCCATAGGTGTATTAGGTAAAACATATAAAGGATAACTTCTTGCAAAATCAATACCTAGTTCTGGATGTTTGAATAATGTATCTGCCCAACTGTCTGCTGTTTCTCCTGGCAAGCCTATAATAAGTTCTGAATTTACTTTGATATCTCTTAGTTGATCCATTATACGCAATAGTTTGTCTGTACTAATATTCTTACGTTGAATTGTATCTAGTACATCTGGCGATAATGTTTGCAAACTAATTTTTACATTACGCATTTTGTCATTAAAATTATCCATTGTGAGATTCATGATCTCAGGCAAGTATGGAGATCCATTTTTTGCAAAGCCAGCAAAAGTAAGCATCATATCGTCACGCTTTTTATTATCAACAATGTGTTGTACAAAATCTACATCTCTAGGAAATATGCCATAGTTTGCATCTAGTATTTCTAAACGCTTTACATTGTCAAAGCTCAGTACATGCTCTATAGTTTCTTTTACTGCGGCATCTTTTAGTTTTGTAATTTTACTGCGACTTACTCCGCCCCAATCACAAAATGCACAATGATATGGACATCCTCTGTTGGTTTCAAATGCTACTGCAATATCATCTTCACGTTTTAGTAAGTCATCAAATATTCCATCTGTATAAGGAGTTGGTATAGCATACTCACTACTGCTAGTAGGATCTAAAAACTTTTCCCATTGTAACTCGCCTGGACCGGTCATATAATGATCTACATAAGGACGTTTAAATTCTTGTAAATTTTGTTCTGGTACATTGGGACCGCCGTATACAATTACACCTTTAGGATTATATTTTTTAAATAACTGAGAAATTTCATCGTTTGCATTTTGATTCCATACATAACATGTAAGTCCAAGTATGTCTGCTTGTTTTAATTTTGCATGTGTATCTTCATTATCCCATTTGCTTTTATACAAAGGTTCTAAAAAAGTTGTGTCTTTTGCTATAGTAGGATTTTTCATACAATGAGAGATGAGGCATCCTACAGGGTATGGTACCCAATCGTGATATACACTTGAGATAGTTCCTAGTAACACGGTGCGAGGCATAACCTATTTACATCTCCTCTTTTAAATTTATCGTATGCAGGATTGTTTGTTGTTGCAAGCCACACACTATCACTTGGTGTGAATCCGTATGTATTACAAATATCTATTTGCTTGTCTTTTAAAGTATTCCATACATAGTCAATATCAAATTTGTTTATGATTGTTTCTGCAACACTATTTGCATAATAGTTATAGTACTTAGCACTATTGGTAATAGCATCTAATCTTGTATCTAGATTGCGAGTAAAAATCCAACCTGTGCGAACATTACGTACACCAAAAGGTTTACTTAAACTATAAAACACATACTCTACATTTTTTGGTATATCTATTTTATGTATATCTGTGCTTCCTAAATATGCAAGGTCAACTGCTGTAGGTGTGTCTTTGGGTATGTCTATAAAGTTTCCGTCAATAGCACTAGGCACACTAATATAATGAATACGTTTTACTCCTGCTTTTGGATGTATCCATTGATAGTCTCCACGTTCCATTGTTACAGCTCTACGCTCTTTATCGTACCACCAATCTAGCCCTTGTGTAATACCGTTCATAGGATACACATGGAAATTCGATAGATCTACAACTGGTTTAAGCCAATCAACTATACTTGTAGAGTACGGATATATACCGTCTAAATCGCATTTTAAGCCCGATACAGCGTGGGTTACATCCGCAAGTACGTTAGTTCGTACCGCAGTACTAAGAGCCATTATTTCACTGCAAATTTTCGTGACCACTTGCTACTCTCCAAAGTATACGTTGACCCATTTGTTCAAAATGCCATCTTTTATGAATAGTAACAATTTGTTCAGCTATATTGAGATCGCCGTTTTTCCAATGATGGTGATACATATATTTTTCGTTCAATATATGATTTTGTAGATATGAAATAAGTTCTTCGCTTTCTTTTTTATCCCATCCTACAACTTCAAATATTTGATAAAAAGGAAAAAAGATTCCTTTATGTTCGCCAAAATTTTGAATAAGTTTTACAGGATTATCTCTCTGTATATGGTCTTTAAATAATGGAGTATCGCTATATCTACCTGCTTGATAACCACAATAAACATGAACATTTTCAAGAGTCTCTTTTATGTCAGCAGGTAAGTCTTCGTATGACCATGCATTATTCAACCAACTTGTGCGACTTCCAACGGTGCCAGTTACTGCATATAACCAAATTAAATGTTTTCTTTTAGGATTACTAGGTTGATTAGCATGCCAATCTAAATCATGCTTGTGACTAAACAGACTAGGCTTACCTGTCAAATCGTCGCCGCCTACTCTAAGTATGCCTTCACCTGCCCACACATCACCGCCACCGCCGTGAGCCCTTTGGGCGTCTTTAGGATCTTGCTTCTGCACACTACCTACTACTTCACTAATACGCAATAGGTCTGCTTCGTCTAAATCTTGATTATGAAAATTTAGAACAAGGTATTTGTATATGTCTTTAAAAACTTCTTGTAATTCATCTTTGGGCATGCCTTTTAGTTTGATATCGTAGTCGGCACACCATCCATCACATAATAATTTCATGGAGCTCTTTCTAAATTTGTTATAAGTGTCATAACATTTTTCCAAGTCTTTGGAATATTTACAATTAAATGAATACTACTATGTTGCCAAGAATGTGTTCTATGAGTTTTACGTGTATCAATATAATAAAATCTTCCAGGCTCAATATCAACTTTCTGACCACACATTTCCCATTCAAAGTTGCGAGTGTTACCAAAGAAAGCGGCAATCCTAAAACAGTCTCTAACCAGCCAAGGATCATCTTTATGAGGTACAAAAAAAGATCCCTTGTTCATTTTAATTAAAACAGTTCTGCCAAGAGGACCAAACATATCTAATACAGGGTGCAAGCATGTTAAATTATTATAAAGTTCTGTTGGATATTTAAAGTCCTTATCGTACAAATATTTCCCTGAACGTTTTATTGCTTCAGGCATGCTTAGACTATCTGTATAGGTATCACCGTTGAGACCTGAAAGCAACATTCCTTCTCTATCATTCATAATACCTTCTTTACGCAAATAAGGTATCCATTTATTATTGTAAGGTTCAATTTGAGAACTGAACTCTTTTTCTTTAACTTTTTGTTTTAATGGTTCCCAAAAATCTAAAGCAGATAACTGTAGTTCACATTTTAAATCTTCTTGCGTAGGTTCAAACCAGTCTGGTTCATTAGCCCATCTTTTTGCAGGACTTATATAACCTTCAATAGGCGAATTATCTATAATATTTAAAGGGTTACCATTTTTGTCGTGAGTCTTATAGTCTACCATAAAAATACTTATCTATATCTATGGTAGGTAGGTAAAGATACTGAGTGCTAGTTTTTTAGTAACTCCTATAGCATTAAAATTACTACTACTATGTAATCTTGTGCTGTCAAAAATTATTGCACTATTAATTTTCCAAGGAAAATAACTATGGATTGATAATCCTTCTAGCCAGTTATCTTGTAAATGTGTAAGATATTTTTTCTTTACATCATAAGGTATACCCTTATTATTAATGTAACTAACATCTTTGTATTCTAGTAAAGGCAGATTGGTTGCAATTTTTTTTGGGGCAGGGCCACCATTGTAAAATTTTTTGCCGCCATGATAATAATACTGATCAAACATCATTAGTTTTATATCAGTATCTTTTGCTGTTCCCCATAATTCTAAAGGAATAGTTAATGCTTTATAAGGCTTTGCATTTCCTTTAACATCGTCGTCATTATGTATTACATGTGCCCAAGGAGTACTGAATATCAATGCTGATTCTAAACGTACATCTTCACCTATAGTTTCTTGTACTCTATTAAATATTTGTTTAAATACAGGTAATGATAGGTCAGGACGTACTATTGTAGGTCCTGTTGCTTTTATTTCTTTATCTGTATTATCATAAAATTTAATAAGTTCTTGGTTTTCAACTCTGCTGATAAAATTATAAAGTTGAAAGGGATCAGAATTATTTTCTTCTATACTTTTAACATGTTCAAGTGTTCTCATACTTCCACCATAATGTTGCTTGGCTTTCTTTGGCGATCGTAATGATCCGGAATATTTGTTGTTTGTGGTAAATTTTTTGGTTGCTGTCCTTGTAGGATACCGTCTTTGTAAACTTCTTGGTTTAGTATTCCGTCCTCTCCTTCATAATCTTCTGCATAACCTATACCTACTACCATTACTGCTTTCGAGGGTATTCCTAACTTTTCTGATACTAATTTTTCATCGTGGCATTTACCAAAGCAAGTTCTAAGCCCTTGTTCTTCAGCGGCTAACATTGCAAAACTTGCACTAACAGTTGCGTCAGTATTAATTTTATCGGCAGAGTTTTTTAAAAAGTCTTTTATATAATCTGCAGATATATGATTTTCTACAGATTTAGGAGGATATCCCACATATATTAGCACCAGCGGCGCTTTATATTGGCCATTAAATCTTTTATTATTGCTATCCTTTCCTTCTGGAATGGCACGTTGTCCATTTACACACCAGGTGTTTTCCCAGAATAACCACTCTTTTATTTCTTGTGCTTTGTCACTAGTACCTAACACAAAAATCTTGTAAGGATATATTCCTTGTTTACTAGGAGCATGTGTTGCACATTCTAAAATGTAATCAATCTTATCTTGCTCAATTTCTATGTCAAGAAATGTTCTAGCACTATACCTATTTTTAATAATATTTTTTAACATACTAATATTTATTTGATATAACTAAGGTCCAAATTAACCGGTGTAAGAGGATCATCTCTTCCCCTAAATCTATTACTTAACACCATTCTAATTTCAATACCTAATCTGTCTGCTATCTCTTTAATTTCTTCAATTTGATGTTCATTAGCACTTGTAGGAATAACTTGCCACAAAACTTTAATACCTGCATTATGGCAGTCAATCATAGCGTTCCATATTTCGTCAAAGTTTTGTCCTATCCTATGTTTATTACTAGTGTCCTTTAACCCGTCGATTCCAAATGTAATGATAGGTATAGTTCCAGTGTTTTTAATTTTAATAAATTTATCTATTGTTGTTTTCCACCAATTACTGCCTCGTCCTGTAGCCGCAACACTCATATTATATTTTTTAATATTCGAATCTGCAACTAAATCTAAGAACTCATGATATTGTTTGTAAAATGTAGGATCTCCATAACGACCGCAATCATCTATTCTTTCAATATATGGAGTGGTTAAAACATCTTCGAGTATTTCTAATGTCAAATCGGATTTATAATACTTACCTGTTCCTGCTTCTACTGTCCTTTGACAATAAGGACATTTTAAACTACATCTACTTGTAGTTTCTAATTGAACTTTTTTATAGTCTACAATTTTATTTTTAGTATATTCAAAAATCTCTTGGCTTTCTGATAGTGTTTCTATATATCCTTGTTTGTCTGTTTTTGATGGATTTATTTTTGGCACTGTAGTATTTCCAGTTTCCGCTTTTCCAGTTTTGCTAACTGTAAACTCGCTACATTTAATTGAACACTTTAATGGCGTGTCTTTGTAAATAGTTTCTAACATGGTATTCCATTCGGGGCTGTCTACAATGTCCATAAATTTATTGTTGTATAAATTAAAGTCTTCTCGCCAAAAAGGATTTATTTTAGATAGTCCGTCTACAAACTCTAGTTCCTTTTCATATGGTATCCAACAACAGGGTAAAACATGTCCTGTATATGTAATTTGAGGTGCTCTTCCGATCATACATTTAGGAAATATCATAAAATCACTACCTTTTTAATTTTAGATTTTAACAATGCATTTTCATAAACACTGTCATTTTCACTTTTGAATAAAGTTCCCATAGGAATATATCCAAAAGAATTTTTAACATCTAAAGGATCAAAGCCACCTTGTTGCATCCATTGTTTGCAACGTTCGATCCGTTTAAATTGTGTGTCATAATCAATAGCATGTAAAACAAAAAAGAAACTAGGACTAAATTGTCTTAGAGGCACAGCATCTTTAGGCTCGCGTTCACTCTTATAAGTTTTAATAAAGTCTTCTCCTATTGCATTATAATTTAAATACATTATACTAGGATGTACAATAGGATCAAATAAATTATAATCTAAATCTTGAAAATCTTCTTTACGAGCATTAGGCACGCCTGTTTCAGGATTAACAATTCTAAATCTAACTCTTGGAGTTATTCTTTTTTGAAAATTTAAATTACTTCCAGCTCTGCTTTCTGCTTGATGAATAAAATCGTTTAGTAAGTCTCTTGCTTTTATAGCATCATTTTCATTTAACAATCCGTTAAGCCATTCGGGCTGTTGTGCTATTTCTTCATAGATATAGTGTACTTCGCTTAATTCTTGTAATGTGTATTCTGCTTTATTAACATAATGATCTGGAATTGTGTTTGCACGATGTTCATTACATTTGTCAATAATTTTATTAAGGCGTTTAAATTCGTCAGCAGGACCTAATCCTTGTAATGTAAGCTCATAGTTATGTAATTTAGGAACATTAACAATATGTTCTTGTAACATGCTTACCCATTTTTTTACAAATGAATTGTTATGCATGTGCCAGTCAAAAACAGTATCGTCCTCAAAAATTATTTGAACTCTCATCTCCACCCTTTCCTATTACTACTTGTTTAACTTTACTTTCTAATTTGTTTCTTGTTTCTTGGTCTTTATACCTAGTACTTTTAATATCAGCTACACAAGTACAGCTATTCTTATTACACTCAATAAAGTCTGTAGGCAAATTCCAAACTTCATCATCGATGTGTCCGATAGGACCTCCTATCCTGCACGTGCCTCTGTAAATATCTCCATTGCTTTTTATGTCAATACTTTCTAAGCCAATGCCACAGAGCCAGCCTTCAAAATTTACTTCTTCTGCTTTGACCATATCGTTAGCCCAAACTTCTTGAGTATTACCGTCTTTGTCGTAAACAATTATATCACTCATATTTTCCAAATCCCCATTTACGTTCTATACACCACCAACATTCACCGCAATGCTTTGTAAAGTCAAAGGTTTTATTTTCGCAACTTCTAGTCATACTAAAAAGTTCCATAATGTCTAATTGCTTATAAATGTTAGCAATATCTTTCTTATCGTAGTTAATCCACGGTGTAATTTTAGTATCAGTATATACTAGTTTATTTCTATCGTGTGTGCGTTCTAAATCTTCTTGTTTTATTCCTGTTTCGATTGGAGGATTAGCAGTTATACCCATATAATGCTTACCAAACATTAAACTATTTTTTGTTTTTTGTACTATAGCACTACTATTCATGTTGTATTCTTCTGCACTTGGAGAAAACACAGAACATCTATATTCAAAAACACTTCCTGTTTTTTGTGTAATGTAGTTTAGTATTTTGTTAGTATAATCTATCTGATAAGGACGATCATGATGCTCATTGGTCATTGTAATTATTTGGCTTTTAATTAAACCTTGTGATTTTAGTAATCCTAAAATGTATGCTATTAAACTACTATCTGCTCCACCGCTGATTTTTAAGCCTACTTTTTCTAATGTAGGATCATAAGGAAATTGATAATCACCTATCTTAAAAAATTCAATCATCGTATTCCTCTAGCACTACATTTCTATATTCATTATCAGTTAAAAATTTTATTTGATTTTCTGTATAAACAGGCGAATATGGATTCTTACCTTCATGTACAACACTTTTGGGTCTTATGCGTTTCATATGATAAGGAATATTATGAGCTATACAATACTTAACCATTCTTACTGCTTTATCCCAATGCTCCGGTTCCATCATTAGATTAAGACTCATGCTTTTTCCATGTTTGTCACTTACATAATTGCTTATCGCTTTCATTGAAGGGAGAAATTTGTCTTCCTCTACATACTCAAAATGACTGCTAAATTGAATAATGTTGATATAGCTCATAAGTTCTAATAAGTATTCTTTGGTCCTGCTACCATTAGTGTTTAACCCTACTACAAATCTTCCGTCATTGTTTAACCATTTACAAAACTTAAGAAAATTTGGATTAACTGTTGGTTCGCCGCCTGTAAACCATATTCTAATCTTTTTACTTGAAGGAATGTTTGCTTTAAGTTTTTCTGCTATTTCAATTAAATTTTCAAGACTGCGGTGCGGACTTTTAAAATCATGTAAACTGTCAGGACAATAACTACAATCGTAATTACATCGTCTTCCTATGTTCCAATGTACATAAAAAAAATCCTGTGGTCTATTGCTTTGTATAGCAATTACATTTTCTGGTTGTTTAAAAGTCATTTGGGTGTTCTCAGATATTCTAGTTCTTCTTGTGTATAATCTAGTATTTTGTTACCGTTAGCTTTATCAACTAGAGGCTCTATATTGATTCTGTATGATCCGTTACTAGAAGGAAGCAAGTTGATAAAATCTTTACACTCTTGCAATCTTCCCGGTACTAACATATACTTAACAATGCATACTCCTTGTTCTAGTGATAACTGGCTGACTTTATCTGCTAATTTATTTGCTTGATAGAATTCAGTGTGTACACTAATATGCAAGCCGCCGGCATTACAAAGTTTTTTTAATTTATCTATACTAGCTGTTCCATTTGTATTTGTATAAACTCTTCCATTATGAGAAACTACATAATCTACAATTTGCATATACTCTGGATTAATAGTAGGTTCTCCTCCAGTAAACGTTAATTTTAAATTTTCTTGTTTACCTATTTGATCTAATACTTTGTCAAATGCTAATTTAAATTGCTCAAATGTAATATGAGGACTATAATTATCGTGAACTGTAGCAGGACAGTAACTACAATCGTAGTTGCACCTTGGTCCTAAATTCCAATTAATTGCAAATTCTTTGTTAACAGATTCTAGTGCTAAAATTTCTTCGCCACTATACTTTGGAGCATTATAATCAATGTCATTTTTTAGTGTTTTAAAATTTTCAATAGATTTACTTTTGAGTATATTAATATCACTTGCACAATAGCAACTTTTGACAGGACAAATCATAGGTTCTGTTGGCAGTGTAAAATTACTGAATACATTTCCATAAGATCCGCTATTCCTGCACACATTACCAAAAACTTCGCCCTTGTTACTAATCCATAAGAAGTCCATACCTGCACCACAGTACCAACCTTTAAATTTATTATAGGTTGTCTTTGCTTCAGCAAGGTTAGATTGTTTTAATCCGTCTGCGGTTTTTATTAAAATCATTTTAAATCTAAAAATCCTCTAGTTTTAAGTCCAAGCACATGTTCAGGTTTCATATTCCTTTGATCAAGATAAAACTTTACGTCTTTTACAATAAGATCAAAATCAACATTTGATTCTGTATGCATAAGTTGTTTGATACTGTTTTTAATAGTTTCGTCTTTAACTTTTTCAAGTATTAGAAAAATAATTGGCAAAGGAAGATTATACCATTGTAACGGACTGTCTACAGGTTTTAATGTAAAGTCAAATCCATAATTTAAATTTTCATTAACTAAAAATTCTTCTATCTGAGGTAGATATTCAAAATTCAATATATTAACAAGAATAGAAATCTGATAGTCACAGTTATCTGGTTTATTATCCCTTAGAAAAGTTAAATTACGTTTCATCTTTTCCCAATTATGAGGCCAGCGGATGAAATTATAATTCTCTCCTATTGAATCCATACTAATTCTTAATTTAGTATGTTTTGCTTTAGAAAGTCTTTTGATAATTTCATCATTCATTATTGTACCATTAGTAGTAATTTCTAAATTTAAATCGCTACAATAGTTTTCATCTAATACTTTTCCTATAGGTTCCCAGTTTTCAATTAAAAATGGTTCGCCTCCAATAATTTTAAAAGTATGGATTTTATATTTTTTTAGTAAATTAGCACATGTTTTTCCTACTAGTTTAGTATCAGGTTGTTCCAGTGTTCCTTTTTTCCAATGCATAGGCAAGTGCCATGTATATTTTTTTGCAAGTGTCTCAATTAAACTGCTAGAGCCTTGACTGCAAAAAGGACATGCTAAGTTACATTTATTAGACATCACTACATCTAATTTTAAATAATCAAAATCTGGATTTTCTTTTTCTAATTTATTAAGTTTTAATCTTACACTATCGTTGTTAGATTTTTCAGCATTTATACAACTTCCACAAGCAGGATGAAATGTTCCTTTTTTGAAATGTGACTTAAAATGTCTTAAAGTTATATGCTTTTCAATTGATTGTTTTTCTTCTAAAGGAGTGAATGATTTAAATCGGTCTTCGATAAAATCTTTATCTAAATGACAACAAGGTGTAGCACGTACATACGGGTGTCCAGATTTATTTAAAAAATTAACTCGTATTCCTTTTTCTACATATGCACAATGTATTTTATTTTTTCTTTTACTTTTTTTCATGAATATATCCATTACCGGTATGACGAGTTGTAGGCTTGAACTTTTCTGTAGGTTCTAATGGATCAAACTTTCCTTGTCTGCTGTCCCACCTATCACTTAAACGTAATAGTAGATGTATACCATTGTCTTCTGCTAATTTCTTTGCTTCTTCAATCTGATGTTCATTGAAACTAAACGGAATCCATTGCCATATTATTTCTTGATTCATCTTAACACCTAAACACATTGCATCGAAAACTTCTTTCCAATTTGTGTTTACACGATATAAATGTGCAGTATCTTCTAATCCATCTAATCCAAACCACACTGTACTTTTAATTTCTTTTCTTCCGTATGGTTTATTTTCATAACAGTTATAAAACTCTTCCCACCAGGATACTTTTTTGCCAGAGCCATTAGTGTGAAATTCAAATGGGATGTCCGAATCATGTAGAAATCTAACTGCGTCTAAAATTTTAGGATGATATAGCGGATCTCCATAGTTACCACAAAAAGTAACTCTCCTAGGATTTGTAGCATTGACTATTGTCTTCATATGTTCAATTGGCAGATCATCAATTTTATAATGTCCTGTATATTTTGTACGAGGACATTTAGGGCATTGCAATAAACAGCGTTTACTCATCTCTAAATGGAGTGTCATGTCTTGTAGTTCACGTTTCATCTTCATCTCCAAATATCACATATTGCTGTGTAGGGTTTGCTGTTTCTGTAAAAGGTTGATTGCACTTTCTATAACACATTTTGCAAGCAAATTTTTCAGGATTTTCTTTTAACCCTTGAACATAAGCAGAAAGTTCATTTTCTAAAATATGTTCTATAGTATTGGTTTTCAAATTCCAATTTTCATCCATTGAAACTTCTTCCCATTCACTTAACCAACAGCAAGGACGCACTTGGCTATTAGATGTAATATATAATTTTCTTGCATTTTCGCATTTAGGATATATGTTATCGCTCATTATTTTCTTCCAATTAACATAAATCTTGTGTATTTAGACATCTCTTTCTGACCTGTATAATGTAGTTCATTCATCGGTGCCATATCTTTAAACTCGTAAATGTCTTTAACACAGTTGACATGTTCTTTAATTTCATAGTAATTATTACTCTGTAAAATTACCATCTTACCACTAGGTATTTTTGCATACCAATCTGCAAAATTTTTAATATGTTCACAACTAGTATTAATAATAGTATCAGGCATTTCTGTAAGTTGTAAACTACTGCCATCTGCTCTATAAGTTGTATGTGTAGTTGGATATTCCATATTAAGAATATCTAATGTACTTGCTTTAAATTGCCACCCGTCCATTACCCAGGGTCTATTCATATTATCGGCAACAGATGCACAACTACTATCAATATCAAAACTACGTATTTTGTCAAATTTGTCTCTTGCACGTTCAAACATAAAACTTGCAAGTGTACCATACCAGCCTGCACAAACAAATACAGTTCCTAACTTGTCGGGTAAATTTTCAATAAGCCACAGTTTACTTTCTAATTGTCCTAAACTAAAAGCATCTACCATAGCAGTTTCACTTTCAGGAAACATAGTAAGAGTACGCTTCATTTGTGAAACTACTTTATTTTCAGGATAAAGATATTCTAATCCGTTAAGTAGATTAACTGTATTGCTCATTAAATTTTTCCTTTAACCAATCAAAATTATTAATTAACTTAATATCAGACTTGTTAGAAAGCCCAAACTCCCTGCCAGCAATAGCACCTGCAATAGCGTAATCGCCGAAGGGAACATCCCCTCCAACTGTTGTCCATATGTGTAGTCTTTCTTCTGTTTCGTCATTTTTTTGTCCTTTGATCGTTTTACTGCTTAATTTTGTACATTCTCTAAAAGCACTTTTCCAAGTACTAAAAGGATCAGTGTTAAATGCTGTGGTGTTACTTACTTCGTTCATCACCTTAAACTTATCACTAATACTCGTAGTCATGTCATTAGTAGTTGTGTCCATGTTAAGTGTTAGTGTTGTAGGTAACAGTTTTACACCGCCATACCCATACGTTAAATTATTGATAGGATTAGCACTACGGTAAACATGTACAATATCCTTTTCCTTTGCTATATAAGCAAATTTGAAGTCTTGTACGACCTTTGCGTCACCGTCAACTACATAGAAGTAACTAGTTCTTACAAGTTTAGCCGCTTCAACGTGAGCATTGTGTATACCTTTGACATTAGTAACACGCTTTACTCTGTCACCAAATACTCCAACAGTATTAAATCTATTGTACAAATCGTCAAAATTTTGTTCCGCATTTGGCTCAAAGTAACTTATAAAGATTATATCATGCACTTTTTACACTCCTCGTAAAAATCTTTCATTTGAGGGAATACTTCTAAAAAATTAACATCTCGTCGTTTATCGTATTGTTGTATCCATTCATAAAACATTCTTCGACCTTCAATTGTCTCTTGTTTGAACTTAGTATTGTCTTGTCTTACATCTAAGTCTTTTACAATACGCTTCATTTGAGACTTTTCTCTATCATTAAAATTGTTTTCTTCCATATAAGGAATACACGGATGTAAGTAATCTTGAATTAAATTACTAGTAGCAATTTTAGCATCTAAGAATCCTGGACTTCTTACATAAGGTATATCTACTATAATATCATTTTTGTATCCGCCTTTAAGTCTAGCGACATACTTAAGAAAAGGTAAAAATGTAGGAATACTTAACACATTAAATGCACTCATAAACACTAAACTACCTGTTGCTTGTTTTAGATAATACTTAACATTGTCTGTAAACATTGTCCAGTCCATACCATATCTATTATATTCTGCTTGATCTCCTTTACTTTCTGCACTTACGAACAAAACAAATCTTTGTATACAATTATTATCTTCTAAAATTTTAATTTTATCTACAAATTCTTTCCATTGGTTTGCTAATGGAGGGCATCCATTTGTGTTTATAGAAAATTCTAATTGAGGTTGAGGATTATTCATCAAGTACTCTATTACTCTATTAGTATGTTTGCTCATCAAAGGTTCACCACCTGTAATACGAAACGTGTGCATATGTGTTACTGCTTCTGGGAACCATTTCCAAAATGCTTCAACATACGGATTAGCTTCTCGTTGTGGTATTTGTTTTTGATGTTCGTCTGGTTGATTATATCTCCAATTAGTATCTTTGAACGTGTAAGGGCCATGCTCTTTAATTTCGTCAGCCCATTTACTACTAAAAGAAGGACTACAATATCCACATTTAAAATTACAAACATTACTAAAACTTACTTCAACATAACGAGGATAAAAGTTTTCATCACCAGTCATCTTAGATATAGTATCAAAATCTGGCCAACTAAATGGATCGCTACTTTTAAAAACTCTATCACTATATTCGTCTGTATTATCCTCAATACGCCAACAGTAATCACACTCGTTTGGTCGCTCGTTGTTAAGCATCTGTTTTCTTACGTTCTTTTTAAATCCAGTGTTATGTAATGTACCAGGATTTTTTGCAAGTTCGTTTAAATCAATTGGATGTGCTTTAACATGATGACAACTGTGCGTTAATCCTGATCCTAAATGAATAGTTACTTGTGTCCATTTAGCCAGACAGAATCCACAACCTACTTTATCTAATTTTTCTTTGACCTCAATTAGTTGCGGTTGTTGCATTATTTTTCCTTGTCTATAAACTGCTGATTACTACTTCTACTAGGATTTTGATAAACAGTTTTAAAGAACATGCTTTGTTCTTCAGTAAAAGGTTGGATAGCAATAGGGCAATCTAGTTGATTAATTAACTCGCTTCCATAATTAAAAATTTCATCGTGTAAAACATCTGCAGGCATTTCGTCTCTTCCGCCCCAAAGCTGATTAAGATATTCAAAATCACGTACTTGTACGTAATCCCAATCACTAAGCATTGTCATACTAAGGCCTTCTCTAGCACCTAATATTGCCCAGTTACCGTTTTTAGCATCAGCACCAACCATTAACCAAATCCATAGTCTGTGTAAATTCTTCCAATGTCCGTTTAAAAATTCTTCCTTAGTTGGTTTGACTCCTTGATCAAGTGCCATTTTTACACCTTCACGGAATCCTGCTCGCCAGGCCTGATGTGCTGTTTCGTTATTATGTACATCTGAATAGCAACTATTTTGTTGGATATACTGTAAGTCCCAACAAAAGTCTACTTGTGCTTGTTTATTATTAGGATCAGCGTTTTCGTGTGTTTTCATATCTAACACATATTGTTTTGGCCAGCATTTTAATCCTCCATTGCCATATAGCAATCCGTTAACAGAATTTCTACCACACCAACTAATTACACTATGTTCTAAGTCTGTATGTTCATCAAAGTCTAATACTTGATTAATAAAATCTTGCCGTATAGTATTATCACCGTCTACTGTAATGAATCTATCTGTTTCAGAAAGTTCAGCACAGGCTTTATGTGCCGCATCAGAACCTTCTACACCATGTACACGCTTTGCCCACGGAACTTTAGTTAACAAGTCTGCATAATTTTTATCAGCGTTTGGTTCGTCATAACTTAAATAAATTATATCTATTTCTGCAATTTTTACTTTCATTATAATTCCTTATACATACAAGTTGCCATATCACTACTTGCATAGATACTATACGTATCTTTAATATTAATTGTATGTTCTTTTGGATCTGCAATATTAAACGTAATCATATCGTATAATACATGCGGATCGCCTTTCTTTGTAAAACTAAAAGTAATTTCTTTTTGGAAATCTACGTTAGTTGTTTTCATTGTATCTAATAGTTCTATACCTGTACTAATATAACATCTTTTAGCCTTATTGTCAACCGTTAAAAGCAAATCATACATTGCAGATTCATCTACAGGCATGATCTGTGTAAACTGTGCTTCGTGTTCGATATAGATATTCTCTTTAAGTACAAATGCCTTTTCAACTCGATTGTAAGCTACAACATAATCGGTCATATTTTTTTTAAAAGTTTTAATAGGCTCAATCTCTTCTTCAGTAACTTCAACATACTGATAGCCTGGCTCAATACTAGGTCCTACACTAAAAATTTCTCCAGTCTTTTGATTAAAACAAACATACTGCGGAGTATCTATTTTAACATGTTGCATAACATCTCCTCACAAAAACTATTTTCAGTATAATGAAAAAGTCCGTGTTGTGTATAATTTCCAATTTTTAATTCGTCACTAATATAATATGGCACAGTATCAGTCCAAGTATCGGTTGGGTTATCCCATCCTTGTACTTTACTTTTCATATGTACAAACGATGCAGAATTAATAGTATAATCATCTATATTACTGTCAAGTAATGCAATAGCATGATTCACATCCATACTACTTAAGGTAGGTGTTTGCTTAGGGGCATATACTTCATAATACTTTTGATAATTATCACATACTCTATTCAATACTTTATAATAATCTAATGCTGTGTTGTCTTTCTTAAAATAATGAAAAGCACAATATATGTTAGGTAAGTTATTTGCTGTAAATGCTTTCCTATAGTAGTCATTTGTAATTGTATTTCCTCTATAGTCTGTTACGTTACTAATAAAGCCTATACTTTTTTGTGCAAAGTATTTCCACCAGTGCGAAATATCTGATAGAAATATCATATCAGTATCTAGTACAACTGTTTCATCATACGGAGTTAAATGAAACACTTTCCAACGATGTTCTGTTATATAAAAACTTTGTGGGTCGTCGTGCCAAGGTACTTCAATAATTTTATCGAAAACACTTTTATATTCTTCTGGAACTGCGTCACTTGTTACTATTGATACGTTGTTAATTGCCTGTGTTTTCTTAATGCTCACAGCACACAAATATGCTTGGCGTACATAGTCGTCGCCCATAGCTACCATAATATATCCCTTATCCATTTATAAGTTCTCCCAAACTAAACTTATTCATGACATGTACATTACAGTCTTTTGTTGATGCTAAAATGTATTCTCCTACATAGTTTTCTTTTTGTAGTAAAAATGTAAGTGAATTATCTTTAATAGTTTTTACAATATCTCTATCTAATGTATAAAACATTTTGCCTGGTAGAGTTTTTGCCCAATTACCATCTGTAAATCCATTCATCATATGTATAGCAATACTAAACACATGATCATTTCTAAAGTTTCTACTTCCTAAATTATACACGTGATCATAATGTTTCCAGTTACTTACTAAGTGTTGTAATAGGTCAAAAAATATTTTTGTTTCTTGTGTTTTTGTAAAGCAAAAACAAGTTGCCCAATAAAAAGGAATACCTGTATCATTAATGTAATCAAATTCTTTATGTTTACGCCAATCACATAAATCGATACCGTTCCTATATATTTGAAAATCGTGTGTACTATTAAATGCATTGTTGAATACATCATTACAAATTATGTAATCTGTATCAAGAACAAGTGTAGTATCATAAGGAGATAATTCATAACTTCTTACTCTGTCATTATTTTTGAATGGTAATCTTTCATGATGTAAAGAGCCGTTATAATAACGTTTTACGTTGTTATTATCATCTGCTATTTCAATTACTTGATCAAATACTGTGTTGTCGTCTAGCCCGTGTGGAGTAGACGTGACTAACGTAGTTGGTAAATTCAAATGTTGCTTTACACGTTTTGCAAGAAACTCTGCTTGCTTTATATAATTTACTTTTCCGTTATTGTGTGCAAAGCATAGTACACCATTAGTCATCCACTAAACCTTCTACATTACGTTTGGTGCTAAGAATCTTATATTCTTGTAAGTACTTACTAGTTACATCTGTGTAATGTTGAGTTGCTTTTAACATAAATTCTTCAACATCATTAATTTCAATAGGAGTTCTATTACTATCTATTAATACAGTTTTGTTTATGTTTGTAGAAGTTAGCATAAAACAAAAATTCAAAAGTTCTTTTGAAATTGTAAACATGCCATTATTAGAGTACATTACTAGTTCATCTAAATACTTTTCATGCAATATACGTTTTTGGGCGTTGAGTGTAGAAGTAAAATTAGAAAAATCTAATGCCTTCTCTAGTGCTTCGTCCATAGTTATACTCCTAGTTTATAGTATAACTATTTACTCTTATAGGTTGTCTGTGTTGGCGAAAGTTGGTGCCGCAATGTTTACACTGCTTGCATTGTTAGGTCTATTTAACTGTACAGTACTAGTTGTAGTTGCTGTAACTGCTTCGTCATAGTTTGGATTAGGACCTTTATCTTCGTTAAATGTAACACGGAATGTTAAAACTGCACCGCTTTTCTTTGCTTCAATTAAATAATCGTTAGCACTATAAGCACTTGCTGTCTTGTTAAAAATTGTTGTATAGCTAGTAGGTAAGTTTGAATAACCGTAGTTAGTACCTGTTGAACCATTTGAAGTAGTTGATCTTCCAACTATAACTGTACCTACTGATGTCATTAAGTTACGCCAGTCGTTATTAATAGTTGAACTACCTGAACCAATTGTACCACTTAAATTTATTGTGCCGCCTGCATTAAAAAATACACGCATATGTTCTGCGCCACTAACTGTTGTAGTACTTCCGTCTCCATTAGTAACTGCATATCCACCAAAAGTAACAGTAAAAATATGATTAATATCTGTTGACCAGCTTGATGTTCTTTGGCTACTTGTACCTGCTTGCAATCCTAGTTGGCTTGCATTTGCAGTTAATCTTGATGCTTGGCATGTTGTACTTAATGTTTCGTACTGTACATAACCTTCTTTTGAAGTATTATTTGAATCTTCAACTGTATCACCTACACTTGGTGCTATAATTTCTGTAGGAACTGATCCTGTTTGATGTAATCTGATCTTGTTCATATCAGTAAACAAATTTGCCATATCTTGTGCTGTAATTGTAGCACCTACTGCCGCTGTACTACTTGCACGAGCTTGTCCGTAACCTTCATCACCAGAACCTAATCCAATAACTGCCGCTACTCTTGCTTGAATAATGTTGTACCGCGCCGCGGTAATTGTATCGCCTACTGCCATAATAGTTCCTTTTTAATACTTATACTTTAAGTACACACTCGATTAGCTTTTCTGACTCATCGTCACTAGCTTCTAATGCAATACCGACTAAACCTGTTGTTTCTATAGTTGAACATACACCATCTTCCCAAGCATACACTGGTTGTCCTTTTGATACAACACCTTTTACTCTTACAGGAACACGACCTTTAAGTCCAATTGCTTGGCCTTCTGATTCTGCATTCATTAAGTGTGCTGGATTTTCAGAAATTACACCAATACACATGCAACTAGATTTGGCCGCTGTAGTTTCTGCTTCGCCGCCTACACACATTGCTGTACCTACTGGATATTCTTGATCTGTTGTATATTTCTCTGCTAAGTCAGCATATCTAGCACTTGTTGATACACCATTAAATACATTTGCTGATATATTACCACTTGAGTCACGCACTGCAACTGTGTTATTTGTTGCATTTACATCACCTGTTCTATAATTTGATCCAACTTGTAGTGCAATCGCCTGTGTTGCCAATCCGTTAAATGAAGTTGCATACATGTTTCTCCATTTATAGTTTGCATCACCAACATCATATGTTGCTGTTGTTGTTGGAATAAGTCCAACTGATTGAATTTGGAATGGTTCTGTAGTTACGCCGCCACTTGACTTAACTTTAAATCTAATTTTTTGTCCAACTGTGTTTTCAATAACACCCTCATTACCTGCACCTGCTGAATCTACAAATATTTTTAAATCGTTTGCCGCACCTACTGTATATCCTGCATCAGAAAATCTAACAACTTCACCAAATGAACTTTCTTGTCCTGGAGTGTTTTGTACAAAGTTTGTTGCAAGTACGCCGCCTAATGATTCAGCATTAGTTGCTGTACCATGGAATCTATGTGCTGAACTAGTAATACCATTTGCTGAACTAGTTGTATTTCTTAGGGTAAGTCCTTGACGTACTACATCAAATCCAGTAATGGCATTCGCTGGATCTGTAGTATCTATTGTAAATTCTGAATTACTTACAATAAACACAACACCATCATCAACAGTACCTTTAATAATTGTTCTGTTAACTTGATTGTTATCACGTACTTGTGCAGTAACCATAGCACTAACTGTTTCACCAATTGATTGTGGACCAATTAGGACAAATCCACCATCTGCATTTTGTGCATATAATTGATTGTTGCTAGTATCCCACCAAAAATCACCTGTTGTTAATCCTACTGGTTGTG